>SXGQ01441199.1_pt1 | contig 179110 bp, 193 predicted proteins | sample 3178371 | NCBI WGS metagenome assembly SXGQ01 (sample SAMN11356859, study PRJNA531348) | freshwater metagenome | isolation source: freshwater sample F1-20 | place: China: Fuxian Lake, Yuxi | collected 2017-12-25 | reverse complement strand
CTGTAGTCTGTATGCCCTGGCAGCGGCTGCTGTGCCAGTCTCCTCCTGGTCATTACTTAGACTATATGCCTTAGTCGCAGCACGATTAGCTAATGCAGAACTTATTTCGTTAAGTTCTCCTTGTTCCGCCACACCTTGCTTTGTTCTAGCTATCAACATTGATAGTAGTTTTTCAGCCACTCTCTCTGGATAGTCTTCATACTGTCTACCCAGATCGTATTGCAATTCATCAAATTCCTTTTGAATATAACGACCAACGGGATGCGTGATAGAGGAACCAGCATCTACAATTTTTAATATAGTATCTTCGTTGAATTCTGGACTATTGACTACTTTGGCAACTTTTTGCATCAGGGCATCGTTGTTTATACGCGGTGTCATTGCGGATATAAATTTATCCCGATCTGAACCAGTCATTTCACGGCCGCCTTCTTCCATTTTGCCAAATTGTACTTCATCGTTGTTTGTGAATTGTATATTTGCCAAACGCTTAGGTAATTTGCCTTTGGCAATAATAAAATCTAATTCTTGATCACTCGGACCTGCTTGTTCTAGATCATTAGCCAGGTCCTGCATGGCGTCATTATCCCACATATCATCGCCGTACAATGCAGCAATAGCCTGTAGAATTTTATCGTAATCCGATGAATTTGGGGTTGTGTTTTCTTTAATGCTAGATATATCACCGCCCAGTTCTTTAATTAATTGGGCTGCTAATTCTCCGGCTTCTTCTCCAAAATCGTTTGTAACTTCATCATAGATACCTTTCTCTCCTTTAGGAAAAGGTCCGAGGCCTTGCTCTTTATGATGTCTATTATAGTGCGAATAAATTTTTTCTGCAATTTTTCTAATATGAGAAGAACTAGAGGTATTCATTTCTTCTTTAGGCATTTCGTCTGAATCTTGTTCAATATCTTTTGCCATATCTAAATCGTCGGCAGGCTCTGAACCAGATTTGCTTCCAAACAATTCTTCTGCTGCTTCAGGATCAAAAGAAGACAACCATTTTACAACAGTGTCTTTGGGATCATTCTTAGGATCTCCACCTTTTTCCGGGTCTGCTAGATCTCTTAGTTGAGCAAATAGTTCTTCATCATTTACGCCTATGCCTTCTAATCCGTCAATGGCACTCTGGCCGCCCACGTCAAGTGTTAGTTTGTTGTCTAAGAGATCTTTTAAATCCGCTAAAGTATCTGGTTCCAATTTACCTTCTTCTACCCTGTCTGCCCATTCTGTAAAATCATCAAATGCTTCACTAGCAGGTTTGTCTTTTTTATTAAACAAACTGCTTACCATATCTCCTACTTTGTCGCCGACAGCACTGCCTATATCAGAACCTATTTCTGCTCCTACTATAGGATTTTGTTTAGTTCGAGCAGCTATTATTCCGCCACCTATACCACCAGCAACTTTTCCAATACCTGATCCGATACTGCCTTCTGTGGCTACATATTCTTCTAAATCTAGTTCGCCGGCTTCGATCATAACTTTATGTATTAATGGAAAATATTTCATTAAGTCTTCTCTAAATGAGCTAACAGTAAATGCACTTTTATAATCTTCTACGCTTACTTCATCAAGTTGAACTTCTGCTGCATTGGGAACAAAGTTTTCCGACCATTTTTCATAATAAGATTGGTTACATAACCCTTCTACTGTCCTTCTTAAAGACATTAGTTTTTCGTTAGTTTTAGAAGTAATCTCGTTTACACGTTGATTCATACCATCTGGTTTACCTACGTGACGTTTAAATGCTGACAGTTGTAAAATTTCTTCGCTAATTTTAACAATCGCTTGTCCCTTTTCATCGTAAGGTCTGCCACCGTTAGCAACGTGTCTTTGCATAGCTTTAGCCCCAGCAATATGGATAAATGGATACTTGTATCTTTCGCCTTCTGCGTTTTCAATATACAAGGCTTTTATATTACTACCTCTACTTCTAGCACCATGTTCTTCAGTTTCAATACTTTTCTTATGTTTAGCAATTAACTTTGTTTTTTCTAAAACACGATAGCTGGTCTTTTTGCTACCTTCGAATTTTGCTGATTCATTTAAATCCATGTTGTCATCCTTTGGGCCGTTAGTCGCCAAATACTGAAAATCATTCTTGTTAAGATTACTCTTAGTTATATCTCTGGTATCAAATCGTAATAATCTTCTTTTAGCAAACATACGCATTTCTCTCAAGAAATCATACCATAGATCTTTTACAAAATCATTGGTATCTTCTAGAATGCCTTGACTATAAAAAACTTTTAAAGTTCCTCTTTCATTGATACTAATACTTACCCTGCCTAAATTCTTTCCTTCAACAATAAAATCAAAATCAAAAAATCTTGCTAATTTAGGGTCTAAAGTGACGCCACCATCTTCGTCGCCCATTTCTAAGTTTTGAAAACGGCTGCGGATTTTGTCAAAAACGTCTTGGCTAATAATGTGAGTTGAATTCATATCTATATTTATTAATAAGTAGAAATGTATATCGGCATGGGCATATCGTATTCTTCTAGTCCGCTGTGATCACGCATTTTATCGTAAATTTGTGGATCCCATTCTTGAAGAAGCATTATCATTCGTATAGTTAATAACAAAGCTGCAACTAAATCGTCATGCTGTCCGGTCTTAGCCTTAAAAGTTATTCCTTGTGCAATGTAAGTCTTTAATTCACTTATTAAGGCCTTGCTATTTAATACAATTTTTTTAGTTTCTACCAGCTGTTTTAACTTTGCACAGGCACTTAATTTTGCACTGTGAGTTGTATTAAATCCTTTTCTAAATCGTCTAACATGACCTTTTTTAATAGGCTCGCTTAAAAATAAGCCAGGAATTGTTTCTTCGCCAAGTTCATTAATTGCAACTAAGGCGGATTCTCCCAAAGTGTTGTTTTCTATACTATAATATATTGACGATGTCATGCCTTTTTTCTGAAATTCGTCGTCTATGTGTTTACATAAATCTCTTAGAATACGTGCTTGAGCCTGTACAGGTGTTGCATTGTTTTGCCATTCGCAGACTTGGATCATAGACGGCAATTCTACTATCTCAATAGCTGCTGGGTCACCACCTGTACCTAAACTAGGATCTAGTGCTACAATATAGGTACATGCAGTATCTATTTTTTTGTACCATCTAGCTTGACCCATTTTCATAATAGGATCTGTTCCTTCTAAATTGGCCAGAGAAATACTGTTAATTAAAGTTTCATCAAAGATTAAGAATCTACACTCGTGTTCTCGCTCAAATCTTTCTATACCTACCCTACTTCTTTCAGTATCTGCCCAAGCTTCATCTCTGTCTGGGTGTTCACTCCAAATAGCCATAAACGGAAAAAATCCGTTGCGGCCTAACTTTTGTTCGTTGCCAAATTCGTCAAACTTTTTGTTTGCTTCATTCCATATTAGGGCAAACTGATCTTCATCGCTGTTAGGCGTAGAAGTTATAATGGCTTTACCACCTGTAGCCAGTGTTGGAGATATTGAGGTCCAAAATTCTACGGCTATATTAGGCTCTACATAAGCAAACTCATCAAGATACAACAAAGAAATACTCATACCTCTACCTGTTGTTTCTGTAGTGGTCTGTGCAACAATACGCGAACCGTTATCAAATTCTATACTTTGTTTATTGTAACTTGTCACTCCGCATCGAATATGGTCCGGGCATAATTCATAGGCATATCTAAGCCTTTGCATAATTTCCTGAGCACCTGTATACTTGTGAGCCGCAATTAAAATAGTCGAGTCTGGTATAAACATAGCATACCACAATAGATATCCTACTGCTGTTGTTGTTTTACCCATCTGTCTCCCTAACATATTAACACTAAATCTGTTAGTATGATAGCTTTCTAACAAGTACTTTTGATATTTGTAAGGTTTATATTCAATTTTTCCTTTGGTAGGATGTTGTATATTAAAGAAGTGTGTCAAAAAATATGCTGGGCCTGTATCCATATCATTACAGGCCACTAGCTCAGTTATTTCTTTATCAGAATATCGCTGAGTTGCGTGAGCTTTTTTAATTAAATTGCCGTCTAAACTTTTTGCCATGTAATTATTTACTAAAAAAAATAGGCTCCGAAGAGCCTATTTGGTGTTAATATTATCTTATTTTTTCTTCTTTTCGTGCTTGCTAAACTTATCTTTTAAAGCACCTAATTCTGCTTGACTAGCTCCATTCCTTGCTGCTAAAGAAGCTTTATTCATATATTCTTTACCGTGCTTTTTACGGCCGGCCCACGCCATTAGACCAGATTCATTTGTTTCTGCACTTTCAGTTACAAATTTTTGATAATCAGCAAATAATTTTGCAGTAATATCTTCACCCATTGGTGTTGCTCTAGCTAAACCAGCTTGACGTTCTCTGTGGTCTCCTGTGTTGGGGTTATAAGCCATTTTATCTACATCATTACTAGGAACATCTGTAGCATCGTCTGGCGTATTATCATATTCTGTAACAGCATCAATTAACTTACGCATATCTTCGTTAGCACCGGTTAATGATTCATCTTCACCGTCACGCATACCTTTGGCTGCACCATCTGCATCACCATGAACGGCGGCACCTGCTAATGCTCCGCCTACTCCTGCGATATCAACATCGGGCTCAGAGACAGTTGCATCGGGCTCAGAATCTGTTTCTCTAGCTGGCTCATCGTCGCTGTCAGCTAATGCACCACCAAGCAACCCACCACCAATAGCACCCATAGGACCCAATGCAGCACCACCTAGCATTGCACCCCCTAAACCACCAGCCATAGTGTTAAGTATTCCTTCGGCTTCAGGATTTTGATCGTCCATTTGTGCCAACCCTTCGTCATTGTCGACTTGATTCATAGTGTCTAACATTTTTTTCATGTCGCCCTGTGTATCAGTCGGCTGGCCTGACATAGGTTCTTTCATATCTTGGCCGGCATCGTATTTTTTCACACCAGCTAATGCCATTATGTTGTTTAACATATTGGCAACTTCGTCGCCTGTTGCAGCCGATGCATTGATACTGAAATTAGCAGGAGTATTGCCAGTAGGAGGCATCATTCCGCATTCTTCAATGGCCTGAGTAGATTCTGTAACCTTAGCCTTATTCAATACTTGCTCGTCTTTATATACGTTTGGATTTTTAGCATCCAATTCTGCAAGTTTTTTTAAAACGTCAATCATTTGCATAATTATTTTTTCCTTGGATCGTATTTTGTAGCCTGCTGAATTGGGCTAGTATTGTTTTGAGGTTTATCTGTATTAAACTCTGCTTTGGCTTTTGTGTTTAATTCTTTATCGTTGGCTTCAGGAATTACTTCTCCTCTTTCTCTTCGTTGAAGTTTAAGAATATCGTTTAATTCTTTTACAAAACCCGAATTATATTTGTCACCATAAAATTCCTCAGCTTTGATATCAGCTGCTTCTTTGTACTCTCCGTCTAATAACAAAGGACTATCTTGTGGTTCTGCCTTTTCTTGATATATTTCATATGGCTCATCTGGTCGACGAACTACTAAACATTCCTTAGCTACTTTTAATTCGTTAACCAAATACGTTTCTAACTCAAACTGAGTTGTGGGGTAATTCACACTAACTTCGTAAATGTTCACTTCTTTATTCTTTACTTTTGGAAAATCTAAAGGCAACTCTTGAATAGGAGTCTTGCCTGTTTTTTTGAAGCTGTTAACTTCAAACTTTGATAAAAGACCTTCCATAGCAGATTCTTGATCAGACGATACATCTCCGGCTACTTTAATGCGAAAAGTATATGTTTTTTTAGATTCGGTTAGGTATTCTGTAAATGATTTCATAATCTTTTCCTATGCATTATTTATTAAGATTTTTAAGTTTTTCAAGTATGCTGTTCCTATCTGTAATAACATACCCCTCGCCGTCAATAGTTTCGCCGTTGTTTCCGTGTTTTTTATCAATAGCTAATTTTTTAAGTTGTAGATCTACCATTTTTAACTTCTTATCTATTTTACTAGATTTAGCAGTAATAGCTGCATTAAGCATTTGACCTGCAACTTCAAACATTCTTGTACTATACCTAGCCTCTACGTTCATACCTAAGTCCATTAGATCCTGGTAAGCCTTTTCGGCTTTAGCTGCTAAATCATCTAGTTCTGAATCTGCTAAATCTCCCAATCCTTTTACTCTTGGTAAAGCTGCTGAAATTTTATCAAACTCTTCTAACTTTTCCTGCAGATCAATTGTTGGTGTTTGAACTTCAATTGGCAGAGGTGCGATTACCTCTTCTTGAGACGGGCTTATGTTCAGTAATTCTTCAAGTTTCTTAGTCATAACACTACTTATCTATTCTTTTTACCGTTGTGATACATATCTTGTTCATTTATTACCCTAAATTTAACTCCGTTGTTCTTGCACCAATTTGAGGCAGCAGCCCATTTAGCCATGTTTTTAACATACTGAGCCTGATTATAAGGATTTTTGCCAACTTTTTCTAATATAGTCTGATTAGCTGGTTTTATTTCTATAAGCTCGGCATGTTTTTTATAATTTTTGTCTAGATAAACTATAAAAAAATCAGGTACATAAATTGTTTGTTTGCCTGTTAATGGATCTCTATACGGAATCTTAACAGATTCGCTAGCCCATTGATGAACACTGGGATTATTATCGCAAAATTGCATAAATGTTAATTCCCACGAACTTCTATACAACGGAGTTTTAATTCCAATATATTTTTCGGGGTTATTAATTTTATAAAAGTCTTTTGCAAATCGTAAGCTCATGCAATAATATTTCTTTGAATTTCGTCTGCTGGAGAATAACCTAAGTATATTCCTAGCGAGCTAGTTTTTAAACGATTATAATTTAATATTTCTGCTACTAGTCCGCTGATTTCTAAATCATCTAATCCAGTTAGTGTATCAACTATTTGTTGACCATTGATGTTATCCTTAACAGCCTGTGTTAATAGAACTATTGCCAGTGTTTCTGAACTGTCTTGTGAAAATCCTCTTTTTTCAAAAAAGGCTTTTAATGCTATTGCCATTCCTTGGTCGATAGAGACCGGTGAATTAAAATACTGGTCAAAATATTGTTTTGTAGAAGATGTACTGTCTTTTCTAGAAACTAAGTTTTGATTAATTGGTAAATTGCTTAACATTATATTTTCCTACCATTATCCTGGGTTTACGGGAGGTGGCGGCCTAGCAAAAAATGTTCCTGTTGCAGGAGGAGTAGCGTCTGGTTGTGACAGAGGTATCGCTATTTGGATAGTTGTTTTAGGTATATTTAAATTAACAGTTGTATTTGCAATATTCTTAAGATCTTGAGAAGTAGCTTTCGAAAATGCTAAACCTATTAATTCCTGTTTAACTCCCTGGCTTGTAAGACTTCGTGCGTTTTTTACTAAATTTCTTGTTCCTACGGCTGCGTTTATTAAATCGCCTACTGATAAGGGGCCTTCTTTATCAAACACACCTAACACATCGGACGCACCAGTTAATAAACCTGTTAAACCTTTTTGACCATTACCGAATACTGATAACGGGCTAGTGGAATTATCATAATGTATCTCGTTGAATCCCGGTTGTGTTTTTGTGTTTCTTTTTTGTTCTGTATCATAGTATATTGCTTCGTATGATACAGTCATTTTTGAATCTAATAACCTATTTCCACTAGTTTGATCTAGCTGTCCGGGTGCCCACTCTGTAATTATAGGATTTATTAATGTTATCGAACTGTGAGTTCTTCTGTTTAACAAAAAAATCTTTATATATCTAAAGAAAGGCTCAGTTTGACCATTGTTTAATCCGTAGGGATATGCCTTATCTGGCGGAAGTTTATTATTATATGCTTCTGGTATTGACGCTGTTGTTCTTGATAAATTTTTAAAACCGTTATACCTAGAGTCTGCGTTGTAATACTGATAATAGTTTTTCCATAGATCCATTATAAAGTTATCCATGTCGTCATGGAAAGTTATAGCCACAGGATTGTAATCCATCCTGTATTGGACTACAGTTTTCTTATTATAAGCATTTAGTGTTTCAGTTTTTACAGATACCCTAGGAAGGTCTACATTTTTTGCTAATAGCCCTAACTTTCCCTTAGACCTGTTAAACCATCCGGCATCTATAGATTTGAATACATCTTTTCTATGTAGTTTTTCGTGTAAACCAATTTCTATAAAATAGCTCCAACCTGCTTTTGGAACCATGCCAAAGTTATTATCATGATATAACCTAGCGGCGTGTTGATAGTCTTTCAAGTACCCAGTGCTGTCAAAAAGACCGCCTGCAAATCCGCTTAGAAATTGTTTGAATATATTCGCCATAAAAGTATTTATGACGGATAAAAATGCACGATCTAAGGCATTAAATTTTTATAAATGTCAACTACGGCTTCTTTAGTAGGACCTAAATAATCATTGTTAATAATGCTAAAATTAATAACGTCTTTCCAAAACATTCTTAATTCTTGGTCTGCATTTTTTTCAATAGTTTTTCCGTGGGGATAAAAAGTCATAGTCTCTAATAAACTAATTTTTGGATAAGCTACAAGTTCTCCATTTTTATGATCAAAAATCCACCGGTGATGAATTCCACCCCTAAATGCATCTCTTCGTTGCAATTCATAATACTTGCTAGGAACTGCTATAAAGCCTTCTTTAGCAATTTTTGGCATCATTGTAAGTGCTGTTATAGGATAAGCTATATCTTCTAATGTATGAGTACAATTCACAAAATCAAATTTACCGTGAATTTCTACATAATTGATTATCTGTTGCCAATCATTTAAATTATTAATATCTCCCAAAAATGCATGTACATTTTCTATTTCAATTGGTCGTAAATCGAATGTATGGGTTAGAAATTCTTTAGGAAATGGATTATGACTGGCACCTATATCCAAAAGAGTGAATTTATCTTTTTTGCTTTTAAGTTTCCTCACATAACTTAAAACTTCTGGTCGACCATATAATTCTTCGGTGTGGTAGTAAATCTGCTGTGCCAACTTGTTCTCCTATTACCTATGCGTATTTAATTTGTATTTTTACAAGTTTTTGCAGTTGCGAGTTTGACAGAGCTAATAGTTTTTACACCAATGAGCTCTTTTGGAGAAATTGGAAATATAAGTTTTAAATTTTCTTTGATTGCAGTATTAATATGCAAGACATCTTTAAATCTTTCTACCCTAGTATACATTTGCGAAGTTTCAAAACATTTATGAAGAATGGAATTATCCATAGGATCTAATAGAGTGAGAATTAATTTAGGTTGCAAATTAAAATTTGATACCATGTCGTCGTAAATCTCAAAATCTCTTATGTGGAAAATCTCCATTACAGGATACCAATCAGATGAGTTTTTAAAAAATGTCAGTGCAACTCTTTTACTAGTACTATCAGGTCGTCCTTTAACTAAGTTTAATGTTTCTTTTAAAGACAGAATGTAGTCTTGATTCCACAAAATATCTGAATTAACCGAAATGGTAGGTGTCCGGTTGCTATCATAATAAAACTCTACTTTATTGACTTTGGATATTAGACCTTTACTAGGAAAGTCTAATAATATATTAGAGATTAAATTGTCAAGATTTTTTCTTTCTTGTAAAAACGTTTTGATATTGGCATTTAGACTATCTACATCTATTTCGTGTTTGTTATTATCAATCCTTGATCTATAATGTGAAAGTACACTAGATTTTAACCATACATCTACAACGATATTAAAATCAGTAGCTGTTTTATTACTGCTTAAAATTTGGTATTTTTCTATATAACCAGAACTGTAAAGTTTTGTTTCTTGAGAAAACACTTTACCGTTTTTTACCTCAAGGCCAGAACCCACAGCCGTACCGGCGTAAATTTGAATAGCTTCGACGAATGCATTTTCTAATGCTACCTGTTCCGATACTCCTTTACCAACTACCCTAATTGCTTCGTTGGCGTGGCACAAAGAAGCCGTTACTAAAAAACATAATAGAAAAAAATGTTTCATCAAAATTTCTTTTGAAGCATTTTGGCTGCACGGTCGGATTCTAAATCCCATCGAACTGTTACTGACACTTCTTGATTGCCCGTTTTTTCTTCTTTAACAGTTCTAAATCCACGAAGCACAGATTCGCTATTTTCTTTAATAGTCCTAGTCACAGTTCGGGCGGTATCATTACTGTTTTCACGTGAATTTAAATTTTTGCTTTCTTTATCAGTCAGTTCTGATTCTTGACCATTTGATAAATCTTTGGCTTTTTCAATATGCTTGGCAATCACTGTAGTCACTCGAGAACTTGTTACCTGAGTTCTAATAAAATGGCTAACATTGGCCAATGCTTCCGACCTAGCAACTTTTCTAGCTTCGTTTACCTGAACAGAAGATGCACCGTTTGTCCACGCAGATGCTGTGGCTTCGATGGCAATAATATCACAATTACTTTTCCAAGGTTTGTACCATACACAGTTAGTTTCAATTTTAACGTTATCTTCTGTAAAAGAAGTTGTTAACTTTTGATTGCGAATTGGTTCATCTGTATTAACTACCGGTTTAGACGAGCAGCCAGCAATTGTAATGGCCAATGCAAGACAACTTAATTTTAGATTCATTTTGCTAGCTCCTGAGATTGGATTTTAATAGTATCGACGCCTTTATCTAGCATTTTTGCTAGACCCCCAAAACCAACGGTGGCTAGGATCAGCCCGAATACAGTACCTAAGAAAAACAGTTTCATAAAAACCTCTGTGTGTTGATGTATATTGAGTGTATGCTCTTAGTAAGTATTTGTCAAGCCGATTGGTAAAATCAAAAAAAAAAGGCTGCAACTTGCAGCCTTTTTCTAGTCCAATTTATAATTAACCTGTTGCTAGGGTACGTACAGTTCTTCCGATTGCAGCCCCTATTCCATTTGGTTGTCCTGCTCCGTCTACTTGGACAGCATTATCATATTTTAGTGTTAGAGTAATATCTACAGGATCGCTACTCGAGTAATCAGTATTTGAATAAACACTGTTTTGGAGATAACAACCGTATAATTCAAAAGTTTCTAAGACTCTAGGTTCGTTTGCTCCGTTCCCGCCATCTAATATTTCAATTCTGGTAACAAACTTATAATCAATACCGCTAGCAGCCGAACTTTGTTCAAAGAAATCAAACTGTTTCTGAATCTGCTCGCCTACTAACTTACTAACCTCGTTAGAAACATCGTCTCTTACAACAAGAGTCACATCTGACCATGTGTATCGTCCTGCGTAATTAATTTTACTATTGTAGACATTTAATTCTATGTTATCGAACGACACACCCGGCCTAGTAACATTCATTACTTGCTTTGTTAATTCTGTAGTAGGTTTGCTTACACCAAAGTTTTCTAACGATACTCTAAAACGATACTTTAGTTTAGGCATCAATAGGCCCTGCGAAGTAGCACTCTGACCAGAAGGTAGAGGTACTGTAAATTTACTTAAACTAGAAATTGCCATCTAGATGCTCCTTGTTTTTTATATTTAACCATTATATACCTGCTGCTATGTCGCCAGTATTTTTCAGTCTTAGCGGAATGTAAATAAATTCAACTGCTTTGACTGGCTCGATAGCCATATCTACATGTAGTTCATTTCTATCTATTCTTGCTGGTGTATTATTTTGTTCGTCGCATTGTACTACGAAATCATAGATAGCACGTTGACCAACTAATTCTAATAATAAACTTTCAGCAGACTGTTTAATCTCATTTCTTGTTATTCTATCATTAGGTTCAAACAAGAACGGTCTAGCTAGCAAATCTAATTGTCTACGTAGATACGCAACTAATCTTGCAACATTAACCCTATCTAAAGAACTTGCATTTTTGGCTCGTGTCTTTTGGCCAAAAATAACAATGCCTGAACCAGGGAAGGTTGAAATTGGATTAATTTTAACATCTTGTAAGACATTTCTTAAAGCTTCTGGTAATGGTGTCTGTTGGAATTCACCGCTCTTTACATAACCAACTGCGGTAGCATTATCAACTCCGCCGCGGCGTGTACCTGCCGGTGCAAACCAAGGATAGCTACGCTGGTCGCTTATAGCTATCGTTCTTAAGGCCATATGGCTTGGTGGAACAACTATATTGTTTCCAGTGTTATCTGTTGTAAATCCGCTTGGATAATACATTGCTAGATACTCGTCATAGGTCACTGAACCCTTTTCGCCATTATCTAATGCTGAAGTGCTCGAACCCCATGCTCTTAAATCAGTACCGGTGGCTGGCAATCTAAATGGCGTATCACCTAGTACAAAGCCTGTCAAACCTCTTGCTGTGTTTAGTCCTACCATGTTAGCAATTAGTTCTGGATACCCTGGGCAGGCCAGTAAGTTTGCAACTAAGGTATCGGTATCTCTTACACCGTCATTAGTATCTATCATAGACTTTAGAGATTTGACAACCATTCCTCGTTGAGCGTGCCTACCGAATAGACCACTACCGTCGGCAGCAGTTCCTGTTGCATTTACCCATCTTGCAGTAGCATACTTAGGTTGATTTGTGCTGCCATCCATAACTTCGTTGTTAAATCGTCTATTTAAACCGTTGTTTGCAGTAATATCAATATGTTGTGCAACATATTTCTTAACATTGTTTCCGCTACGTCTGGTGTTCCATAAACGCATATTTTGTGGATACAATGCAGGATCTGGTGCATCAGGATCTAAATAATTACTAGTTAACAAAGTTTTAATGGATGCTGAAACGATCGATGTACCTGTGTTTGACCAACGTGCATCAGCAAATAGCCATCCATTAGGACTGGTGTTGTCTGTTACATCTTGTTTAATCCATTTTAGTGTTGAATTATTCCAGGCATAAATGTTTTGACCGTATTTTTCCGGATCCGAAGAATCAATCCATATATCTCCGTCTACCAGTGCTGTACCATCGCTTTGACCGGTATTTCTATCTGGCTCTAGAGCTTTGATAATAGGGCCGTTAGGACTAGTGTTGGGATATACTGTTTGATATCCTACCCATGTAGTACCATTATGAACCATTATATCTACTTCATCTTGCACAGCAGAATACCATAATGTTCCGTCTGCCGGAGCAGTGCTAGGTGTAGTGTTAGAAAATTTCACCGTAGAAGTTAGTAAATCTATCGGTTTCCAGTTACTAGCTCTTAAATCGTATGTTGCATGTAGTCCTTCTGGATATAAGTTAGCGGCGTAAGTATTTGTGCCACCATTATAAAAACCAACTGCTGCAACAGGACCACCGTTACCTTCATTAATATACATTTCTCCGCCCAACTTGTGAACTAATCTTAATATTCTTGTTGTTGGATCCCAATCTGCAGAAACGTTTACAAATCCTGCTGCACTAACAGCTGAAGCAAAACCAGCAACAGTGCTTGTTGTAATAGTTACAACTTTAGCAGGTGCAAGTGTAGAGGAACCTGCTAGGCTTTCTGCGATAGCAAATGTATCACCAGGAGTAAATGTTACACCAGCTGGAACAGTTGTTGCTATTACAGTTGGAGCAGTTGTTGTTCTTCTATGAATTTTAAAATCAGCGATAGCTGGTGCTGTAGGAGATCCGTATATTCCACTGTCGATATTGCTTTGTATAAACAATGTTCCCGCAACTAGAGCAGTTCCGCCAGTATTATCTAAACTTGCAATTGCTGCTTCTGGAGTAGTATGAATAGGAGCGTTGATTGTAGACCAAGTCTTAGTAGCACCATTGTAATATTTTACAACCCAATTAGCTCCGCTATTTGGAGTAGTAGTCTTAACATAAACACTACCTGTTGCTACGTTTTGACTAACAAATTGTGGAAATTGAAAGTGAGGGGCTACAGCTAATTTTACTGGTCCAAATGTTCCGGCTGTTAAACCTAGTGTTGCAAGTGTGCCGGCAGTACCGTCTGCTAAAAGAACTTTACCGTCATATCCAGAAATGTTATTAGAAATTGCTGTGGCATCAGCATACAAATAAATTCTTGTTCCGTCTGTTTTTGCACCAACACCGCCTTGTGGCATATTTGCATTGATATCGGCAGCAATTTGCCCTGGAGTAGTTCCTGTAATTGTTATTTGTACTCCGTTGATAAAGAATGTTGCATTTACAACAGGAGTATCTACTACACCAGACACAACCGGCCAACTAGTTTGCCAGCATGTGCTTGTAAAAGTTTGAGCTGCGATAGCGGCACCGAAATTACTTTCAACAGCACTGCCTAATTTTACCCATACATTGCTGAAGTTTTTAAACCATATAGTATTTTCGTTGGCCTTAGTAATAAAAATAGCATAATCGCCTTGAACTCCTACACTGGCATTAGGTACACTGTTTGTTGATAGTAAAGATTGGTTATCGTCGTTAATTACAATAGGAGTCTTGTTAGTAAAAACTTTGCTAGTATTATTGTATTCGCTGATACCATACTTACTAGAAGCGGTGTCTACCCAATAAGTACCAGAATCTGGATCGCCTTTAGGTTCTGATGCAGTCTGAACAAGTTTTCCTAGGTCAACATCTGCTCTAACTACATACGCTCTTGCACTTACACCTAAAACACTATAGGCTGCTTGTAAACCATATTCGTTTAATTCGCCGCCGTGAATTGGAGTACCGTTAGAATCTGTGTAAAATAATGGTGTTCCAAATGTGTCTGTCAAATCGCGTTGGCTGGTAATTGTCCAAACTTTACCGATGTTACCTGCTAAAGTTCCGGGAGCAATACTGCCCGAAGGATTTGATTTGTTAGCTTTTGTAGCAACAAAAATAATTGGAGTCGTGCCCGGTAATGCTGTATTGTAAAAACTCTCGTCAACTACACTAACCTGTACGCCTGCTGATTGTAATCCTGCCATTTCTAAGTCTCCTAGATGCATTTATGCTTGAAATATTTATCGGAATTATCGTTTTTTCCTCCGATTAAATACATGTCAAAAGGGCAATAAAAGGGCGTCTATGAGAAAGTTATGTAAAATTTGTGGTAGCAGACCTGTTGCAGTCAATTATCATAAAGATAAAAAAATATTTTATAGATCAAAATGTGATCATTGTGCTAGAGGAAGCTCAACTGGTATACCTAAGTGGTATATTGCTGGATATAGGCAAAAAAATAAGTGCGATAAATGCGGATTCGACAGCAAGTATAATCAACAATTTAATGTATTCCACATAGACGGAAATTTAGATAATTGTAAAATTACAAATTTAAAGACAGTATGTGCAAACTGCCAAAGGATATTACAAAATCTCAATTTACCGTGGCGTCAGGGAGATCTATCACCTGATTTCTAATAGATTCGCAGAGTTGATCTATAGTACCATCGTTGGTAATTGTAATATCTAAATTATTACCAACCCATGCAGTTTCGCTAGCATGGATTCCTAATTTTTCTATTTTAGTTTTGCTGATTAACCAGCTCATGTTTTGAGGGCCTTGATTCATATTCACGGCATCTTGATACCATTCTGGATCTGCACCTCTTTTAATTCTTATAACTTTACCGCCCGCTCTATGAATTGCTGAAATTTCGTTAGGAAAGCGAACATCGCTTATAACGATATTATCTTTTGTTTTCCTCATTTTGTTTTCTACGCTGGCTATCCAGATATCATCGTGAAAACCTGCTCTACACACTTCGGTACCCCAGTATTGCAAAATCCAACGCGGTGTTAGTTGTGGCATGTTTAACCTTTCAGCCCACCACGGGTCTACTTGCTCACGCCAATGTCTAGCCTCTTTAGTTCTGCCTTCTAATAAAACTCTGTCCCATCCAAAAACTGCCGAAACAGCGTCTTTCAAAGTATTAGCAAACGAATCTCTTCTAAATCCGTGAAAATTAACCAAATAATCAGCTGCGGTATCTTTTCCGCTTCCTATGAAGCCAACAAATCCAATAATCATAGTATTCCCTAGCAATTACTATAATTTATTGAGATTTAGAAGTAAAGTCAAATTTTCTTTAACCAACAACAAACGTTAATGGTTTACTACCGTCTTTATAGTTAATTAAATCAAGCTCTAATTGTTCTATTTCAGCTTTGGCTTCTGCTTTTAGTGTGGTACCATTAAGTGAAGTGCCGCCCTGCGGAGATGCAATTGTTTGGAATTTTTCTCTAGCCTCACCTAACATTAGTTTACAAACTGCTAAGGAATAATCTTTTAACCATATACCTGCATAGGGATCTTTTACAAGAGAAAAATCTGGACGATGATTATACAACCATAATAAAATTTCTTCTTGGCCACGCGGCCTTTGTAAAATTGTAATTTTTTTATGGGTAGCATTCCATAAAAAATCAATTTCGCTACCAAACATTTTACCTACTTGTTTTTGATAACTTGCAAAAGCGTAATACGTAGCAAGGCCCCCCATATTGCTTGCACTTAGCAAATATGTGTTAGTATAGGCAAGATTAAAAGGTTCAAATATAGTGCCGCCTTCGCCGCCGCCTGTTCTAGACCCTATACTTCTTCTGAAAATCTGACGTACTTCCATTACTTCGGGGGGAAGAATGTACTCATTGACATCGGTTTCTAAGGTTAAAAAAGCGTAACTTTCTTCGGTGCTAGCTTGGCTTCTTTGCCTAAATTTTGCCAAAGCCTTATCTATTGCCGTATCATAATGCTTGGGCTCTAATTCTACGTCAATCATGCCGTCGCCGAGCATATTTTTAACATAGTCGGTAATTTCTTGCCGTGAAGATTCAATATCAGTCATGCAAGTATTTAGCTATAAATACTGTCACTATGCCACGCTTATCTCTTTACAGGCCTGAAAAGGGCAACGATTTTAAATTTATAGACCGTGCTATAAATGAGCAGTTTCAAATTGGAGGAACTGACGTTTTTATACACAAATATTTAGGGCCGGTCAATCCTGAAGACGGAGAATCGACTCCGGGTGTTCCTGTGAATACTAATCCAATAAGTGAGTTAGGTATTCAAGATTTGATATTTTTAGAAAATAGAGACAGGCACTATGATGCTAATATCTATTCAATTCGCGGCATTTATACAATGCAAGATATAGATTTTAATTTAAGTCAGTTTGGGTTATTTTTACAAAATGACACGATTATGATTACGTTTCATTTACGCAGTTCTGTAGAGATGCTAGGAAGGAAAATAATAGCCGGCGATGTTTTAGAGTTACCTCACTTAAAAGATGAATATGCGTTAGATGATGCAATGGTAGCTTTAAGAAGATATTATGTTGTCACTGATGTATCAAGAGCAGCGTCGGGGTTCAGTCAAACATGGTATCCCCATCTGCTTAGAGCCAAATGTGAGCCTCTCGTAGATAGTCAAGAATTTAAAGAAATCTTAGACGCACCAGCCGGTGACGGCAACAAAACTTTGCGAGATATAATGAGTACATATAAGCAAAGCATTGATATCAATAATGCTATTTTAGCCCAAGCAGAATCAGATGTTAAATTATCAGGCTATGATACAAAAAGTTATTTTCATATTCCATTAACAGAAGATGGAAGAGTTAACTACACTGATACGTCAGAAACAGAAATAACTTCCGACACAACAGCATATGATGCCAGCGGAACTTTAGGCCGGCCAAGTAAAAATCTGTATGTAGGATACCTAACCGACGACGGTATACCGCCTAACGGAGCTCCTTATACTTTTGGTATTACATTTCCTAACACTTCTACCAAGGGACAATTTCATCTACGAACTGATTATTTTCCAAACAGATTATTTAGATACGACGGCAGACGGTGGGTCAAATATGAAGACAATGTAAGAATGACCGTAACTAATCACGGCCACGATGCAACATCACCGTCTGGTGCTTATCCAAACAAAGCAGTAAAATTAAATCAAAAAAATACATTTATCAATAACGATAATACCGCAACTATATCTGGTAAGATTGTACCTGAAAAACAAGCGTTGTCTAAAATATTAAAACCAAAGGCGGATAATTAATGAGCGATTATTTTTACGACGGTCAGGTCAAAAGATACCTCACACAATTTATGAGGTTAATGAGTAATTTTAGCTACAAAGACGCTAAAGGACAACTCACACAAGTACCTGTAAGATATGGAGACATGAGTAGACAAGTAGGTGCTATTCTTAGGAAAAACAGTGAAAATATAGTTCAAAGTGCTCCGTTTATTTCTTGCTATATCAAAGACTTGCAACATGATAGAAACAGAATGCAAGATCCTACATTTATCAGCAAAGTACATATTAGAGAAAGAGCATTTAATGAAGAAAAAGACCTTTACATGCCTAAGCAAGGTCCTGGGTACACTGTAGAAAGATTAATGCCTACTCCCTATCTAGCAACATTTGCAGCAGATATATGGACGACCAACACTGACCAAAAGTTACAAATATGGGAACAAATTGTAGTATTTTTTAATCCTAGTTTAGAACTTCAGAGCACAGACAATTATATAGATTGGTCAAGCCTAAGTGTAGTTGAACTCAAAACACAGACTTTTGAGACAAGGAATATACCCCAAGGAGTAGAAGGAGATATCAGTATTGCAAATTTATCATTTGATTGTCCCATCTGGATAAACCCGCCGGCCAAAATTAAAAAAATGGGTATCATAACAAAAGTTATATCCAATGTATTTGTAACAGACTCTTTAAATTCTATATCGGAGAGAGGTGCATACACCGATGATCTATTATCAGACTTATTCACTGGCCAAATTAACACAGGAAAAACAGTTGTGACTCCTGGCAATTACGGTTTAGTTGTCTTAAACAATTCAGCTACATTATTGTCTATTCGAAACAGCACTGCTCAAGATAAAAATACAGTACCGGACACCACACCAAGACATAACTGGTATGGCCTTTTAGACTTATATCCAGGAGAGTTTAAAGCAGGGCTTAGTCAAATTAGACTATTACAGGCCGATAATACAGAAATTGTTTGTTATATTTCTTTAAATCCCACTAACGATTTTTCAATGACATTAAACATTGATGGTGATACTGTGCCTAGTAACACATTAATCGATGGCAGAGGCACGGTAGATGCCATTATAGATCCTACAAAATTTAACCCTGTTAATAAAGTTACGGGAACTAGATATCTAATACTCGAAGACATTAATATGGATTTAAATAATTTTCCTCAATATGTAGGCGTAACAGCTTGGAAAAATTCAGATTTCAGTGATTTTCAAGCATCCGCAAATGACGTTATAGAATGGGACGGGGCCGCCTGGTCAATTAAATTCGATAGTTCTACAGTAAGGACCATAACTTATATAACTAATACATTTACAGGAATACAATATAAGTGGAGTTTGACCGACGGAATGTGGCAATGGTCAAAAAGTTTTGAAGGCATATATGATCCTGGAGCTTGGCGTTTGATATTATGAGTTTAATTACATGCAGTGGTGCTTTATTTTTAGCTAAAGACACAAAGAGATTTTTATTTGTGTTAAGAAATAAAGGAAGAACCGCTGGCACTTGGGGATTTGTAGGCGGCAAAAAAGAGCCGAAGGATATCACACCGTTTGATACGCTTCAGAGAGAAATTATAGAAGAAGTAGGCCTAGGGGTATCTGTAGAAAAAACTATTCCGCTAGAGCAGTATGTAAGTAGCGATCAAACTTTCAAATACAATACCTATGTTGTTATAGTACCTAAAGAATTCATACCCGTTTTAAATTATGAACACTGTTCATATGCATGGTGTGAATACGGAAAATTTCCTAAACCATTACATCAAGCCGTAAAATCAGGCATTAATAGTAAAATTATAAAAGCAAAATTAGAAATAATTTTAGAATTAATTTAATTAAACAAAAGAAGTCAGTGTAGCTAACACTAACCAGGCATTGTTTGCTCTAATTATTCTAATAGTTTGAATTTCTGTTCTATTTGCAGTAGCCGAAGGAGCGGAACTCCATCTCAATGTTTGAACTACTCCGGCAATTTGAACTGCTGATGCATAAAATCCTGTGCCGCCTTGACTTAAAATTAGCCTTATATTATATTCTCTATTATTTGTAGTAGGTAAATTAGTAAAATTAGCTGTAAAGTTACTAGTCATACCGCTATGGAAGAAAGTTTCTCCTAATGCAATATTGTGTGTAACTAGGCCGGCAGCATTTGTTATAGTTGTTATAGGCTGAACATTGTAAGTTGCCAACATGGAACCTGAAACTACTGCATTGGCCAACACATTTAGTTGTTCTCCAACATTTAAACTGCCTCCTATACCCACACCACCGCTTACTACTAACGATCCTGTTTGAGTGCTAACGGAAGAAGTGATTACTGGCAATGTAACAGAGGTAAGACCAATATTCATTAGCGTATTGGTTAATGTAACGGCATCCTGCAAGATTCTTAGAGATCCAAACGACGATACTAACACAATGCCCGAGCCGCTGCCGCTTAATCGAATAGCTGGGCTTTGATTAATACCAGAATTTTGTAAATCTAAACCAATAGATGCAGCAGGTAAAATAGAATTATTATTGTTAGTAACTGTAATTTTTGTTGTTGTAAAATTGTTACCGTCAAAGATTAAATTATTACTAAATGCTGTTTGGCCGGTTCCTGACTGATAAGGAATTTGATTAATTAAGCCAGCAGTTAAATTAGTGCTGCTAGTGGCAGAAAAACTAAATGTTGATGTATTTGCAAAAAGTGCATTTGTCGATGTACCAACAATAGTTCCGCCTACGTATAAATTTTTAGCAACACTTGCTCCACCTTGAATAATAACAGCTCCGGTACCAACACTACTAGAATTTGTGCCTGCTAACGATTCAAAATCTTGTGATGAAATTTTAGCAGCAGAATTTATATTGCCAGCAACTCCCACTCCGCCTGCTACTGTTAGAGCACCAGTTATTGAACTAGTAGACGCAGCATTACTGGTAATTTCTACTGTAGTAAAGCCGCCTGTGTTTTTAGTTCCTAATCCTATTGAGCCAGTTAACGAACCATTTATGGCAGTAGCAAAAATGCTGCCGCCGACTCCAATTCCTCCTGTAACAATTACAGCACCGGATTGTGTTGATACAGATACAGTGTTTGCTGTAAAATTAGCAGCAGTGCCTATTAATGTTTTATTAAAAGACCAACTGTCAGTAGCAGATCTGTATAAAATTGTAGGTTGAGCAACAGGTCCTTCTATAGTAATTCCAGCCATGTCGGATGCCGTAGCATTAGGCGATCCTTTACTTAATGTGATATTTTTGTCTAGTACTTCTAAATTAGTTGAATTTATAAAAGTTGTTAATCCGTTGACTTGTAAATTGCCACCAAGGTAAACGTCGCCACTAACTCCAACGCCTCCTGTAACTACAAGAGCACCGGTGGTTGACCCTGTACTAGGTGTATTGTTAAGTATTTTTAAAGCATTGGTATCATAAATTAAATTTGGAGAAAATACTGTAGTATTTGTTCCCGTTTGAAACGGAATTTGCCATTGACCGCCACCAATGATATTAGTTGCAGTTATAGCATATGCAGCAGTGATTGCAGCGGTGGATGTCCAGATAGGTATCACACCGTTGCTCATTAAAATAGTACCAGTGCCTGCAATTGGAATAAAAGCAGTCTGAGACGTACCGGTTTGGTATACTAAACTACCTAAGGAACCGCCTCTAACATTAATTGCGTGGGTGGCTGTACTGATAACTCCAGTTAGTGTGCCTTGAAAATTGACAGCACCGTATACATCTAAATTGCCGCCAATTACAACATTTTTACCAAATGCACCGCCACCGAAAACAACTAAATCTCCTGTACCTGTGTTAATAGTTTGATTGCCTCCTACGAGGAAAAATCTGTCCAATACATTGTTAAAATCTCTTCTCCAGGCACCATAGGCAAGATTGTAAACGTATTTTATACCGTTTACTACTGCTGTCTGGTTGTTAACTGGGTTAATTGGAAACGACATTTTTTATTCCTAAATTATTTTATAACACATTCTACAAGAGTATCAGTACCATCTTCTAATGCAATTGCAAAAGATTTAGAATCGCTCTTTACATTAGATCCTTTTCCGTTGCTTGCAGGCCATATCAAATCGCCTTTCTTAACAGATCCTTGTATTAATACCGGTACCCTTCCTAGAAGTGCAATAGGTTGACCGTCAGCTTTGCTATTCATCAAAAGTGCGGGATTGTTGCTAATGACACCTAACACATAACAATTTGGTCCTGTAATTGCAGTAACCTCTTCTTCGCCGCCAACCTTAACTACTGTACCTACAGGATATTCTACGTCTGTTTTATAAACTTCGGCGACGTCAGCATATTCGGCGTACTGAGCTGTACCATAATATTTTTTAGCATATACATCGCCGTAGGCATTTCCAGTACTGTCATACACATATAAGGGTGCTGAATACAGCCTAAATCCTGCGGTAACACCTGGCCCGGTTATCCATTGAAGCCGTGCTGTAGAGGACACAGGATCACCGAATCTTAAAATACCTCCACTTGTTCCTCCTAAAGGATCATTATAATAACTTCTCAATCCCGCCGCGGTTGCAAAATTACCGTCGAAGGTAAAGTTTGCACTGCCTGACAAAACGTTCATGGCATCTTTGTACAAAACTTGGTTAGCACTACCAGCACCGCTAAGATTGCCGCCGGAACCTTGGAAACCTGGACCTCCTACGCTGCCCCGGAATCCGACCAGGCCTTCGCTTCCTGTAAATCCAAAACTTCCTCTGTAACCAACAGGACCAATAGAACCTATAGGACCGATGCTACCAGAATATCCTTGGTTACCAGGGGGCCCTTTATCTCCAACACTACCTCTAAAGCCTTCTCCCGAGGATCCTTTAAATCCTTCTTTACCTGTGCTGCCTTGGAATCCTGCACCGGAAGATCCTCGATAGCCTGTAACGCCTCTGCTTCCTAAGTATCCAATATCCCCCATGCTGCCATCCCAGCCAGTATTGCCTTGACTTCCTCTAAATCCTGTACTACCTTGAGGACCAATGCTACCAGTAAATCCTGTGCTACCTCTTACGCCTTCGGATCCTTGGAAGCCTGCTATTGCTGAGCCAGTAAAACCGGTTACACCTCTACTACCCTGGAAGCCTGCACTACCCCAATAACCTTCACCTGAACTTCCTCTAAAACCAGAAGATCCTTGAGCACCTATACTACCTTGAACACCTGCAGAACCTCTGTAGCCTTCACCGACAGATCCTTTATATCCGGTTACTCCTTGACTACCTTGATAGCCTGCACTGCCTTGCCAGCCGGTATCTCCTCGACTACCTCTAAAACCTGCACTACCATCAAAACCTTTGCCTGAGCTACCTTGATATCCTACGCTGCCTTTTACACCAAATGAACCTCTAAAACCTGTACTACCTTGATTGCCGGTTCCACCTATTGATCCTACAAAACCAGTAGAGCCTTGTACGCCGGCACTGCCTCTGTAACCCGAGCTCCCCCAATATCCGGTACTACCTCGATATCCTTCACTTCCCTGGAAACCAGTACCTTCAGAACCGGTAAATCCTAGTAAGCCTCTACTACCATCTACGCCTACAGATCCCCGATATCCTACGCCAGAAGATCCTTGATAACCGGTTGAACCGAATAAGCCAACACTACCGCGATAACCGGTAATGCCTTGACTACCTGTATAACCTTCAGATCCTCTAAAACCTACACTTCCGCCATAGCCAGTACCTGCACTACCTTGGTAACCGGCACTACCTCTAAATCCAAATGAACCTCTATAACCTTCGCTACCTGTATAACCAGTGACTCCTTCGCTTCCTGTAAAACCTTCAGAACCTAAGAATCCAGGACCGCCTTGGCTACCCAATGGGCCCGGTATACCCTGACTACCTCTAAAACCTTCGCTGCCGAGATAACCATCTCTACCTCTAGACCCCTGGAAACCTACACTACCTCGTACACCTGCACTACCTATCCATCCAGTACCGCCCGGTGATCCAACATAGCCGGCTCCTACGCTGCCTACAAATCCAGTTTCGCCTTGACTTCCTGTGTATCCGTCAGATCCTGTATATCCAATAGATCCTGCAAATCCAAATGATCCGACATATCCTCTAGATCCGTGATAACCTCTACTTCCTGTCCATCCTGCTCCCGTACTGCCTGTATAACCAAAACTTCCTACATAGCCCCCGGAACCTGTATAACTTTGCGAACCAGTAAATCCTGCACCAGAGCTGCCAGTGAAACCAAAACTACCTGCAAAACCCGGAACTGTGCTGGCCGATCCAACAAAACCTATGCTACCAGTAAATCCTATACTACCAGTAAATCCTTCACTACCAGTGAAACTTTGGCTACCAGTATAGCCTCGACTGCCGTCATAACCTCTGCTACCAGTAAATCCAAAACTTCCAGTAAATCCTTCACTACCAGAGTATCCTACTCCTTGACTACCAGTATAGCCTCGACTGCCTGTTAGACCAGTAGATCCTATAAAGCCAGCAGAGCCAGTGAAACTCTGACTTCCTGTAAAACCTATACTGCCGGTATAACCTAAATCGCCAGAACTACCAGTGTAACCGGTCAGTCCCTGTATACCACGACTGCCGGTGTAACCTATGCTTCCAGTAAAGCCAGTAGCACCTAAACTACCGGTATAACCTCTACTACCAGTGAATCCTAAATTACCAACTGCTCCTGCACTGCCAGTGAAACCTATCTCTCCCTGGCTACCACTAAATCCTCTACTGCCTGAAAAGCCTAAACTTCCTGCAAATCCAAAACTGCCAGTGAAACCTATTACGCCTTGACTACCTGTGAAGCCTTGTACACCAAATGAACCAGCATAACCTGCACTTCCTGTGAAACTTTGGCTACCAGTAAATCCAATAGGCCCTTGACTACCGCTAAATCCTATACTGCCGGTATATCCAAAACTACCTGTATAACCAGCCGAACCGGTAAAGCCGTAACCTTCAGATCCGGTATACCCTTGACTACCTGTAAATCCAAAACTACCAGTGAAACTTTGGCTACCAGTAAAACCGGTAACTCCGATTGATCCTTGGAAACCCTGGCTTCCTGTATATCCTCTGCTGCCAGTATACCCAAATGATCCTGTATAGCCCTGACTTCCTGTAAATCCAAAACTACCAGTATATCCTCTTTCACCTTGACTACCTGTGTATCCGCCTGCTGGACCTTGAGGTCCTATAGGACCCTGCGACCCAGTAAAGCTCTGACTACCTGCAAATCCAAAGTTTGCAACGGTTGTAGAAAAGAACGGACCTGTAACATCTACCCAAACTAGTTGTGTATTATCGTCGATGTATTCGTAATATACATCGTTTACATAATCATACCAAGTATCGCCTACCCTAGCAATTGAACTAGGTGGAGTTGTCTGCGAATAAAAGTTAGGAATTCTAAAACTAGGACGACCTCCGTGATTAATTGGTTCGCCTTGAGGTACTGTTAGACCTTGTAAAAATGTAGTTTCTGTACTGTCTACATAAATTTGGCCGCCATTACTAGCACGCAGAGTGATATCAAAACCAAGTTGTGCTTGAACAGTACCGGTACTAAATTCCAAATTTCCTAGACTACTTGCATAAACAGTTCTATATACACTATCTGTAATAAGTGTAAAGCCTGTGCTAGTGGAAGGAGAGGGACCGAGGGCAGGTTGGGCACCTTCTAGGGTGATAAAATCACCACTGCCGCCTTCTCGTTCAACTGATCCGTCTAACAGATTAGGCATTAGCTGTCTCCAATACGCTTAGTGTAACATGAATTGTTCCGGAATTAGTTGCCCAGCATCTAATACTGTCTAAACTTTCAATAATCATTTTTCCTGTTGTTAGTGCAGCAGCATTATTTGCTGGAATCCTATAATTTGTAACTAAAGGTGTAAATGTATTAGCCGGTTGGGCACCATTTCCTTGAGCATCAGGAAGTACAGCCAATCTTCTAAAATGACCAAAATTTACTGTTTGTGTAGAGGAAGTTATATTTGAAACTTGTGTCATTAATATAATTGCAGTAGTACCTATTGGTGCTGTATAAATGGTAGATGTACTAATATTTGTCAGTACAGCAGTTTTTGTTTTGAACGTATTTAATGGAATTAGTGCCATAATCTTTCCTTTTTAACCTCCTGCCTCTACAGCAAGTATGAACGGCGTCATTTGTGCAAACAGACTCTTTGTAAATGTTCTTCCGCTTAGTACACCAGTTGCCTGACTTATAACCAAACCTGGACCAATTCTAAAGTCACCGTTTTGGTCAGTTGAAGTAAAGAATACTTTACCATTATCTATTTGAATAACTTCTCTATTCTGTTGCGGATCTTGTCTACCTACTTGCGGTAAACTACCGTAGTTTGTTCCTGCTCCTACATATTCAAATGTATATCCTAAGGCACTCATGTAACTACGTTGGAAGAAGTTAATAGTAGATCCATCTGGGAATAATAGCGGATTTCTTACCTGATCTTCTAAAGTAATAATATGATGAGTACCTGCTCTACTCCAATAACTTAGGCCCGACATAACGCTGTTATAATTACTTCCATTTGTTAAATCAAGAATTAACCTATCTATAATTAGAGCTGTATCTCTCTTGCATTTGTAAGTTTGAGTTGCATTCATTACAAACAGAGCTTGATTTATAACTCGTTGAGTTACTTCTGCCACTATAAAATCTTTATTTGCTCTAAGTTGTAAAATAGCTTGACTTGCCTGAGGTGGTGGTGTGCCAGTCTTTCTAGTTGCAGGAGCAGCCCCTACACCACTACCTACTATGTTAATTATTTCAACAAAGCGTTCAGCAATAAATGCATTTGCAGCACCTCCACTGGCGTTACTTACATCTTGAATTACATTATTTTGTAATGGGCCGCCTGGGATTAAAGTTGCTCCTACTACGTTTTGAACATGAGAAAGCATGAAGGTTAGTGCATCTATTTCTGCAGATGTCTGTCCAGGAATTGTACTTTGTCCGACTGTAACAGGAGGTGTAACTGTTCTACTACTTAGAATGTTATAATAAGCATTACCGGTAAACAATAGAGTGAAATAATTAGGATTATCTATCTCGCCACCGCCTGATAGCAGGGCGGTGCTAATTGTAACACTTTGGAAACTAATGTCTGTTACTACAGTACCTGTAGCGGCATATCTTACACCCGACAAATCTGTAAAGCTGCCAAATTGATCGCGTACATAAACTTCATGTCCTATAGCTATACCGTCGGTATTAATACCTGTGATTTTAATTGTTCCTGTATTCAATGTAGCTAAATTGGGAGCAGCTAGTAAGAATCCAGGTAGTCCTTGCTCATTTACGTAATCAGTTTCGACAAAGTTGCCGGCACCTGTGGTATCTGTTAATATTTTCTTAGGAGGTATTACTTCCATAACCTGACCAATATGTGGTCTTTCTTCTGTATCTGGAACAAATGCCAATATTTCAGCATTCTGAGGCCAGAAGCCATTTGGATAATATTGACCGTTTTGAGTTTGGCCGCCGCTCTGAGCAAATGTAGGGTATGCCGGGTTATAAACGGTTCCTTGGAAATCTAATTTACCTTTGCCTTTAGCAACTAAACAGAAATCTCCAAAGTTTGCGTTACTATTTGTAATAGATGCAATACCGCCATTATCTACCTGAACGGCTGTAGAACAGAAGATTGTAAACACAGAAACAAGCTGTGCATAGCCGTTATTAGTAATATGAATTCCTCTGCCACCTTGGTTAACTTGAGTGAAAGCGTCGTACACAAAAGAGTTGATAGGACTTCTGTCACTAATCACTGCACCGTCAACTAGACTACCTCCCATAGAACCGTTAGGATCAACAGTACGTTGGCCCCAATCTAATAATTCTTGTTGAGTAAATTCTAAATCTAGCTTTGGAAAAACTGCTGTTTTTCCAAAATATAAAGTTGCATTTGAAGCCAAACCTATTGTAGGTCTGTCGATGCCGATCCTAAAAGTAGATGTGGTTACTTGATTTACTGAAGTAACTTTTGTAGCAATCCTCGTATCGTTATTGCTGATGCCAGTCGATGCAAATAATCCAGAACCAACGTATGATGGAGGTGCGACTGCCGGTCCATTTTGCATAATATTTGTTATAATATCGAAACTTCTCGATACACTACCTGAGGCAAAATTACCGCCTGCAAAATAAGTGTTAATAATTTGTTCTACACCGTTACCAGAAGTTCTTGTTACTGCTGTGTTATTAATGATATCTAACGCAACAGTTTTTGCTCTGTTAACAGCAGCTACAGTTTGTGGAATTTGCCCTTGTATATAACTTCTAGTGCCTAACCAGTAACTTGTTCCAGCCTCCACTGCTTTAGTTGTTCCGCCTAAAATTAAATCTTGTGTCACAGCGTCAACGATTAACCCGGCATCTCTTGAACACTTGGCTCTGTTGTAATCAAATGCAAAGAATTGATTTACATATGCTACAGTTTCAGCCTGAATAAATTCTCGATTTTGATGAATTATCCAGCTTGCATTGTATACATCGGTGCTTGTGCTAGCGTATGTATTGATAGGAGCAGGTGCTGCTGCTACACCCGGTCCATTAATAATGATGTTGGTAATCGTATTAATTTTCGATACCGCAGTAGCAATCGTACTTGTATTACTGGTACTTAAACCAAAAATTTGTTTTTCTAAATTTTGATAAGGAGTGATAGTTGTACCAGAAATAATATTTGGTATTATTGTATGAATATAGTTATAAGCAGCAATAGTTGCAGTTGTTTGACCGTATATGGCTGTAGATCCTGCATCAAATCCGTAATAATAAACTCCGCCTTGAATCGATTGTTTATTTCCGCCGTATAATAAATCAAAACTTACACAGTCTATAATATATCCTGCATCTCTCAAACACTTATTGCGATCATAGACCCATCCAACTGTCTTGTTATAATCTACCCAAGATACAACTTCTTGTTGAATATAAATTTTATTGGCCTGCAATATATCAAATGCCTGTTGCACATTGACATCAAATGATTTTTCTATACCGTTTGGTACAATTTTATCTGTAACTCCAAATGTGCCAGTTGTAATTATATCAACCATTGCATCAAATTTTTCGGCAAGCACAATGCCAGAACCGGTAGTAGATGCAGGCAATGAAGTAATTTGTGTACCAGTTGAGAATCTAGGATTAGTTGTGTCGTTTAGTAGAATTTTCTTACACAAATCGCGAGCATATAAGATAGCGTTAGTAGTAGTAGAAACTTGTCCAGGAATCACTGTACCAGTATTATTCCAATATTGTAATCCGGCAAAAGTACTCTGACTGTTACTAGCAGTAGGAAATAGTAAATCTTGAACAATACTATCTACTATGAGTCCAGTATCTCTCTTACATTTATCTTGATTGTAAGAGTGTTGCCTGAAGTAAGTGTCATTTACTCTAGCAACAACTTCTTCTTTTATAAAAGTTTTATTTGCTTGTAAAATTGCAAATGCTTTTTCAACATTTGTTACGGCACTTCTTGTTACACTTATAGGTGTCTTATTTGCAACTACACTAGGACCATTTAAAATTATATTTGTAATTGTGCTGACTAACGTAGTTAAAGCTGCTGCTTCAGACGCAGAAGCAGCAGGTAAAGATAAATTTTGAGCAACTTTAGATTGTATTGCAGCGATTGGTATATTCTGAACTAAATTGGTTATAATATTTGTTAAGGTATTATAAGCATAAATTGTTTGAGGAATCTCGTTAACAATTGCAGATGCAGCAGCATTGAATGAATAATAATACACACCGCTTTGAATAGCTTGACGATTACCGCCGTGTAGTAAATCAAAACTTACGCTGTCTACCATATAGCCAACGTCTCTTCCGCAAAGATTTTGATCGTAAGTAAATCCAGTAGTTTTGTTTTGTTCAACAAATGCAATAGCTTCTGCTATAAAATATTGTCTATTAGCTCTAATTACGTTATAAGCATTCCAAGTAGATTGAACTGTGCTAGTAGTGCCACTATTTGGTATTATTCTATCAGTGACTCCTACTGTTCCGTTAACAATAATATCTAATATTAAATTAAATTCCTGTGTAAGGTAATTTGATTCAACTTCAGATCCTTGTACTAAATTTGTTACCTGAGTAACTGTAGACTGATAACGAACACCTGTTGTAATATTTTGAACAACTTCTTGTGCTAGATCTCTAATATATCGAATTGCATTAGTTGTTGTGCTTAATTCGTTAGCAATCTGTCCAGTGTAGCCGTTCTGTTCCCAATACTGTAATCCCGCAAAAGTACTTTGACTGTTATCCGTAGTTGGATAAAGTATATCGAAGCCAATCGCGTCAACAATTAATCCTAGATCTCTTTTACATTTGTCTGTATTGTAGTTAATGCTAGAATAGGTTACATCAGTAAATGCAGTCACTTCGTTCTGAATAAATGATCGATTTGCCTGTAGTAAAACTTCAGCACTAATGGTTTGAGCGTCTGGTCCAGAACTCTTATAAATTTTAGGAGCAGCGTCTGGTCCGTTAGTAATAATATTTGTTATTATGCCTATGTTATTTGTAAATCCTTGTGACGCTATTGCTCCTCCAGTAAGCACAGTGTTTATTACTTGAGGATGTGTAACTGCTCCGTATAATGTACCTGTGCTGTTAACTATAATTCTTTGAGTTAAAGTATTGATATAATTAATCGCAGCAACAGTTTGTTGTTCTTGACCTGCTATTAAACTAATAACACCATCATAATACGCTAACCCGCTTTCTACAGATTTTTCGTTGCCACCAAATGTTGTATCATATGATACATTTTCCAAAATTATTCCTACGTCTCTAAAACACTTTGCTCTTGCGTAGCTAAAATTATACCATATAGAACTTGTGCTTGCTGTGGCAATATTGTAGTTGATCCAGTTAATTGTTTGTTCTTGAATATGAGATTTGTTTGCTAGAATTAAAGTTCTTGCATCGTAAAATCCCAGATTCTGTTGACCAGTGTTAATACTGTCGCCTACTGCAATGGAACCTGTAGACACAGTTATCACTAAAGAACTTGTGTTTGCTGACCAACTACCGATACCAACTGCTTTTGGTATTTGCACAGTCTGATTTGGTAAGAAAAGTGTTCCGTCTTTTAACCAAGGACCACTTTGGTTAGTACAATTTTGAATATATGGCGAATGGAATAGATCAATTTTTTGACCATCAACTTGAGGAGGAAATGCTGTTGCATAAGCCCCTCTGTTATATCCGTTGGCATTTTCTATCGGTAATAGACCGCTTCTACCGTTACTCATTTGCAATTGAGCAATGTAACAACCCGATTGTACATGGAATAAATCTTGAGTTGTATTAATCGGCTCAACAAATGTTGTTCTTAAATCGCTACCTATAACGCTAGTATAAGGTTGTAATAGAATAGGATTGTTTTCGTAGTACCTACCTGGTGCTACTTTAATGCTAGTTCCTGGGCCGTATAATGGACTTTTTGTTGCACCAGCTATTGTTCTACATGCACGGCTAGCATCCATAGCACCGCCGTCGTTAGTATCACTACCGTCCATAGTAACATATAATATGTTTGTAACGACCGGAGCAGTACCTAAAGGTTTTGTTGTACTATTGACTTTAATTTGTGCATTAATTTCTAACAAACCAGATGCTGGATCGATAGTAATAGGACCAGATGCACTCTTTATTTTATTTGTAATTAATTCTTGGAAATAACCTGCTTCCCATGTTGCAGTAGAGCTACCGATGTTATATTTGTTATCAACTGCTGGTATAATATCGCTATCTACTGAACCAATAATTTTAATTTTATCGGTAGGTTTGTCACCCAATCCTATATTTCCGTCGGCAGTAATATTGCCAGTAGCATGTAAATTACCATCTACAAGAACATTACTTAAAAGATTAATATCGTCGCCGCCAATTGGTTTAATATTTACGGGGCCAACTACAGATGAAATTGTATTTGTAGAAATATAAATTTTACCAATTGTACCGTTACCAGTACCTGGAGTTGTTTCTACAATTCTTAAGACATCGCCGTTAATGGTGCCTTGAACATCTAAGGGGTATAGAGGAACTTTTTTTCTAATACCTACACGGGTATTGTTAACATCTAAGAATAGAACCGGGTCTTCAGTCGTGCTATTCTGGTTATAAAAAGCTATATTGTATCCATTACGAAACAAGTTTGCTGCTAGCAACGGACCAGATATACGACCAATAGCCATTTTCGCTCCTTAACATCGGGTCTTTCACCCGAGAACCACCTTTCATTGCGGGTTTACCACAGTTAGTTCTGCCATCCACATGGCATCACGTTTATTTATTAAAAAATAGTTAAGGAACGGATTAAGGAACTGGAAATGGCGGGAAGTAGCCGTCAAATCCTAACAGCACAGTTATTAACTTTGATGGCGGTGCTTCATTTAAGAATCTAATATAAACTCTTCCAGAAATATCTACAAGTTCATAATTAGAATTAGGAATTTGATACACATTTTCGACAAATACTAAAATATTTTGCGGTCTTATAATATCAGTATAAAAGTCGCCGTTACTATATTGTAAGGGACCAAAATCAAAAACAGCATAATTACCGGGTCCTAGCGTTTGAACAGTTATAGGTGCGGGACGCACAGTTCTTACTTTTTCCCAACCTAACGCTCCCGGTGCCGAATTATAGACTTCAATTTCTTGAAGAACGGTGTTGTATCTTATCTGTCCGTCAACATAGGCACCTGGTCGCTTGGTGTTGTCTCCCCTAGGAAGTTCTAATGCAACTTTAGTGTCGGTAATAATTCTATCATCAGGAGTTACAGCAAACCTATCTGAGTTAGGATTATTTTTTACAATTGAACTTCTTTTTATAAATTTCATGATATTTGAACGTAGCTGACTGTAGCATTAACATTATTAGAAGCACCTACATCTACCTGTGCCCAAATAGCGTCCTGACTTGCTAGAATTAATTTTTCAGAATCCATGACAAATGTTTCCATTGCTGGTAATGATAAGTTTTTTAAGATTTGCCCGCTTGGTGTTCCCGGTACATTACCAAACGGGACTAACCAGACATTTAACTGAGCATCCACTGTGGGATCAGTATTGCAAAAAATCATTGTAGTGATAGCATAGTCTGTTCCAGTGTTAGCAACAAAAATTGCATTTGCTGCTGCACCGTCTACTAATGTATTAATAATTGCCATTTTATATACCTTAAAAAATTAACGAGTAAATTATTGCTCTACGTCTGCTAATTAATTCATCAGCTTGTTGAGTATTTACAAAATATATTCCTGTTCCGCCTCCACCTACTGTTGAGGTACTATAAACATTTGTATGCAACGGTTTAACGTTTGGAGGATTTATGTTTGCCAAACTTAATGCTGAAGCAATTTCTACCGTACCTGTTGTATAGGGAGTTATTCTTAAATTGTTGCTTGCTCTTCCAGATTGAACACTTATGTTTGTATCTAAAATTTGTAAACCTTGAATAGCAGCATTCGTTTGTCTTAACGAAAACACAACATTAGTTGAGGTGCCTAAAGCTATTTCAACTTCGGCTGGATTTTCATAATATGGATCTGTAATTAGTACTCCAGGATCTTTTAAAGTTACAGAAGTTCCTCCTACTACTAACCTTTTTGCTAGATCAGTTCCAGAATATACTCTTTGATCAACGTATCTTTTATTAGGAATATCATCATCGTCTACAACATTATTTTCGTAATCAATTGTACCGCTAACATTAAGAACAGAGTTAGGATTTTCTTGTCCAAATATATTCAAACGACTACCTGCACCCATTCTTATGCCGTTGATTCTTATAGCACTAGACTGTAAACTTACTCCGTCGCCTCGAGAAAATTCCCATATACCGCGAGTAGAAGTTGATATAGTTCCTGTAGTCCAATAAAATGTGTCGTTGTATAGTAATGTTGCTGCGTTTGTTAAAGTAGAAAGATCACCTCTAGATATCGCTAAACCTGCGTAACCTCTAGTAACATACCCGTTAGACTCTCCACTATTAAGAAAGATAATATTATCTACTACATTTGTATTAGTTGTAGACACATAGGTAGTGTCGCCTATTACATTTAAATCTCCGTAAACTGTAACAGTACCCGGCGTGGCCGCATGTAAAGTTCCGTCGTTATAGGCATCCAAAACAATACCGCCATTCTTTGCTAGAATTTGGTAATCATATGGTACCTTAAGAATATTTACAGTTGACATCGATATTTCCTTTTTAATATTTATCGAACGCTAGGCTAATTACGATGCTCCTACTAACCAGACATTGTCCCAATAAACTATTGCATTAACGTTTGCTATATAAAATGCTTGATATTGAAATGCCCCTGCAGGAGGTAAAAAAGTAATATTAGGTATTACAGGTATAGGTGAGCTCGTTGCTAAAACTATACTAAAATTACTGCTGGTATATCCCAAAGGAAAATTTAAATTTACTGGACCAAAACTTCCAATAAATCCGCCGCCCGAGCCGCTAGAACCGTAGGAACCCATAAATGGATTACTGCCTATAAAATTATTATTTCCATTGTTTATACTACCTAAAAATCCTGGGCGTCCTAACTTGCCCGAACCCGGTAATAAGTCTTCAGCTGCTAGTGCCCAAAATTTATCAGAGGTTAAGTGACATGTCCAGCCAATATTTGGGCGTAACTCTTGTTTATTAATTGTTTCGTTGTTTATTACAAATCTAGCTCGTATAAAATCTATAGCAGGTACTGTGCTGTGAGGAGTTTTATAATTGCTTTGAAATCTTAATCTTACGCCAAAATCTCCTAATGCTATAGAATAAGGATCTAGTGACCAATCTAAACCCCAACCGGGTCCATAAATTTTTCTTTCGTTTGAATCAGATGATGCAATATTTTCACCTATTACCTGATTATCTTTTATTAATTGAATAGTGTCATCTATAATTCTTGATCCTCTATCCATTTGAATTTCTATTTGCAGTCCTGTAATTTGACCAATTTCTCTGGTCATATCAAATTTACAATCTAGAAAATATGTTTTATTTCTAATTGTTAATCCTTGATTCACTGGAATATGCACTAACGGCTTGATAGTTTTAGTTTTAGATAAATTTTTTGATTTAATGTATACAAAGTCTCCCGCAGCATCCCAAGAAATATGTGAAGGATCTTCGGCGAATTGAGTTACCGAAACAGGATAGTGCCATTTAGGAAAGTAGGGGGAATAAGACATGTTGATATTTACCTAAAAAAAAATAGCTGCTTTGCAGCAGCTATTTTAATAAGATTATTAATCTTAAATGTTAGCAATAGAAACAGTAGTTGTAACTAATGTCTTATCTGTTCCGTTAGCTGCACTAAATGTCCACTTTGCTAAATCACCTGTAGCAAAGACCCAAGCGTTTACGCCGTTTTGTGTCTTGCGAGTAAGTCTAGCTTTCCTAGAAGCCAATCTAGTTACATAGTATGTGTTACCATTGGCATCAGTTGCTTCTAATACCATAGTACCAATTGCGGCTGTTGTGTTTGTAAGTTTACATACACCATAACCTTGAGCAGTCTTTACATAGTAACGAGAAGTACCTTGCTGTTTAACAATATCACCGATTACAGCACTACCGCCTGTATTTACTGTACCATTTGTTGCATATGGTACCCAAGCGTTAAAGTTAACAGCATTTTGCCTGCCAGATGTTAAACTAATTACAAAAGTTCCAGTTGTAGTTGGATTAGGTGTAAATGTTAAACTTGTTGCGGTTGTAGTATAACCACTACCAGCGACTAAAACGTTGTAAACAGTTGGTACACCGCTACCGTTTACTGTTACTGTACCAGAAGCTTTAACTCCACTAGGAATATTTGGTGTGCCTGCTACCCATGTGACTGTTGTAGCTGTGCTATATCCGGATCCCGCAGAAAGAACAGCAACAGTAGCAATGCCTTCACCGCCTACTCCACTAGCTCCGCCGGTTTGTCCGTCATCATACGGACTGTTTGTGTTACCAAAAAATTTCTTATTAATAGGACGTCCCATTTGTTTTCTCCTTAATGTTACGAGCGTTCTAGGCTCTACGCGGCGGGGACCGCATAAACCCTTCCGGGCTTTTTATTTAACAAAAAACCCGCTTACGCGGGTTTCTTGCTTGGTTTAAGATCAAATAACTGATTACTTGAAGCTTACTGTTGCACTTGTAATAGCAACTTTACCTAGATAGTCGGCAGCGTTACCTAGTGAGCTTGCTGTATTAGAAAGCTCAACATAGCCGTAACGTGTTAGGAAGCCAACTACTGGCTCGAATGTTGTTGGATCTAGAACAACACCAGAGCTCATTAGAGGAATATATGGGCAATAGAAAGCTGCGGCATCTGCCTCGCTTGAACCCTTATAACCTACTAGAACTTGATTGTTATCTACGCTGTCTGCAAGATATGCATCAACATAAACACGCATAGCTCCGTTTAGTGTACCAACAAACTTAGTGTTTGTAGGTGCTTCGAATGTACCTTCTGTTGTTCTTGCGAAAGCAGAAGTTGTAGCACTCTGAAGAATTGTTAGAGCCTGGTTAGAAACAACTGCCCAGTTAGCAGCACCACGACGTGTACGCTGAGCAATTAAGTTTGCAACACGGTTAATCTGAATAGCTAGAGCAGCGTGCTCATCGCCAACGAATGTTGCTGTACCAGAAACTAAACTCTGATCATATGTCTGCTCTACAGAAGCTAGACCACGTAGACTTGTCAAGATTTCTTGATCAATTTCAGCGGTAATTTCTTGAGCCAATGCAGCCATGATTTCTGCTTCGATGTCAATACCTTGTTGGGCTTGTGCATCTTGAGCAGCTTCAAATGTCCAACGAGCACTGAGTTTGCGGCTCTTAGCCTCAACTGGTGCCTTTAGAATTTGAATGCTCATACGCTTACCTGGTGTGCCTTCTAGAGCAGCAGTTGTATTTGCCTTTGGTGTAGCATCTACATTGTTACCAGAATAAGCAGCAGCAATCTTGAATGGGCTTAGAGCTTCTTCACCTGCTACTATACCGTCACCACTGTCTGCGTAACGAACACGTAGAGTGTGGATTTGACCAACTGGACCGGTCATTGGCTGAACGCCGATGATTTCGTTAGCGATTACGGTTGGCATTACACGACGGATAACTGGCAGAATAACTCTGTTTAGAGTAGCAATGTTACCGGCTGATGTAGAACCAGCTGTAGCACTTTCTGCAAGATATCTACGTGTGTTTTCTAAACATACGTTCATGCTCGACTTGCGGGTACCTGATAGGCCTTCAAGCAGAGCGTCCTTGGTCTCTGACCATCTTTCATTTAATAGTTGTGACATTTTAGTTTGTCTCCTTGAATATTATTTCAGACCCGCCAACTTACGGATGTCTAAAATGTTATCTAAGCCTACCTCGGCCTTAACTTCCTTATCGCCAGTAATTTCTACGCTTTCATTGAGTGCAACTTTTTTAGGAGCAACACTTTTCTTTTCAGCACCTTCCATTACTGCTGGTAGGTATTTATTGAATGCTTCACGTAATTTAGGTGTTTTAACACTTTCTAATAACGATTGCATTACTTCCTTTTTGTCGGCACCTAACGGTGCTAACATCTCTGCCATTACAGATTTACGCTCCATTAAATCTTTGGTAATACGAATTTCGCGTTCCTTAGATTCTACAATGGTTGTTTTTTCTGCAACAGCTTGTTGAGCTTCTGCTAATTCCTGTTCTTTTTGTTGAATAACTTTTAACAACTTACTTGTTTCAGATTTTTCATTTAGATAAGAACTAGAAAACTCTTGTGCAAATGCTTCAAACAACTTTCTACCGAAATTATTTTCTCTAGCACTGTCAATATCTTCTTTCAATTGTTTGATTTCAGATGTTAACTTGCTTGTAACAGCTTCCTGTACAACTGCGGCTGAACGTTGAATAAATTTTTGCTTAATCTCTTCAAATTTGCTTTTAGCTTCACTTACTAGTTTAACTTTAGTTTCAGCTAAATCTTGTTTGTCAATGGCAAATTCTTTGATTTCCTTGGCTAGTGCGTGTACTACGAACTGCTCAAGTCTTTGGAAGTTTTCCGCTACCTTCTTGCGATCGCTTTGGAATTCTACCAATTCTTTTCCTAGCTGATTTAGAACGAATCCTTCTAATTTCTTAGAATCATCATTCATCTTGTTTTGATAAGCAACTCTTGCTTCTACAAGAGCTTTTTTATCTTCTGCAAGTTCAGCCATTTCTGCGGCCAATCTCTCGCTCAACATCTTGTCGATTGCTTCAACCATGATTGATTTATCATGGTTGTATTTTTGTGCAAATTCTTCTCGAAGTTCAGCGGTGACCTGGTCGCGATTCTCTTGAATCTTTTGAGCAAAAGCAGTCTCAATGACAGATTTTGTTTCTTCTGTCATTACACCACTCTCGACCAATTGTTTGAATGCGTCCAACATCACTTTCTCCTATACGGTTATTTCAAACCGTTGATTATGTTAAGCATCGCCTCTCGGAGATACTTTTGTGCTTTTGGATCTTGTTGTACTTCTTGCCCCACCCTAAACGCTCTACTTCCGCCTCTGTAATTCATAAGGTGTTCGTATACTGGTGTAGGATAAGCTCCGGGAGCTGAAGGTTGAGCAACAATATCTACCGTAATAATTTCAAATTCGGATACTTCGCCCGTTCTGTCGTCAACATTACCGCTGCCTCTAGAACTGACTCCAAGTTTTACTCCGCTTTCAAGCATTGTACGAATTAGATTGCCCATCGGTGTAGGTAAGATTTTCATCTTACCATATCCGTTAGGACCTTCCATCCACATATTTGTAATCATGTGGCTGACACGGTCCAAATTAACTTTTAAGTCATCAGGATGATCTACTTCTCCGAGAACACTATAACCGTTTTGAATTTGGTCATTTAGAGTTTTAACTGCGGCTTCAATTTCTTTTACCGGATAAACCCGCTGGTTTTGATTTCGAATTCCGCCTTGGATAGCAATACCTTTTAGATAAAGGCTTTTGCCATCCTTATCATCGGACTCTAAAATAAGACCAGATTGATCAAAACTTAATTGTTCACGAAGGTAACTTAGTTTCATCAAGATTCTCTTTAAGCGTTACGATTTGGAGCTCCCATTAGAGGGCTCTTATTGTTACTAACGCTTGTCTGACCAGCTTTATCGCCACTGCCGGCACCTACCGGACTTGGAGACTTACTGTTTTGTGCAACTTTGCCAAGAGTCTTAATTCCGCTCTTGACATTGTTTACGTTATGAGTACCGCCTTTGGTAAACTCGCCTTTAACATTACCTACTAAACCACCAGCTTTACCTGTGGGTGTTGTACCTGTAGGAGAAGTTCCATCGGTCTTTTTGCTTCCTAAAATGTTACCAGCATCAGCACCTGTTGCAGGCTTACCTTTAGCCGAGCTTACAGGACTTTTTCCGCCGTCAACACTTGTTTGACCAGCTAGATCACCTTTACCAGAACCTACTGGACCTGGGCTCTTCATGGTATTGCCTTTTTCCCAATTCATGCCTACGTTTTCTACATATTCACGCATTGGCTGTCCCATGCTTTCTTCTTCGTATTTTGGCTCTTCTTCGTCATCGCCTTCTTCGTCATCGCCGACTTCTGGTTCAGCAACTGCTGGCTCTTCTCCAGAATGTTTAGCAACGATGTCTTCAAATTCGCTCTTTAATTGTTGAAGAATGTCAATGATTTGTTCTTCGCCGGAGCTTACATCTTCATTGCCGTCATTGGCATGAGGATCTTCGACGTCTGACGGTAGGCTATCGCCCGGGTCATTGTCACCGCCAATTGACATAGAAGTTTCATCGTCAGAAGCTTCGTCATAATCGCCTTCTTCCATACCCGGGACATGTATTTCATCCATGGGTGCTGACAATTGTTCATCATCAGGCAGATCTGACTCTTCAACAGATTCTTCTGGTTGGTCATCGCCGGCTGCTTCATCGGCGATCATATTTTCGTAAATTTCTCTAGACTTTTCTACAACGATTTCATGAAACAATTCGTTTGCCTTGTCCATTTCTTCGTTGACAAGATAATCTAGAAGTTGTTCAAACTTTTTCGACATTGCGGGTTCTCCTTAATTAGACTGGCAAGGCTGTCGACTATATTTACAGCCAAGATGCTTTACTTATGCGAAATAGGCCAAAAACGGAGGTTTTTGACTATTTTATTTCTATTTAAGAACCCAAATTGTGAATTTTTTTACAAAAATATTTATGAATGAAGTTTTGAAATTAAGTGAATAGTTATTCTTGAGGTTCAGCAGGTGTTGCGTACATTATTCTAATTAATTCTAGATCTTCTTTTGTTTCTACTTCTCTAGCATCTCCGGCTTTACGTAAATTATTCAGCATTTTAAGAGTTAATCTGCTTTTTCTGTTGTCTTTATCTATAATCACACTGGTATCATGTTCGGGATCATAACGATTATCCGTGTGTAATCCGGCTTTATCTTTTTCAAAATATATGAATTCTTGAAGTAACATACAAATATTTACCAAATTTAAACTGTAGGTGCTGGGGTACTTCCGCTAATAGGACTTAGTCCTGCTTCTGCATCCCCTCCTGTATCTGTGTCTTCACCTTCTAAATCTTCAGGCGGACTAGTGGCACCACCCAATGCATCCATATCTGCACTTAGGCCGCCCGCAGTGATTCCTGCACTTCTAAGTTCAGCACCTGCACTGAGATTTGTTCCTTGGTCTATATTTTCTTCTCTCCACATTTTTTCATTTTCTGCTATTTCTTCGGTAGTCATACCTAAGAATCGTTTCATGGCAAATCTTTTACTTACAAATGGAACTTCTACCATAGTTGAAAATGTAGTTACCCTTGCTGTATCCATTTCTGCTTGACGATACGAAGCAAAATTTTGAGGAGGATTAAATTTAATATCAAATAAATTATTGTCTACATTAATACCTTTGGTACTAAGATACATTTTAAATTCTATATCAAAAGGTTCATTTAATAAACTTTGAAGTCGTTCGCAGTATTTGTTGAATCTAAGTTCTTGAATGTATGCTGTTCCAACTCGACCATCATTGAAGTTAGATCCTCCGTCGTCAGGCCCGGTAGGTAGATAAGAGCTAGGTATGCGTAGAGCCCTGAACAGCTTATTAGTAAAATATCTAAGATCATCTATTTCTCCTAAATTTGTGCCGCCTGGCAGTATTTCTACTTTAGAGCCGCGACCTTCTGCTGTCTGTGGGAAAAAATAGTCTTCATTAATACTCAATGGGTTATATGCAGCATCTATAATGTTAACGCCGCCACCCATAGCACTAGGTATTCTACGCTGATTAATTTCGTTTTTTACTCTTTCTACAAATCCCATAGCAAGATGACTAGGCATATTACCTACATCAATATAAAATACTCTACGTTCTGGAGCTCGTTGTACTCTATAGATAATAATTGCGTCTTCTAATAGTTCTTTTTGTTTGTATACTTTAAAGATAGTTTCCATCAAACTATTACCAAACGGAAAATTATTATCCATGCCTTCGCTCATACTAACATGAATTACATGGCGTGCGTCTATAGTATATTGATTTACATTCTGTTGAAATCTACTGGTATTGGCATTATTAGGATATGCTCCAACCATGCCACGTTGTTGAGCACCACTATTGATATATGCTGTTCCCCCGGGTGTAACATTGGTATTAGTTGGATTAATTTGAGTTACAGTTAAATTTTGCAAATTTACGTTAAGGTCTCTGATAACATATTGTTCTGGCTTTTTACCGTCAGACTCATTGACAATAATTTTATCTACCTTAGACGGATCAATGTATAACCACTTTTGTGTTTCGGGATCTCTAATAAAAAATACATCGCCATATTTGAAAGAGTTTCTTACTATTTTAAAAATTCTTGTATTGAATTTGTTGGACCTAGTCCATTGTTGAAGCAATTTTTTTATGATAGTAATTTCTGTAGAAGTAGCTTGATCTTTAAAGAATACCTGGAACGGTGTTCCATTTTCGTCATTCATTTGAGTGCAAAACTCAGCAAGTATGTCAAAGGCAGCGTTAACTTCGCTGTCAGTGTCCATGGAGTCGTACTGTCCGTAGCGTTCTAATCGATTAGGATGCCCAGAATAGACATCGGGCAGAAAACTACTGTAATTTGTTCTAGATAAACTAGGTCTATTACCGTTAGAAATTGGGCTTAATTGCCCGGATGTGTTAACAGGTGTAAAATATCTTCGCCAACTCACTGAAAAACTCCGCAGTTATGCAAAAGCATTTCCACTTAGTGAGTTAGTTGCATCTACATTTTTTCTAGAATTATCTGCAACTTCTCTCATAACGTGTAACATTTCTGCTTGTGTACTATTTAATCTATCTACAAGGTCTTTTAAATTATTTGTAACACTGGCTGTCATAAGGTGGTTTATTTGATCTACTGTAAACATCCCTTGTTGACCGTGTGCTTCAATATTAGTTCTATTTCCAAAATTTTCAAAAGCTGAGCCTGTAGCCCCAAAAGATCCAAGAGATCTGCCCTGTCGTTTCATGTATTGCTGTTCGGCCTCTATACGATTTCTTTCTGCAAGTCTAGGCAACAACCAATCTACGTTGCCGCCAGCAGATGCAAGCCATTCTAAGGATCGTGCAAGACCAGATTGCATTTTTTCATACGGTGTCATTTTTTCCCAGTTACGTTTATCTTCTTCTTTCATTTCAGCAGTAGCACCGGCAGTCATAGCTAGCCATGCACCCGCTACTAGTTCACTTACAAAAGATACTATTTTTCCCATTATTTCTTTGCGGCCTTCTTCTGTGAACATCCTGTCCATTAGCCATTTTATAGCATTTGCCAAGTTTTTGCCAAATTCTGCCATTTTAGGAGTTATTTCCCGTAAAAAATTTGTTATTACAGGGAATAGCGGACTAAATGCTTTCCATAACTCAGCACCCAACGCTTTGATTTGTTCTTGTTGAGCTCTTAATGCAGCAGCTTCTGTATCTTCTCTTCTACGCTTTTCTTCGGCAGCAGCTATTTCTCTTCTTATGCGTTCTGCGTTAGCATCTAGAGATAGGTTATTTTCCCCTAATGCATTATTAAGTATTTGCATATTTCGTGCAGCTGGACCAAATGTTTGTGCCAAACTATCTTGACCTTGTGCTAATGCATTAAAAAGATCTATATTTTCTCTATATTCTCTTGCAGATTGTATTTGTAAATTTCCTAATCGTCTACTGGTTTCGGAGATAAACTGGCTAGATGACACAGTATTATCTTTAGCCCTGCGAACTCCTTCCTCTATTGCATTTCCAGATCTACTCATTAGACTCATAATAGCCATACCTTGTTCAGACTGTACTGCAATGCCTTGAGCACTAGCTTTAACAATATCGGCTCCGCCTTTGCCTAATGTTGCTGTTGCTTCTTTTAATTGCAAATCTAATTTTTTTCTTGTTTCTTCTGATTGTGTAGATAACCAAGCCTGCCAATTTGCTTCTTGTGCTTCTTCATCCATTTTTTTCTGTAATGCTTCTCTAGATTCTCCTGTGAGCCTAGCCAATAAATCCATAGCCGTAGCATATTGAAACGCAGACTTGGCCACCCCTGCATAATCCCCTTGTTGCTGTTTTGACAAACCGCCAGTCGACTTGGCAAATTGAAACACGGCCGAATTAGCTTCTTCGGCAGTGAAACCAAGATTTAACAATTGTCTATGAAGTCCGCCATCTTTCATTGCTTTGGCTATAGCGTTGAAATTCCTTGCACCTCCAGATGCACTAGATCCCATTAAAACTAAAGTTTCTGCATTTTCTTTAAGTATTTTCTCATACTCTTTTAAACCTAAATTTAATGATAGTGCTCGTGTTCGTAAACCTGTCAAGCTACTGCCTAAATCGATACCAGAACTGGCCAACGAACTAAACGTATCTAAAGCTTCTTCTTGTAGTTTAACAAACCCACTAAGTAAACTAGCTAAACCGCCCACTAACGGCAAATCTTTAAATGCTGCAAAAAAATCACTGACTTTAGCCGTACCTGCCATAGCAGCAGCACCAAAATTAACTAAATTACCAGCGGTACTCATTAGGCCGCCGACTAAGTCTGCTAAAACTGAGCCAACCATTGACCCTGCTTTTTGCATTTTAGAAGTAGACTTAGCAGTCTGTTCGGCAGAATCTCCCAGTGCTTTTAATTTTTGCTGTGCATTAGCTATGACTTTCGGATCTAATCCGGATGCAGTTGCTAATTTAGCAAATGCCTGCATCTGTGCCCTGCCTTGAATAGTCTGAGCCTTGAGCATATCAGCTAGCAATTGCTCCATGACAGCAGTATTAATAGCCATTGTTATTTTTTCCTATAAAGTACATATATAAATAGATACAAACATCTAGTAGTTTATTTATCGGAGTATAAAACATGGAATCTACACAGCCAAAAACAAGAATAAATCCCCTGACCAGTCTGATGCGTCAGCCAAAAATCTATATTAAATTGCCGAGTCAGGGAAAATATTGGCCGGAGGGCAGTTTAGATATATCTCCCAATGGTGAATATGCTGTATATTCAATGACAGCCAGAGACGAAATGATTATGAAAACTCCAGATTCATTATTAAATGGTCAGGCTACTGTAGATGTTATTCATAATTGTATTCCTGCAATTAAAAATGCATGGGATATTCCAAATATAGACTTAGATGTAATTTTAATTGCATTGAGATTAGCCACATATGGAGAGCTAATGGAAATGAAATTTTCAATAAAAGGCGATGATGAATTTTCTTATCAGATAGATCTTAGGAAAATATTAGATAATCTATATGCCACTATTGGATGGGATGATAGAATTAATATCGGTTCTGATATTGCTATTTTTATTAAACCAGCAAATTATAAAATAATCAGTAGTACTAGCATTCAAAATTTTGAAACTCAAAAATTATTTAATTTAGTAAATGATTCAACGCTATCAGAAGATCAAAAAATTCAAAGTTTTAGAGAAAGTTTTAAAAAATTAACAGATATTACTGTAAACATTATTAATCAATCAGTTTATAGAATTGAAAGTTCGGCGGGCAGCACTGATGATCCCCAAGATATAGCTGAATTTATGGAAAATTGTGATAAAAATATTTTTGATGCAATTAAACAACGACTAGATGATCTTAGGCAAGCAAATAGTATCAAACCTTTGAAAATACCTGCTACACCAGAAATGATAGCTAGAGGATCTGAAGAAGAAATAGAAATACCATTAACGATGGATCCTTCTAATTTTTTCGGATAAGGCTCTTATCTCTATCTTTGCAGGAAATATTAGAACTCACTGACAAAATGAGCAAAGAGGTGAGAGCCGCAAAAGAAGAACTTTTAAAAATGTGTTGGTATATGAGAGGTGGAGTTACTCTCATGGAAATTTACAACACTGATTATGAAGAAAGAGAAATTATTGCAAATATAATTGAGCAGAATCTAGAAACAACTAAAAAGACAGGCATGGCATTCTTTTAAAGTTCTCTTCCTAAAAATTTACTCATTACTTTGATTTTACTTTCATTTGTTCCTGTCGCTAACCTTTCTTGATCATCTAAAATATCTAATTCATTTCTTAATTGATCTCTAGATTTTTGATCTAACATAGAGTAAGCCTTTTTAATAGCTTCAATTTCTGGCTTGACTGCTGGAGCCGGTCTCTGAGGGGCTGCTGGAGCCGGTCTCTGAGGGGCTGCTGGAGCCGGTCTCTGAGGGGCTGCTGGAGCCTGTTGTTGGGGCGTTTCTGGGGCGGTGCCAGAGTCTGTAGCTGTTGCAGCTTGTTGGGGTTCTTCAGGTTGCTCAGCCGGCTGTACACTTTTTGTTTGAATTGTCCTTCCTTTTTGAGCAGCAACTATTCTTGCGTAATTTTTCTTAACCGCTGCTTTAATGATATCATCGATTTGTTTAGCATTGAGAGTACCCGCTACTGCTTCACTAACTGCCTGAGCAAGATTAGGTACACCGTCTGCTCCCATAGCTTGTTGGCCAGCTTTTGCTAAAGTAGCTGCTGCATTTGCAGTAGGATTTGGTATAGATTCTACATCACTCAATCCTAGATCTTGTAGAAAGTCTATTAAATTATCATATGTCGGCTCTATACCGCCACCAACCATTTGTTGAAACTCTGCACGAATATTATTAACTATTCTTCCAGAATGTTCTATACCCTTTTTCTGTAGTTTAGATGCTTGATAACCCGCTCTTGCACCTTGAATAGCACCTTTGATATTTTTAATAATACCTAATTCGTTAATTTGATTTTCGTTTAATATATCATTATATCTCATTTTTTAAAGTCCCAACGATCATATATTTATAGTGAGCTGACGCTCACTAGCTTCTTCGCTTCGCTTGAAGCATTATATTCGTCGAAGACGATAATATTATCCAGATTGTTCAGCCACACTTCGCCCACTTAAGGGCGAAAAAACATTATCCGAGTTGAACAATGCCACTTAGCGTTAAGGCGTTGCAGAGGCGGTCATCCGGTACCTCGAGCCTAGTCTTCATAATGACGGCGTTATACTACTCTACGCTAACAGGGTAGTATAAGTGCAGGTTTTGCCTGCTCTTTTTGCCTATATTTTCTATTCAAACAACCAAATCGCAGGTCTTAGTAGCGATCTTCATCCTTTCGGGTAGTGGTTGAGCACTCTTAACGGCGAGAGTTTTCCATCCCTGCGACTCTAAGTCCAGGTTTAGGGCACTAGAAGTTAGCCAGTGCAAGCATTTACCGTTTGATGAGCCTAAATTTTATTAATAATGTGTGAGCCATGTACACGAACTTGAATATTATTATTGTAGTAATCTTCAGTTTCTAATACTCGTCGGTCGAATTGTTCTTTTGCTTCTATATATGATGTAATCGATTTGCTGCTGCAATAATGTAAAATTTCTCTTTTAAAATTTTCTTTACCTAATTTGTCTATGTCTGCGGTAAGATTAGGACTAGATCCGTAATAATCTTGCCAGTCTGACTCAATTTTTCCTCGAATTTTTTTGCGTTTCTTTTTGCCGTTCTTTAACTTTACAGTCTTGTAGGTCGTTTTACTAAATTTTGCTAGTTTTTTGCCTATGTATCTTTTTCCGCTGATTGTGTTGGTAATGATATACACAAATCCAACACAATCTTCGGGTAGTTCTTTTATCTCTTGATTATTATAAAACCAAGTCATTGATTATTTTGCTGCCTTAGCTTCCTTGCGAGCAGCTTTTTCTGCTGTAATTTCGTTGCGGCGAACTTTAATTAGTTTACTTAACTCTGCCAGAGCTTTACGAGCACGAGTACCGGCTGCTGAGTTCCCCCCGCTAAATTTTTCATCTTCTTTGAGCCATGCTTCCGATGCTCTTTTAATTTGTTCTACTGTATTATCCATTTTTATTTTTCCTTTTTTAATCTTCCTCTACCTCGCATTTTAGATGCCTCGGCAGATGCTGCTATAGAAGCTGTCCAAAGATTTTTTTCTACTGTACGCATCTGCCTAAGAATTTTTCTTAAATTAACGCCATTCCTAAAACTTAATTGTTTAGTATAAACAACATTAGCATTGTGTAGATCTGTTAGCAAAGTTACCAATTTATTGTATGCTTCTTTATAATCTTCTAATGCAGACATTTATCTTATTCCTCGACATAGTCCACATCGTTTGAGTAACTGGTAAACCCATTTTCTTTAGTAACACGAAGTACATTGTTAACCCTGCCAACTAGTTCATCTTTGTGCGATATTAAGTATATATTTTTATTTCGTTCTCTGGCCATCTTCTTTAGAACAGCTAATCCAGCTTCAACTCCTGCACTATCCATTCCAGAATCTATCAGCTCGTCAATGAATAACAAATTAATATTTTGATATAAACCTTCCCATACATCTCTAAATGCAAAGCTCATTGATAAAATTAATCTGTTTCTTTCTCCTCGAGAAAGATTATCAAAATCTAAATTTTGACCCAGCTGCGTTATTTCTACAGTTAGGTCATTTAAGAATAAGACATTATGAGGAAGTCCTAATTTATCGATATAGTATCCTAGTCGTTTATTCAAATATGCTAAATTTTGATCAATTATTTTTTTACGAATAAAGCTATCTTTATTGGTTAATAATTTCAGTAAAAATTCTTGATGATCTTTAAGTTTAACAAACTGGTTTAATGTATCCCATTTAATTTCTTGAATAGCTGTCTGTTTTAATTCTTCAATTTGTTCATCGTAAGGATTTTTTTCATCGGCTTTTGTTGTTAGTTCTTTTTCTAAATTTTCTAAATTATTTTTATGGCCTAGTGCTTCCGCTTCTGTATCATAAAATGTTGTAGGTTTTCGAGGAATATCTCCAGTACCTAGTTCATCTAAAATTTTTGTTAAATCACCAGATACCTTATCAAAATATTTTTGTGCGTCTGTAAGATTTGTAGCTGCAATTGCAGTCATCTCTTCGTGTTTATGATCATGTAACTCTTGCTCGCATGCCGGACACTTTTTATTTTCTAATGATGTAAGTTCTTTAGAATATCTGTCTCTAGTTTTTTGTGCCTGCGTTACTGCACTTTCTAAAGTGGCTTTCTGTTTGTTTAAATTTCTAATTTTTGTATCAAGTTCTTCCCACTGTTTAAGAGCACGATGTGCATTTAATTCTTCTTGGATATCGACACTTTCTAATTGAAGGATTGCTTTGCCTAATCCTTCTAGATCTTTTTCTTTTTTAGATTCCCAAGCACTGCTCTTTAGTTGAAGGCTGTCTATGCTTTTTTGTACATTTTCATTGGCTGTTTTAATACCGTCAATTTTGTAAGTTTCTGATTGTATTTGATCTTTTACCAATTTAATTTCAATTTTTAATTTTTCGGCCTTTTCAGATAAAATAGTAATTCCTAATAACTGTTCGATTACTTCTCTTTGATCAGCCGCTTTCATGCTTAGAAATGGTTCTGTATAAGTATTCAGTGCTACCAAGTGCTTAAACATGGTATGACTCATTTCTAATAGATTGTCAATGTATTTTTGTGTTTCTCTGCTGTCGCCTTGACTTTCGTCATCTTCGTTTGAAGATTTTTGCTCAGAATCGTTAACAAATAATTTCATTACATTAGGTTTGCGACCTCTTTCGATTCTGTATAGTATATTATTTTTTTCAAACTCAACAGTAACTAACATATTTTTGCCGTTAGTTTTGTTAATTAAATTCTCTTTACGAATATTAGTTAAGGCCTGCCCGTATAATGCATAACTTAAAGCATTTACAATAGTTGTTTTACCTGTGCCGTTTCTAGAGCCACTGTCGTCGCCCCCTAAGTCTAAGTTTTCACCCAGTACCAGTGTTAGCAATTCCTTGTCAAAGTCGACAGCTTGAGTTTGATTTCCTACTGATAAAAAATTCTTAACAGTGATATTTTTTATTTTGAACATTATAAATTGTTATAGATTTCTAATAATACTTTTGTATTCATGTTATCTGAATCAATGTTTAACAATTGTTCAGTAACAATTTGATCAACACTATCAAATGATGTATCTGGATTATCGTCGGAGCTTGTTTCTATATTACTTTTTTCTTGAATAAGACTTATTTCTCTTATATCGTATTCTTGCATATAAGTTTCTTTAATAAAATTTGCTTCTTCGTAAGTAATGTCAATATCTAAATTAACTTTTAGATACATTTTTGATTTCATTATAGAATCTTTTTCATCTATAAGTTTACTTAAAGTAACTGATCGATATTTTGGTGCATCGTCCCATGTTTTAAACTCAGGAGTTCCGCCCCATTCTAACATCATCATACCTCTAGCATCATCCCATGTATCGGCAAAGTTATGCGGAAAGGCATTTCCTATATACCAAATTTTTCCTTGATTCTGCCGTTTATGAAAATGTCCGCTGAACACATAATCTTGATGTTGAAAATGGCTGGCTTGTAGTTCTCCGTGATCTGGCATCTGCACCATCGCATTCATATAAAACAGAGGCAGCTCAAAATGGCCAAACATATATTTGCTTTTAATTTTGCTAATGTTTTTCCATTCATCACCTACTAGCCAAGGAACTAAAGTAACATCCTTGTCTGTTGTTACAGCATCTACAACTGTTACACCTGGAATATGTTTACCGAAAATACTGGAATGAATATTTCGTTTGTCTTTGTAAAATAAGTCGTGATTTCCAGGAAACCAATAAAAATTTTTAAAAGCTGCACCTAATTTTTCTAGACACCTTATTGAAGTATCTAATGTTATTAAGTTTATCGAGTTTCTGTTATGATGCCAGTCACCTAAAAATATTCCAGTTTCGCAATTTGCTTTTTTTGACTCAGCAATGAACCAATCAACAAAGTCTTCACAGTCTTGATTGTGTGTGGTTGAGTTTGATTTAAGCCCAAAATGTATGTCTGTAAAACAGGCTACCTTTTTAAAAAAAGACATTAGAATAATCTCCTACGTTTATTATAACATTTTATTGTAAGAAATCAATAGTCTTCGCTTTCATCTTCTACACTAGTTTCTTCAGATTTTGGCATCCTAACATTTTTATATAGTTCAGCCTGTCTTGCAGTTTCTTCGGCAAATTCTGCCTGTGTCTGTCTAGTTAGGCTTGGTGTGAGTCCTGCAATTTCTAACAAATCGTCTCTGATATTTTGATTTTTCTTTTCTAAATTTAGTACTCTGGTAAAGCTGTTTGTTACAGCAGCAGTGTAATATGCAAAAGGATTTTCAGATTTGGATTCATCAAACTGAAGACCTATTTGACTAAGTTGTAAAATAGCCTGTCCCCGCATTTCTTCTATGTAGGTATACCCTCGCCAATTTGATCTTTGAGCATATCTTTCGCTAAGTTTAATAAACATCTTACCTAAATTTTCAGTAATGCGTCCGTGGTCTTTGCTAAAATGTCCCTTGTCAACAGTGCCCTTCCAATGACTTTTGCCCACACATACTAGTTCGTCTTGATTATCAAACTTCCAATGTTGGTAAGGAGGAAAATTTACTTTTTCATGACTGTCTGCGGTAGTTTTTGTAGTTTTTTTCCTACCCGGTGCTAGCGGTATATGATCAAAAGTCATGATCCTTATGACTATATCGAGTTTAGAAATAGTTTTATAATCGGGAGTTACTTCTAATAGTCTAATTTTTTTATCTCCGGAAGCTCGAGCAATCATAAATGCTTCTAATCCTAATCGTTTGGCTCTATTTCGTTTAGCTTCCGCTATTGTTCTAATGTTGACTTTATCTAAACTTGGTAAAATAATGTCGTGTTGACTGTATTCAGGTTTAGTAAAACTGCTATAAGTACATTTGCTTTTATGAATTTCCGCCAGTAAATCTCGATTATTTAGATATTTGATTTTGCGTCCGGTGGACGTAGTTGTAATGGTCATCTTCGTGTGACTTCCTTTTTTTGACTAGTATACATGAGCAGGAAACGGTTGTCAACCATTGGTTAACCATGCATATTATTTATTGGGTAAATATGTCATAGAGGACAATAAAGAATGGCTGACAATAAACCGGGGATATTAAACACCGTAGGCAAGGCAATAACAACTGTAGGAACAGGAGTTGCAGATAGATCTGGTCTGACTGGATTAATCCAGGTTGGGTCGTCTTTGGCCAAACGAGCAGAGCGATTAAAGCGGCAACCACAAAAAGACGGAGCACCGGCTCCTGCTGATCCTGTATTTTTAGATACAAAAGGCAAAGACTTCCGTGCAAAGTTACAAGTTCCTTCAAATTATTTGGTACAAATGCGGTTTGCTAGCAATGTTCAGTCTATTATTTTTCCTTATACTCCGTCTATTTCTCAAGAGTATAAAGCAGATTATACAAAATTAAATCCAACTCATTCAAATTATGGTTTGTATTTTTATAAATCTAGTGATCCTGGATCCATTAGTGTAGCAGGCAAGTTCACCGTTCAAAATAATGATGAGGCCTATGTTTGGTTAACTGTTACCAATATTCTAAGAGCCTTAACAAAAATGAAATTTGGTGGTGACTCAGACGCTGGTTTACCACCGCCTGTGTGCAGATTTAATGCGTACGGTGAACAACAGTACAGAAATGTTCCTGTAGTAGTAACAAGTTTTAAAGTTGAGCTACCTGACAGTGTCGATTATTATGCTACAAATAATGAGGATAATTTACCATATGAATCAGCTCCTGTCGGTGTAATGGTACCTACTCTATCTACAATCACTTTGAATTTGTTGCCAGTTTACAGCAGGCAAGAACTATTAGGTGTAAAACAGGTAGATGATTATCTACAACGACCAGATAAGAATCTTAGAAGACGAGGATATCTATAATGACTACATATGCTGCTACCAGCCCATATTTTTTAACACAGATAGAAAATGATTATCTTGGTGTTATGCAATTTAGAGATATTCCAAATAATGCCTCGGATGAAGAGTATGAAATTTTGCAACAACACCAATATAGGCCTGATTTACTTGCATATGACTTTTATGGAGACGCTGCTTTGTGGTGGGTTTTCGCCGTTCGAAATAAAGATATAATTAAAGATCCTATATATGATCTTTCGGCAGGGCAAAAAATTAGAATTCCTAAGTTAGAAACTTTGAGAGGGTTAGGTATATAAAATGGCACTAAAATCTTCAAGTTCTACGGTTCAACGTCAGCAATCTGCTACCACAGCAGCCGGTCAGGCTCAGGCTCATGCTGCTAGTAGTCCTGATGATAGAATTCCAAAAAATGTACTACACAAATATAGGACTTTCAACTATCGATTTACTTTAGCTGCCTTACCTCCAAAATCCACTAATAATAATTCAGCAATACGTCAGGCCACAGAAAAATATGTAATTTTAAAAACAACAGGAAAGAAAGTCAACGAATTACAGGGGGGAATTAAAGCTGAAGGATTTAATAAAACCGTAAACGGTAGTCCTGGTAGATTTGATCTTTTTATGAATAATGTTGACATTGAAACTATAATGGCATTTACTCAGAATACCAACATGGCTATGGCAACTAAAATACAGTTTGATGTTTTTGAGCCTTACAGCATAAACGGATTTATGGAAGCCCTACAAGTAGCAGCCGAAGCCGCCGGAAATAGAAATTATATTTCTGCATCATATGTTTTAAAAGTCGATTTTATAGGATACACTGATGATAAATCAGGAGACAAAGTAGAAGAAGTCGGAAATTTAGGACTTAGATATCTTGTAATCTTTATAAAAAGCGTAGAAGTCAAAATGGACGAAGCTGGTACAAGGTATACAGTAAAAGCCGTTGCTAGGAACGAAGTGGGATTTTCTGATTTGTTTGCACTAAAAGAATCTATACAGATGTCTGGGAGCACTGTTGTAGAAATTTTAGAATCGTTAACTAATGCATTAAATCAGTCATCTGCCCAAGCTGCAAAAAATGAGTATAAAGTGGAGAATCTCCATGATACATTTGAAATAGTTTTTCCTACATTTGATCCTGCAACAGGTGTAATAGATTTTGATAAAGTTAATCCTAACTTTAAAGAAGCTAGGGTAAGAGAACTTTCTTCGGACCCGTCAGTTTTTACCTTTCCCTCTCCTGGTACAGTGCCCTCTGCTTATGAATCTTCTGGAACTGGTTATTCACCGGGCTCAAGAACAGGGGTTAATGCTCAAGGACAAAATGTAACAATTATAAACCCAGACGGCAGTAGGACTAATTCAGAAACTGGTGCCGTTACTCCTCCTCCTACCGGTATTGTACGTCCGCAATTACAGAGTTATAAGTACGATCCTAATAGAACGAGTGTGATGTTTACCAAAGGTGCTAAAATTATAGAAATTATAAGTTCTGTTATTAGAGACAGCGATTATGCTAGGAAAATTTTTCAAGCTAATGGAAACAGAATTGTAGATCAGTTTGTTGAATATTTTCATGTAATGGTTGAAATGGACGAACGCAATGACTGGAACCAATTCATAAACAGACCAAATTATAATTTTAAATTTGTAGTCTATCCTTATAAAATGCATTTTAGTAGAATTCCTTTGTATCAAAAATTATTAACACCGGCAGAACAAACAAGATTAACTCAACATTATATAAGAAGAAAATACAATTATCTGTATACAGGCAAGAATGTCGATGTTAGATCTTTTAATCTTGTCTTTAATCATTTATATTTTCAGGCTTATCCTAGATCAATGAATAATGTAGAAACAACCGGAGGTCAACGAGATGTTCCCGCGGTAGTACCAAGGGTAGGATCAGTTATTCTTTCGCAAACAGGTACGTCTCCTAACGGTCAAGCTACTCCAGTTCCGCTTGCACAAAAAGGGTCCGACAACAGGAGAGGCAGTATTACTGGACCGGGAGGTAATGCCACTAGACCTCTACTTGACTCGTTTGATGCTCTTGTTAAAAATATGCACCAGGCTATTTTAGATAATCAAAGCATGATGAAATTAGAGTTAGAAATATTAGGCGATCCATATTTTTTAGTAACTGGAGGACTAGGTAATGCAAGGCCTAAGGTTTTAGATCCTACTGTAACAGATAACGGTGAAGCACCCTATTTTATACATGATGTTATGGTTTTAGTTGAATTTAGAAATCCCGAAGACATTGATTATAACGGATTGATGAGATTTGATAAAGCAAGAATACCTTATAATGGTTGCTATAGAGTAACTAAGGTAAATTCCAATTTTAGAGACGGAGTTTTTACTCAAAAACTTCAAGGAATGAGAATTCCGGGCCAGCCGTTGATAATAGAAGATAGAGCAGCTCCCCAAAGTAGTGCAGGGGCGATTAATCCGTTTGTGGGTGACGTTTGGTTAACTCCCGGAGCTGTAGCTTCAGTACAGGCATAATATGACAACTCAGAAAAGAACACCACCTCAATTACCTAATGCTGGACCTTATATAGCAAGAATTACCAGCCATTTAGATCCTACATTCATGGGAGGAGTTGAGGCTGTATTAGAAGAAGGTACTTTAAACAATCCTGAATTAAAAAGTCATGTTTTTCCTTTGATGTACCTTAGTCCGTTTTATGGAACAACACCGTCGGAGTGGGAAGGGGCCGATCCTAGAAATTTTCGACATGTTCAAAAAAGTTATGGAATGTGGATGGTGCCACCCACTGTTGGCACACGAGTGTTGTGTATCTTTATAGGCGGAGATCCTAATCAAGGTTATTGGTTAGGCTGTGTTGGAGATAGATATCAAAATCACATGGTTCCTGGCCTTGCTGCTTCAACAAATGTTGCTTGGGCAGATAGTGCTCAGAAAGAAAAATATGATGTAGATGCAGTTCCAGTAGGAGAATTCCATAGAGGATCTTTTCTTAGAGCTAAAAAACCCAACGATGCTCCAAAACCGGTACATCCGTTTGCAGACAGATTATTAGAACAAGGTCTTCTTGCAGATTCTGTTAGAGGTATTACTAGCAGCAGTGCTAGAAGAGAATTTCCTTCTTCTGTTTTTGGAGTTTCAACACCAGGCCCGCCAGACCCTCAGAGTTCAAAAAGGCCTGTTGGATATAAAGATGAAACAACTTTAACTTACTCTAGCAAATTAAGCGGCCATACATTTGTAATGGATGATGGTGATATAACTGGTGGTAACAGATTAATTAGATTACGATCCGGTGCAGGCCATCAAATTTTGTTGAATGATTCAGATAATGTAATTTACATTGCCAATGCAAATGGAACAGCATGGTTAGAATTTAGTGCTAACGGGAAAATAGATATATTTGCACAAGATTCAGTTAGCATTCACGCTCAGACAGATCTTAATATACGAGCAGGCAGAGATGTTTCTATAGATGCAGCTAGAAATATAAATTTAAAGTCTAGAAGAGGTGCAATGAATCTTCATGCAGAAAGAGATTTTAACTTGCGTGTGTTTGAAAGCAAAATTTTTGTTGAGGGAGATTTTAATCATTATGTTAAAGGTACTTATAATTTAACAACGTTAAGAGATATTAATCTCTTAAGCCAAGAAAAAATGAATTTGACTGGTGCTAAGGACATAAGCGTAATTTCTCAAGGGGCATTTATTATTGCAGCCACAGGCAAAACAAAATTTGGTAAACCTGGTACTATTGCAGAAGCAGCCTCGGCAGCGATTGGAGAAACTACAAAACTAACAGATTATCTAGTCCCGAGTACCTCTGTTTCAGCAGGTTGGCGAGGTCAACGATATCAAGCGGGCACTGTTTCTTGTATTCACAAAAGAGTTCCAATGCACGAACCCTGGACTTTGCATGAAAATAAGAGCCCTGAAGGCACCTCGCCGGTAGCTACGGATTCTAATGTGCCTAGTGTTCAGGTGTCTCCTGTAAGACCAGCAGACCCGACGTTGGATCCTGGACCTCAAGAACAAGTTCCTCCTGTTCATCCACCTGAAACAGTGACTTTTTCAGGCGATGTATTTTTTGATTTTGATAAAGATGTTCTTACTTCGGAAGGCCAATTTCGATTAACAGAATTTGCTAATAAGTTAAAAGCTCAAGGCGGAAATTATCAAATAATTATAGAAGGACATACAGATTCTATAGGTACAGATGCTTATAATTTTAATTTGTCACAGCGTAGAGCTAATAGGGTAAAGAGTTTCTTATCCAGTTTAGGAATTCCAAATAATAGTATGAATGCCATAGGAAAAGGTGAAGGTGAACCTGTGGCACCTAATATAATTGACGGTAAAGATAATCCAGAAGGGCGTGCAGTAAATCGTAGGGTTGTACTTTTCGTAACTCAAATCTCCGGACCTAGCACTAATCCTACCCCTACACCTGTTTCTCCTAGCGGCCCCGATACTAACCCCTCAAATTGGGTACAGGATAAGTTGTTTATTGAAAAAGTAAAACAAGTTGCAGCAAAATATAAAATGGATTATCTAGATTTATTAGCAGTCATGTTTTTTGAAACAGGCGGCCAAATGAAGGCTTCTACACCAGGTCCAGGCCAAGCTACAGGACTAATTCAATTCACTCCAGCAGGTATCAAAGGTCTGCCGACTACAATTCCTGCATTACGAGCAATGACTCGATATCAGCAGATGCATTATGTTGATCTTTATTTTGAAGGATGGACAAGGGGGAACTCAAACCCAACTCGGCGAGGTTTTGGTAAAAACCCTGTTCCGTTGAACGACGTTTACATGATTGTATTCTGTCCTAGAGCCTATGGGATACCAGCCAACGGACCTGTTTACAGCAATGTTCTGTCTGTAATTAAAAATTGGTATCCAAATGGCCCGACTCGAGATCAAATTGCTACAGAAATAAGAAATTTTACAGCTAATAGCTATTTAGATACAACTGGCGGCGGCCGCGAGGGTAGGGTTGGTGACGGAATTATTACTAAACAAGAAGCCTGTTTTAAATTGCCACGCAATTTAAGGCAAGTAAAACAAGCATTAGGAATAAGTTAAATATATTATGCCATACAAAAATATAATTATTACCCCTCCTAAAGTTAAAAATAACGATACTAGAAAAGAAAGCCAATTTTATCGAGGCTTTAGCACCGTTAGTAATCTGCAAACATCTAAATTATTTGACAGAGAATTAGTAAAACAAGACTTAATTAATCATTTCAATACCAAGAAAGGTGAACGGGTAATGAATCCCGAATTTGGAACCATTATATGGGATGCCATTTATGAACCTCTCACGGAAGATGTTAAACAGGCTATTGTAGATGATATCAGAGAAATTATAACAAACGATCCTAGAATAGTTCCGTTATCAATTGTGGCAGATGATAAGGACTATGGTATTCTTATCGAAATTACAATGACCTATGTTAACTCTGACGAATCTGACACTTTAAGATTAGCATTTGATAAAGATGCAGGTTTAATCGCAGGATAATATACCTATATTTTTTAATTAATAAATACGGTATCGGAAAAATTTTATGATACCATCAACAACAAATCGATTATTAGTAGCAGAAGACTGGAAAAAAGTTTACCAGTCTTTTAGGAATGCAGATTTCAAAAGCTACGATTTTGATACACTAAAAAGAACAATGATAGCGTATCTGAGGGAGAATTATCCCGAAGATTTTAATGACTATGTTGACTCAAGCGAGTACATCGCTTTGATTGACCTAATAGCCTATCTTGGACAAAATATTAGTTTTAGAGTAGACTTAAATGCAAGAGAAAATTTCTTAGAAACAGCACAAAGAAGAGACAGCGTTTTAAGATTAGCACGATTAATTAACTATAATGTTAAAAGAAATACGCCCGCCTCGGGCATGTTAAAAATCCTTGCCATACAGACTACGGATAATGTTTTCGACGGTGTTGGAAACAATCTTGCTAACGAAATTATAACATGGAATGATCCTACCAATGCTAATTGGTTTGAACAGTTTGTTGCAGTCCTTAATGCTGCTATGCCTAAAGACATAAGTTTTGGCAGACCGATTGCCTCTGGTATTGTTGACGGAATAAGCACAGAAAAATATTCATTTAATGATACAGCAGTAGAATTACCAATTTATAGCTTTACAAAAAATGTAAACGGCGTCCAAATGACTTTTGAAATTACAGGAGTCGATTTTAATAATACAATATACGAACAAGATCCGCGACCAGGCAACACATTATCTTTTGTATACAGAAATGACAATAGAGGTAATGCCTCTTCTAATACTGGTTTTTTTGTTTATTTTAAACAAGGTACACTTACTGCTTCGAGTTTTATAATAGATAACCCAGTGCCTAACGAAGTTATCGGTATTAATGCTGCTAATATTAATAATACAGACGTGTGGTTATGGCAGGTCAATCAAGACGGATCATATCCAGATAAACCATGGACAAAAGTTGACGGGCTAGTAGGTACAAATGTAATATACAATAGCCTTTCTCAAAATAATAGGAAGCTATATTCTGTTGTAACTAGACTTGATGATCAGATTGATTTGAATTTTGCTGACGGCAGTTTTGGAGATTTACCAAAAGGTGAGTTTAATCTGTTATATAGACAGAGTAACGGATTGAGTTACAGTATAACTCCCGAACAATTAAGAAATGTAAGCGTTGCTATTGATTATGTAAATTTACAAGGGCAACCACAGTCTATTAAAATTTTTGCATCGTTACAATATACTGTTTCTAATGCTTCAAGTAGCGAATCAAACGAACAGGTTAAAGTCAAGGCCCCACAATCATACTATTCTCAAAACAGAATGGTAACTGGAGAAGATTATAATATTGTGCCATTAATAGTAGGTAATGATATTATAAAAATTAAATCTATTAACAGGGCGTCTAGCGGTATATCAAAATATTTTGAAATGTCTGATATTACTGGAAAATACAGCGACGTAAATTTATTTGGCGGTGACGGAATTCTATACCAAACAGAAAACGAATACAAATTTGATTATACAGTTAATAATAAAAATGAAGTAAAATTTGCACTAAATGAAAATCTTAATAAAATTTTAAATCTTGCAGAATTTAGATCGTTTTATTTGGCCAAATATAGTCGACCGTCTGTAATACAAAGTAACATATCTTGGGTTAGATCTACTTCCACGACAAACCAGACAACAGGTTATTTTAAAGCAAATAATTTTCCAGTTCCTGCAGGTCAGTTTAACCCTACAAATTTAAAATATGGTACTCAAGGTTCTTTAATCAAATTTGTCGCTCCGTTAAAACTAAATCCACTTACACCTCCGGGAACGCCAGCTCAGCAAACTTATTTTTTACCTAATGGACAATTAACATTTGTAGAAGACGAAACTACAGTTAAAGAAAAGTGGTCAAAAGTTATGACTATTATATCTGATGGTTACAATGGGGGAAAAGGTAATTTATCTACAGGTGAAGGTCCTGTTGTTTTAACTGGAAACATTGCTCAAGATGCTATAGTAGATCAAATAATTCCTAAATTTGTAACTAAACTTAATTCTGACATTGAATTAAGCATTATAAATCTTTCAATGTCTAAAAAGAATTTTGGATTAAGTTATAATGCCTTGACACAAGTTTGGAATATAATAACAGATACAAATATTGATTTACAATTACCATTTTCTACCCAATATCAAAATGATCTATCTAACAGCAATAGAGACTCTAGTTGGATGATTGCATTTGTATGGTCGGGCAACAAATATGTAGTTAGATATAGAACATTAGAATATGTGTTTGAAAGTGACAAAGAATGTGCATTTTTTGTTGAACCTTACAAAGTAAACTATGATTATCTTAACGATTCGGTCATAAAAGATAAAATTACTGTGTTAGGTATTAATACACAACCTGTTTCTGCTATAGGCCTGCCTATCAAATCTGATCAAGATTGGCAAGTAGACGGATCTTTTGTTGAGTTAGACGGATATCAAGAGCCTAAAAAAGTTAAAGTTAGTTTTTACGATAGAGATAATGACGGTCAGTTAGATAATCCAGATTCATTTGATATAATTGTTAAGCCAGAAACTACTAGTACTCAAACTACTTTTAGAAACAAGTTTGTTTATTTTAGAAAACTTTCAGACGGGCAAAGATATCAATTAGCAGATTTAAATTTGTTTTTAGCTTATCCTACAGAAAATTATGTGCCCTTAGAAAGCATTGCGGATGGTCAACTATTTTATTTTTATGATCCGTTAGTCAATGTTGTAAAAAAATATAATAAGACTGCAACGACATTTGATTTAGCATCGGAATATTTTGCTAGACCAGGAAGATCAAAATTAAAATTTCAATATACACACAAGGCAGCAGATAACAGAAGGATAGATCCTAGCAAATCTAATTTAATAGATATTTACATGCTTACAAAGAGTTATGATACAACTTTTAGAAATTGGGTGTCATCGAATGCTGGCGAAGAACCTCTACCTCCTACAAGCCAGGCCCTAAGTTTAGCCTACAGTAATTCATTAGAACCGATAAAAAGTGTTAGCGATGAATTAATTTTTCATCCTGCCAATTACAAAGTTTTATTTGGTAGTAAAGCCATTACTTCATTGCAGGCAGTATTCAAAGCAACTAGAAATCCTAGTAGGTATATTAGCGATAACGAATTAAAAACACGTATTCTTAGTTCTATTAATTCGTTCTTCAATATTGAAAATTGGGATTTTGGACAGACATTTTATTTTAGTGAATTATCTACCTACGTTATGAACAACATGACACCAGACATTACAAATTTTGTTCTTGTTCCTAAACAAAACAATGCTTTTGGAAGCCTGTTTGAGATTAAATGTCAGGCCAATGAAATTTTTATATCTAGTGCAACCGCTCTTGATATAGAAATAATAGATTCTATAACAACTTCAGAAATTAACGCTATGGGTACAGTAATTAATTCAGTGGGAGGTCAACAATAATGGCTGAAAACAAACGTAGGTCAGTTGATTTTTTACCTGATTATCTAAGAACAGAAAAAAATAATAAATTTTTATCAAGTACAATAGATCAACTTATTTCGGCCCCTGAAGTAGAAAGGGTTGATGCTTTTGTAGGAAGTAAAAATACACCTAATTATAAAGTTGAAGATAGATATCTTGAAGATGCTGATCAATTAAGAAATAACTATCAATTAGAGCCAGCATTGGTAGTTAGAACAGTTACAAAAGAAATCAAAAAAGCATTTGGTATAGACGATTTAGTAAATCAAATAGCTAGCCACGGTGGCTCTGCGACTAACTTTAATAGATCTTTTGAGCCAAACTTTTATTCTTACGATCCAAAAATAAGCTGGGATAAACTTGTAAATTTTAGAGAATATTATTGGTTACCTAGCGGCCCTAGTGCAATCAATGTTTTCGGCCAATCTAAACCGTCAGTTGTTGAGTTTACTGTAACAGATGCAGAAGATGGCGAACAATTTTATTTTAATAATTTAACTACTTCCCAACAGTTGCATCTGTATAAAGGAACAACTTATGTTTTTAATGTAAAATCTAAACATAATTTTTATATCAAATATGCAAATACTATAGGGCCTGCGGACCAAGTTGAAATTGGAATGACCAATAATGGTACTAATAACGGACAAATAATTTTTACTGTAAGTGAAGAATTACCAGATCATTTATTCTATACCTCAAGTGCAGGCCAACTTGCTTCAGGATCTATTTTTATAAAAAATCCAGAAGAAAATACAATATTAAATGTAGAAGAAGAAATTATTGGAAAACGAAATTATACTACCGCTTCTGGTATAAAATTTATCAATGGACTTAAAATTAAATTTATAGGAACAGTGTACCCGCAAGACTATATAGATAATGAATATATAGTTGAGGGTGTAGGTAAATCTATAAACATTATAAAATTTACAGACCTTGAAACTCCCGACTCTATTGCTGATTTTATCAATGTGAAATTTGATGGTTCTAATTTTGATCAATTTCCTTTTGATAATTTTTCAAATATTCCGTTAGTTCCAGAATACGTTACTATTAACAAAGCTAGTAAAGATTTAAACCCTTGGACTAGATATAATAGATGGTTCCACAGCGATGTTATTAGAACTACCGCCCAAGCCAACGGAGTTGTACCAGTTTTCCCGTCCCAATACCGTGCAACCAGACCTATTATAGAATTTGTACCAAACATAAAATTATGGAATTTTGGATCTAAGGCAATTAAAAATGTTGATTTAATTGATACAACTACGAAAAATGTTTTCTTGGAAATAGAAAAACAGCCTGGATTTTATGTCGACAGTGTTTTGGCCGAAGCAGGGCATAGGATTATTTTTACAAATGATTCTGACCCGCTAGTTCGTCAAAAGATTTTCAAAGTTCAAATAGTTAAGATAGCCGGTAAATCGACAATCGATCTAGTCCCTGAACAGGACATTGTTGATTCGGAGACAAATGTTTTAATTAAACTAGGAAAAAGTAATGGTGGTACTACTTGGTGGTTTAATGGCCGTACATGGGTTCAAGGGCAGCAACGTTTAACTAGAAATCAAGCTCCATTATTTGATCTTTTTGATAATTTAGGCAATAACTACGGCCTTCCTAATTACATAACTGATTTTACCGGTAATAGAATATTTGGTTATGGTACAGGTACTGGACCTGTTGATCCTATTTTAGGGTTTCCCCTCCAATATAAGACTGTAGGAGTGGAAGGCACGTACCTGTTTAAAAATTATTTTACTACTGAAAAATTTGTAATTGTTGATGGAGACACAACAAAGTTTATTCCTACCGCTGGATTATTTTTAAAAATAGATGACACATTAGATAATGTTTGGGTCAAGGCAGAACCTTATGTTATTCCGACTATTAACGGAGTCACTGAGCCACCAATTAATTTAACAAATAATCCATTAAATTTATCAATTGAAGAATTTACTTTATCAGAAGTATCAGATCATGTAGGTTCTATGGTATCAAATAATGAAAATTTTGTAGGTGCTTTTCCTGGACCTAGTAATTTAGATCTTATTTCAGATATATCAAAATATGGTTCAAAATTAATTTCAAATATTAATCCTTTTAGTTTTGCACAACATTTTATCAGCGATGAAGATAATAATATTGTTTTTGCTTTAAGAAAAGTTGGAGAAAATTACAATCAATTTAAAATTAATTTATTAAAAAATATAGCAATAGTCGATCAAACAGCTTCTCCTGTAGATGCGTTAGATGAGGCGTTAAAACTTCTTAATATAAACAAAACTACCGTGTTTCCTTACAACAATAGTGATATGTTAGCACATGGCACCGCAACTATTGTTAGAAACTATAAAGTTTCTGATGTAAGGAATAAAAAATATTTTGTTCCTGAAGAATTGGATTTATCTACTCTTAATAATAAGTCGGTCCTAGTCTATATTAATGGATCTCAATTAGTACATGGACTAGATTTTATTTTTAATAAACTAGATCAAAATATTACAATTATAAAGTCGTTAAATTTAAATGATGTTATTACCGTAAAATACTATTCAGATACTGTTGGATCGTTTGTCCCACCTACACCTACTAAGTTAGGATTATATCCAAAGTACGAACCTAAAATATATCTTGACGATACATACGCAAAAAATCCTGTAACTGTATTACAAGGTCATGACGGTAGCATTACTGTTTGTTATAATGATTACAGAGACGAAATATTATTAGAATACGAAAAAAGAGTATATAACAATATTAAAGTTGAGTATAGACAAGATTTATTTGACGTAAACAGAGTTTTAGCCGGCCATTTTAGAAATCAAGAATTTACCTATGAACAAATTATTAATCCGATACATCGAGATTTTTTAAAGTGGCAGAATACATTTAGTGTTGAAGCTTACGAAAATTTACAATTTAATATAGATTTTCCAAGAACATTTAATTATAACAATGTTAAAGTCGGCGATACAAATCTTCCGGGAAATTGGCGTGCTATTTTTAAATTGTATTTTGACACCGATAGGCCACATACACACCCCTGGGAAATGTTAGGATTTTCTATCAAACCTAGTTGGTGGGAAGAAGAATATGGACCGGCCCCATATTCTAAAGATAACTCTATTCTATGGGACGACTTAGAACAAGGGATTATTCGTCAAGGGTATAGACAAGGCACGGATATAATTTACATGAGGCCCGGCCTAAAAAATGTTATACCGGTAGACAGCAACGGAGATTTACTAGACATTAGAACATGGGGACCTATCGGCCAATCTCAGTTTTTAGAATCTGTAAAAAATGGATGGAAATTTGGTGATCACGGGCCTGCCGAAACTGCATGGAGAAGAAGTAGTTTTTGGCCCTTTGCAGTACAAATAATGATGGCAGTGGCCAAACCTGTAACTTATTCTTCTCTATTGTTTGATACCAGTAGAATAGTAAAAAATGCAATAGGTCAATATGTGTATTCCGAAGATAACTTGTTTTTAAATCATAATAAGGTATTGTTGCCTACTGAATTTAAAAATGGTGAATTAATAAAAACTTCTGGTTATAGTGTATTTGTAGTAGAAACAGGACAGGCAAGAAATAAAAATTACCTACAAACTTTAAGAGAAGAATTGTCCTATTCAACAATTAATCTAATGCATAAGGTAGGCGGATTTGTCAGTAAAGACAAGTTAGAAATTGTAATTGATTCTGTTAATCCTACTAGTATTAATCCGGGAGTACTATTACCAATTGAAGATTATGCGATATACTTCAATGTTAGCACTCCTACAAAAATTGTAAACATTTCCGGGGTCATAGTACAAAAATTAGACGGAAAATATATTTTAAGAGGCTATGATAAAGTTAATCCCTACTTTACTATCTTTAATGGTATACATGAAAAAACCGACGAGATATTATCAGTGGGTGGAAAAACGGAAGACTATATTCCTTGGTCCGAAAATACTTTTTACAGTATCGGGCAGGTAGTTTTTTATCAAAATATATTTTACAGAGCTGCAAATAATCATAATTCCGGCAACAGCTTTAATGTATTGAATTTTAGTAAATTAAATGAATTGCCTATAATGAATGCAATTACTGCTGCATATCCGTCCAGTTTTGAAAAAATAGAAAATATTATACCTTACGGTACTGTAGTAGACTCCACGCAGGAAGTATGTGATATTATAGCCGGTTATGGAAAATGGTTAGAAGCTCAAGGGTTTGTATTTGATGACTTTAATTCTGATATTAATGAAATTTTAAATTGGAAATTAAGTATTAGAGAATTTTTATATTGGTCAGGCCAAAACTGGGCCAATAACAGTGTCATAACATTAAGTTGCTTTAGCGATGCAATAGAGTTTGTATTCGATGATTCTGTAGTAGATGACATTTACAGTCCGTTTTATGAATTTTCTATTTTTGGAGCAGATGGGTATGCATTTCCTAAGAGCCTGTTGTCTATATCAAGAACTGGCGGAAAATGTATTATATCATCTAAAAGTGACTCAATTGGTATATATTTTGCCAGTCTCCGCCTATTACAGAAAGAACACGCTTTAATTTTTAATAATATTACAAGATTTGGAGATGTATTATACGATGTAGATACAGGATATAGACAGCGGCGAGTTAGGTTAATAGGTTTGAGAACTGCCAACTGGAATGGAGATTATTTTAGTCCTGGATTTATTTACGATACCGCAAAAATACAAATATGGAAACCGTTTCAAGATTATATAGCCGGAGATGTTGTAGAATATGTAGGCAGCTATTATTCATTGGATAGGAACTTACCAGGTAAAGAAACATTCGAATTTACAGATTGGAATAGATTATCAAGCAAACCCAGTGCGGATCTTATACCAAACTTTGAATATAAGTTAACTCAGTTTGACGATTTCTATAGTTTAGAAATTGACAATTTTGATATTAGCCAACAACAACTGGCTCAGCATTTAACAGGTTATACTACTCGGCCCTATCTAACAAATATTTTCTTTAATCAAATAGCCCAGTATAAATTTTTCCAAGGGCTGATTAAAGAAAAGGGCACAAAAAATGCACTAGCTAAATTAGCTAGGGCAAGTGTTCATAACTTACAAGGTAAGGTTGAATTTAACGAAGAATGGGCATTTAGAATTGGATCTTTTGGGGCTTATGCCTCATTACAAGAATTAGAATTTACTCTGCCTGAAATAAAATTTGTAGACAATAATCAGTTAATAAAGTTTGTTGATCAAGCCCCTGTGATTCCTTACGATTCAGTTTTTTATGTTACCGCAGATGATGCCACAATTAAACCTTTTGATTTCAATATAGATAAGGTTCTACAATCAACTCAACATTATAATAATTTAAATCCTTTTGCACTACCTGTTGCAGGATACGTTAGATTAGATGATATAGATTTTACAGTAAAATCTAAAAATGATCTTTTACAATTAGAGCCTGGTAGGAATTTAAATCAAGGAGACACTGTTTGGGTAGCGTTTGACGATAATGGAGAATGGGGTGCGTATAGGTATACTAGATTAGCCGCAGCAGTTACTTCGGTATTCGATGTGGCCCAAGGTCAAACTTTAGGATTTGATACAAATGTTCACCATGGAATCAATATAGGAGATATAATTGCTATTTCAAGATTCGACGCTTCTGTAAACGGCGTCTATGTTGTTTCAGAAATTATAACGCCTACTAGATTCTATGCTAACAGTAGTACCGCATATGCTCCTACAGAGAATAATGATTACGGTGTTTTATTCAAATTTGTTCCTTCAAGATTTAAAAAGTTTGATAATTTATTAACAACTCCCTATTTGGCAGATATTCCAGTAGGTAAAAAAGTATTCATTGATTCTAATCCTAACGGTCTTTGGGAAGTATACGAAAAAACAAATATATACGATTCTGCTATAACTTATGTTACAAGTATTAATAACAATTCGTTTTTTGGAGAAACTTTAGTCAGTAAAGAAAATAATGATTTGTTTTTAGTTGCCGCACCGAGATTCGTTGACGAAGCAGGAGGCGGCAAAGTATATATCTATAGAAATGATGATGGTGTTTTAAGGTTAATTAATTTTTATGCCTTAAATGATACAGCGGATCAATATTATGATACAGTAGGACAACCATCTGCAAAATTTGGATTAGGACTTGATTTAGACGGAGAAAACAGTATTATTGTAGCCGGTGCTCCCTATGCAAGCAATGTTAAATCAGTTTCAGCTGGTACTACATACTATGTTCCTACTGTTACTCCGGGCCCCGGCAACGGTTTTGCAAATGAAGGTTTAGTAGCTATCTCTACATTGAATAGCACTGGAAATGCAGAAAAAAGACAATTCATTTTAGCATGCCAAGAGCCAGCTGCAAACTTAGAATTTGGTTATAGTGTTTTTGTAAACAGTACTTCGACTGGTAAACTTTTATTGGTAGGAGCACCAGGATACTCTAATTATACAGGTGCTGTTTATACCTACGAATTAGACTATAATTATTCAGAAGACACAGACATAACAACTGTTAATGTAACAGCTACCAATCAAATTAAGTTACCAACCGACGGTATTACAAATAATAATAGATTTGGTGAAGTAATTGCAGGAGATATATACGGCAAAAAAATTGCCGTCAGTGCTCCAGGTTACAGTAATAGTAGAGGTGCTGTATTTGTTTATGAAAATACTGGTACAACAACTACTAGCTCATATATGTTAATACAAACTCTTGCTTGGAATGATACTGTTTTGAATGACGCAATATCTTCCGACGGGCAGTTTGGATTTGATCTAGACATGGATGATTCTGGAAAATATCTTTTTGTATCTGCACCTAATTCATTCGATAAAATTTTACAGCGAGGAAAAGTTGTTGTGTATGAGTGGACTGGTACACAATACTCTGCCGTTCAAATAATTGATAATCCTAGTGCTACACAAGGAATTAGATTTGGATTTAGTGTAGAAAGTGATACTGTTGGTAATATTCTAACTATTACATCTCAGGGTCCTAATTATTTTGCTAACTCTACTTTTGATGGTGGAACAACAATTTATGATTCTGAAGCAACTAAGATTGGTTCTTTATTAAAAGATTCTGGATCCGCCTATGTGTACAATCGCTTTGAAAATAAATTTATCTATGCAACAGAACTGTATGATAGTAATGTAACTGAAAATAGTTTTTATGGATATGCAGTTTCTGTATCTAGAGAAAACATTTATGTAAGTAGTCCTAAATTTATCTCTACAGGAACAGTCAAGACTGGAGCAGTACATACTTGGCAGGCAACAGATTCTTTAGATAATAGTTGGAATTTAATTAGGTCGCAAACTCCTTTAGTTGATGTAGACAAGATAAAACAAGTTAAAACAATTAATCTGTTCAACGATACTGTACAAGATTATTTAGAAGTTTACGACCCAGCTAAAGGAAAAATACCTAGAGTAGCTGATCAAGAAATAAGATATAAAACTTATTTTGATCCTGCAGTTTATAACACGGGAACAAATGTTAAAGCAACAATTGATAGTAACAATTATTGGACAGATGAACATTTAGGCGAATTATGGTGGGATCTTTCTTCTATAAAATATATGTGGTATGAACAAGGAGATAATGAATATAGAAAAAATGTATGGGGAGGATTATTTCCAAATTGTACAATAGATGTTTACGAGTGGGTAGTTTCTAACTATCTGCCAACCGTATGGACAGAGGTAGCAGATACAACTGAAGGCCTATCTCTAAACATAAGTGGTCAGCCGAAGTATGCTGATGATTCTGCTTATACCATTAAAGAAATTCCTAATCCAGTTACAAACACAATTAAAACTGTTTATTATTATTGGGTTAAGAATACGGTTGTAGTGCCTAACCGCCAGGGAAGAAAAATTTCTGCGTATGATGTAGCAGGATTGATAGAAGATCCTAAATTGTTTGGGCAAAAATACCTTCAACCTCTTTCAGAAAATGCTATATCTCTGGTCAACCTAAAAGGCTCGTTGATTAACGAACGCATATCAATTAACCTACAGCTAGATGATATAAACAATGATGTTAATAAGCATACTGAATGGTTACTTTTAGCAGAAGGCAATGCAAAGAGTATGCCAAGTCCGATGTTAGAAAAGAAATTTAAAGATAGTTTATTAGGTAGAGACAAATTAGGAAACATTGTACCTGATCCAAATTTACCTGCAAGACAAAAATATGGCATAGGTATTAGACCAAGACAATCTATGTTTAAAGACAGGAGATTGGCACTAAGAAACTTTGTCGAATATGCCAATACGGTTTTCTCTCAGAATCTAATAAGAGATTTTTACAATTTAAATAGATTAAATTCTAAAGAAAACATACCAGATGTTACATTTGGTCTTTATGATATTGAGGTTGAATCTTTAGACGAACGAAATGTTTTAAATTTAGAAAATATTTCTCAAGCTCAAATTACATGTACTATATTAAATGGTAGAATCAATGTTGTTAAAATTGAAAAATCTGGATTAGGATACGGTAAGCTACATCCTGTGTCGTTTAACGAATCTGGTTCACCTGTTCTATGGCAAGGCCCTGCATTAGAAATTATTAACGATAACGGAGGGAGTAACTTACAATCTATAGTAGATGAAAAAGGAGCAATCGTTAAGGTTAATATAATAAATGCAGGCAATGGATATACTTCGACCCCTACTATAACAGTAAGACCTTACACGGTCATTGTAACCAGCGATATAGAATCTAGAGGCAAATGGGCTAGGTATTCATATATAGAAGGTCAGTGGGAAAAAATACAAACTCAAAGTTTTGATACAACATTATATTGGGATTATACAGACTGGACAGCCAATGACTATAACAATTTAAGGGGAATAAAAGGAATAGTTCCTAATAGAGACGGTATTAGTAGCATTGAATTAGTTGCCGGTGATTATGTCAAAGTTTTAAACAATGGTGCAGGCCGAAATGTCATTTTAAGAAAAACTCCTGCAAATGTTCAAGGTAATTATGATAACAATTTTGATATTGTTTTCAGTGAAAAGGGAACCATCAAAATAAAAGACAGTATATGGTTAATAGTTAATTCTCAAGTAGGATGGGATCAAATTTCTCCGTTTGATAATACATTCTGGGATCAAACTGCTGATACCGAACTTTTAAACATAATAGAAGCAATTGAATATGACATTTTTATTGGTAATTTAAAAGTACATTGGAATAAAATATTTTTTGCGTTAATAAAATACGTATTAACTGAACAAAAATCTGTTGATTGGATATTTAAAACTAGCTTTATAAATGCAACAAATAAAGCAGGAGAACTTTTACAAAGACCGGTTTATAAATTTCAAGATGCAAAATGGTATGAAGATTATCTAAATGAAATAAAACCATATCACACCAAAGTTAGAGAATATACATTAAATTATGATGTGGTAGATCCTACAAGAACTTACACTACTGATTTTGATTTACCGGTAACATTTAATCAAAGTTTACAGGCTAACTATCCTTTATCGGAAAGTGATGTACAGATTAATACCTATCCTTATAAAGGCTGGTTAGATAATAAAACTTTAGAAGTTGGAAAAATAGCAGTTGATTTCCCCGGCACAGGTTATACAATAAACCCGGTAGTAACTGTTATAGCCGCACCAAATGACAATGTTAGCAGACCAGCCAAAGTCGAGGCTGTTCTTTCTGGCGGATCTATAAAAGAATTTATTGTATTAGACCCCGGAGAAGGATATACCTTAACTCCTTCAGTTATAATTTTGGGCGGCGGCCTAAAAGAAACAGATCAACCAGCCAAAGCGTCTGTGCATTTGGTAAATCGTAAAGTTAGATCAAATAAAATAGCGTTGAAATTTGATAGAATCAGTACTAAGAAATTTATCAATTCTAATACTCATACTGATCAGTTTACAGGCAACGGCGTTAAATTTTCATGGAAATTATCGTGGCCATGTTATTTTGATAAACAAACGATTACGGTAAAAATTAATTCTGCAATAATTGCATCTTCAGATTACGAATTAGAAAATTTTGTTTCAACAGCTAACGGGTACAGTCAACTATATACCACTATTATATTTGATACCGCACCCGCTAAGGATACTGTAATTAGAATAACTTACATTAAAAATTCTACAATATACAATGCATTAGATAGGATAGCTTTTAATTTTAATAAAGTTCCATTAGAAAGTCCTGGTGCTATTTTAGAAGAAAATTATAGTCAATTAATGAAAGGTATAGATTATCCGGGAACAGAAATAAAAACAGCAGACCTGTGGTATAATTATACCTATGATTATTCTTCTTTTGGTTCTACAGTTTGGGATAAACAGAGTTTTGATAATTCAGATTTAGATACTATCATAGATGGCGGAAATACTTCAACTACCGGAACTGGAATAAATCAAATATTTTCATCTGCTGCTGGTATCGATCCAGACGAAATTATTTTAGATGGTGATACTTTTATATCGCCAATAAGAAGTCATGCACCTGAAGAAATGGTCCCAGGCGAAACTAAAGAATCCATTGCCATTAATGTTTTTAATAGAACTGTGTCTGGCAGTGGCATGATTTACAAGCAGTATATTCCGGCTACTGCAAACGAAGATACTGTAATAGATTTGTTGGTAATTCCTTCTACCCATGCATCTGTTATCGTTACATTTAATAGACGATTATTGTTAAGAGATGCAGATTATTTTATTAGCTACGAAAATAAAAATCTAACAGTATTTGCTAGAGACCAAGACGGGCAAATTGCTATAACCTATACCGACGTAGGTGGCACTGGTTTCATAAGCACAAATGTTAATACATCTATTGGAGAACCGGAAGGATTTGTTTTTGGAGACTGCCAATATTCTCAGGTAAAGAGTTTATTTGTTACGGTAAATGGAGAACCTATCGATCCGTACAATAACACAGAGATTCAAAACATTTTCTATAGATTTGTTCCAGCAGGAGAAAATGATCAACGTGCCAAAGTGTTGGTGTATGGTCTCGGAACAGAACAAGAAAATGTGATAACAGCATCATTCTTTACTGGAAAATATAAGGCTTTTACTGAAATATACGAGCAACGAAAATATAATTCAACTGCACGAGCAATACAATTAGATAGCCCACCGGGAAGATCTGGCCCCCCTATTTCCATAGTAGAAATTAATCGCAGAAGGTTGGTTCCTCCTAATACTACCTATTATGAGGTAATATACGATTGGCAGGACAATTACAAGATTAGCAACAAGGAAAATTATCCTCCTAACAGCTTTGATAAAACTAAATTGTTGGTCTATATAAATGGTATAGAAATATTACCACATCAGTATTTCTTAGACGATCAAAATAATTTGTTGTTTTTTGGTAAAGGAACTTTTAAAGTTGGAGATGTTTTAGCTATCACTGCCCTTAAAGATTATGATTATGTAATTAGGGGAGAAATATTAGATTTCCATCCAGATTTTATTATCCCAGCAACAAATTATACAAGAATTATAACATTTAATAACCATGATCCTTCTGTTGTAAGAACAGAAGTGTTTAATGCATCTAGTACAAGAATGTACAAATTATCAAGAAAAATATTAAATCATAATTTAATCTGGGTCTCTGTTGGTAATTACACACTTACAGGCGGGCAAGATTTTGAGGTTTTAGAAGATAAATCTACAATTTTATTAGATAGCAATATTCCATTTGTTGCCGAAGATGAAGTTATAATTACTAGTTTTGCTCAAGATTCTGCCAGCAAAACTATAGGTTGGAAAATATTCAAAGACATTTTAGGTAGAACACATTATAAACGTTTAAGTAGGCAAGAAACTACGTATCTATCCCAACCTTTAAATTTAGAAGATACAGAAATATATGTACAAAATGGTAAAGTATTACCGGAACCTAATATCGAAACTTCTAATCCTGGCATTATTTTCATAGCAGGTGAAAGAATTGAATACATGGAAAAAAATGGTAATGTTCTTTCCAAAATAAAACGTGCAACAATGGGAACAGGTGCAAAAGAGCATTATATGATCGGTACATGGGTTTTCGATCAAGGTAAAACACAATCAGTTCCTTATCAAGAAAATATTGTTGTTAGTACAACTGTAACTACAATATCTACGTCTACATTGAATATAAGTTTAGATACATCAAAATTTATTTTATTGGAAAATGTTGATTTCCATGATCAGCTTGAAGTATATTATGGAGGAAAATTATTAGAAAAACCTACTAAGACTGGAGTTGAAAGAAAATTCCACGATGCTGCCACTTACTATGATCCAATAAATATGCTAGTGAAACAACCTGAATTTATTATAACAGGTACTATCACTACAGCTACTCTCACAATTACAACAGCTACTGATGACAGTGTAGAAATTAGGATAGTGCAGCGTAGAGGTAAAGTTTGGTATAATTTTAATGGGGAATCTATGTTTGATCAGACTACAACAGAAGCTACCTTTATTAATACTAGAGATACGATGTCGCCCGATAATTTCTATTTTGGCGGCGATCCAATATTAAGATTACCAGATGGTACACCACTAACATTAGATAATGGAATTATAATAAGAGGTTATTAAAGAGATAAAAAATGGCAACAATATCAAGTTTACCCCGAGTACAAACTATAAGTAATTCTACTCTGTTTCTAGTAACAGAAAACGGTGTGACCAAAGTAGTAACCTGGTCTACTATTCAGGCGAGTTTACGAGGATTCACAGGTAGTAGAGGCCCTATTGGTTTTACTGGTCAACAAGGTATTCCAGGTGTTGTAGGAAGCCGTGGATTTGTAGGTAGTAAAGGTCCTATAGGACCTGCTGGACCTGCTGGAGGTTTTACCGGTAGTGAAGGTAGGGGACCACAGGGTATTACTGGTTTTAGAGGTAGTAACGGCTTTACTGGCAGTAGAGGAGATAGGGGGTTCGCCGGCAGCGGAGGCCCCGGATTCACAGGTAGCAGTGGCTCGGGTGTAACAGGCAGTAGAGGTTTCTCGGGCAGTCAAGGCTTTATAGGTAGTACAGGATTTACTGGTAGTGGCGGCCCCGGATTCACAGGTAGCTCCGGTGGGGGATTTGTTGGTAGCCAAGGAGAAAAGGGAGATCCAGGAAATCCTGGAGGTTATACAGGTAGTTCCGGAACATTAGGTTTTATAGGCAGTAAAGGTGAACCCGGGTCACCTGGAGGCTTTACAGGAAGTATAGGTTTTGTAAGTAGTAGAGGATTTACTGGTAGTTCTGGCAGCGGATTTACTGGCAGCGGCGGCCCCGGATTCACAGGTAGCTCTGGTGGAGGATTTACAGGAAGCCAGGGCGGAACAGGTGCCACTGGATTCACCGGAAGTGGTGGAGGTGGTGGCGGAGGTGGAGGCATCGCATTTACATATTCAGTTACGGCACCAGTTTCTCCGAACGTGGGAGATAGGTGGTATGATTCTGAAGCCGGTAGAGAATTAGTGTATGTTAACGATGGCACTTCATCGCAATGGATTGAAACAGCAGGAAGCCAAATTGGATATATAGGCAGTCCAGGAGCATCGGGATCACCAGGGGGATACACAGGTAGTGAAGGTCCTAGAGGTACAGGCGGACTTGGGTATACCGGTAGTTTGGGTTTTGCGGGAAGCAGAGGATTTGTAGGCAGTAGTGGTGTTGGTTTTGCTGGCAGTGCAGGCTTTACAGGAAGTAGTGTTCAGGGATTTACAGGAAGTTCAGGTGCATTTGCTGGATTAGGGTATACTGGTAGCGGCGGTAGCGGCGGTGGATTTACAGGAAGCCAAGGTCAAAGTGTTACTGGATCTATGGGTTTCACAGGCAGCAGTGGCTCGGGTGCTACAGGTAGTTTTGGTTTTGCGGGAAGCAGAGGATTTGTAGGCAGTAGCGGTCAGGGATACACAGGTAGTTCTGGTGCATCTTCTGCCTTAGGATATACTGGAAGTGCTGGTAGCGGCGGCGGTGGAATAACACAAATTAACATTCAAGATGAAGCTATAGCAGTAAGCACCAACACAACAACATTAAATTTTGTAGGCAATGGTGTAGCGGCCTATGCAGGCTCGACAGCCGGAACTGTAACAATTAGCATTTCTAGTTCTGGTACAGGAACCGGAGTAGTAGGAAGTCTTGGCTATGCGGGATCTAGAGGATTTTCTGGTAGTCAGGGCATTATAGGATATACAGGTAGTGGCGGCTCGGGCAGCAGTGGTATAAGTGCAATAACTGTGAGAGATGAATCTGTTGGCATAAGCACATCTACTACCATATTAAATTTTGTAGGTGATGGCGTTACAGCGTATGCAGGTTCTACAGCAGGTGTTGTTACGGTTAGTATAACATCTGGCATAGGTTATGTTGGATCTCGAGGAACTACAGGATTTATTGGTAGTAGCGGCTCAGGTGTAACAGGTAGCTTTGGTTTTGCGGGCAGCAGAGGATTTGTAGGTAGTAGTGGTGTTGGTTCTCCAGGATTTACAGGTAGTTCTGGTTTAAGAGGATCGAGCTGGACTTATAATGTTAAAGATTACGGTGCTATAGGAAATAATATAGCAGACGATACAACTGCAATTCAGTCAGCAATTAGTGCAGCCTCAACTGGCGGTGGAACTGTATTCTTTCCAGCAGGAACATATAAGATCACCGCTGCTTTAAATATTACAACAAACAATCAAGATCCTGCTCAAAGACCTCATTTATTAGGCGAAGGCCCTGGCGGATCTGTTATCATACAAAGTAGTAGTGTAAATGGTATTAACGTCACAGGTAATGCAACTAATCCTAATTCTTATGTTACAATACAAGGACTAAGTTTAGTAGGATCTAATGCCGGTAGTGGGTTATCATTTACTGATAGTGCATTTACTAAAGTATCAGATGTACAAATAGTAAATTGGGGTACAGGTATCTATGGTGCTGACTTCCTTTCAAGCACGCTTGAACGTGTAGTGATAAGGTTTAATACCAACGGATTTAGATTTGAAAGAGCATCTGGAACCTTTACATCTAATCCTAATGCTATAACTATGATAGGTTGCATAGTAGGAAATAATACAACTTATGGTGGTTGGATCATAGGTGCAGGCACGTTTAATATGATAGGCGGTAGTGTTGAGTCTAATGCGTCAAATACCACTGAATTATCTAGCAATTGGGGCTTAAAAATTACTGACGCTGGCGGCGACAATATTGCCGAATCATCAACAGGATTTGCATTACATGGTGTATATTTTGAGGCCAATGGCGGTAGAGCCGATTTATGGATAGAAGCCACTGAATCAAATACAGGTGTAGTTGGAGCTATTACAGGATGTAGTTTCCAAAGAATAAGTTCAGCCTATGCTACCAATCATATAAGATTAGAAGCTAATAGTGCTCTTACCGGTTATCCAGTTGCTATAGTAGGTTGCGGATTTAGAGGATTATCTGGATATACACCTGCGGTAGGTCGACCTAATATATTAAATTTTGCAAATTATTTTACTGTCCAACCAATTGCATGTGCATATTCTTCTGATACAGATGCATATAAAATTCCAGTACCTGCAACTAGTACGTCTGCGGGTGTACAAGGAATGGTTACCACAGATGATACCTATATGTATATCTGTGTAGATAAAAATAAATGGTTCAGATATGGAGCCGCTACTTTTTAATAAATGAGAAATAAAAATGCCTATAAACTTTCCAACCGGACCTACTGTTAATCAAACTTATACATATAATGACCGTACGTGGACATGGAACGGTCAATATTGGTATGTTTCCTCAGTGAGTGGCGGTGGCGGCAGCGGCGTAGCATCAAGAACAACAAAGTCTGTTACTACTGCTAATCTTGCTAGTCTAGCATCTGGAACATACGAAATAATCGGATACAAATCTTATGTTTTATATCAGATTACAGTCACTGCTGCTGCTCGAGTTAGAATATATACAAGTGCTTCAGCACAATCGAGTGATTTAACCAGGGCTTTGGGTACTGATCCAATCCCCGGCAATGGTATATTAGCAGAAGTATTAGCCACAGTAACGCAGACATTGAGTCCGGGTGTGGTAGGATTTAACACTGATCCTGTGTTGTCTAACAAAATTTATGTAACAGTGACTAATCAAACTGGTTCCTCTGCTGCTATCACTGTGACATTGACTATGAATGGATTAGAAAATTAAATGTCTGAATACAAAGAATATATTGTTACCGTTAAAGATTTTACCGACTTAGACTCTTTTTATGAGGATATGGAAACTTCGGGGGGCAACCTATATATTCCTCATAGACAAGTTGAAGTGGCTGATAGAAGGCCAATTAGTCGAAACACTCATTATTTTTTATCAGACGAAGAAGCAACACAGTTAGCCGCCGACCCTCGAGTTCTTTCGGTGGCGTTGACCTGTTCAAATTTGGGCATAGAAGCCCGGCCTTTATACTCTCAAAGTTCTTTAAAATGGGATAAGGGATTTGATAATGATCGAAATGATCATAGAAATTGGGGACTATATAGATGCACGCTGGCTAATCAAGTTTCTGGATGGGGTTGGGATGGGTTTTCTTCAGCATCGGGAAGTATTGATGTTCGACAAACCGGAAAAAATGTTGATGTGATTATATGTGATGGACATATTGATCCTACTCACCCAGAGTTTGCAGTTAATTCAAATGGCTCGGGAGGATCTAGAGTAATCCAATTTAATTGGTTCAGTTTAAATGCTCAGTATAGGAGTGTGTCTAATAGTACCTATGTATACACTCCTTATGTAGATCCTTCATACATTGATGCTAACAATGACGGCATTTCAGACAGGACTGATGATAATAATCACGGATGTCATGTAGCAGGAATAGCCTGCGGGAATACACAAGGCTGGGCAAGAGATGCTAATATCTATAATATAAGTCCATATAGCACAAATCCTAATTCATTGCCTTTAGATTTGATTATAGATTACATAAGATATTTTCACCTAAACAAGCCTGTCAATCCGTTAACTGGCAGAAAAAATCCTACAATAGTTAATAATAGCTGGGGAGCTTTTATTTCTCGTAGCTTGAGAGTTATTACATCTTTGACATATAGAGGAGAAACAAAATTTGCCCCTATATCTTCTATGTATGCCGATAGTGTAGGATTGAGAATAACGCAACAAACACCCGGATATACTGGAGGAACAGCTACGGACTATGATGCTACTTTTTTTACTCCCGTTCAAAGTACTGCTATCGAAGCAGATATAATTGACGCCATCGCCGAAGGAATTATTTTTGTTGGTGCTGCTGGCAATGTGGCTTTTAAAACAGTGAGTTCTGGTCATGTTGACTATAATAATTTTATACAAACAACTATACCTGGACTTAGCACAATTTTCTTTAACAGAGCTTGTTCTCCTCTTGGTAATGATGAGACAATCAGTGTTGGTGCAGTAAGTGCAGAAAAAATAGAAAGAAAAACAAATTTTAGCTGTACGGGTCCTAGAGTAGATGTATATGCTCCCGGTGAAAATATTATGAGCTCTTTAAACACACTTCCTCTAGGACAAACTGGCACATACGATCAAAGGAATGATCAATATTTTATTTCTAAATTAAATGGTACAAGTATGGCCAGTCCGCAAGTTTGTGGAGTTTTAGCATGTGCTTTAGAAGTATTTCCTACTTGGAGTCAACAGGGTGCTAAACAATACATAACTTCTTTAGCTAAAACCAACAAGTTAACTAATGAAGTAACAACATATCCCGATTTATATTCTTTGCAGGGCGGAAATAATCGATACCTTTTTTATAAAAATGAAAAAAATGTAGACAGTCAAATATATCCATATAATTGGTATGCTGCCAATTCAGGTAGCAACCAAAATGGTCAAATTTATCCAAGACCTAGAATCTTTTCTTATGGAACACAGACACCACTTTAATTCAAAGATAAATATCACTATGGAACAAAAAGAAAGCAATACAATGCAAACCAATCAGAATACGATAGAACCCGCGGCAAAACCTAATGAAAATAGCGGTGTTAGACTTCAAGGACACATTAAAATTTTTGATCCTGAAACAAAAGAAGTCTATGTTGACAAAAGAAATGCTATTCATTATGAAAATTTCAGTATTGCTTTAGCCAGTGGCGTGAGCAATCAAGAAACTGGTGTAATTGCCGAAATGGTTTTTGGTAACGGTGGTAGTCGAATTGATCCTACCGGAATTATAACTTATCTAACTCCTAACACTTCGGGTAGTAATTCTGCGTTATATAATCAAACATACTACAAAACTGTTGATGCTAGAAATCCTAATGCGGTCGATCCTACTAGAAATTTTATGGAAGTTAGGCACATCACAGGCACTTATTATAGTGATATTTTAATTAGTTGTCTATTAGATTATGGCGAGCCTCAAGGTCAGCAAGCCTTTGATACTGCTACTTTACAAGAAAATGCATTTATATTTGATGAATTAGGATTAAAAAGCTATAGTACATCAGGACCAAATACAGGGTTACTTCTAACACATGTTATATTCCATCCTGTACAAAAGTCTTTGAATAGATTAATTCAGATTGATTACACTATAAGGGTGCAAAGTTTGACTAGCGGAACATAAAATGACCTATACTATTAATAAATCAGATCCCGCTAAAACTAGTATTACTGTACCTAGTTCTCCGCCTTACGAGAATGTCAGCGACACTAGTCTAACACTCGTGGGACAAGGAAATCCTAGTTTTGGATCTAAATTTGCTACCAACTTTGTTAAATTATTAGAAAATTTTGCTAGTCCAACTTCGCCAGCTAATCCAATTGAAGGTCAGTTATGGTATGATACCAGTGCTCCTAATAATAAAATTTTAAAAGTATATAATAATACAACTTGGGTTCCTACTAACGGCGTACATAAAGCAGAAGATAAAAATACGTTAACCGGAATAGTAAGTCCCGGCGATATCTATGTTCATCCTAGGGGTCTTGACCAAGTACATTTATGGGATGGAGATAATTGGATACCTATAGGTCCAGCAATTGCATCGGGTACAAAAACTGGTGTATTCCCAGAAAAATGGACTCCTAATGACGGAACAGCAGATAAATTTGTAATAGCAAGTTATCTAAACGATGATGTAATAACTGTTATAACCAATGAAGAATTTACTCCTACTCCAGTTAGGAATGGTTTCACAACCCTTAAACCTGGACTGAATGTAAGCTCGCAATCTTTTTCAGGCAGTGTAGCTAAAGTAAGTGGTTTGTCAGATGCTGCTACCCATTTAAAAATAACTAACGAAGCTATGCCTATATCGGCAGATTATTTTTTACGCAATGATGAAACAGGTTCTATTGCAGGATTTTTAAGTGTCAACGGATTAAGAGTTGGAAGCATAACACCTACAGTAACTTTAGAACGTAATTCAAACAACGTTGCTTTATTAACTAATAGAACTAATGCTTCCAGTATAGGGTTGAGTGTTATTAAAAATAGTGTTGTCAATCAAATTTTAACTGTCGACGGTGATAACCTGCGAGTGGGCGTTAATAAAGTACAACCTGCTGCATCGTTAGATGTAAACGGAACGGCTATAGTGTCTGGGTTGACACTTATTGGAACAACAGGAACAAATTCTTTGGTAGTTTTTGGTGATACTACAATAGAAGGACCATTAACGGCTACAAATAGTATAAATTTTTCTTCAACACTAACTATAAGCCTGTCAACTAGTTCTGGATCTGTGATAGTTCCTAGTCTTCCTACTGCTTATGATATAGGAACGTCTGATGCACCGTTTAGAACAGTCTATGCACAAAATTTTGCAAATACCACGACTTTATTTTCATATGTTTTAACTGGAATGGTAATGCTCTATGCAGGCAACGGTGTTCCTGAAGGTTGGTTAGAGTGTAGTCAATCTCCAAATCCTGCCGTAGTATTGGATGCTACAACTGGTACTGTTTTTACTAGATTATATAATGCAATAGGAAATAGTTATGGTGGAACAGGAGCTACAGATTTTCAACTACCTGTATTTCCCGACTCTACAGTATTGTACGGTGTAGCAATGAAGCCTTTAATAAAGTTATAAAAATATGTCTTACACAATTAAAAATGCGGATGGTACAGTTTTACTAAACTTAGTCGATGGTACAGTAGATACCAAAACGACCAGCCTCACGCTAATTGGAAAAAATAAAGACGACTACGGTACTGCATGGAATACAAATCTTGTTAACATGTTGCAAAATTTTGCGGCACCTGTGCAGCCTAGATCACCCTTGCTAGGACAATTATGGTTTAATACCGCCGACGGCAGATTAAAAATTTATGGATTAGATGGTGTTTTTAGAGATGTAACATCTACATTAATGTTTGCAACGCCACCAACTATCTTGCGAGCCGGCGATCTATGGATTAATACCACCGATGATCAATTATATTTTTCTAAGGATGGCACAACGGTAAAATTGGCAGGTCCTATATATTCGAGTGTTGATGGAAAATCTGGATTCTTATCTGAAATTTTATATGATGATGCAGGCAATAAGCGATCAGTAACAACAATGTATAGCAATGGCGTGTTGATGGGCATATTAAGTACATGTTCATTCATTGTAGCACCTACAAGTTCTATTGTTCAAGATAATCAAGGCATGTATGATATAAAGCCTGGATTAAATTTAAATTATTCTAAATCCGAACTTGAGTTTGTTGGAGTTGCCACAACTGCCACAACTGTGGGACAAGGATTTACTCTTACAAATATATTTGTAAAATTAGAAAATGCTGGTATACCTCAAAACATTACTGGAAACGGTACCTTTAACATTGTCAGTGATCCAGGACTGACAGTTGGTACTTATACAGATATTTCAATTTTGGCCGGAGGGGACGTATCTGCAAGACGAGGAACCATACGTAATAATATTGCAGACGCAGTACTAGAAATTGAAACAAAAAATTCTACTGCTAGCCCTCAGGCTAAAGTAGTGTTAACTGCCTATAGAGATAGAATAGGAATTAATTTAGGTGCTGGTATCACTCCAACAAACAATTTTCATGTTGAAGGGGATTCTTACTTTAACGGCAATGCAACAATTACAGGAAATCTAACAGTTCAGGGTACTTCAACTGTTGTTTCTACAGAAATTCTACAGATTCGTGATAAAAATATTGAATTAGCGTCTAGTTCTACCTGGTACACTGATTCACTTGTAGATGGTGGCGGCGTGACTCTACACGGTACGTCTGATAAAACTATTTTGTACCATAACAGTTCTACGTCTTGGAAAGCTAACATAAATTGGAATACCACCGGATCTTACCAAATCAATGATACTATGGTAGTTTCTGGTACAGGATTAGGTACCGGTGTTACTCAAACATCTATAACTAGACTTGGTATTTTAGAATATGCTACAGTAAGTAATGTGATTATTAAAGGTAACGGAATAACTTCGAGAACAGGTTCTTATCCTTTAGCTTCTGTTACATCTAGTGGCACTAACACTGGTTCAGCTATTACCGTAAGATTAGATAGCATTATTCCTATAATCAGTACTGGAAGTACCATTACCATTGACGGACTATCAACAACGGAATACAATGGAATATATTCTATATATACCTTGACTAATTCAGTTTCTACGATAACAGAATTTATTGTATTATCTAATGGAGTTCTTTCAACAACAACGGCAGTATTTGGAGCCACGCCTGCTGTCTATGTGAATGATTTGATGCTCACAGCAGCCCCAGGTTACAATGCGTCATCATTAACGGTACTAACTGGCGGAATAGATGTCAATAGAAAAAGAATAAAGAATTTACCATTTTCCAGTGTTGGCACTGATGCAGCATCTGTGGATTATGTCAATGCAGCAATTAATGTTAGTGGCACAAAAGGTATAGCGTTTACTGTAGATATTACTAGAATGGCAACTCCTAATATAGAAATAGCTACACTTTTAAATAAATTAATGCCTCCGACTAATGCTACTTCTTTTCCAAATTATCCTAACGATAATTTGTACGATCTTCCAGAAGAATATCGTGCTAGAGTTCTTTGTCAAAATACCACTGTAACAGTGAAGAATTTACCTATAAATGTTGTAACAACAGCTACAGCAGTTTTAAGAGATCCGGACGGTGCCCCTACAAACGTAATACAGTATATTTCTGTTACATCGGGGCAGGTGTCAACATCAACCGCAGTTGTGTATTCGGTCAAAGAATTTAGAATTTTTGGACCGACAACTGGAAGACCATCGAAAGTATGGGAATGGTATAGAGACATACCATAATAAGGAATAGAAGAATGCCATATCAAATTAGGAAAACAGATGGTTCAACGTTGATCAATTTAGATGACGGAATAGTCAACAAGAACGTTACAAGTATTGCCTTAATAGGTAAAAATGTATCCGCTTTTGGCAAAGATCAAAATGAAAATTTTGTTAGATTACTAGAAAATTTTTCTAGTAGTGTCCAACCTTCTAATTCTATTAAAGGTCAACTGTGGTTCAATATAACTAACGATCAAATTTTTGTAAAAACCTCATCCGGGTTTCAAAGTTTAGGACCTTTTGCAGAAGTAGAAACTGCTCCTATAACCAATACAGGTACCAATGTCTATGCTACTGCCGCATTCGTGCATTCACTTATACCGAAGGGTGTAATATTAATGTGGGGAGGTCTTTTGGCCAATATACCATCTGGTTGGGCTTTATGTGACGGTAGCACAGTGAACGGAGTGCAAACACCTAATTTACAAAACAAGTTTGTAATGGCCGCCGGAGATAATTACCAACCTCATGATAACGGTGGCGTTTCTAGTATCAATCAAGTTATAGCACATAATCATTCGTTTGATACAGAAACAAGTTCTAATAATGTTGATCACACACATTCAGGAATAACTTCTGGTCAAGGTAATCATAATCACGTATTTCCAGGCGACGATCAATTAACATTTGCTAACGGAAGAGGTGGTTGGTCAGCACAATCAGTTGACGGTTTTCCATACGACGCTAGATCAGTAGCCGGGGGCGGTGGAACAATGTGGAGAACAACGGATGCAGGCTCGCATAACCACTCATTTAATACAGGGTTTTCTTCTAATGTTCATATCCATACTGTAATAGGACAAACGAATACTACAGGAACAGCTAGCATTAATATTATTAATCCTTACTATGCATTGGCATTCATAATGAAAGTAATATAACGGTAAATATTAGGTCGGAGTAAGAAATGCCATATACATTATATAAAACTAATGGAGTTAAATTAACCGTTATTGAAGACGGTAAATTAAATCTAGCCACAGATCTTCAGTTGGTTGGAAAAAACTATGCAGGGTACGGACAAGTTGTAAATGAAAATTTTGTTAAACTTTTAGAAAACTTTTCTAAATCTACGCCTCCTTCAAATCCTTTAATTGGACAAATATGGTACGATTCGGTTGCTAAACGTATAAAAGTTTATACAGGAACAAAATGGAGTCAGTTTTTACCAACAGTAATTTCACCTAACAGGCCCGCAGATTTAGCAACTGGAGAATTTTGGTTTGATACCTCTAATCTAAAATTATATATTAAAAATGGTAATAATTTTATATTAATAGGCCCCTCTTCGGGTGCAGGCAGTGGGCTAGGCACTACTACAATTTTAGCAGATACTTCAATTGAATATCAAGCAATTAAATTAACAGTCGGTGATGAAACTCCTGCGGTTATATCTGCATTTTCATATAATGTAGATGCCACTGATCCAATTCAAACTACATACACTAAAATAAAAAACGGTATCACTCTTAAAGACGCTGACCCTGTTACAGGAGTCTCTTCAACCAACGGTAGTTATTTTTGGGGTACCAGTGCAGATACTGTTAGATTTAATGGGCTGACTGCAGATAATTATGTGTTAACAACTGATGTTAATATTATTACAAATAATATAACACAACTAAACAATCTTACTAGAATAAGCACCGGTAGTCCTAGTATTCTTGGATTTATAGAAGGTACATGGTTGTTGGAACCTGGATCTACATTACAAGCAACATATTCTGACCTAGCAGAAAGATACGAAGCTGATGATTATTATGAACCCGGCACAGTATTAATGTTAGGCGGAGAAAAAGAAGTAACTATCTGTACAGAAAAATTTAGCACAGCAGTGGCCGGTGTAGTTAGCACAAATCCTGCTTACATGCTTAATTCTGCTGCCGGTAATAACTTTACCCATCCTTATATAGCTTTATCTGGTAGAATTCCTTGTAAGGTAGTAGGAGGAATTTCCAAAGGAGATTTATTAGTAGCCAGTGGAATTCCGGGAGTAGCCCAATCCGTAGGTGATGAACCAGTTAATCCGAATGCTGTAATAGGAAAAGCACTCGAAAATTATAGCTCGAACGAAGTTGGCCTAATAGAAATAAAAGTTTAAATAGCCATTGGTGCTTTAATAGCGTCGTGGCTTTCATAGTCTTCTAATTCAATATCCTGCATTTCAAAATGAGTAATTACACTTACTTCAGGATTTAGTTTTAATTTTGGAGTTCCAAGAGGTTTGCGTGATAATTGTTCTTTTACCTGTTCTATATGATTTTCATATATATGGGCGTCTCCAACACAAACAATTAAATCTCCTACTTCTAAGTTACACACCTGTGCTATCATGTGAGTAAACAATGCATACGATGCAATGTTAAATGGCATTCCTAAAAACATATCAGCACTACGTTGATACATCTGACAACTTAATTTACCGTTGTCTACATAAAATTGAGACATTAAATGACAAGGAGGCAATGCCATCAAATCTAATTCACCAGGATTCCATGCTGTAATAATATGTCTTCTACTGTAAGGATCAGATTTAATGTTAGAAATTAATTCTAATAATTGATCATGATTTTGTAACACAACTTTATTAATTCTTATTAATGGTTTACGCCATTTACGCCATTGAACTCCGTAGATTCTACCTAAATCTCCTTGGTGACGTTGTAATCTTTTTCCGACCCAATATTCAGCATTAGCATTATCTGTCCAAATTGTTTTTTTATCGCTGTATCTATTTCCATGCAATATTTCTCGTAGTCTAAATTCATCTCCACTACCCTCGATGAACCAAAGCAATTCGCTAACTACAGCTTTCCAGGCTAACTTTTTAGTTGTAATAGCAGGAAACCCTTGTGTGAGATCAAATCTCATCTGAACACCAAATTTACTAATTGTTCCTACACCGGTTCTATCCGGTCGCCGAGCACCTTCTTCGAGGATAGTTTTTAGAGCATTAAGGTATGCGTGTTCGAAATGTTTCATGGGTTGTATTCTTTTATTGTATATTTTATTGGTTCGTAAAATGTAGCATGTTCTTTAACTTTTGTAAAGTTTTCTTTTACGTAGCTATAGTCAAAGAATTTGTCACAATTATAATTGCAGTCAATTTCGGTGATATAAAATCTATCAATAATATCTAAATAGTGCGTGTAAATGGAACTCCCGCCAATAATGAAAATTTCTTTAAATGGGTAAAATGTTGTACAAAAATCTAAAGCACGGTCGGTATCTGAAAAACACCTGTCCGCTTGCTCAATAAAGTTGCGACTTATTACTATATTAATTCTATTTGGCAAATTTTTATGCCCTATACTTTCCCATGTTTTTCTGCCCATGATTATAATTTGGTCTGTTGTTTTTTCTTCAAACCATTTCATATCACCAGCAAGGCGAGGCCAGGGCATTTGACCATTTAATCCTATGCCCTGGCTACGTTCTAATGCTACAATCCCATTTATCATTCAGCAATAACTTTTTCTGATTTTGTCTTTTTCTTTGGGGGATCTAATTCGTCAGCCTGCTTACGTAATTGCTGAGCTTGTTTGAATAATGCATCTGCTCGCGATCTTAATTCTGCAGGAGTCAATTCGAAATCGCTTTTTTGATTTGCAGATTCTGATTGTTCTGTTGTTTTTGGTTTAGATTTAACTGGTTTGCCGCTAGGATCTTTAACAGCTAGCTCATCAATGCTGATTCCTCTTTGATCAGCAATCAACTTGTTTAGATCTTCCAACAAAATTGTAGTTTGTGCATCCGGTGTCATTAATACTAGATTAGTTTTTACTTTAACAAGATGACTTTTGGAATGTAAGTATTGCAACATATTACTTCCGTCTGGAAACTTTCTAGTTGCTAGTATATCTGCCAATTCATTAGCCTGTTGACCGCTGTCGCTTTCGATTACACTCATTAAGGTATCGTGATAAGAATCGCCTAAGCCTTGAGTACCTACCACTAGGCAGCTATGAGCATCTCCTGGCAGCGTTCTGTATGCTACTGCTACTCTTGCAGAGTTGTTTTTCATTTTTCCAACGTGTTTCATTATTGTCTCCTGTTAAGCAATGGCATTATCTGCATCTGCATTCTGTCCAGGTGCTACAGCATTTAAAAATGTATCTAATTTATTATATACTGCTCCGACAGCCGCCATTTCCGATGCTGCAAACGCACCTCGTCTTGATGCTGCATCAATAATTGCTCTCAAATTTTGTAAATCGGTTACAGTCAATTCTGGTGCTGCTTCTTGGGCTTCTTGTCCCTCGACATTTTCTTGATTTTCCATTTAGTTCTCCTATGTACGTTTTTCTAAATAAGGGCATCCTAAACTCAGCATACTCAATTCTTTAGGATCTTCTAGACCGATTTCACACATTTCTACAATTTTGTTTGTTGTATTATCTATTTTATAATTTTTTCTAATACAATATCGACTATTTAAAAACGTATAAATCCAATCATCTATAGCGTGAATATCCTTTAAATTATTAGAATACATCGTTGCAAAATGTATTGGGAGATAAGATAATTTTCTTAACCCCAATACATTTAACGGATTAACGGTGCCTCTAATTAAAGACATTATATGCTTACTTTATATCAATTTATTTATAATGAGCTGTCTGGCCGAAGGGAGAAATTATGGAATCGTTACCGTGGACAATAAACAAAGTATCGCAATAATCTTCATCTCCCCAACTCCCGCAAGGATAACCGTCAGTAAACATAATGAATTTTTTTGGCTCAATTCCTTCGTTTTTCATAAATGACCAATTGGCTTCAAAATCGGTTCCACCACCACCTGTGCATTCATATTCCATAATTTCGTCAGCATTATCTCCGGTAAATTGTTTGTAGTTATAAACTTCAGTATCAAAACACCAAATGTCTAATTTGAAGTCTACATATTCATCCATAATACCTTTTACTTCGCTAAGAAAATCTTTGGCTTGAGCATCGCTAATAGAACCGCTCATATCGATGGCTACACTTACATCGATAGTTTCATCGTTTAGCATACCTGGGAGCACTGCACCACAATGTTGACTCTTACGATTTGGACGAGAAAAACTAAAATTAGTTTTTAAGATGCTTTGAATATTCATACGAAGCATCTGACGCCAGTCCATTTTGGGTTCAGTAAAATCCTTAATCATACGTGCAACACCTGCTGGGATTTTACCTGCACCGGCCGCTTGAGCAGCCGCAACCATTGCTTCTTTAATTTCGTCTCGTATTTTCTTTTTTTCTTCAGCAGTTAGTTTAGGACGCTTTCCCTTACCGTCTTGATCATCACCGTCGCCTTCACCGTCCCCGTCGTCGAGGTGGTCGTCTAAAAGTTCGCCAAGAGAGTTTAAATCAATTTTGATAGCTTTACTTTCGAGATCAGAATAAATCTGTTCGTAACTCCATCCTCTGTATTTGTTGTCTTGGAAAATTTTAATCCAAGACGGCACTTCACCGATATTTTCATCTTTCAGAATTTGATTAACTGCAAAATCTGCCGCAATATTTGAGATAGAAGGATCTCTGCCATCTCTACGTCCTAAGTGATCGAACACATTATGCAAGACTTCGTGTGCAAAGCCAAATTCTGCTTCTTTCGGTTTTAGTTTGTCTACAAATTCTAAATTGTAATAAAAGTGTCTGCCGTCGGTGGCCAATGTCGCACACCAATCAGATGCATCAATAAGTTTCATTCTAGTAGCCAAATTGCCAAAGAACGGATGCCTTAACAATAGACCTACACGAGCAGTAATAAGTTTATCTAAAATTTTAGCCTTCTGACTTTCGGTAAATTCTTTAGTCTTAACAGGCTTTTTAACTTTTTCAGTTTTCATTACATCTGACATATTTGCTCCTTGTACAATTAATTATACATTCTTTTTTTCAAAAGGTCAAATAAAAAGCCCTTAACGGGCCTTTTATTATCCTTCCATAGCCTGGATAATGTATTTGCCATACTTATCGTGGAATTTATCAAAATTCTTAAGTTTGCTGGCATCGAACGGCAAATTGTAATTGGTGAGAGCAACCTTGGCTCCCATAACAACTAGTTCAGTTGGGAAATTATCCATCATAAAACCAAAGAAGTTATCTGCCATAGAGTCCCAATTTTTTACCTGCTTCTTATCAGCTTCTTGAAGCTCATAACACATACTGATAGTCAGTGAATACATGGCTGAAATTTCTTTAATGTCAATTTTATGAATTTTACCTGCCAAGATATCCTCTGGCTTGGGCATCTGATTGGCTACTTTTCGATGTGCCATAAATTTAACAGCAAGACCTTCGCCAACTGCACCTGCAATCAAATCAGTAAGAGTATTTTCATCCAAGTCGTCGTCTTTGAGTAGATCGCTTACAAAACTCCAAGAGCGGGGAGTGGCAAAACTACGACTAGAACTTTTAGGATCAAAATCATAGAGATCTTGTTTAGCGAAACCAACATAACCAACAACTTGTTGATGAACTCGATTGTTAGTAGCCCAGTTCAACCAGTCATCGTAATCGGTGCGGAGTTCTAGGTGCAAAAATCGGTTAGCTAGCGGAGCAGGCATACGGTAGGTAACACCTTTGTCAGTTTCGCGATTACCTGCGGCTACAATTGCTACACCTTTGGGCAGTACATAGGTACCAACTCGACGATTAAGAATAAGTTGATAAGCAGCCGCTTGAGTAGCAGGAGCCGCAGAGTTCAACTCATCGAGGAACAGAATAGCGGTAGATTCCGGATCAGTAGGAAGTTCTGCCGGCGGTGCCCAACTCATTGTATTGGCATTGCTATTGTAATAAGGAATGCCTTTAATGTCAGTGGGTTCCCAAAGACTTAGTCGGACGTCAATCACTTCACGATCTTGCTCGTCGCCAATTTGTTTTACAATATCGGATTTACCGATACCGGGGGGTCCCCACATAAAAACAGGGCGTTGAATTTTAATACATTTCCTAATGCTTCGTTTAGCTTCATTAGGAGTTACGGTACGATTTGAACTCATTTTTTCTGGCATGTTGAACCTTTCAAATAAACAGCCGTTGCGTGTTACTGTCTTATTATTATACGGTATTTTATCTACTTTGTCAATTGAAACTTGTGTTGTTTTTTTGCGACATTGTTTTTGCCAAATTGAATTTTTCCAAATCACCACCGAATAAAACAAGCTGAATGGCAGTTTTTTCGGTAAAAACTTTAATATACTTTCGTGTTATATAATATGGACCATCAATAAATCTCTCCAAATCTAGAATAAATTTATTACTTATTTCTTCTAGAGGTTTTGGAAATGTTATAGTATAGCATTTTAATTTTGCTTTGATTTCAAAATCTTCGCAGCCTCTTTCGGTTACCCTCATGCTATTTAGGCCATTAGGTCTAGGGTTTATCCACCACAGTCTATACCACTCTTTATAACTTTTCTCTGTAGTGATAATTTGCAATTCGGATAAAATATGTTTAGTTAGTATTGCCTTCTGGTCCATCTTGGCTGACCTGTTCGCCTGCGGTTAATTTGTAAACTGCAAAGTCTTTGCAATTGAACATTTTATTCAATTTTTCAGCTAAATTATGAGCGTGGCCGCTGTTTGAAAAACTTACTTTTTTATATTTTGGGCCAAGTTGTTGTGCAACAATACTTGTAGTTTTTAAGTTGACAGGTCTAGATTTATAAAAAACTGCCCAAATGGCCTCTGCTTCTAAAACTTGTTCAGTTTTGTAAGTTTTTTTATTTGTTACCTCTAACAAAACTTTTGGTTTCGGCCTCGACATACATACGCTCCCCCATTCAGTGCGTATATATTTATATTTAAAATTAAAATTTACCACCATCAACTTCAACTTTGATAGTAGTTTCTAGGTCATTTGAGCTTTGAGATTGCGTTGATGTTCCCGCCAATCTTGTCATTGTGGCAGCTAAACTATCGTACAATGCTTGAACTTCTTTTATGTCTAAATTTAGGTTTTTTTGATTAGTTTTGACAGCTAATCTTGCCTTTTCTAAGAACATTTCTATAGGAATAGTGTTTAATTGAGTCATTTTTCTTTATTAAGTGTACTGAGCATACTTTTCATTTCTTCTTCAGTTTTAAAAGGACCTCTATAAGGATAACGTTCTAATGTAATTAATTTTGGACAGAAGCTCTTTACCCAACCTTTTCTAAACTGAATTACATAATATCCTGCACAATAAAGGCTCTTACTTTTGTTGCTTTTGGCGTAAATTGGCAGTTTTTTCTTAATGTTATATACAGGGTGATGCGGTTTGCTACTACACGGATACTCATACACATTATTTGTGTCGGTACTTTTTATTGTACTTACTTTAATAATTTTTTCTACTTCGTTAGTTACATCTTCGCCAAATTGTGTTTTAATAGCATCTTTGGTAGGAAAAGGAATTTTCTGCCCTTTGACATAAAACGAAAATCCTTTTTTCTCTCTATTCAACGTACCTATTTTATGTCCGCCGTCTTCTACTATCCAAATTTTATTCGGTACAAGTACCTTAGCTACAGCATTCATTTGTTATACCTCGCATTTAATGGATCTGCATAGAATTGAATATTATCTTTAATTTTTTGCAAATCGTATTCGGAACAAAATTTCAATAATCTAATTCCAACTTGTGATACATTTTTCTTTTTGTTTAATTCTTCATTGATTGTATCTACAATTATTTTCCTAATATCATCTGGTTGTAATGAAAGATCGCATAATAATTTGTTTCTTTCGTAGCACTCTTTTACTCTGTGCTCAACCCCTTCGTGATCAACCCAACGTTGAAGCATTAAATTATTCCAATTATATCCTCTGGTATTTCTATCAGCAAATGCTTCTCGTAGTCCAACTTTGTTTTTAGATCCCTTTTCTCGTACACCTGGATAAGCACTAAAAATGTTGTCAGAAGTATCTCCACGCATACATTTTTCAAATAGTAACCATTCTGGATCAGGAGCATCTTTAATCTGTTTTGTTTTTTTATCTACAACAGGTTTACCCTTATCATCAAAATAACCTTCATGAGTAGTAGTGATGCCCATTACACCATTATACTGTTTGACATTAGGTGCAATTAATTGTGCAAAGTCGCCATCGGTGCTGATGATTACATGATTGTCGTTTGGATGATTTTGTATAAATCCTGCAATAAGATCATCTGCTTCTAATCTGGGATTATGTAATACTGAACAGTTAGTTTTATTGATAATAAAATCTTTAAATTGATCAAATGTTTCCCAAAAAAGTTTATCTTCTTCTGCTTCCCTTGGGCTTAATGCCGCACGAGCATCGCTACGATTTCTTTTATATGGTTCGTAATGATCTTTACGCCACGATCTTCCCTCTAAAGCAAACACGACATGACTACCATCAAAATCCTTCCATGCCTTTTTAACCGAATTTAAAATTATGTGCATGGCCATGCCTACTTTTTCAGATGCGTCACCACGCACCACATGCCGTGCTCGGAAAAATGTATTTGCTGTATCTACAAGAATATATGACATTAGCTTATCTCAGATTTGCCATCACTTAAATTATTGACGCTGATATATCCTGAGCCTCGTCTTTCCATATCAACACCTGCCTCAGCACCTATGTTACGACACAAGTCTTGAAACCATTTATCTACGATTTCTTCTTCTGAATCGCCAACATATCCTGCTAGTTTTAATTGTATAACAAAATACTCATTCCAGTCAAGTTCAAAAAACCCATTTCTAATGTTATCTTTATTGACATGGGTATCCAAAACTGCAACAAAAGGTTCCTTTTTTTCTGTTGCTAATTCTTTTGGAGTTAATTTTGCCAGTCGTTCTGCTTCTTTTGCAGCTTCTATTGCCTCTTTGGCACTTTGTTGTACTTTCAAACTTTCTTCTATTGCTAATTTTGCATTTTCTTCTAGTTTGTCAATACCTAATAATTTCTTAAGTAAATTATTCAACACTTATACCTCCAATGAAAAAATGATTGTATAAAAGATTGTTCCTCTGAGCAATACAACGGATCTCGCCAATGAGGATTTATTTTTCCGTTACAAGCAACTCCAGTACCTACAGGAGTTTCGAATCTTTCAAAATTTTTTTTATATTTTTCGTAAGAATTTGTATTCATATCTTCTTTTTGTAGTTCGTCTTTAGATATAAAAATATGCCATTGGAAATCTAAGTTGGAAAAAACACAAACAGATAATGTTATATCTAATTCTTTTCTATCAACATGAATGTCTAAAGTGCATTCATTTGTGTACATCCTTGTATAGTTGTTTTCAAAAACAATATTATCGCCGTAATCTTTTTTAATTATTTTATCTAGCTTATCCACTAACTTCATAGCAGGAGGAAAATCATAATATCCTTTTGCATGATTTGTACTATCACATTCGTGTTCAACTTTTATTCTGTTGTGCAAAATATTAAAGAAGATACCGTTTGCTATGCTAGTACATTCTTTCTCAGTCAGTAAATTAGTATATACAACGTTCATTTATAAACCTGTTAAGTTCCCCATTCATTTTTAAATAGGGGGACCTGTAACCTATCACTATATCTAAGACCGTATTTCATAGCTAAATTAGCAACTTTTCTGTTATTTAAAGTATATACACTTTCGACTCCACCTACTGGCATAATGTATATAGGTCCTTCAAATCCAGCATTTCTATAAAGTTCTTTTACTTCTAAAACTTCTTCAACATCTTTTTCCGATGCTACAACAAATTTAAGATAGGTATACCCAATCTCTTCATACTCACAAACAACATTAGGTTTGATAGCGTCTTTACGACTTTCTCCACTAACGCTTAATTTTGCACTTACTGAAAATGTAAGCTGATCTCGACTCCTAATACTACCCAACCATTGATCATCTAAGTAGCTTTTGAAGTCTTTAGTTAAACGCATCGAACCATTAGTTTCAAATGTTATCTCTTTTAATCTTGCCATTTTAGGATGTTCTAACAATGCAGGATATTGTTTCTGCCAACCTAGAAGAGGTTCTCCTCCTGTGATTACTAAGTGTTCGCTTTCCCATCGTTTGTACGGGAGTATTTCGCAGATGCTCTCCGCAATGCTATCTGTTGTAAGTAGCGGTGAAAGGTCTTTGAACCTAGGATCCCAGCTAGCATAAGAATCACAACCGGTATGAACAAGTGGTAAATCTCTATATTGTTGAAACTCTGTAATACGTTCTGCAATAACGTGTCGTTCATTTGATTTTTCTCCTTGTGGCATTCCAAACCCGTCACAGGTAAAGTTACAGCCAAATGTACGCAAGAATACAGAAGGAACACCCATATAGCGTCCTTCTCCTTGAATACTATAAAATAATTCAGATACTTTAATTTTACTCATAAATTTTTGACCATACTTTTAATTTGTCTTTCTTTTTTTGACTAGCCTGTGCAAGTTCTTCTCTTGTAAAAACACCGTTGTCAATTAATAGATCTATTAATAGCATAACATCACCTGCTTCTTGAAGCAAGTGTTCTCTTTGAGTTCCGCCGTCTTTATAACTATTATCTAATCCAAAACGCCTAACTTTGCTAGCGGAAACAATAAGTTCTCCGCATTCTTCTTGTAGTATATCTAAAATTTCTTGTACTTTAGACATCACGACCACCATGCCTCATAGGGAAATTCTACCCATACATCTTTTTCTGCTTTGTTAATTTCCATACCAACATAATCCATACCTACCCTGCATTTACTGGCCAAGTTATCAACAAGAACTGCAAATTTTACATTATTGTTCCAAACATGTTCCCAATCTGGATCATCAGGTAAACAACTACTAAGCCAGTCGTTCATAATCCAATTGAATGTAGCACCAGTATCATTGATGTCATCGACAATGAGAATATTCTTATAATTTTCTCCTTCTTCCAGCAATGAACTAGCGGCGTCTAACACACGACCAATATCTAATTCGGCGTCGGAAATAAATCTTTCTTGTTTAGGATACCCTAAAGCATCCTCAGCCATACCGCAGTCGCTAACACATTCCCCGCCGTCTCGAAGACTAACCTGTAACGGTTTCATAGGCACATTTAGATAATGACTAAGCATCACAGCTGGAACAAGTCCGCCTCGACTAATTCCTACAATGTAATCTGGTCTCCATTGTGAATTTGTAATTTGTCTAATCAGATTATTAACTAATCCATTTAACTTTGCATTATCTAGAACTAGCTTGTTCATATCGCTCTTTCAAATATTGTTGATGATTGATCCATTTGTTATTAACTAAAAATCCCCATTCGCGACGTTGCGGACCTGGCATAAACAACGTCCAGCACTCTACCCCTTCAGCAAGTTCAATGCGATGATAAGAGGTAGAGCGGCAAATACGAAAATGCCCAGGCCCACGCCAATACCGTGTTTCACTGATCTTGGCACCTTGCGAATTAAAGTTAGGAGTCCATTCATAATAACCACCTTTAAGAATTAGTGTTGCGTAAGGCCATGGATGATCATGTACATCATCGGGATCTGACTTGAGAAATTTATGTAAAAAAATGTTAAAAGGAAACTTTTGTCTTTCTTTTAAAAATACATAATATCTTTCAAGATATGGTTCTGAACTTACCCTGTCCAAAATAATTCGTTTTCGATCTCGCTGCTCTAGCCAATTTAAAATTTTGTTGAACATAATAATTAGATTTTGTATAACTCTCTAAAAGTTTCGAAAGGAAGCCCTCTCCAAAAGTTAAAGGCTTCCTCTAATGTGTTGCATATTTTAGATCTTTTCTTGTTGAAAAAGTAATAATCTACTTGATACATTATTCTTTCTTGCCTCCGAATAGTTGTAACAAACTTAAGAATAGATTAATAAAATCTAAATAGAGTGATAACGCTCCGCGTACTTCGGCAGCTTCGCTGGTACTAATACTTAATTCTTCTCGAATCTTCTGCGTGTCATACGCAGTAAGCCCCAAGAATACAATAATTGCAATGGCACTAATAACCATTTGCATGACACTACTACCGATAAAAATATTAACGATACTAGCAATGATAATTGCAATAAGACCTACAAGTAAAAATTTACCCCAACTATCTAAACTTTGCTTTGTAAAGTAACCGTAACCACTCATTAATGCAAATAAAATTGCAGCCCCCATGAATGCACTGACAATACTACCAACTTGGTATACAACAAAAATTGTTGCAAAACTTAGACCCATTAAGGCCGCGAATCCATGGAGGCATAGCTGATATACACCTTTTGCTAATCCATCTTGCGACATAAACCAACTAATGGCAAAAATAGCGACTAATGGTGCAAAAATTACTATCCATTTCATCACACCTGTAAAAAAAAATGTCATCAAAGCTGTATTTGATGATACCAATAGACTAACTATCATACTTGTTAATACAGCCAAGCCCATGTGTCCATAGACACGACCCATTGCAGTATTAATTTCTGATGCTGATCTATATGTTACATTTCCTGTATAACTTGTTCCAAACATAATAAACTCCTTATCGTGGTGCAAACTCTTGTTGCATTTTAATATTATCAAAGAATTCCTTCTTTGTTCCCATGTCGTCCTTAAACGCTCCTTTAAGTACAGTTGTCTGTGTAAGACTACTATGTGCCATGATACCTCGATTCTCACAGCAGCCGTGCGTAGCCTGGATATAAACACCTAGGTCTTTGGCACCTGTGGCTTTTTGGATCTGCCTAGCAATTTCATTAGCAAGTTCCTCCTGGAGAGTACCTCGTCGGGCACACCACTGGGCGATTCGCGTGTATTTTGAAAGTCCAATAAGATGCTGGGCAGCAATAAGGCCAATATAAGCAACGCCAACCACAGGTTGATGATGATGACTGCACATACTGCGAAGCTCGCTACGAACCACAAGCATGCCTTCGTAACGGTCCTGCGAGTCGTTTGGGAAACTGGTTGCGTCTGGTGATGGATCATATCTTCCTGCCATGATTTCGTTAAAGTACATTTTGGCCAGCCTACGAGCTGTGCCTTTTGAATTAGGATCATCTTCGCGGTCAATTAGCAGACGATCAAGCACTAGTTCAAATGCTTCTGCGGCTTCGTCAATTAGTTGATTTTTATCTTCCTCACTAACGTACTCGCTAATATTATCTCCAGCCCAAAAACGTTTACCTTCGCGTTTCATTTTGAATCGAAGTACATCTGCTAGATAGGCTTCTTTATATCCGCCATCTCCATACATTACATCTAATGCTGTTTCTTTTTTTATCAATTTTTTTCTCCGAGTTATTGTCGTGGATGACATAATTTTACATGTTTATTTAGGTTCAGTCAACCGCAGTATTGTATTTTTCTTAACGGCTGCGTCTATTATATTTAGAGAAATATTATGAAGCTCTGCAAATTTCAGTAAAGCCGAAGTATCTTTTGGAAAACACATACCACCAAATCCCAATGCTCCATCAGGACCGGGAACACGCAAATGACTATGGCCGATTCTCGAATCCATATCCATAAGCTCTGTTACTTTTTTAAAATTTATACCTGTTGCAGTTGCAAGCTGATAAATTTCGTTCATAAAGATTACTTTCGCAGCTAAAAAGCAATTTATTCCGTATTTTGCCAGACTTGCTTCTGCAGCCGTACAATATTCTATAGTTTTCAAATTACGTTGACCTATCGAAATAATACGTTCTGATTCTCTAATATATGCATTGGTAGAACCACCTATAATACAAAAAGTTCCATTGATATAATCTTTGCTTGCATTGGCGGCGGTAAGAAATTCTGGAGCATGAACTAGATTTTTATATTTTTTAGATAGCTTTTCATAAACTGCTGGCGGAGCAGTAGTTTTACTAATAATCACACCGGAGTAGTCTTTTAGCTGTTCTAGAACATTTTCTAAGATACTTGTATCACAACTACCATCATCATTGCTTGGGCTAGGCACACAAATAAAAACACCATCGCAATCCATTAAATCTTTATATGTATGTGGTAAGCCTTTAGGAGGATCTACAAGAATTAAATTAGCCTCTGAAAAATCCATAGAATCTCTAACAGCACCGCCAACAAATCCTAACCCCACAATGCCTATTTTTATTGAAAACATCATTTTAAATTCTCTAACAATTTATCTGCACTAAAATATTCTGTTGTTAGAAAATCTACTTGTTTTCTAACATAAGGCAGGAAGTGTTCGTAATTATTCATATACTGAATAATCGATAAACAAATTTCTTTACGATGAGCTCCATAAGCCTCAAAGTTTTCTGTCCAAATACTATCGTATAAGAAATAATTTAATGCCATTTCGCTATAACTTAGTCTGTTAGGTACCATAGGAATAGCATCAACAATTGCACCTTCGTACCAACTAATTCCAAGAGTTTCTTGTAAATTGGCACTGAAAACTAATTTCGCTTCACCTAGCAAGTTATGATATTCATTCTTTGTTAGCTGCTGATCCTGACAAACTACAAACTCGTACTGTGGCAAGTGTTCTTTAAGATCTCTAAAAATTTCCACTTGTTTTTCTGGTGCGATACGATGTGGAAACAAAATTAAATCACGTTTTTTCATTCCTTTGTAAGGAACAAGTACGTCTTGCATATATTCCATGGGCCAGCCAGTGCGTACAATCTTGCTACTTGATAACAAATCTTCAAAATCTAAATCATACCAAGGATTTTCTTCTTTGTAACCATCTTCTAAAAGATTGTCTACAAACATCTTAATATGAAAGTTTGTAGCAAAATAGTTATGATCAATGGCATGGAAAAAACTTTTTTCAGCATGCCGAACCCATTTAGCAGCACCTATAAGACGTCCTAAAAAGTCTTGAGGATCATAACTACCAGCATGCCACAGTGCGTGAATCTTTACAGGGATCTGTAAAAGCTCACTCATGTATTTTAAGTTTATGATACCAGGATGCCAAGCATCAGTAAACAAAAAATGATCACCAGGCTTAACTGATCCGGATGTAAATAGACGACTAAATTCTTCAACTTGGCGAGACTTATAGATATTAGTGCCGCCAAAGTTAAGAAAGGCACCAGGAGTAGTGGCACTAGGAATATCTGTAGGACCACTGATAACTTGAACTTGATGAGCTGTTTTTTTAAGAAGTGCGGGAACATGCGATTTCCATTGTCCTGTATATCGTGTTTCGACTGATTCTAAATCGACAAGGAAAATTGTCATTAGTCTACCCTTTTATTTTTTTCTCTTTTGTAAAATTTTTTGTCTTGATTAGAATATTTGCTAAAATCTTTCCACTCTCTCGATTTGTACAAATCGGCTGGGTTAAAGGGCAAAAGATTAAACCTACAATGATCGAGCCATGCGTCCAAATCATCAAAGATTTTAGTAACTTCGGGCTTCATACGAAGGCTCTTTTGAATGTATGCAGGTTGAGACATATTAAAAATCCTTTTTAATTAAAACTTGATAAAACAACCGTTTTCTCCATCTTCACTAACTTCGATCCAAATCTCTCGACCTGGATATCGTGCTGTAATTTCGGCATGGAGATCTTCCGAAATCATCTCGCAAGATTTGTGATTCAATTCGAGCGTACCTTTATTATAAAGATTTTCTAACCAACGCTTAAACTGAATAAACTCAATATCACGATCATCATGAAAAACTTCAATCCAGACCTGAAAATGGAAGATGTGACGATGCGGATGACCAAGGAAGCTAACGTCATATTCGTCTCCTGTTTTAAGTTTAGGGTCAGTTGCCGCCGCAGGATACATATGAATACCTTCTTTACGAAAGGTAACCCAAATCATCTTCTTGGGGCGAACGTCTTGTCTAATGTTCATTTAATAATCTCGTCGTTTTTATATTGTGACCAGTCTGTGAACTTACTACGATCCATTAGTGTATGTAGACTGTGGGACCATACACCGGGATTAGTTGCCTTAAAATCTTTGTCATCGATTTTAAGCATTGTATTGTAGTTCCATAAACGGATATAAGGAATAGGAACTCGAATCTGTGGAATGAAGTTATTGCATTCACAAAGCCCGCCTTCATTAAATTCTTCTACTTGATTAATAGGAATATCTAAGCTGCATAGATAATCTTTATCAAGAAAGAACATGATCATATCTTCCCACGCTTTATGTTCTTCGTAGGTCTGTGGATTGTAGCTGTGATTAGCACCAAAAAAGATATGTTGGCATCCTTGCAAGTTTAATGCAATGGAGTCTACGGATTGTACACCTGTAACGAACAAGGTACGCATACCATATGCAGGAGTGTGTTCGACTTCATTGCCAATGAAGAAAACAACATTATCTGATTGTCCGTCTGTGTATTCTCTTTTCATGTGTGTAATAGTAGTCAATAATTTATATAATATACATTATAATCATATTACTGTCAAGAATTAATTATACCTTCTTCTAATTCTCTCAGATTATCGTCGTCCGGATTTTCCAAATCAATTTCTTCTTGTTTAGTCACCTCTTGTACTTCGAACAAACTTCCAAAAGTATTTTGTGCAGGCCCGCCTTGCAGTCGAGCACCTTCTAAACTCTTTAAGAATGGCATAGCTTGATCTATCATTGCAAAAGATTCAGTTTTATTTTTGGTATTAAACAACTCTTCGATAAAATTTGCAAAATATAAAATATTTCTAGGAACCCAATCAGAATATTCGTCACTCATATCTGAAGATTTAACTTTCTTCCAATGCTTCCAGTTTAATTTATTTTTTGTTTTAGCTATTTCAATGTCCATCAACTGTTGAGCACGTTGTACAGCAACAATGTGGCAGTAAACATTATGGCCCATCATTAGTGCATAGGCAAAGCTATCCCAAGAAGTCTTACCTTCTTTGCCAATCTTGTTTAACATGCCCGGAGCATAATGGCATATATCTCCGAGTGTTAATCTTCTTCCGATTTCCGATTCGAAGGGGAATGGGATATCGCTTCTTGCAAGAGCTTTGTTGTCTGGGGCTTTGTCCATAATAACGCTCCAACGTTTTGGCGTGTGTTGTGCGTTTGTATAGACAAGTCCGTGTGCTGTTGCGATAAATGGCGAGGCACAGTCAAAAGATATGGCAATTTCTTCATTGATATGTTTCCTAATTTCCCTTTGAATTAAAGTTAAGTAGCAACTCCAATCTAACTGGGCAGTACCCAGGAAGTGGATCCAATTTTTGCCTTTCAGCAAACCATCTTCACGTAAAGTCATTAACCGCTTTAACGTAATATCCATTTTACACATATTTGCACCACCGAAGGCCCACCCTTCTGCTTCTTTACCAGCATAAGGACCTTTAGGGTCACTAAATTCTTTAACACCTTGATACCATTGTTCAGCAGTGGCCCAATCACTGCCTTGCAAAACATTTAACCATTTAGTTTGGCCTAATCTATTCTTTAAGAAGTAATCGTTGTTGAAACGAGTCTTATCTAAACAGTCTTCAAATGTCTTTAGCCCAGTCTTAGGACTATGGATGTGATCACAGGCCCAGGTAGGAACGTCTAGCATCATGGACCAGTCAGCAGTAAGCTCTAGCCATTCTAAGATTTTTTGACGAGTCTTGTTTGCTTCAGCACCTTCAAAATTTAGCCAATCAAATTTAAGAACACCCTTACCGATTTGGTATCCACCAGAGTCACCTAAGATCATAGTATTACCACGATCTCGTTGTTGAATCATTGATTCTTGTACCATTGATTTCTGTAAATCTAACTGTGCATGACCTGCAGAATACAATGCATACTTGTAGGTAAAGTATCCTTCCTCCTCATTAAGAAAGTTCATGCCCTCGATGCCTCGATCAAATCCTTGAGGAATTCGATCATTAGGTACAAATTCTTCTAGGCGTTGCTTGGCAACATACGTGCTGTAGAAACTACTAATTGCTGGCAAGTAGACAGCATAGTCTTTTTGCAATGGGGTTAAGTTAACTGGTGGTTTGTTCATCATGCTTGTGCTGGAATAATATACTTGTAAATTGCTAGTCCGCTATCTAATGTAATCTGCATGGCACCTTCGTTACTAAAACTCATTTTAGTGTTATTAGCATCTGCAATTTTAAGAATTGACAATACATTGCCAACGGGCCAAGTCCATGATTTATTTAGATTTCCTGCAACATTGGTTGCAAAAATAAATTCACCACCGTGTGTAGCTTGATCGCCGAAGATAAATTTTAAATTGCCATTATCTGTCTTTGCAAGAAATGTTGTATGTTCGTTGTTAGCACCGGCTTGAAAATTAAATCGTTGAATTGCTTGCAATGACGGCTCGACCTCTACGTCCCACTTAACACCCTTAAACTTTACAGTCTTAAGTTTCTCGTTAATAATTTCGGTATTCATGAACCTGTAATCATTTTTAAAATCTTTTGTAGAATTTTCAAAATGTAAACCTACAGGTAGTTCTTCATTATTTCTATTTGCCTTAACAACTTCAATAGATGCGTTCTCTTTATATTCAGGACAATCTAAAAGATACTTTAATTTGTTTAACTGCGGAAGTCCAAAGACACCGATCATATCCTCATACGGGTTTGTGGTTTCTGCCTGCATAATAACACTTCGGTCATCTGCCATTGAATCGAATAATGTCTTTTTATCGTCACCGGTGATTTTAACAATATTTAAAAATCCAAGATTGTGAGTATGCGATACGATATCTTGTAAAATGTCTTTCATTTGTAGTTCCTTTTGTATAGTTTATTTAGAAAATATATAAATGTCAATTATATTTTATTCAAAGCTGAATAGACTGCTAAATGTATTATCTTGGGTAGTGGAATCTAAATCCCATTCTAGCACTCCAATTAAGTTGTCCAATTTATTATTAATGATCGTAGTCTCCATTTCTGAATGATCAAATGGTAATTCTTGAAACCATTTAGGAAGTCGTAATTCATCAACAGGATACGCCACCGATGTATATCCAAGAGGGTTATCTTTAATTTTACAAACAATGACTTTCATACCATCTACAATTTGCTGACTATATTTGTCATTGTTCATCCTTCTCAGGGTATTCCAATTAATACTAGCACGTACATGGCCAGGCATGTTTGCTTTACCGCTTTTAGCCTCTTTAGCTTGATACTCTGTAATGTTGTTAGCTCTCTTAGGAGAACCTTTTTCCCAACCCGGCCTAGCCTTAAATTCGGTCCGAAATTCACTAATCATATTTAGAATTTCAGTTTCTTCTGCACCATTCAAGACTTTTGTTAAAACTTCTTCTAAGAACTTCTGCATGAATTCCGGAGTGTCACTTCTTTTTAAATCCAGCCCCATTGCTTTAATTTTTCCAGGTTTGCCCTCAACATCTAGCCTCTTGCCTTCTTTATCATAGTAAAGAACAGCATACCGTTTTTTAGTAATAAACAATCCTTTTACAGCAACAATTTCACGACCTGCTTTGATAACTTCTCCTCGACTCTTAGGACAATGAAAAGCTTCTAACATAAATTCTGGAAATGTACCATTAACTTCGCTGGCAACTGAATCATAAAGTTGTATCACGGTATCTTTATTCCAAGGAATTTCTCCCTTGTCAATTTCTTTTTTCAATGAAGTATATGCACTGAAATACGCAGAATCTGTATCACCGTAGATAATAGCTTTGCCTAAGTGATTATATTCACCGGTAACTACTTCATTAATTTTAGCAGCCATATGCCTGGCAATTTGTCTACCAGTAAGAGTAGTAGATTGCCCAATTCGATTATCGAAAAATCTACAACCAGCATTCAAAATAGCACCGTACAAACTATTTAGATTAATCTTCTTAACTAACTGTCGCTTGTCCCAGTATTCTTCTTCGATTTTATTTTCTGCCTTAATTGCTTCCTTTAGTTTGGCCTGCATCTCTTTACGTTCAGCATACCAACGTTTGAGCAATCCTGGTATTATACCTTCTTTTTCGTAAGTAAAGATTGTACCGTTAGCACTTAGCATCCAAGGTTTACTGCTGTTAAAAATTAATTCATAAACTTGAGCACCGCTCATTATAGTTGTTTCGCCATTTTCCCAATCAATAATGATATCACGAGTCTTGTCTTGACTCATCACCATTTCGTATTCATCGGTACCAAACTTACCTTCCCAAGATGCAGCAAAACTGTCGCCTTTACCCATTTTGCTTTCTATGTATGATTTGGTGTAATCTTGTCTTAGTTGTCCTACAATAGTTTCTGGACCCATATTGAGAGCACGAATGACGGAAGGATACAGACTGTTGATGTCCATCGAACCGATATAATCATGCAGTCCTTTTTTAGGATAGGCAACATATGCACCAGCAGCTTGATTATTAGAATCGTCATCACGCCGTGGTCTACTAGGAACAATCATTCCTCTATGATGTGCTTCGTTTACAATAGCTTGTTCTGTAACAGCCACGGCACCCATAGTAGTTTGTAGTAAAACTGTATTCTCGTGTGCAATTGTATTTGCCAGATCTAAAAATTTTAATTTTTTATCTAATTTATTAAGCAATGCACAGTCTTGTCTATTATATTCAATGAACTTTCGAAAGTCATTATTATAAAGTTGATCTAGTGTGCCTTCGTAGACTGTTTTAGATTCGCCTATCTCCATTTCTCCAATTGCATCGAGTCGATAGGTATGGCGTTCTTCATATGTGTATTTCCTGTACAACTCGAGACTGTCCAGATGAACGCGACCAACCAAATCATAAGTAACAGCCTCTTTTCCATACTTTTCATACTCTCTTTTCTTAGGAAACTGATCCCATAGACAAAATCTACGAGTATCTTCTTTGCTTAAAACTTTTGTAACGCGATTTACAGTATAAGGAATATCAAAACCTTCGCTATTCCAACCACTTAGTACATCTGCATCTTCAATTAACGTAAGAAATGTATCTAGCATTTCTCCTTCTGTTTCAAACAGAATAGTATTTGGAAAATCTTTGACCTGCTCTCTTGCTTGTTTCATCGTTAGTGTTTTAGGAGGAATAGCAAGACATACCAGTGTGTCTAACCATTGTAGATGAACAGCAATCGCAGTGATTGGCATAAATGCATCATCCGGTGATGCGTAGCCACGTTCTGGATCGAAGTCTACCTCAATATCGAAGAATGCTACATTTAACTTGGGTGCTTCTTTCCCAAGATAGTTTTCTTCTAGTGTTCTAAAAACAACGTTAATATCACTTTCGTATAACTTTTGATTGCTATGAATTCGCTGTTCTTTTTGAAATTCTTTGTGGCTTTTGCATACCACTTTTGACAGGCTTTCGCCGTAAATTGATCTATATTTTCCCTTAGAATCGGGATAATAGAAAATATACCTGGCAGGGTATTCCTGATATAATCTTCCTTTTTTTGGGTCTCTCTCGACAATTTTAACAATGTCGGCATCTCGATCCCAAATGGCATCTACATAACTCATACTCTCTCCTCGTGGTTTATGGCCCACTGACCTTCACAATAGCGACTTATGGCTCGCCGAGCCCTAACTATGTTTATATTTAAGTCAACATCCTTACTAGACCCACGGTATCGATTGTGGTAAGTAATAGATAGTTTGCGAGCATTCCAAAGGAACGACGAGTGTAAGCAGCCCAAGCATACATAGCACAACCTGAAATCCAAAGAGGATATAGAACAAGTAACGGTGGATTGGGGACTGTGACTGCCATTGCAATCGAACACCCAATAGATATTGCCCAAGCAACCAGCTCAACAGCAAACCTAAAAGGATTAGACTTAAAGTCATCTCGAATCCAAGAGAAGATTCCGTAGAATAAGTCATTCATTAATCTTCACGACGATTTGCGTGTCCGCTAATGTCTACAATAGTTTCCAGATCATCAAATTCACGGAATACTTGATCCCATTGATCTTTCTGTGCAATTTTAATTGCTTTGCGAATAACACTAGGTTTAACTTCTAGTTCTTCGGCTACTGCCTTAATAGTTTCATTCAGACCTTCGGTAAGATCTTGAATTTCCTGCATAACAGTAACTCCTTCGGAAACAATTTGTTTGATTTTGGCCTGTTCCGGAGCCCCGAATGCTTTACCCATAAATATTTCTCCTTAAGCATCTACTATACTTGCTAAGGTATTTAAAGTCAATGGAATTTGGCTACAAATTAATTGAACTTATTTCTTTTTAAGTTCTTCGTTAAGAAGAGTTGCTAGTCTAAATTCATACCAATTAGAATCTTCGGTTACAGATAGTTTTGATTGGCTGGTATTGAATTCTATACTTTCGCAGTTCCAACGACGGCGAGCCTTACATATTGCTTTGTCGGGAGTTTTTGAGCAATTAATACTGTGCATTTTCATTTGACCGCGGCTGCGACTGCAATAACTGCCACGACGTTTAGATGCTTTTGATCCACGTTTTAACTTTGACGGTTTGGTAGTAACCGCAGTTTTTAATTTTGAACCAGGATTTTCTCTTCGATATGCATTAACAGCCTTTTGGCTCATGCCGTCGGTTTTGTCACGCTTGTTAACCTTTTGCCAATCTTCTGTCAAAGGTATGGTTACAGCAAAAACATAAAGTTCGTCGTCAGTTAAAGATTGTAAATCTTCCCAAATTGATTCAGCATCAACATTGTTGTACACAGCAAGTCTATTAATGTTCGATTCGATAAGGTCAAACTCTTCTTCTAGATCTATACTTTCTTTTTTAGCAGTCTTAGCTGCATCTTTCCAATCTTGTGCTGATGGTGCATCTGGATGATTATTACTACGACTTGTACCTGCTTTCTTACGCTTGTTCACATAGTAATACAAACCTTTTTTAGCTTCCATTACTTCGCTTTCTTTTTCTGAAAGCATATAATCCCATACTGTTACTAACATACTTTTAGCAACCGCAATTTTTTCTTGGCACCATTCAGGCAAATTATCGCCTTGATTAATTACGTCATCAATACCGTCAACGGCTCTTTTAAGAGTTTCTAAATTATTATCGGCCATGCCTGCTTCGTCGTCGTATTCTGGATTGTGATGATCTTCTGCTAAATCCATTGCTTTATTTTTATGTTTAACTTCGCCATGCTTGGCTTTTTTCTTTTGATCTTGACCTTGATAATGAGCACCTGCAGAACTGGTAGTTGTAGAACCTGCGTGTTTAGCCACAGGATTAGCTGACTTTGGTTTAGCTGTATATTTCATTGCCTTAACGCCTTTTTTGTGTTCATTTATCATTTTTAATTCCTTATACAACTATACTATCTGGACGACCTTTTCCAGGTGCAGTAGGGACTGCACTAGAGCTCGTTGCTCCTGAAGTAGTTTCTTCTGCTTTTGGTTCCCACCATTTTCCGGGCCCGAACATTTTTTCGGCTGCGGGATTAGAATATTTAGAATACCATTTACCACTCTTTGTTTGTTGTAATCCTGCGGCCATTGCATCATTTTCTTGGCCTGGCCTAACATTGAAGAAATACATGCCGCTCGATCTTTGGGGACTCGGTCGATTGTATCGATTATATCTAGATGGATATCTATCACCACCGCCCCCTGGTGCTGCATGGACTAATTCTTTATTGCCCTCGTCGTCGACTCTCCAGACATTGCCCTTGTCGTCTTTATAGGTATGAGTTTCGTATTCTACAAGTAAATCTATTATTTTCATTTTTTCTTCATCCAGTTAGCCACCGGGCTAATATTATTTGTAGTGTCTAATTCTTTACTCATTAGATCGCCTTTGTTTAAGTCTACAAATGCTGTCTTAGTCGCTTCGTAGGCACGTTTTAACATATCCACTTCTACATCACTGTAAGGATATGCCATTTTCCATCTACCTACAAAACTTTCAAAATCTACCTCCGGCATAGATTTGCCATCTGTGCAAGCAAGTGCTAATCCCATTCTATACATTTTGTAATCGCTATTCCATCTTTCTGCATCTGTGAATTTATGTACGCCGCGGGTAGGCTGTTGTTGCCTTTTTGACATTTTTCCCGCCCTTGCCTCTAAAATAAATTCATTTGCTCGCATGTATTAACCTTTACTACTAGCTGTTAGCATCCAACCGTGTTTTCTGTGTGCATCTATTCTACCTGCAATAAAATCACTAAATCCCACTTCTTTATATTTTTCAGATATTTCAAATATTAATTTTAAAATATTGATAAGTTTCTCGTTGTCGCTCAATAATCCTGTCACCATTTCTTCTTTAGATAATATTTGAGTTTCGTCATCGATTTGACTTAGCATGTTGAATCTAGTAAAACTACCGGGTACATATGTACCTAATGCACGGATTTTTTCTGCAAAATCGTCTATACTACCATAGACTTCTTCGTATATACCACCAAATAGGTCGTGATATTGTTTAAAATCTGATCCTTCGACATTCCAGTGAAAATTATGTGCTTTTAGATAAAAACTAAAAGTACTGGCAAATCCTACTTTAGCTGCTTTTTGTAAATCTTCCATCATATTATCCAAATTTATCTATTATTTATTTTCTAATAACTTAATAAGACTTGCCATTTTCTGCTCAATACCTTCACTTACTGGCACACATTTATCTTTGTAGGTGCCGTCTGCTTTCTTGACCTTGCCGGCATAACGCTTGCCTTTCCAACAGGCCTTCCCGTCTACACCTTTGACTTTTTCTTCCGCCACACCTTTCTCTCCGTATTGCTGGTCTTTTAACTTATTCAATGCACGAGGTATATCTTTTGTTGCTAATCGTTTTGCTTTTTCTTGTTTATCCGTAGATACCATTTTGGTTGCTGAGTCAATTCTTGCTGGAACGTATCTTTTTAATGTGTTTTTTGATAGTTCTGAAACTTGATCTGCTGATGGATTTTTTTCTGCCCACTGAGCAACTTTGCCAATCACACTATCAGGCACATTGGCATTTTTCATAGTAACAGGATCGGTAATATCCACTACTTTTACAGTGCGATCTCCTAATGGCCCTGTTCCTTGTATAGGTCCGCCTTTTGCAATAGTTGTATTACCTTTGAGATTATCTACATTACTAGGGTCATTTTGTCTGCGTGGATCTTTTAAAATATTGTCTAATCCTAGTCTTTTAGCTGCCATAGGATCTAAAGGTTTGACGTCAATAAAAGAAGCACTATCTGTAGCAGAGGCTAAATCTTGATTGCGTCTCCAATTAGCTGCAACATACTCACCATTAGCTAATCTTACATAAGTGGTAACTGGTGCAAATATATCTAATTCATTAATCTGCCTTTCCGCCACACTTTCATTTTGTGGTTCGTAGTACCAGCCCATGCCAGGAGAATCGTCAAAGTTTTTAGCGGCTTGTTGAGGGTCATCAAACTTGAAATAAGCAATCTGTTTAAGGTCACCGTCATAGTCCCAGTAGCCTTTGAACACGCCGGTCTTTTCATTGAAGTCATGTTTGTCAAAGTGATCTGCTTCAAATTGGCCAAAGTAGTCTATGCTACGGCCATATGCTTTGGGTTTGGGTGATTTGTAAGGATCATCACCAGGTTCTTGCTCATCGCCCCAGGGATCACGACCAGCAGGTGCAAATTCATTCAAGCCTTCCGCCACACCTTGCACTGGTTCGGTTGTCACTAATGCCAGACCTTTTTCTTCTAATGTCCATAGAAACTCAGACATAAATTCCTGTGCCCCGTAGGATAAATCTGGTTGCATTAGAAGTTGTAGAACACGATTTCCTATAGGCTTAATAGCTTCTAAATTTTGAGCCTTGACAATTTGCCATTGCGGAATACTATCATTGCCTAATTTGGCATGAATTTTACCCATCATTCCTTTACCGGGCTCATATTCAGTTCCCTTTACAGATTCATCTTCTAAACTATTAGCTAATTGTACGAATCTTTGAATAACTTCAGGTGTGCCTTTTACATACCAATGATCTCCGTCGGCAAACTCATCTATATATCTTGCGGCGACAAATTGTGATTCGTCGCCTTCCGCCACCCCTTCGTTACTGGTCAAATGTTTTGCATCACCAGCTTGTCTCCAACTCGCCCAGGCTGCTTTGGCATCTGGACTGCGTAGTTTACTGGGTTTGACTGAGTTGCCCAGCATCTTGGCATAGGCATACATTGTGCTCATAATGCCTTGTCGTTGATACTTTGGATTTACTTTTGTCCATTCACTTTCCAACCACACACGCTTGGGAGTTGTTTTGGGGTCTGCAAAATCGTCGAATGGTGCTGTTTGATACATCAGTTCAGCATAGCCTATTTGTTTGTCACCATGATAAGCAGAGATTTTCAACCCTTTGCTCCAGTATCGTGCCACATACAAGTAATCGCCAATCTGTTGTTGATGACTAAATGCTGGATTGGTAATGTCTGGGTTGATGGCTTCCGCCACACTTTTCTTTGCAGGTTTTTTAGCAGCAGGTTCCATGCTCATACGCTGTTTAGCTTTAAGCATAAGATCCATTACTTCGTCATCGTCAAGATTATCAGGCATAGCATCACGCCATACTGCAAATTGTTCTTCTTCACTCTTAGTAGGATCTTTTAGTACTGCTCGCATAGGAGTAGCACGTGGGCCTTCTTGATATTCTGGACTTCCTTTTACACTGCTAGGTTCAGATGTATTTTGTCTTGAAATAATTTCTAAATCTTGTAGTCCTGCTCGCTGATACGGAGGAACACCAGACTTATCAGGTCTAGTTAAAAAGCTGAAGGAATCTTTTTCTAATTCTCCTACAACTAAAATAACTTTGTCAAATCCATCACGAGCAATTTTAGCTAACACTTTATCTAATGTACTAGCATCTGCTGTAGCTACACTGAATACATCTGCATTTTGAGGAAATACTTTACGATATGTTGCGAGTTTTTCTTCTGGTGATAACGGATCATCTTTAGTTTTAGTAAATGTAGGTTTGTCAGCCCAAGGTTGACCTGTACTAGGATCTACTAGACTGGTCCTTGATACTACAAAATAAGGTTTGGCATTATTTTCTTGGGCATGATGTATAACTGCCTTTGCCAACAACATATGACCTTTATGCCCCATTCCCCTACCCCAACCGAGCACAGCAGTTTTATTTTCTATTGCTTCAAATAAATTCTTTAAAAACATTATCTCTTCTCCGGAGCCCAATCGGCTTGACTAATTGCTTTGACAAACTGTCCTGTATCTGGATCTTGATATACATATCCTTCTGGTTTAGTTTGTCTTATACCGCTGTGTGTACCGGCACTGGCTTTTCTATATAAATCTAATTTAGCAGCACTTAATTTGGCTACGGCCTCTAATGCTGCATCTAGACCTGGATGGCTTAAAAGTTTTCCAGCCTGTCCGGCTGATAAATTTTCTTGTGCCCAATTTTTGAATTTTTCTTTTACTCCGGCTACTCTTAAATTTTGATTGTAGAACTTATAAAGAATATCACCGGGTTTACTTAAACCAGGTTGCGGAGATAAAAAACTGTCTATTGCACGAGCATTCTTTTGAATATATTCTTCTGCACTCGATACTAGTGTATCATCTATACCCGGTGCTTGTTCTACATAAGTTGTGCCCTGTACTATTACATCGTTAGAACTTAATTTAGTAGCATCTGGAAATCTTCCTTCATCTGAACTACCTAATGAATCATAATAGCCAGTGGCAGCAACCATAACCTTTGCCTTAGAAATTCTTCTTCCTAATTCGCTGTCTTTGTTAATATGAAACTGTGTAATATTTGGTTTAAATTCGTATTCGTTAGTTTCGGAATTAAATGAGGCAGGTTGAAGTGGGCTGAATAAAATTCCTCCTTCAATGTAGCCTTTTGGAGGACTTATTTTTTCAAAATACGGCCATAGATTGGCCATGCTTTGTGCAAACATCTGTCGTTGTTTTTCTTTTCCCGGTTCCGCTTTACCTGTGCCTAATATAAATTTTTTAATATCATCGGCGTTATACATAACAGTAGGTACGCCCGGACTTACTTCAGTCTTGCCTCTTTTAAGATATTCCCAGGCATTCTTTGGAATAAGACTGAACCTGCCTTGTTCGTCTTTACCCCAGTAGACCACAGGACTGCCGTCCCATTTTATTTCATTTTGTCCTTTACTTTGACTACCCATGTCTCGTAAAATTCTAGCTGCATGTATTCCTGCTTCCGAACCTGCATCTATACCTTTGCTGGCTATTCCTGTAAAAACTAAATCTTCAATGTGCTGATATTTCCTGCCCACTGAAGGTTTAGCAGCTTCGAATAGTAATTCTATAATTTTCATTTGATACTATCCATCATTTGTCTAAACCATTCTTTGCTACCAAAAGTATAGTTTTCTTTTAATCTATATTGAGTTTTATACTTAACTAATCCGTCATTTACTTTTGCAACAACATCATTATATTTGTCGGGGTGTGCCTGTTTAAATTTTTGTAGTATTGTATTAATATTATCGAGATCAGCGGAAGATGCCTTTCCGCCAAATAGGGCTTTGCTAATCGAATCTGGATCTTTAGGATCACTATCTGGAGCAACAGGCCCGCCTGTAGACCTGCTAACTAAACCGTTTTTAAAACTCCACATCCAATCGGGATTAATTGATTTAGCTATTTCAGTTTTTAAAATATGCCTAAATGCACCTTTGGCTCTTTGATCTTTGGGAATGCCTGCAGGGTTAGGTTCGCCACGTTTACTCCATTTAGTAAACTTTCCTTGTCCTGGTTCGGAAATATCTAAATCAATTTGCAACCATTCTTCGCTTCCTGGTATTTGAACGCAGGCGGTCAAACCGTCGCCTGATATTTTAAAATATCTTCCTAATTGTTGTATATTTTGTTTTCTAGGAAGTTCTATGTACCCAGCTGCCCGTAATCTTTTGTTCAACCAATCTCTAAATTGATTTTGAACTGCCTTAGGGTCTTCAACTCTGTTATCAATTTTTAAATAATCAGCAGGGTCTAATACGGTATCACCGTCACCTGTTTCAGCATTAGGATATATTGCAGATCCTGATAATTCTTTCATTAAATCCATTTTAAGTTGTTTACCTAAAAATTGGATCGTTGCTTGAACTTCTTCAGTAGATGCAGTTTGCTTGGTAGCAGGTTCGCCGTTTTCGTATTTAAATTCGTTGCCGCCTTCTAGTAGTATCATAATTTATGATCTCCTATTTGATAGTAATCATTTCTAATTTCTTCTATAAATTTTTCTGTAAGTTTTTTACAGATTCCGTCTTTAAATTCTTGATCAAATAAATTTTTAGGATCTTTTTTAAGTTTTTCTTTCTTATAAAAAAGATTGCATCCTTTTGATACCATAGGAGACCAATATTTGGTAAATCGTTCTTTATCGTAGTTAGGGGATGAAATTAAGTGTTTTAGATCTTTGACAAATGGTAAAACAAATTCTTTATGTAAAGAGTCGTTATCTAAAATGAACCAAAACACCTCGTTAGCCATTCTTTCTTTTTCATCTGCAGAAACATGGTTATGATGAGGATCCGGTTCTTTTAAAGGATCTATAGGAACGTTAAAAAATTCATTTAGTTTCATGTTTTGTACCGTTAAATTACGGTCAAAGGCATGTATCTCAAAACCGTAATGTTTGAGTATTTATTATAATTTAAAGGTATATTAATGATTGTAATTTATAGCCAACACGGTGTTACCGTATGCAGGCGTGTTACGAATTACTAAAGCTCTTACCCAAACAAAATTACCTGTAAAATTAACGTAATTTGTAGTAGTAGTACCGAGAGATGCGGTATAAGAAATTGTACTGCCGGTTATATTGAACCAATCAGCTAACACCGGTTCTAAGGCTAGTGTTCCTTGCATAGTAATTGAGCCGTCAAATCCGGGTGCAACTGTATAAGTTACTGTATGATTGCCGTCACCGAGATTATAGTAGCCATCTGCCTTTTCTTTTGCACTGGCAAAACTATTAGAGCCCACAGGAGAAACGTCCATACCAGTAATACTAACACTAGTAGCAGTAGTTGTACCTGTTCCTACGGCGAATAAGAATTGTTTACTTAAATTTGGCATCAACTATTTATCTTAGATCTAGGGATAAATTCTTCTACTTTCTTAACGCTAGAACCAAGGTAAAGACCAGTTAAGCTAAGAGTGCTGTCATCTAATACGTATAAAAATGGATCCATTGCCCATTTTTTATCACCTGCTAACCATTTTTTTGTTGATCCTAAAATATTGAATTTATCTCCATATCGTTGTGCCCACAATAGAAATTGCTCTCTATTGTTAGGCTGCATATTAGGTTTAATGTATATTTTATATCTATATTTGCCTTTTGGATACGAATTACACAATATTTTCTTAGCTGTATTTGAAACTAGAAAATTGTATTCTGCTTCGTTAGCAGGCTCAGTAATAGTTACAATCCATTTGTTAAACCTTGATGTAATTTCTTTTAAAATTGTAGGATCCTTAACATAAAAAGAAAATGTATTAGATTCACTTCTAATTTGAAAATCTTTAGTTGCAATAGGTTCTAATTGATTTATAAATTGTAATACTTCTTCCTTATTTGCACCCTTCCATAGAAAGTTATCTTTAGTGTCTCCATCTATCCAACTTTTTACTCTCGGTAAACCTAGTCTGGCAATATAATTGGCCTTAGCTATTTTACATTCTACTTTGTAAGGCCATTTATTGTAGAATAATTTATTGGTTTTCAACTTCAGAATTCGCATCTGTACTCTCTTTTATTTTAAGCACCTCGACTGAATTAAAAACTATAGAGTCGTCTACTAATCCTAACTCTACAACGCCGCCATTTTTTAATTTTCCAAACAAAATTTCTTTACTTAATGGTTTCTTAATTAATTCGTCAATAATTCTTTGTAGAGGCCTTGCCCCCATCTTATTGTTAAAGCCTTTCTTAATTAAATATTCCACAGTTTCTGTATTAGGTTTTACATGAATATTTTTATCTTTAATTAATGCATTTAACTCATCAATAAATTTCTTTACAATTTTTATCATGGTATTATGATTGAGCTTGCCAAATTTAACAATACCATCTAGTCGATTTCTAAATTCTGGAGCAAAAAATTTATTCACAGCTTCGGTAGGATCTCCGTCTCGTTCTAAACTTCCAAATCCAACACCGTTTCTTTCAGCATCCGCAGCACCTAGGTTACTGGTCATAATAACAATAGCATTTCGTGCATCGGCTTTCTTACCGTTACTACCGGTGACAAAACCGTTATCCATTAATTGCAATAGAATTGTTAAAACACTTGGATGAGATTTTTCAATTTCATCTAAAAGTAATACACAATTAGGATGTTCTTGAAGCTTGGTAATTAATTGTCCAGCATTATCGTCGAACCCTATATAGCCCGGAGGTGCACCTAAAAATTTCGAAACACTATGTTGTTCTTGGAATTCACTCATATCAAATCGTACAAGCTCAACTCCCATTCCAGCTGCCAATTGTTTGGCCACTTCGGTCTTGCCCACTCCAGTGGGTCCTACAAATAAAAAGTTACCTACTGGCTTGTTTAAAGATTTTAATCCTGCTTGTGCAACATATACTTTATCTAATAAGCTATCGATAGCTTGTTCCTGACCGAAAACATTATTTTTTAAACTTTTATCTAGATCTTTGAGGTTTTTGTTTTCCTTAGCACTGATTTGTTCCAGAGGTAAACCAGTTAGTCTTGCTACTTCAAATACTATTTCGTCGTGATCGACGACACCGTTTTCTTCATCTTTGATTTTGAATCTAGCTGATGCACAATCAATTAAATCAATTGCCTTATCTGGCAATTTTTTATCGCTCATATACTTTATAGAGTATTTTACACTATCAATAACTGCCTGTTTGGTAATTTTTACATTATGATGTCTCTCGTAATATTTTTTTAATCCCATTAATATTTTAATAGCAGTTGATTCGTCGGGTTCGGCAACAACTACCCTTTGAAATCTTCTCATCAATGCACGATCTTTTTCGAAGTGTTTTCTAAAATCTTCCCAGGTTGTTGATGCAATAACTTTTAATGTACCTTTACCTAAAGCTGGTTTGAGCATGTTTGCCATATCATTAGACCCGCCGCTTACTGCTCCTGCACCGTTCATCATATGAGCTTCATCTATAAAAAGAATACAATTTTTCTTTTTTTCTAACGCATTGATAACCAGTTTCAATCTTTCTTCAAAATCGCCACGATATTTGCTACCGGCCAACATTGCACTTATATCTAAACTATACACAGTATGATCGGAGATAAATTTAGGCACCGCACCCTCTTCAATCTTTCTTGCAATACCTTCTGCTATAGCTGTTTTGCCGACTCCGGGATCTCCAATTAACATAACGTTTGATTTAGTTCTTCTCGCAAGTACTAATGTAATATCCTCGATTTCTTTTTCTCGGCCAATTACAGGATCAATTTTTTTGGATTTTACCTTAGAAGTTAAGTTTGTACAATATTGAACAATTAATTTTTCTAACTGTCTATTTGTAACTTCTTCATTCTCAAAGGTATCGTTTGAACCAGTTTCTTTATTTAAAAATTCGATAAATTTTTCTCGTTCAATTTTAGCTTTCTTTAAGAAATAAACAGCATGGCTTTTCTTTTCGCTGAACATGCTAATAAAACAGTCAATTGCTTCTATTTTATTTCTACCGCTAAACAAAACTTGAGTAAACGCTCTGTTTAACATTCGTTCCATTGAATGTGTTTTTTTAGGTTTATCTTCATTGGTTGGATTAACGATGTCTTTTAATTCGGATTTTAGGAAATTATCAACATCATTTTTTAAAGAATTTAGTTCTGTTCCAAAGTTTTTTAAAGTTTGAGAAAACGTATCGTCATCTAATAAACTATGTAAAAAATGTTCCAAGGTCAAATATTCGTGCTTATGACTAACCGCTAATTCCACCGCACGTTCGAAAATTGTTGATAAGTTTTTATCAGGTTCCAACATTAACTAAGTTCCTTTTGTATTTTAATGCTTTTTTAGAAGCTAGTTCCCATTTAAGATTACTAACTCTGTCTTTAAAAATTATACCCTCTAAGTGATCATACTCATGCAAAAAACACTTAGCACTAATGCCTGTAAATTCGCCTACTTTCCATTCTTTATCGCTTGTTTGCCATGTTGCTTTAATCTTGTTAGGCCTTTTAATTTTAACAAAATAAAAGGGAAAACTCAAGCATCCTTCCATATCATCTACCAAATCAGATGCTTCTAAAATAATTGGATTAAAAATTCCTAAAGATTCTTCTTTAGCCCCCATAACAAAAACTCTTGTTTTAATTCCAACTTGATTAGCAGATAGTCCTATTCCGTTATTAGATAACATACATTCCAACATTTCTTTTTCTAATTTTTTAGGGTCAATAATAGGATTCTTAAAATCAAATTCTGGCATTTGTTCTGTAAGTATTGCATTAGGCCATTTTATAATTTCTAACATAATTATTATAACTGTTTAAATTGTTCCAGTAGAGATTTTTGTCTATCATTAACATTGGGAATAATAATGTTGATAGGCATTAATAGTCGGCCTCGTAACCTACTATCATTAACATTCGGCATACCATATCCGGACGCACTTAAAATTTGTCCGTGTTGTACACCTGAATTAATTGTTACTTCAATAGTTTTCCCGTCAATTGTATCCACTGAAAGTTTGCAACCTATCATTGCATCGATGCAACTGATCGAAATTTCTCTAATAAGATCGTCGCCTTGTCTGCGGAACAATGGATGTGGTCTAACTGATACAGTAAAATGTATATCACCTCTAGGTAAATTAGGTACGGTATCATCTCCTAGACCAGCCAGTCTTAATACTGTTCCGTCGTTTATTCCAGGAGGAATTTTCACATTAACGGTTTGATTTCTACCAGACGGTAATACAACATTAAAAAAGATTTCCTTACCATAAAAAGATTCTTCAAATGTTATTTCCGCTTGTAGATTCAAAGTTCTGTTTCTTTGAGGGCGTTGTCCAAAAAAATCAAAAGGACCTTGACCTCCAAAGAAGTGCTGGAACACTTCGTTCATCCCACCTGCATGATGAAACTGGAAAAATTGATTATCCGGTTGAGGATTATCATATTCTTGTCTTTTGTTTGGATCAGACAATGTATCATATGCAATTTGAATTTCTTTAAACTTTTCTGCATCACCTCCTCTGTCGGGGTGGTGAGCAAAGGCTAATTTTCTATAAGCCTGCTTAATTTCATCCTGAGTGGCATTTCTTGCAACGCCTAATGTTTGATAAAAGTTGGTATTCATAAACAGAAAAAGGTATAGTACTTATACAATACTATACCTTTAAGTTGTTGTCAAGAGTTTATTTCTTGGCTGGTGGAATCTCAGTACCTTCTAATTTTTTGTGTACTTTGATCGTTTTACAACTTTGTTTTACCTTACCATTTTTATCTTTTACAGGTTTACCTTCTTTATCCTTTACGTCCACACATACAGTTTTTTCTTCGGCTGCATAAGTTATGGTAGAAGTTAAAAATGATAAACCGACTGCTAAACTTAAAATTGTTATAATTTTTTTCATTTTTGTTTCCTTAAATTTCTGGATGCGGTGGTTGGAACGGTGCCGGTTTGCCTTTTCCTCCTACAGAAACCTGTCCGTTCATCGTGTTATCAACCCCTCCACCCATTGTTGTTCCACCGAATCCGGTAGAGGCCGGGCTCCCAAACCCTCCACCCATTGGAGTTGCTGGTTGTCCAAAGGTCTGTGTGACGGTTGTTGCCATTGGAGTACCAAAGTTGGGACCTGCGGGCTGTCCAACTGGCGGCGGCGGCGTATATGTTGTTCCGACATTTGATGGTAAACTGATTCCGCCATTGTTTGCTCCTCCTAGTTTTTCTTGCGTGCGGCCGTAGGCAGCAATACCCAGAACTGCACCCATAGCAATATGGTATAGTCCTGCCCCTTGCAGTGTAATGGGTTGCCATTGTATATTAACCTGTCCTTTACTAATGCTCTGTAGAATACTCCACAGTACAGGAAATATTACAAAGTCTGCAATACAGGTTAGCATATATGACCATCCCATCATAGGACGCCATTTACTATTCATCCAATCTTCTTTTTTCTTTTCAGAGTCGCTCATTTTTGCATATTCTTTAGAACTCATAATCAACTCCTTATAATACAATAGGTAGCCACATCCATAACGCTTGGCTTACGAAGATACTACCTGCTGCACCTACTGCTAGACTAATCCAAAACATAGGCATGCTGACAGCTAGTATACTGGCAGTTAACAACACAATGGCAATTTGTAAAATACTGCCACCCCAAGTGAACCACGGACTTTTCTGACGTGCAATATCACGCTCGGTCTCTAGTTTCTTAGCCTTCTCCATAATTTCTTTTTTGTCAGCTTCCATACGAGCAGCTTCTGCTTCAAACTTTTCCTTGTTAGTAGGAATCTTAGCTTCTACTGCTGCTGTTTCATAAAGTACTTGGCGAACGTTTTTAGCCTGATACCATGCCCATTGATTATTAGCAGCGATAGTGTTGTTTTGAATCTTACTAGAATTTTGGCCACCAATCATTGTATTGATAGCTAATATTGCTGCTAAGAAAACGATTAAAAATCCTGCTTTGTCTTTAATTTTTGCTTCTTTTTCCGATCGAGAAAGTGATTTAACTTCTTTTACGTCTGACATATTTGCTCCCATTAGTGTATACCTAAAATGTGAAGGGCATGGTTGTAATGCTTTATTCGATCATCCAATCCGATAGTTCCCCCGTTAATTCTTTTTGTAAGTGTAAGAATGTCACCTTTATCTGCCCATTGATTGAGTTTATTATTTTCCCAAAACCAGCAGGCACTTTGAACAGCTCCTTCGAACGTTTCTAAATATTCTGCTGCTTCTTCTATTGGTGTTTCTATACTTTGAGCAAACCAAAAATAATTATCTCTTCCCGTTAATTGTATTAGTCCTCTACCGCAATATCTATAGCCGTCACCTGATTCTTCAGGGCCATTGCCCATGCGATTAGCATAAATTCTATTAGCAATCGCTTCTTGTTTATTAGGCATAGCTGCATATTTTTGAGCGATGCCATCATCAGGAAAATATTTAGGAAATATTTTTCTTAATGATTGCCATTTGTAATTTAAATTTTCTTTTAAAAATTTGAAACCACCGCTCTCGTGAGCACATTGAGCAACAAATGCTGCTACACGTTCTGGAGTATTGATTTCATAGTCTGGAAGTAATTGCGACATCGCGTTAAACCAGTAATCAACATATGGATTTCCTGGTATTAATTGTGTTAATTGATCTTTCGTTAGCGTGAAACTCATTGTTGCTCCTTATTTTACCTTTTCATAAATTTCTTTCTGTTTTTTGTACCACTCATTCCAACTATCATTTTTTAAAGAACATTGATAGTAAAGTGTATAATTTTGTACAACTGATTTTAACAAATCAGAAATTGCTACTTTATCCCCTTCGATCATTTTTAAATCAGGACAAGGTTCAGTTAGTTCTTTGATAGGTTCAGGAAACTTGGGTTTGCCTGCTGTTAATTTTGGCATTAAACTGCACCCACTTAAAACTAATGTTATTAGTATAATGCCTACGGTTTTCATTTTTTGTCTCCCTTTGTAGGAGGTTTGGCTGCTTCATTAATACTTTGTATCACTAATGACGGCACAGGACATTCTTTATCCGCTTTTTGTAGTTCTGCAATTTGTGCTTCTAATCGTCTTCTTTCTTCTTCACTAAGATTTTTTTCTTTGACTACTTCTCTAACAATTTCTACAGGATCGCCTTTAATAATTCTATCTACATATTTTACAACAGTATCACCTTTTTCTTTTATAACACGATCTCTGTACACTATTTCTTTTTGTACTTCTACATTAGTTGATCTAGCCTTTTCTTCTGCTTTTGCAATTTCTGCTTTTAATCTTTCGTGTTCGGCTTTATATTTTTCTTCATTGGCAATTACACCTTGGAAATACACACCAACTAACAACAGGATGATTGATATTACTTTAATAGCTAATGCATTGTTTGATACAAATGGAATTTTTTTAAGTATCCACGCAGCTATTAGGCCTATAATACCGGCAATTAATACTAAGGTCCAAAACCAATCCGGTAGTAGACTTAACATCCATGTAATCTGCCACATCACCAAGTATCCTTTTCTAATATTACTGCTTCTTTGCCATTAGATATTAAAAATTTATTATCAATCTTTGTTATATCGTAAGGACCCAGAAATTTATTAAGGAATAAAACTTCGCTTTGACTATTTTCATCTAAACTAATTTTACCCGGTAGTTTTTTTACAACGTCGGTGTAGTCACCTATTGCCAAAAGTTTTGCATTAATATCATTGGCATATATTTTCTTGAAAGTAATAATATTGTTTTCGTTTATTAAAGTTTCTACAATACCTTTACTGAAAAAATTACTAACTTTTTCTTGTTTAAGATTTTGCATTTTAGTCGTATACAATGTTTCATCTAAAGGAATACATTGAGATAAATTTTCTATAGTAGTTTCGTACAAATTAGAATCTTTAAAATATTTGAATTTCCAATCATTGCAATTGGTAAGTTTTTGAATGCCATTTAACATTTCTAATATTTGATCAGGAACATGTGTGGTTCTTTCTAACTCAACAAAAACGCTGTAAAGCCCGTCCTTCTCTTCTCCAGTGCTCATGTCTGCATCCAATACAAATTTATAACCCTTTTCTATAAACTCCATTAAATCTATAGCAGGCATTTTTTCTTTAGCTTTGAATGCTACAACAACAACGTTTTTATCCTCGCCCATTTTGCTTTTAAATTGGTCAATAGTAAAGGTTGGATATATCATATCCTGAAGATCTCCAGATCTTAAACCTTCAAATAATTTAGGCAGTTGGTTGCGGTTGGGGTGTTGCTGGGACTTCATCTATTGGGTTCTCCTGTGCTGCCGATTGTTCGTCCATTTCTGATCCTAAATTGTATCTCATTAAATCGGCATTTGCTGCATTTTCTTTATCTAGATATCCTTGGTATATATCTTGCATTAATTTTTTAGGCATGGTTATAGTAACAATCCATACTGGATGTGCATCTATTTTACCTTTTTTAGTATCGGGTCTAAAATCGTCCGGTGAATAGATTTTACGCGGGATTAAAACATGGTCTTTTTTGTAGCCTACCTTACACCCGTAGTCTACTAATCTAGATCCGCCCTCTGGATCAGGCATAGATTCGTAGGGCCACATAAGTTTACAGGTAACGCTATACCTATCAACATCTGGCCCTGTTACAAGCTCGCCATCTTCCCAATTAGTAAAAACATATATATCTAACTCGTCTATAACTCTTTCAAAATCCTTTAAAACTTTAAAAGCGTTATTGTTAGTAGTTAATGTTTCTAAATTTTTGATAACATCTATAATATCGTGCATAGTGATCTCGCTATGAACTATTTATATTAAAGTTATTGGTTCCTAATACGGTTCAATTTTAAGCTATTATAGTCTAGAATTTTATCTCTACTCTTAAATAATTGTGCAGGTCGTTCTTAATTAGGGGGTTGAAATTGCCTAGAGCACGACGAAAAGAACGTGAACAACGTATAGAACGCGATCCGCGTTTTCAAACCAACGGTGCAAATTTGATAGAAATTAAACAATATTTCAAAAAAAAGCACCATGTTAATATAGTACCTAGAAATCTTGCACAAGAAAACTATCTAGAGCTACTTAAAAATCCTAAAAAATTTATTGTTTTTGCTGTCGGACCAGCCGGTACCGGTAAAACAATGCTTGCGGTAGAAATGGCCATTAAATTATATAAAGAGGGGGTGATTAATAAAATCATAGTAACAAGGCCTGCTGTAAGTGTAGACGAAGATCATGGATTTTTACCGGGTACTTTAAATCAAAAAATGGAACCGTGGACAAAACCAATTTTTGATGTCTTCCAAGAATACTATCATCCAAAAGAGGTAGCTGGCATGCTAGAGGACGGTGTAATTGAAATATCACCTTTGGCCTACATGCGTGGAAGAACATTTAAAAATGCATTTATTGTAGCAGACGAAATGCAAAATGCTACACCCTCGCAGATGAAAATGCTGCTAACAAGATTAGGTGAAAATTCAAGAATGGTCGTAACTGGCGACCTTAATCAAGCAGATAGACCCAAAGAAAATGGCCTATTAGAATTTTGCAATTTATACGGCGGAGGAGGTGATTATCGTATGATTGCTATGGCTAAGTTTGAACCAAAAGATGTAGAGAGACATCCAGTAGTGAGAGAGATATTATCTATATATAAGGAGGCCGGATGATATTAAACTAAACGGTTAGCATTGTAAAACCGCAGTAATACATTCGACCTGCATTTGAGTATTACGCGGTTTTATTTAACCTAGCTAGTTTGATCAAAGTTGAAGCTAAATTAATTTCTGGATCTGCAATAATTGCATGATCAACTAAACCTTGTTTAATAATTAAAAGAGCCTGATCTTTGGTATCTTCATCTTTTCCAAACAAGGATAAATTATCATACATCCATCTATATACATCTTCAATTTCTTCTGGTCTGGCACTAGAACAAATTAACTTTCTAGCTTCTTGTATCTTGCCTTTTTTAAACAATTCAACCATACCGATTTTATAATCACTCTGTCCAACATCACTGTTATTTGGACTGATTAATTTTCCATCTTGTGTGTTTTGTTGAACAAAGTTAATGCATTTTCTTAGATCAGGATACACTGTTTTAACATATGTATCTAAGGTGTCTAGTTCGAATTCTATATTTTCTTCGACTAATATTGTAGCAACTCTTGCTGTAAATTCGGTCTGATCAATATTAGTAAAATGCATATGTTGGCATCTACTTTGAATAGCAGAAGCAATTTTATTAAGATGATTACAAGTTAAAATAAATCTTGCTGTGTTCGAAAATTCCTCCATAACTCCGCGTAACGCCGCCTGTGCTTCATGAGTAAGATAATCTGCTTCGTCTAACAGCACTACTTTAAAAGGACCAAAAGGAATCATGCTAACAAAATTAGTAATTCTTTCTTGAACTTCTTTAATACCACGCTCTCGACTGGCGTTTAGTTCTAAAACATCATATTCAGGAATGTCAATTTCGTGTATTAACATTTTTGCAAGGGTAGTTTTTCCAATACCCGGACTTCCGCTTAGAAGTAGATGCGGAATAGATTTATCTTTAATCCAAGTTTCAATTTGACGACGTTGATTATTGTCTCTAAAAACATAGCCATCGACATTTTTTGGTCTATATTTTTCTACCCAAAGTTCTTTCATTGTGTGCTTTCGTATTGGTTAATTTGATATTTGTTTTTAATTTGATCAGTGGCTTTTTTAATTGTACATGTTACTACTGCAAGATCGTAAGTAGTAAATGCACAACTTGTTGGAGTTTGTTCAACTAAATTACAGATATCGATAATAACTGAGTTTAGCATCTTTTCAGCGTCAGATAAACTGATCCATTTACCACTGGTATCTTTTTTACAACTATCTAAGATGATTGCTAGTTCGTTAATCATTTTAATGATTCCATAGTGATAATTTTATCTATTTCTCGACCAAAATCCATGTCATTGGTAACAACATACAATCCATTAGTATGTCTATCTTTTTGTCTGTCGTACCGACGAGTTTCAACAACTCGGCCTCCGTTGGCAACATAAACAGTAAATTGAATAGCACGTTCTGGTTGATCAAGACTTGGAGGACCGACTTGTAAACCTCTACTCTGTTTCATATTAACAATTTCATCTCTGGGTAAAGGTTGATTTCTTGCTTCTTCACAGGCCTCCTTACTCATTTTTGCAAACCAACGTTTGATAAATCCCATTTTCTTTTTCCTTTGAGTATATATGCCTTGTTCTGCCGCTACTGCGTAATCTGTTTCCATTACCATTTCTCCTTGTTTCTTTCTGCTTCTGCTACTCTTTTTCTAAGATTACTAGAACTGAAACTATGATCTCTACCATTAAACACTAATTCAATATTACGTTTTTGACAAATTTCTCTACCAGTGAACTCTTTATCTTGATATTCTACACCTAATATTCTAACATTAATAGGAAGTGTTAGCAAAATATCTTCTAAATCTTTTTCTGTTTGATAAACAACAATTTCGTCTACATAACGAACTGCCTGTAATTGTATCTGTCTTTCAACAATACTTTGAACAGGTTTATTCTTTGTATCGGGTCGATCAATAGTCGGATCTGTTTGTAATGCGGCAATCAGATAATCGCAATGTTTCTTGGCTTCAGATAGCATAGCAATATGTCCTGCATGAAGCAGGTCAAATGTGCTAAATGTTATACCTACACGTTTTTCTTGTAATTCTTTTATCTTATTGAATATCATACCAATTCCTCAACAATGCCTAAAATTTCTGCAAGAATAAACAACGCTCCTGCACCAACAAATGCCATATTTACAAGAGCAACACCTGCGGCAATTCGCAAAGCACTTTTTACAAGACTAACATAAAAATGTCCCTTGCTTGTGTCTTTAGGTTGAACTTCCACGTTTAAAAAATCCTTTAATTATTTTATATAGATTTAAAAATCTAAATGAATGGGTATTAATATACGGCGGGTGATTTGGACACCGTCCTTGTTGGTAATCGCAAGCCGGACTGTATTCTTTATAGCAAATATTACATCTCATTTGACAAATACCTCATTACTTTTTTCTTATCTTGTTCTCGAAGCCACTCGTCTTCTATACTAAATTTTGGGCACCGGTTTAGTGCATCATCTAGTATCCATTTTAGTCTATATAAATCTTGTTTAGCACCCCAGCAGACAAATCCATCATTTCTACTATCAGAAGCTTCATATGCCGCAGCATTAATATGCTTGGCTACTTCTGCAATATTGTATGATTTTTTATACCCCATATAATATTGTATGGAATATTTTTAGATAAGTCAATGACTATTTTGAAGTGTACTGTAATAAATCCGGAGGAGTCCAACCAACAGGTTTTAAGACCTTGCCATCTTCGCGTTTTCGAACTTTGCCAGTTTCTTTATCAATTTTTGCAAAATTACTTTGCATTACTTCTTTCCAGGCCCCCTCTGCATCTGCACCCATTGAATGAATAGCACCTATGGTAACAACTAAAATATCAATTAATGCGTCTAGTTGTTCTACTTTATTATCGGCTTTTACAGCATCTTGAAATTCCCAAAATTCTTCAACTATTAATTTTTGGTACATGTTATACTGCATTTTATTTAAAGAGCCTACACTTTGATCACAGGCTTTCATAAATTTTTCTTGATCGCGAAAAGGATTTGTCATTTTAATTAGGTACGTTAAGGTTAAATGTTCCAAAATTTACACGCATAGCATCGTCTGGTTTTTCATCAGAAACACACAAGATAGCTTCGGTATCTGCTAATCTAATTTCAACAGTATCTCCGTTGTCATTTTCATATTTTATACCGCGACTCCATCTACCATGTTCTAAAAGTATCCACTGGCCTTCTTTTACATCTTGTTGTTCTGGGCCTACTGCAAATACCTGGCCCCATCGAGGATGAATACCTGAACTTTTACCATCATCGCTTGTTAACCAAATTCCAGATTTAGTTCTTTCCATATCAAAATTCATATTATAAATGATGACTTTATTTTTAAGAGGAAGCAACTTTCCCTTAACTGTCATTTTGCTTCCTTTTTAATTTTAGAAGAAAATCCAACTTCTTCTTGAACTTCTACTTTTGCATTTACAGACGGTGACTGGCTATTTTTTTTCCTAGATTGTATGGTTACTTTGTTAAGAGCGACATCTCCATCAATTACAGTAGTAGGATTACTATCATAATATTCCGATAATACTTCTTCTCTAGTTTTGATAATTTGCCCATTTGGTCCTAATTCGTCACCTCGAGCATTCACTCTCACATTACCTACAGCTGGCATTGTTTCATTTTTTTGCAATAATTGATCCATATCAATTTGTTTGCCTTGAAAACTTGTGTAAATTTTTTTCATATATTCTCCTTATTTTAAGAATTCTGTTATATCCAGATCGTATTTAATACTGTCTATTTTATGTATTCCAATCAAAAATAATACATAACTGGCTACACTAGAACCTCGACCTACTCCCCAAACTATTTTGTTTATCCTCATAGTGTCTACTAAGTATTTAAGGTAAAATAGTAAGTCGAACATGTCATGTTGAATAAACAGAGACAGTTCTTCTATTACTCTAGTGCGTTCTATTTCAGTTTGACATTTATCTAGCAACCATTTTTCTAATGGAAATTTTAGATATTCTTCGGGCATAAACCAATCACATCTATTTGCCTCATCAAAAAGTTCTATCGAATCTTCTAACTGTGTATAGGTGTTTAAAGGAAGTAAAGAATCCGCGTTAGTTTTTACACCTTTATTATATTTTGAAACTTCTTGGGCATTATTCAAAAAAAGGTGTTGCGGATTTTTAATTTTTCCGCTGTATATTGCATCAAAAATTTCGTCTTCTGATGCAATCACTCGTCCATAATTGTCTATGTTCATAAAACAATTATAACACAATTTTTGATATTATCAACCTACGTTGATTAAATCGTCCAAATTTTTATCTTGGTTTACTTGATTTTTTTTGAGCATTTCTCTACCTCGGCGTAGTTGTTCGTCTTTGTAACTATCCAAAATAGTAACAATTTGTTGACAGACTACTCCTTGACCCATCCGTGCTGCTATATGATATTTTTTAGTAAGGTCCAGTATTTTATTTTCTAATTCTGCATCTTTTAATGATGCCGGACTTTGGACTAATGGATTGAACATACTCTATTACCAACCTAGAGATGCACGTTTCCAAGTATTAGTAGCAACACAGACATAGATATAACTAGAGTCCCATTCTATTTGGCCTACTACACCGTTTGTAGAGGATGTCGCAATCGTTACAGGTCCTGACTTTATAAAATTGCCACCAACGTGTAAATTCTTTCCAAGACCTAGTCCGCCAGTGACTACTAATGCCCCTGTAGTGGTATTGGTTGCTTCGGTGGTATCTGAAATTTTTACAGCACTGGTATGAGTTAAAACCCCATTCCAATATATACTGCTACCGTCGGTATGTAAACTAATACTACCTAATTCTGTTGCTACTCCTGTACTACTAGTAACAGTTAATTTTATAAATTTATTGGCATTTTGAAAAGCTGTAGTATCTAACTGAAGAGCAGTGCCGTTGGTAATTACTCTCGAATGAATGCCCACCATGTCTACACCTGTAGCAGATGTAGCAACATACAAAAATGTTCCAGTTGAAGTAGAATCATAGGCAGCAACCGGACTAATTTGTTGTTTACCTCTAAATTTATGATTATTTTTTATAATCTCTGCAATTGTAAATGTTGGAGTGCCATAAGTGCCTGTAACAATAACTTCTGATGTAGATGTGTTGAAAATTGTAGCAGATGTTATTACGATACTATCGGATACATTAAGTACTCCGCCAACATATAGATCTCCCCCTATTCCTACCCCACCTAACACTACTATTGCACCGGTGCTTGTAGATACAGCAGGAGTTTGATTAACAAATGTACTCTGTTCTACCAAATCGGCTTTATTAGCCTGAAGTGTACTTATTTCAGTAGCAGCAGTTTCTAAACCTGTTTTTATAAGCCCAAAGTTACTACGAAATCCTTGCGAATCATTATCTCTCCCAGGAACAGGAAATGTTGCATCTATATTTTGGTAAGAAATTGCACTAGTCATTGTTAAAATACCTTCCTTATTGGGAACAGTACATATTTAGCCACATTTTCATCCTTGATATTACTAACAAGTATTCTATCAACTTGGAAATTTATTGTCTTAAAATTTACGTTACTTTTCTTAATATTTTTTAAAACTAATTCGCCAGTATCCGGTTTACAATAACACACTCCCATATATAAAATTCGTCCTAACGGAATACCACTTGGATCTTGAATTGTTCTCATAAATTTTGGATATAGATATTCATCAATGGCATTGGTAGTTTCTAAATCTAATCTCATATTATTAATACTGTTGGGGTAAACAATCTGGTTGTTATTAATAAAAGACTTAGGTAATTGAACAGTTTGCCCTAATGACATATTGTCTATAAGTTCTATGTAAACAAGATCATATAATTTATTACCATTATCGTCTTTAGCAACAGCTACTTTTAAATCTCCAAATTCTAATCTTTTTTGACTAAAAGAATTTTGCATTAATTTTGCATATTCTATAGCCTTTTGTTCTTCTATAGCTGGCTCTAACAAGAAATTTATTTCTCTTTGTAAACCAAAATAAGGATCATAAGGTCTATATAGATATTCTTTTGGAAATATTTTTTCGTCGCCTATAAATTTTTCGTAATAAGATCGCTGATCTATTTTTAGTAGTGGTTGCAGTAGAATTGATGTAAATTTCTTTCCGCTGTACGGTTCTATAGATATTTCAAATCTTTTATCAATTTGATTAACTAAAGAACTATCTTTTGCTCTTACTGTAAAGCCAAATATTTGTTTCACTAAAGATCCAGAATAAGCAACCTTACCTTGTATAGTGCCGTCTATACCTAGTGTTAGACCAGCAGGTAATGAACTACTGATTAAAGAATAAGTTATATTAACTGATTGATCGCTAGACACAGCCCTAACAAACAATTCGCTTTGTTCTCCTTGATACAGTGAACCTACATGATTATTTGTTACCCATTTTAATTCTGCAATAACTGACCCTAATACAGTTATGCTAAAATCTTTTTCTCTAAAAGCCGTTGTATTTGTCAATATATTATTTTTATAAACTCTAAGCCTAAATGGATATGTAACAGAATTTAATGCTGAATATTTTAAAAATCCACTTATTACACCGGTAGTTTCTTCTAATGTTAGATCGGGAGGCAGTATAGATAGATTTCCATTGTTTGCTAAAAACGCATCATATCTTACTGTGCCGCCACCGGGGTCACAATCGTCTGATTCTAATTTTATTACCACATTAGTGTTAGAACGAAATGCTCCAAGGTTACTAGGAGAAATCCACTGTGGTGCTATTGGATAAGTTCCTGCTTTGTTTTGTGTTGTGCCTACAAAAATAGTCTTTGTGCTATGTATTACTCCAGTTATACTTGTAGATCTTAATTGTACAATTAAAATTTTACTTGTGTTTATATCATAAGATAATGTTTTAGTAAATGAAGCAGTGTTACTATTAATAATAACAGAAACTGGATTTAATCCATTTATAATATCGTCATGGGTTACTGTTCCGTCGAACGTTACATAAAGATTTGTGTTATTTGGTACATTGACCGTAGTAATGGTAAATGTAATAGTTTGCCCATTGTTATAGCTATTAGCATTTGTATTGATAAGATAACCAGGCGTAGCAGAAAAACTAGTGTCATTAACGGATACTGTGGCTGCTGTATTTAGAATAACACCTTGAATACTAGTTCTTCGTAATTGAATAATTATAGTTTCTCTAAATTCTGTTAAAATATCATTTTTAAGAGTTTTTATTAAAATTCCACTATTGTTTATAATTTGTATAGCACCGCTATTTTGTTCATCAACAAAGTCGCTGGAAACAGTGGTTCCTGCATTGGTGTAATATAAAATTCCATTTCCAAAATTAGCAGTAGTGATATTCCATGTAACAGTACCGCCCTCGTTTACAAAGTTTACATTAGCGACAATAGAGTATGCAGGCAGTAATGTAGAAGAAACTACAAGGGTGATAGTTGAAGTTGGTAAATTTTGAACAGTTAAAATGACAGTGTAATTTCCAGATACTGGTTGGAAAAATTCTAAATTAAGAGTTTCTGCATTGGTGTTTAAATTTCCTGATAGTATAGCCAATGTTGTATTCCCAGGATCCCTCACTTCAAACGTATAAGCAAAATTTATACTATTGTATACTATTACGGATGCTTTATTATTAGTGGTAGGAAATCCAGGATCATTTGTAAATGTTATTAAACTATAGTATGGTTGATCTGGTGTAAAAAATTGTGTGCTCATTTTTATACCTGCCTTATAAATGTTGCAGGATCCGTAACTGATATTTGATATTGTGCTTTTGCAACTGCAATACCGTTGGACACCGATAAGAAAAATCTAAATTCTTGGTTTACAAATTTATTAACGACACCGTATTCTTGTATGCTTCTATGCTCGTACGGATTTACATCGTATGGCTCAACACCAAATCTTCCATCTGTTCCAGACCTTGCAAACAAAGATAATGTTGCTGTAACTCGACCAATTAATCTTCCAGATGGAGTTAATGTTAAGCCTGGAGGCAATTGTCCATCACCTTCGGCAATAAAGAAGAATAAATTTTTTCCTGCTGGTAATATATCAGTGCTGGCAGTAAATTGAAAATCAACTATCTGTCCATTAATAATATAATTTTCTCCACTAGGTCCTAAAGATAAAATAGGTCCAGGCGTTCTAATAGTTGGAGGTGTATCTCCTATAACGTCTATTATAAATTGCCTATCTGCTAATCCGTATTGATTTTGCGATCTAATAATAAATTTATATGTTTCTGTCTGATAGACCAAATTTGGTGTTCCTGATATAATTCCTGTAGATGTATTTAGATTTAATCCTGTAGGAAGTTTGCCTGCAATAACTTTATAGCTTAATGGTAATGAGCCTACGGCAGTAATAGGTCTACTTACAAAAACTCCTTCTGTGGCAGTAACAATAAATCCGGCATTCGATATCCACTTAGGCGAAGTTTTTTCACTGGTGTCTAAATTTAAAAGAGGTGCATAAAAACTTTCCCCTACAAAGTAAGGATATTCGGGAGTTAACAGACCTGTAGAAAAATATGCATATGTACCGAATGGATACTCCGGTGTTACACAATATCTTCCATTGTGTATATCTAGGGTACGATTTAGCTTATCTGGATTATAATAAAAATCTTCAACAAAATAGCCTAACGGATAACTTACTGTAAGTTCGTAAGCAAACGCACTAAAAACAACATTGGGGTTTATAGTTACGTAATTAGTAACAGTATTAATTGCAGTAATAACTACGGTTGAAGTAGAACTAATAGGATCTCCAGTCACCCTCATACCTAATTTCACCCCTGCAATTGATGCTAATTCTTTGTCTGCCCCTAATTCATTTCCTGTGTAATTTATTGTAAATGATTCCGGCCTGTTCGGGTTATCTCTCACGCTGTAAGCAGATACCATTAAAGTTGCAGTGCTGTAGTATGATGTTGGAGTAGAATACCCATAAGGTCCATATATAGGATATCCGTCAGCACTAAATCCTATTATTCTACTATGTCCGTTTGGAAACGTATTCTGACCATGCCACTCTGGTGTTATATCCCAACCGCCGCCATACAAAAATTTATTTGTTAGATAAAAATATCCTTGAGGTCCTGTAGTTCCTCCATATTGATCTATACCTATAACACCGCTCGCTGCGTAATTCACTGTCCATGTTGTAGAATTTAATCCAGTTATTTTAACATTTGAGACAGGAGATTTAATTGGTATACCTGCAACAGTTATTCCTATATTTTGTCCAGCGGCTACCGGTGTTTCTGTCAGTGATTTTGCATTTGTTCCTCCTCTATAAGGATAAACAAATTCTAGATCTTGTAGTTGGGTAGTCCATGTGTTAGCAGGATTAGGAAACGTGCCTGTTGTAATTATAGCTGTATTAATTTTACTATAAACTCTTAAAATGTCTGGAATCACAAAATTTGCATTTAAATTTACTCCATCAGTTAAAAACAGTTCTGCTGGATCTGTAACTAACGGAATTTCTTTTAAAACCTTGAGAGTGTATACGGTTACTCTATTTCCTAATCCATTTCTATCAAAGTCATTTGAATAAACTTTAACCAATATTGTATTGATGCCTAAATTTAATTTTATAGGATTTGACCAGGTATTATGAACTGCTGGTAAATCGTTAATTGTAATTGGAGATAGCGGATCTTCACTAAAGGGTTTAAATCTTATAGTTTCTATATTAGTATCAACATTAATAGTATATGATAAATCGGAGGGTATAAAAACTGTATCAAAATATCCAGAGTCTGATATTAGATTAGTTAATGAAGAAAGTTCCTTACCTTTTCTAAATACATCTATAGTGTAAGTCGTTTTAGATACTGCATCCTGTGCAGTAGAGACAATGGTTATTGTGTTGTAACCGGGATTAACAGATATTTCATTACTGAAACTGCCAGATAGTAGAGGAACACCATTAATTTTTATTATAGACTGAGTAATTTCGGCAGTTGCTCTAATTCTAACTTTACTGTCATCTGTTTCTAAATCTAAATTGTAATTTAATCTATTAGGAGTGAAAGCCGGATATAAATTTCCAATGCTTGCAGTTAATAAAGATAATTTAGAATTTGTACTTAAACCAGGCACTGCTCTATTAATAAAAATATTATATCCGGTTGAATAGTTAGGATCTCCGGCAATAACTAATACAGGTATAGAATTATAACCGATTCCTATCGGAATTGGATTTGATAATGTACCAGAAGGAGTTTCTGTACCATTTATAATTATTTGTTGTAAAATATTTGTAGCAGACGCAATTACTCTTACATCGGTTACGGTATTAACAACACTAGTATAATACTCTGTTAAGTCGTGTGCAAATTCAGGTTCTAATCCAGGTACGTTTATAGATAAATTTGTTAAAGTAGATACAGGACTAGGTAACCTTGTAACATTAAGAGAGTATAATTTATTAGTTACTCCATCTGCTGCTTGTACATTTATCGATAATGAAGTTAGTCCGTCATATGCACCCGGACCTGTAATTATAGATTGAAGAGGAATGTTAAATGTATTAAAAATTCCCGTCGATGTAGTCAACGGCGGATCTTCTGGCAATAATATAGAACCTGTTTTAACTACGCTCACTGATGCATTTTGATTGAAAAGAATTATATCAAGATTAAGAGTTGATATAGAATGAGGTACAGTTAAGGTATAATTTGTTATAGTAGAAGATACCTGCGGAGATATCGGCCCTGCATTAGTATTAATTCCCGCTATTTCGGTATTAGAATCATCAGATCTTGTGACAGTTACAGTGTATGTAGATGTATTAATATTATCTTGTGCTGTAACTGTAGTAATTATTGAGTTAGCCCCAACATTAAGCGGTATTATATTAGATTTTTGACCATTCTCTAATACTTGATTTGCTACTACTATGGTAGATGAAGAATTTGTTTTAAACGCAACTACACTAGTTGCGGTAACAGTGTGTGGAACATTGGCAGTATAATTGAAGGTGCCAAAATTAAATACGGGGTCTAACTCAGGTATCCTATCTAACAACAATTCTGACAATGAACTTACGTTACTTAATTGTCTTGTTACAGTAAAATTATAAGTTGAGGTTGTAGTTCTATCTGGAGAAATGCACGAGAACGATACTGTATTTGTATTAAAATTTAACGGAACAAATATATCATTGCCGACAATGGTATAGTTAGGTGCAGTAATTAAACTACCAACTTTGTTAGGTACAGCCGTAATCACTAACGTTGCTACAGAGTTAGTTACTGTAGCTACATAATTAAAGGTATTGCTATTGAATGAAGGGCTTAGTATTCCTTCATTTAATGATATGCTAGCAATAGTTGATGTAGAACTTAATTGACGTCTAACAATTAATCTGTAATCTTGTCTAACAGTACCATCAGAAGAAATAACCTTAACACCAATAGGATTATTTCCTTCAGTTAAATTAATAGGGGAAGAATATGTATTATTAGAAGTTTGTATACCTTCTATAAAAATTGAAGCAAAAGTGTCGACAGGGTTAGCTAGTATCGAGATATCGGTTACTGTGTTTACTACGTTTAAAAAATATAGAAAATTTGTAGATGTGAAAGATGGAGAAAGTATGCCACGGTTAGTTTCTAATAAATTTAATCCAGCAATAGGGCTTAACCTGGTGGCACTTATTGTGTAAGTTTGAGTAGATAAGTTTTCAGCTGTAACTACAATAGGAATATTGTTTAATCCGTAACTTAAATTGACTGTACGTGATTGACCAGTTAGTGTAGGTATTCCATTGATGCTTATTGTTGATTCTACATCAGCCGGAGTTGCAATTATATCTATAGCAGATACTGGTGTATTATAAGTGACTGCATATGAAGTTTCTGAGGCATTAAACGCTGGAGCTAATGTTCCTTGAGAAACTGTTAAAGAAGATAAATTCTTACCAGATTTTCTAACTCTTTCTATAGTAATCCTGTAAGTTCTCTTTGTTAAAAATTGAGATGTGACTTCAAACGTACTGGTGTTCAATCCTACTATTAGCGGAACATACGGAGTGGACACTCCTGAAGTAATTGTTTGATTATTAAATTTTAAAGTAGATAACGGTGTGTTAAGTGTTGCAATAAATCTTGTACTGGTATTTGGATTTTCTACGACGTTGAAATATTCCGTTATTGTTGAACTAAATGGAGGTTGTAGAACTCCTAATTGTGGAACTAAACTTAATAATGATGTATCGGTGCTGTCTATAATTGTAGAACCAAAAAATCTTGGACCTACTGTATAAGGATAAGTTGGCCTATCAGTTGCATCTGTGGTTATAAAATAAGCATAGGTGCCGTTTGGGTATTCTGGAGTTACACAGTACCTGCCATTAAAAGTATCTAAAACTAGACCATTACTGTAATAATGAGTCCAATCTTCTTCAAAAACGCCAGGATCATAACTTGCAGTTATAATTGATCCTTGAGTTAAAGTAACTGGCGTCTTAGTAGTTATTCTAGAGCCAAACACACTAACAACCTTAGTGGAGGTTGATAAACCGCCCCCATTTAGAGACATACCTACTGTGACTCCGGCCGCACTATATACATTGAATTGCGTTGACGAATTTACCGCACCGTTGACTACAAGATTTCTGCTGATTGGTCTATTGATAGATAGGTTAAGTTGGTATCCCGACTCCATTCTAACTACAGGACTAAAAATATCTAACGGCGTTTGATATCCATATGGTCCGTAAATAGGATAACCGTCTCTAGCCCAACCTATTAATTTACTATGACCGTCGGCGGCCTGTGTGTAAACACCTCCCGCCCATGTTGATCCTGATATTGATCCCCACGCATTATTTGTTATAAAATCTGCATCTCTGTAATTATATTGTCCAGTTGAAGTAGGTTTACCACCATATTGGTCTTCTCCCTGAATTTTAGCTTCTACAGAGTTTAGGTTAAAAACTGTGCTGTTTAGCCCAGAAACTGTTATTCCAGATCTAGAATTATAGATAGGTATACCCACAGCAGTGATACCTACTATACCTGCTTGCGTTATATTCCTTATTCCTGTGTTACCGATATTTTTTCCACCCCTAATAGGCCAAGTGAGATTTATCGTTTGTTGACTTATGGGATAAGGATTTAAAGAATTAGGAAAAGAACCTACAGTAACTTGTCCGTTTAATCCTTGACTCTGAATATTCCAAAAAGATGAGCCAGTTGTAAATGTTGCAGTAACTTGCCCTACAACACCATTACCTGAAATGGAGAGAACTGGATTAAAAGACATTTATATTCCTAAAACGAGTAAAAAGTAAGTTATATACTAACTTAATCCAAATAAAATATACCATAAAGGTATTTACCTAAATTAATAGGTGTTTTTAGTTTGAAAAAAGTTCTTTAACTTCTTCTTTTATATCGTCATAAGGAATAATATCAAAGACTTTGTTCTGAAAATGTTCTACTATAATTTTCTTTGCTTTTTCGATAGTGAAGCCTTTACTTTGCAAATAGGCTATCTTTTCTTCGTTTAGATATTCTGTAACACAACCGTGTGCAGATTTTACATCTTCGCAGTCGGTGTAGATATCGGGTTTTGAATAACATCTGCCCTTATCGCCAAAAATCATATTAATAGCTTCAATATTGGCTTCGCTTCCTTCACTGCCTTTATCTAAAATAGTCATAGCTTGATAAACAGTCTGACTTTCTTTTCCCGCCATGCCCATAACAAACTGATTGCTAGATGTAGCATTATTTTGATGAACAATTTTTGTTATAACTTCAGTATCTCCGCCTACGTCATTTAATATTAAGCCATAATTGTTAAACTCGGCGTTATTTTCTAAATACACCTGAATAATGTGTTTATTAAATTTTCCGTTCTTTACAAATATTCCTAAATTGATTCCGGCATTGTCGAATACATGAATGTCATACAAAAAAATCTGTTGTAGTTTATTATCGGATTCATTTACTATAATTAGATCTAGTTTAGCATCTTGCTTGACTTCTATTTTTATATGCTTTGCTAACAAATCTTTTTCTGTTGGCGTTTGTCTTAGTACCATTAAATTTGTATTTTTTTCAGCTAACTCGATAGTGCTGGCATCAATAAGTTTAAATTCTTGTCCAAAATACATTTCGGGGCTAAATTGCCAATCTGGGTCGCCCTTTTCAGCTTTAAGAAAACTGTGAATAGCCATCTTCTATAATCCTTTTATATAATTCCGCACCGCCTTGTTCTTTTATTTCGCCTTCGACTAATATATGAACATGAGTAGGCACTATCATGTCTAATAATTTTCTGTTATGAGTAATTACAAGTAATGAATTTTTTTCATCAGAATAGCTGTTTAATACAGCACCTATTATAGATAAGTCCTCCTCATTTAAATCTGTGTCAATTTCATCAATTATTGCAACTTGCGGATTGATCATCAACATCATTAAAATTTCATTCTTCCTAAATTCTGTAGGAGTCATTTCATCATAGTCTATTTTTAACTCGCCGTGATTTGACCTTAATTCTAGCATTCTAACTAATACATTATAATCTCTTTCTAAATCGGTTTCTGATCTATCGTCGTTTCGTGATTTAAGTATTAATTTAATTAATTCAAAATTGCTTAAACCTATAATTTCTGGGGCCACTTGATAAGCAATATGTATACCTAAATTAGCTCTAATATTGCTGTCTAATTTGGTAATATTTTTACGTTTAAAAAAAATGGATCCTTCTGTTTGCATTATAGAAGGGTGGCCTGATATAGAATGAGCTAAAGTGCTTTTTCCAGATCCACTCGGGCCTAAAACGGCATGTATTTCGCCCGGATTTATTTGTAAATTTATATCAGTTAGTAGATCTCTACCGCCTACTACTGTTGATAAGTTTTTTATTGTTAGCATCTAGTTATTGTAGTTTTAAAAAAATGAATTGTCAAGTTAGTCGTACATATTGTATATACCTGGTCTAGATCCTCCTTATGCTAATCAATTTGTCTACATGGTATTTATAATTGGTTAAATAATCATATAATTTTCAAAGGAAAAATAAAATGGAATTAATTCTCATTCTTATCGTGTTTGCAGGACTAATTTATTGGTTCGGCTTTAGACAAAAAGACACGCCTGCTGCACAACCTACATCTAATAAGGCTGAGAGCACAGATGCACCTGCACAACCTTCTTGGCATACTGCCCCTGCCGAAGGCTCTGCATTAGCAACCAACGTTCTTGATGTAAATCAAGACGGCAAAGTGAACTTAGAAGATGTTAAAGAAGCAGTAAAGAAGACTAGAACAAGAGTCAAGAAAGCTGCCGATGTTGACGGCGACGGCAAAGTAACCAAAGCAGATGCAAAAGCGGCTGTGGAAAAAGTTACAAAAGGCCGTAAGCCTAAGTCACAGAAGGCTTAATTCTTTAGCCTGTCGATGTAGTGCAAAGCTGGCTAAATTTTTAGCTTTGCTTTCGCACATAATGTCATGTGTCTCTAAAAACGTAAGGGCCCATTCGTTAACTTTTTCATTCCAGTAGAAGTTAGAATGGGCTCTTAGTTTTGCTTTTTTGTGACCAGTTTCTAGTAACGACCAAAGAGCGGGACGCTCGTGTCCGGTATGGCCGACAAGTACATCTTCCCTAGAAACGGAATAGTGTATAACAGGCCTAGCACCACGCCAACTATCAATAATCTTTTTAACACGGTCGTCAGTCGTTTCAATATATTCTCCAGTCTTAATCCAATGATGGTGTATGTCTAGCACCAGAGCGAGATCGTTACATAGTTCGAGGCTGTGTTCAATTCCCCATGTAATTTCGTCATTCTCGATGGTGATGCAGTTTCTTGCCTCGGGGGTAAGGCGTTTGAGGGCAGCTCGAATACCTTGGGGACCGGCTCGACCCGCAATGTGGACGTTGATTTTAAAGTCCTGAAATTGTTTGCCGAATCCCATCCAACGGGCCATATCCACATGATACTCAAACTCCTCTATACTTCGATCGACAATATCTTCATTATCAGATGCCAAGACACAAAACTGCCCAGGATGAAAAGAGAGCCTAACGTTATTCTTGCGAGCCAGATCTCCCACGGTTCGGAAATGTCTTTGGGCGTAATCTCGGACATCGGCTGACCTATAAAACCAAGACCAAGTCGGCTCAGTGTACACAGGAAGGATATCGCTGCTGAGTCGTACCATTCGCAAATTTTCATCTAATCCGCCTACCTTTTCGACAAGCAACCGGATAGATTCTATGTTACCTTTCATAAGGTCCCACAGTTTTTCAACGGCTCTGTCTTTGCTTTGTCTATTTAACCAAGCAACTGTTGTAGAGCCAGTGTTGTATTTTTTGCACTCGTCTTTGGGCTTGATACCGTCGATTTGATTAGGACGATCAATCCATTTACAGGCAAAACCAATTTTAGGTGTTGTATTTTTCAAGGATTTCAGGACTATGTTGAGGTATATTAATTATACTTGTTTCTTGAGCCTTTGTCAATTCCATTTGGTAGACACGTCTGCGTAAATCCGAACTACTATAGGTATGTTGCCTTTTATGATAATGTAGTTCAATACCGTTATTCAAACAATACTGTTTACCAGTAAAGTCTCGGTTTAAATATTCTTCACTTAAAAATCTTATGTGAATAGTTTGTGTCATTATAAGATTTAATAGATCTTGTTCAGTTTCGTATACAAGTATTTCATCTACATACCTGCACCCTTGTAATTGAACATATCTTTCATATACACTTTGTATAGGTTTATTTTTTATTCCAGGCCTATCAACAGTTGGATCGACCTGTAAGGCAACTTTGAGATAATCGCACATCTCCTTTTCCATTTTCAGCATAGTTACATGCCCTGCATGGAATAAATCAAAACTTGAACAATTAAATCCTATTTTCATTTCTTTGTCAGAGACCAACTTCCATCTTTGTTGTCGTCCCAATTTAATACATCGCCTTCTTTCCATCCTTGCATCTTTAGCATTTCTTCTGGTAGAGGCAAAATTAAATCTCCAGTTTCCGGATCTTCTTCAACAGTTATGGTCCATTTCTTTGGCGGTAATTTAACACTAATGATATTCATAGTACGCATAGCTCGCCAACCTTGAATATCTGTACACCATACTGTAATTAAATCAAAGTTTGTAGAAGCTTCTAGAATATCTTCTTTGAGAAGTTTTGTAGCAACAGGCATAAGATCTTCTCTTAGAGTACAAGGCATGGATCTATGTTCTCCGTTAACTTTGGTAAAATCTACAATACATTCGTAGTCTGACAACATAGATTTGATTGCAATATATCGTTGTTCTATAGTATCTGTACTGTTTGTGAAGTCTAATATTGGCGGATTATATTCGTGTTCCATTTTATTCTCTTACTAAAGCTAGTAGCTATTTTATATAATGTTTTGAAAATAGTCAATAGTTTTTTTCAACCCATCTTCCAAAGAAATGCTTGGTTCCCAATTGAACATTTTTTTAGCCAGACTAATATCCGGCTTTCGTTGTTGAGGATCATCTTGAGGCAGTGCTTGCCTTAATATAATACTTTTGGTTCCCGTTAATTCTATAACCTTTTCTGCTAATTCTAAAATTGTAAATTCGCCCGGATTTCCTAAGTTTACCGGCCCTATAAATTCGTCGTCTGTGCTATTCATCATAGACATCATTCCGTCTACTAAATCATCAACATAACAAAAACTACGAGTTTGCAATCCGCTTCCGTAAACTGTAATCGCTTTCCCCTGCAATGCCTGAATAATAAAGTTACTGATAACTCTACCGTCGCCCTGTGCGAGCCTAGGACCATATGTATTAAAAATCCTTACAATTTTAGCACGGACATCATGAACCCTGTAATAATCCATAAACATAGTTTCAGCAGCACGTTTCCCCTCATCGTAACAACTACGAATACCAATAGGATTTACATTGCCCCAATAACTTTCTGGTTGAGGATGAACTTTCGGATCTCCGTACACTTCGCTTGTACTGGCTTGTAAAATTTTAGCACCAGTCCTTTTAGCTAATCCTAATAAATTATAAGACCCTAAGACATTGGTTTTCATAGTTTGAATAGGGTCCCATTGATAATGAAAGGGACTGGCCGGACAAGCTAAGTTGTAAATTTCATCTACTTCTACATATAAAGGAAAACATATGTCTTGCCGCATGACTTCAAAATTCTTAAAGTCTAAAAGATGTTCGATATTTTTCTTTGCACCTGTAAAATAGTTGTCTACACAAAGAACATGATGTCCTTGTGCAACAAGTTTATCACAAAGGTGACTTCCAAGAAATCCTGCTCCGCCTGTAACTAAAATTTTTTTCATTTATCTGCCTTTCCCGGTGCAACAATACCGTACTGTTGATAAATCCAACGTATGAATGTTTCTATATCTTCATTTGGATAAGGGTATGCTTTATACGCGGTAATAATTTTATCTAGCCATTCTTTGTCATTCATTTAATTAATTCCGTAAGTTGCAGAGCTGTAGCAGGACTCAGTGTCCATCCCAAATGTCCGTGCCCTGTGTGATAGAATACTTTAGGATTTATCTTACTTTGACGAACGATAGGCATCATATTGGGTGTCATAGGTCTTAGGCAAGCCCAACTCGAATAATTGCGTGTATCAATTTTTGGAAAGTTGATGTGAATCCAATCTAGCATAGGTTTAATTCTATCCTGCCTAATATCGTAGTTTTCACCAGCAAGCTCGGCTGTTCCAGCAACCCTTAGACGATTACCTAGTGTACTAGTTACAATTTTAGCTTGATCATCTAGTAAACTTACATTAGGCAGATATTTTTTATCTACATTATGTATAGTGACGCTATACCCTTTTATAGGATATATGTCAAGGTTGTCTTTAAATTTTTTAGCAAGTTCGATGCTGCCAATTCCAGCAGAAACAACAACACAATCAAAAATATCAGTGATAGCAGAACTGGATACTTTTGCATTAAAGACAAACTCTACACCATACTTATCCTGTAGTATTTTGGTTAACTCACAACAAAATTTATGAATATCGCCAGTCCAGTCGTGCCAGGTCCACGCTCCGCCCACAATTCCTTGAATGTCGGCGAGTGAATTATCTATAGATTTAGTTTGTGCTGATCCAAAAATTTCCCATGAAGCGTGATTGTTTTGATAGATAGACTGTGCTTTTTTTGCATTTTCAAAATATTCAGAATCTTTATAGAAGTGTAGAATACCGCAGTAACTTTGATCAAAGTCTAACCCTTCTTCTTGAATAATTGATTTATAAAGTTCGATAGACTCAAGACCTAAACGGATAGTTTCTTTGGTGTTTTTTTCATAGGCACCTGTGGCAGTATGATATAAAAATTTTGTTAGCCATTTCCATTGGGCCCATTCTAATCTTGGACGGATTAGCAGAGGTGCATCTTTCTTAAAGATCCACTTCAAACCTTTACGAACATTGCTCCATGTAGTCCATACTTCGCTATTAGAAACAGAAATTTGGCCGCCATTGGCATAACTAGTACGCATGGCAGGATATAATTCTTGTTCAAAGACAGTTACTTTGTGACCTGCTTTTACAAGATAATAAGCACTTAGCAGGCCAGTAATTCCTGCACCTATTACCACAACTTTTTTCATTAATAATTTCTCTTTCCGTCAAACACACAGTTAAAAAGCATGTCAATTTCGCCATCATTAATAACTCGATGAAAAGCTCCGTCTGGAATAATAACTATATCTCTCGCAGTTACTTCAAACGGCTCAGAATCTTCCTCACCTACAATCATTTTACCGATGCCAACTACAAAGAAATATACTTCTTCTTGTCCAGCATGTCTATGTCCACGAGTTTGTTGACCTCTATATAATCTAGTAGAACTTAAAACAAGATTTTTAAGACTCTTATTATCGTGAAGGAGATAAGTTTCGTTATCTTTAACAATTTCTCCTCCTATATCGTTTTGACGGTATTTGACTTTCATGCAAACAAATCCTCCTCCCACTCGCGATGGCCTTCACGGAAAGCCATATTGCTTTGTGTTTCTCGGACTTCTACACGATAACACCATAAACGATCTGCCTCGCTTGGTCCCCACATATCGGGAATGTAAACTCCATTGACATACTTATACAGCATGTCTGCCAATCCTTCGCAACCTAGTCGTGGAAGAATAGTCAATTTAGCCATTTTCTTTCCTTGTAGTAGTTTAAAAGTTTCCAGTTCTGGATCGTCTTGTGCTACTAACAAAGTGTGATCAAATTGATTTTCTAATTCTTTCTTTAATTCTTTTAAGCCTCCGTAATCGGCCGCCCAGTTACGGACGTCTAGGTTGTTAGTTCCAAAATAGAACTTCATTGAAAAACTGTAACCGTGAATTAGATTGCAGTGGCTGTCAGCACGCCATTGTCGATATGCACAAGGAAATGCGTCATGATATTCTTTGGTGCTAGTCCATTTATAGTTTACAGGACCGCGATACGGAAGATTTTCTTCCAAATGTTTGATTAGTTCAGCTGTTGATGAGTTTGCCATCTCTAGTCTCCTTTATTTAAAGTAGCAAGTTTGATGACATGCAGAATTTATAGAGCGGGGTGAATGTCTTAAGAGGCCGCTTGTTTTAATATTATATTTAATCTACTTGTTTGTCAACAATTATTTTTTCTTTTGGTAATTGTTTTTTAAGTAGACCAATGTCCTCTTTGATATTGTTAATTAATATTATAGTTTGATTTTGATATTTTAATATTTTGAAAATAGTATAAAAAAATAAAATCCAACCTACGCTTCCACAAATTGATATAAAAATTATAAGTGTGTTTGCCATAATGATCTCCCATAAGTAAATTATTTAATTTACCTATGGAAGGAATTATCTACGGTATTAATTAAACAATTAATCCAAACGGTGCCCACGTTCCTGGAGTACCACCTACTGTGCATATCCAGCCTACATACTTGGAAGGCCATGGCTCGGAATTCCAAACAATATCGCCCTTTTGATAAACTCCGTCACTGGGCTGAGAATCAGAAGATGCAAATAATTTGCCTGCAAATTTAATATTGCCTGCAACTTCCAATGATTCTTTTGGATTTTTAACATTTATACCGACTCTACCGTTAAGGACAACTTGATTAGATTCTTGACCAATTGTTATAAGTCCGGTCGCACTTATTGTTAATCTGGTAGTATCGCCGGTAATTAATTCAAGTCCTTTGTTGTTAAAAGTTCCTAATTTAGCATTACCTGATTCAGAGCCTTGTACTATAAATTCTACACCGTAATATTCATCATATATAGAAAATAAACCGTTACTTTCTTTTAGTCCTATGCTGAACCGGCCAGTTGATGAATTAAAATAAACTGTGTCCGAAAAATTTATATCACCACCGACACTAAGATTGTCTAATGTTCCTATCTTTGTTAGGTTACTTTCGGTAATAGTAGCACCTAGTGATTTATAGGATAATAACGGTGTACCCTCACTTAGAATACATTTATCTGCCGGAAATTCTAAATGTTCAGAAACAAAAAATCTGTTAGGTTCTGATCTATAAACAAATTGTTTGTTTTGTGTCTTATCGGCCCATATAAGGCCTGTGCCTGCCAAATCCGTTCCTTCTGGTGGCACGAACGATAAAAACCTTTTTTCGTATCTTTGATCTGCTATTATTTCAGTAGTTTTAACTAAACCAACGTCTAGAACTCCGAAAATTTTAACATTACCTCTTAAGGTAACTTTATCATCTGTAAGTACGACAACTGGTTCTGTAGAGTTATCTATAATTCCCTTTATTTCCGACATTGTTATATCCTGTTAGTAATGCACCGTCTCGAATACGAGTTGTGGTGTTTTTACTATTTAGCAGGACAACAAGAAGGCGTTTACCTTGATTACTAATAACCATAACTAAACAACCACCACTGGCTCTAATCCAGCCTGTTTTGCTTAATAAAACATCATAATTTTGTACTAGTAAGTTTGTGGTTCTAAAGTCTAAAAAAGTTGTCTTTTTATTATTTATTTGTACTCTTTGGGTAGGTTTAGTTGAAAATTCTCTTATACTGTCGTAGTTGTAAGCATAATTGACCAATTTTACAAGATCTTGTACTGTACTTACATTACCGTTAAGCAGTCCTGTAGAATCTGTAAATGTGGTATTATTCATACCTAATTGAGCAGCTTTACTATTCATTGCTGCTATAGCAGCTTCTTCCCCTCCAGGATAATGTAATGCTAGAGTTTTTGCTGCTCCATTATCGCTGCTCATTAATGTAATCAACAACAGTTCTTTCCTAGTTACTAATGAATTATTTGGTAATTTACTGCTTATATTTTTTATACTTTTGTATCTGATTTTTTCTTCGAGATTTTGATCAGCATCTAATACTATAATAGCTGTCATTACCTTAGTAATAGATGCAATACTACGAACCTCTAAGGAATTTTTTTCCGCAATTATTTCACCGGTATCAAAATCTTGTACCAAATAATTAGTAGCTAAAACAGGGTTAGTATTTGCTTGTGCAAAAACAAACCCTAGTAGTAAAGATAGCACTAAAAAATTTTTAGATACGTTTTTCAACAATTTTATCAATAAGACCATATTCAAGAGCCTCCTCGGCACTCATAAATTTATCTCTTTCCATGTCTCGAATTAAGTCTTCATATTTCTTACCTTTAGAATTATGCTTGACATAAATCTCGGTCAGTTTTTTCTTCATCTTAAGTATTTCATTAACCTGAATTTCCATATCGGTAGCCTGACCGCCAGCACCCCCTGAGGGCTGGTGAATCATATGCCGAGCATTAGGAAGCATAAAACGTTTATTCGGAGTGCCTGCCTGAGCCAATAAGCTGCCCATAGAGCAGGCCTGACCCATTACATATGTACAGACATCTGGTTTAATAAACTGCATTGTATCATATATGCTCATCCCTGCTGTAACAACTCCCCCGGGACTATTAATATAGAAGTGAATATCTTTTTCTGCATTTTGACTTTCGAGATGCAAAAATTGTGCAACAATCAAGTTTGCACTATGATCTTCTACAGGTCCATTTAAAAAAACAATTCTTTCATTTAATAGTCTACTGTAAATGTCAAAAGCACGTTCTCCCTGACCAGTTTTTTCTATTACCATTGGTACTAACATAATATTCCTTATTTTTGATCTGACGTTTTAATAGTTTCAAATAATTGGCTTTTTTCTTTTTTATATTCTTGATAGCTTTCTAAAATACGATCCCACAAGAACCATTTTACAGCATAGCTAAACATAATTCCAAACCCTAATGAAATTATATAAAATTTATACGGGTTCTCGGCCGCAATACCGACACCGATCGTGAATGCCGAAGCCATATATATTTTTTGCCACAATTCCCACTTACGCCATTGCCAGCGTAAAAAATTTAAAATTTCTTTCATGATGATAACGTATAGTTAAAAAGTTTGATATGAGGTATAGGATTAAATTCTCTCATTGCATTAGCTTTTAAATTTATATGATCTACTTTTGTTATATAGCTTTGAAAAAAGTTTAACAATGTGTTATTATTCTCTAGCATAATAAGACATGGTTGATTTTCCTCATTTGCAAACCAAAATCTTTTCTGTAGTTTTTTATTAATAAATCTTTTAGTTGTACCTACTAAACGTAAATTAAAATTGTGTTGTAGTAGGTTAGGTGTTACTCGTTTTACAGAATTTAGATCTAAATTTTCTTTGAAAGAATCTAACAAAACATCTTCCTCATAAAAATAAGACAAGGATACAAACATTCCTATTTCTTTAGGAGTATAACTATTTTTTGTATTATTAATAATAGATAATAAATTTTTCCTAAAATCGCTTAGGTGACTTGTTTTTAAAGTTTCAATTAAAATTTTTTTCTTATAATACTCTCTAATGGAATCGGCCATCAAGCGATCATCTTGATTAACTAATTTTAATAATTTAGGATCTTGTATTCGCCACCAGATAGTATTATCAAGCTCCTTGGCTCTTTTTAAACAGACACTTAAAGTTAATAGATCCTCATCTAGTACAATAGGATCCTCTTCATATACATCGGATATTTGCATCATACACTCATTTGTGGTCTTTATCAAGTTTAACATTAGTTAAGCCAGCAAAAGTTTGGAATTGCTCCCAGGCTTTCTTAACGGCGGGGTTATCTTCCAATTCATCGCTAGGTAATACTGTCTCTAGCCAGTAGTAAGACATACGGCGTGGGTAAGCATTAAACTTGCGAGGCTGGTGTAGCTTACCCGATTCCCAAAGTTTAATACTAACACTACGGAACAAGTCCTCATCTTCGTCGTCATAACCATGCCACTCGGGATTGCTGCCGCCAAACATTCTAATCATACTGCCTCGATTACTCCCGCCAGCATAACCTTCCCAAATGCCCCTCCATTGCTTATCGTCACGAGGATCAAAATCTGTACGAGCAATGATCACAAGAACATCGGCAATATCTACTTTGCCTTCAACAATATCGCGGACACAGCGACTATAACTCAACCCAATTTTCATACAACATCCTCTTTTAAATATTTCCAACCTGTAAATTTTTCCCATTCTTCTTCTAGCGATTTAATTTGATTTCGTAGCTCTTTTTGTCGCCAATTACGCCATTCTTGAACAATGTTTGCAGTTTTTTCACTACGAACTACATCTGCAACAAATCCGTCTCCATTACCGTATGTGACAGCTTTTTCAATCCACTTATAATTAACCAACATACTTTTAGAATAGTCAAATGCCCAATGTCCAGAATCAACTTCAATTCTAGCATTAAGTTCGTTTTTACGATTAAAACTATCAGGGCCTCCTATACAACTTAGTACACGATACTTTTCACCTTCGATATTAACAACAACAAAATAAGGACAGAACATTTCCTGCCAATAATCTCCAGGCTGCGGATTCATTAATGCATCTAGATTTATGAGTTCTCGTTGTTCATGATTCATCTCCGAACTCCTTTTTGTATCGAGCTTTACGTTCTGCTTCGTGTTCATCGCAGAGAGTTTTGATCCAACCACTGTTACGACTTAGACCAGATTTACCACATTCTTCACAACTGCCACCGGCCCATGCTTCTGCCATACGAACCATACCGTCTACTACATCGTCACCGCCTTGGTAATAAAAACGTAGGCCTCCGAACTTTTCTTTGATCTGTTCTACAACAACATCTGGACAACCTTCACCTCGACCGTATTCTTTTTGCTCCTGTTTCCATTTTACATGATGATGGATTTGATTGCATAGTGCTTCGAGGATGGGCCACCAACCTGGCCCTACAGCAAAGCCTCCATACGGATTAGCAAACATCTTTGGATATTTTTCTTCCATGCGTTTAGCAAACGCATCGTATTCTTCTTCTTTATACATCTTTTTTCTCTTGTTCGTAGGACTTTATCATCCTATATAGAGGTTCCATCTTTTCTGCAAATATATGTGGCACAGCTTTTGCTGTCTGATTCATTTCCCAATCACTGGGATAGTGTCGAAGCATAGATCGAGCATGTTGCCTAATAATTTTTGGCACCCTAGGAGTATGCTCGGGATTACATAAATCCAAAAGAAATCTCCTAGTTTGTACTACCGCACGATACCTTTCGTCAGGCAGCGTCATAATAATCTTTCTTCCATTTTTGAGCTCGAGCTTTTGCTCCTTCTGGGTCTCGATCATAGTCTTCAATGGCAGATTTCAATGCTTCTTCAATTAACTGGTTAAGTGTAATATCTCGTTCGTGTGCCATTTTCATATACTTAAAAAGTTCTTCGTCAGAAAAATCAACAGGTACCTGAACGCGAGTGTCGTAATCTTCACCCTCTACAATAGCATAGGCTTTAGCTAACCAATCTTCATCGGTTTCTAAATCAACAAAATCAACATCATCCCAGGCCATATCTCTATATTCGGAATTATGATTTTCTGCATATTTAAAATACGCATCCTTCCAAGCTGGGTTGAAAAGCCTGTATGCTCGATTATACTTGTAGTCACATGCCTCTACAATATAGACTTCTTGAGTTTTAGTATCAAACACAATATTAAAACTCCAGCCTTTGTAATCGTTATTCCAAGCCGAAAGACTATAAGGATTGGCATCGATACCGAAACAATGCCAGGTATAGTCACTGCCTTCAGTAACACGATAGTCGACTACTTCCATAAATTCTTTTAGAGTGATCATTTTGATTCCTTTGTTAGCTTACAGATTAAGATAAAGTGTTCATATGCTTTACGAACTGCTTCATTAGATAATAGCATCTCTGCTTCTTTTTGTAAAGCATTTATTCCTGCCTCAGCAACCTCTCTTGCACTGGGCCATTCTAACTGTTTAGCACTGTCTCCAAATTCTTTTACAAGATTTTCCCATGCTGCCTTTTGTTTCCTTGTTAATTTCTTTTTTCTATCGCTCGATTGCATTCTGATTTCCCCTGCTTTTAAGAGAGCAGAGGCTAGAGTATCTTCTGCAACACGACTTGCGGCTATTAGCGGAGCGATAGCAGGATCAATATGATACCTCCTACTACTGCCTCCGGGATAAACCATAACCAAATGGTTGCCCTTTGGAAAACTGTCCAAATATTCTGAATCATATTCAGATACAGGATAATATCGTCCTCCAACTTTTTCATAATATATCTTTTTCATCGGGGTTCAATCCGTTACTGTGTTTGTCTGTTGTCTGGTCCAAATCTTGAAAAATCCGTTTTTCTTGTTGTGTTAGTTTATCTTTATGGGTCCTACGAGGATTGCCGCATAATGGACATTGAGGATTTCCACAGTCCATAGCATGATGTTTATGTAAACGGTGAGTTTGTTCTACAGGCGTGCCATGGGCTTTAGCAATTTTCGCTTGTTTTTTAATTGCGACTTCGTCCATATATCGACGTTTTGAATTTTTAATTTTATCGTTTTCTCGACTCATTTAAATACCTTAAGAATCACAGTATCTTCGTTTAGGCGACCATTGAGCTTAGTTTCGGTGGTTTTTACACTCTTTTCAAACCAAGTTTCAACACGCTTTTGCGTATTCTGTTCCTTAAACTCCTTGAGCTGTTCAGCAGGCTTACGCAGGGTCTTTTGTTCACTCTTGTCCGAGCAGTTCAACAGGCTAGTGCCCTTGACTTCGAAACCTGAAGAATTTTTAGCAATATAGTAACCAATCTTACGAGTCTTAACATTATAGACTACAGCACTTTGAGCACCTACCAACTGTGCCGGCGGCACTGACACGATTCCCAATTTGTCATCTTTGATAAGAAACTTGAGTTTAGCGACCAACTGTTCTGCAGGCTTAACTTTCTTAGCACGAGGCTTCTTCATTACTTTAGCTTCTGCGGCAATCTGCTCACAGGCGGCCATAATCAATTCGTAGAACTCAAGCAGTTTCTTAACATTCTTGCGGCTGTTATGACGATATGCTTCACGTAGTTGTTCATCTGCTTCACCGCCGGCCAATTCCATAAGTTCGTTGTGGCTACGAGTATAGAAGCTCTTGATGTAGCGAGCATGAGCAGCCTTGGCACCTTTACCACGCAACAGGCTAACAATCTTGAATGCCTTGGGATCAAATGATTCTGGATCAGTTATCCAAGAATCAATGGCGTAATCAATTTCTTCACTCATCTGTCCTGCGGCTTCACGCAGTCGATCTTGAATATTAGGTACATACACAGGTGCAGTAATCTTTTCAATCTTAGGTGCGTCGTCGTCTTCTTCAAGATCATCTGCACCAGCCTCTAATACTTTTTCAATTTCTTTCCTGAGCCATTGGGCAGTATCCTTGCCAGAATTGAACCCTGCATGTATTTCCGGCATACCTTTAACTAGGCATGCCGCAATACCTAGCATAGTGCTACCGAGGTATTTGTCTTTGGTCTTACGAATAGCATTCACGTCCTCTTTAGGATACCCTGCAGAGTGCATCCATTCTACCAATTTCGGTTTGAGATCTTTAATGGATTTTTCCAAACGATACCATTCCATAGCAGATTGGAAATGTTTGGTGAAACGTTCGCCCGACCATTCATCGGCACTGTCCCACATTGGACTATTATCTCGACTCTTGTTTTGTCGAATAGCGATGCTGGCTTTTTTAAGTTTAGTAACCAATTTGAGCTCCTTAGTGTTTCAGTATAGTTATATTATAGAGCCTTTTTACCATTTAGTCAAGATCGGGTTTTTTCAAATAATCCGAATACTTTAGAAGAAACATAGTCTTTTTTGGCTCGTCGTAAAAATCCAAATGTATTGTGTCCTCGGCATATTTGTTACCAAAATTTGGGTCTGTTTTCCATTCTCTATGAGATCTGGATGAAAAACCCAAAACTTTACGCATTTTGGGTCTAACTAACAATACACTATGCGGGTAGTTTCTAGCAATATCTTGATATATTGCATGCCATTGATTGAGTGTCAATACAATAGGTTTACTCAAAATTTTCCCAATCTCCGCCGGGTGCTACAGCCCAACCTAGTCGTTGAAAATCTGCTCGAATCTCGTCTGTGATTTTACCTTCCGGGACAAATCCAATATCCGGAGAATCTACATCTCTGATTCCCGAGCAGTACCAATCTATGTAGTCACCTTTTTGTTGCATATGTGCAACAATGCCCCCAGCATAACGCCAAGAGCAGGACCATTCTTCTTCTTTTAAGATGGGAATAACATCTAATTTGATAAAACCGTTATTACACAATGCCGCATAGATGTTTTGAGCATAAGCATTGTTAGCCCGGACCTTTTCTAAAATCCATTCTGTGGTACGCAGATCCCATTCGAGGTTATTCTTTTGCCACTCGAGGTCCGATTCTTGTTCATCTTCTTTAATGTTCCAAGAATTGTAGTACTCAACCATGGATTTAACATCTTCGTCATTTTCCGGAGTTTTACCTTCTTCTGCCCTACGTTCTAAATACTTTTCTTTTTGAAAGGTATTACGCTCTGGGCTTTTGCTTGGTTTGATGTTGGTATTCACGTTTTAACCACCATTTATATCTTTCCCAATACTCTTTTTGAGTAAAAGGTAATTCTTTGTAAGTTTGTCGCTCGTCTATGTTATCTATCCATAGATTGTAAACCCAATTTCTAAAATTAGATTTAGCTCTTTTCATGGTTAGTGAAAAGTTTTGCTAAAGTCTGTGTCATCAAAAGATTCTAATTCATCTGCTGACACAATATTAAGATTATCTGGATTCTGGAAAAGCTGATGAATTTGTGCGACCAATTCATCTAGTTCCTCTTGAGTTCCTTCGAAGTTATCAAAAGATCCGGGAGCAAATGTAACCTTAATTTTTTTTGGTTCTTGCATTTTTGACTTTCTTAGTTTCTGAAACAGGAATTCTGCTTTCAAAACTTAGTATAGCATTTTTAACATCTCTAGTCAATGCTTCATCGTCCCATTCTAATTCAGTCTTGCCATTTTCATATTCAGTGACAGTAAGATGACTTCCTTTGGTTATCTTAGGCCAATTTCCTTCAACAACGGTCTCTACTTTAGTTTTCTTCTTTGTTGCCATTATCTTCTCCATTCCATGATTCGCCAGTATCTGTATTAATTATTTCAATAGGACCGTATATCCAATGCTCAGTTTCGTCATTCGACCATCCATCGCCTTCCATGCCCTCATACCAATCTTCGTCCCATAACGCCTGTATACGTTCACGTTCTTCTTCGGGCATATCATCAGGAAATGACCATTCAACCCAACACCCATCATTCATATCTTCCATTTCCCAATCATAATCTGTACAGAGTACATCGTACCCATCAGGATTATTTAGATCAATATCAGGACGTTCATCACTTTCGCAACTCCACGTACCCCAACGAAATCCCTCGTCTTTTGTTACAGTAATTCCATCCTTGGTCCAGAACTGCCGTTCTACTGCATTCTTTTTATGATAGTTTGTAATTTTCCATGTAGCCATAATATTTCCTTATGTCCATAAACCATGACGAACTTTGATAAGACGAATCATCATTTCTTCATCTTCACGTTCGTAAGCTTCTTCGATCTCTCTAAGTTTTTCATGTGCTATTTCACCCTGCTTCTTAAGATCGGGATCTTTAGTTTCTGCTAGACTTAACCATAAACTTCCGCCTGATGCTTCACGCCCTGCATCGCAGTAGGCACTCCAGCCACTGGCTTCATAAGGATCAGGGCGATTGCGGTAAGTTTCAGTCCACCACTTGTAAAGATCTAGAATTTCTTGTGCTTTAATAGCTTGGGGAGTTGATTTGCCAATCATCGGATCGCCGGTTTCAAACCCTTCATCTTCTTTGAACACAAGATTACGTTGCCATTCGAGGTTATCTAGGCCAGCTTGCGGGCAACGCCACAATCTAATATTCCACCAACCGAATCTCCACCACGGTGCATTATATTTTGCACGGACTTCTTTTCCTTCCCATGCAAGATGCCACCATGCTAACTCCAATTCAACAAAATCAACAAGCTCATTGAATAGGCAAGGCAAAAAGCGGTTCCCCACGTCCTGCCATTGGCCAGGCTTAATATCCCGGGGATGAGCGGTAAGACTATGAGTGCGAGTAATAAAGCGGTTGTTAATGTAATATTTTGCGGCATAAAGTTTCTCTATGGGCCAGTAGATAAATTTTTGTATGTAGTCAAGACCTTCTTCGGCTAACCACCAACGGATAGGAAAATCTTTTTTTGCACGAGTTTCCCATTCGTGCCATTGCTCAGCAGTACCCACTTTAAGTTTTGTAGTACCACGCAGCCAATCTGCAAATTTTGAACAAGACCAATATTCGTTACGCATATTTTTTTTCAAATTTAAGATAGTATTCTGAAAGTTTTTTCTTTTCTAGTTCTGCTATTATAGCATACTTATATTCCCAAGTCAAATGATCTATCATTCTTTCCCAAGAGGGTTGAGAAATAGAATTTTTCATTATAAATTGACCTTGGTCGCTTTTCTCCCAATCATATAATGGTTGAGCCGCATATAGATCTGGATCTTCTGCGTCACCTACTGAAAACAAATGAACGACTACCTTATGAATTTCTTCTATGACTACTTGTCCATCTTTTTCAATTTCACGAAACCTTATTGATCCCATTTTAAATTATAAAGCAAAATAAATTTTTCAGCTTCTTTTTTACTATTAAAATCCCACATATCCCATGATGACCTATTTACCGAAGACCAATTAGCGAGAGTTTGTTCTGCCCAATGTACCTTCGAATCGAGATTACTAGTTCCGATTATTGTATCATCGGGCCAAACTTCTACTAATTGTATACGCCATTTAGAATAACCTTTTCCTAGTCTTATTCTAATAAGCTCTGGTTTAACAGTTGCTTTATGAGAAGCTCCCCACTGTGCCATGACAGATTCAAGTGTTATTGCTGTCATTCTTTTTTGACCTATTAAAGACTCTTTTTTTACTAGGTCTTTTTGGTTTAAGAGTAGGATTAAAAATTGTTTTATCTTTTTGTGTTGCTCTTTCTAAAACAGCATTTATCTGCTCAGGAGTGGGGTCGTCTGGATCATTAGACAATGTTTCGTGGATTTCACTAACTAGTTGTTCGAGAGGATCAGGATGATGTACAGGAATTTGTACGCCTACCTTTTTAAGGAATCTTTTATTTTCTAATAGTTCTGTTTTTAAATTTTTAAAAAGATTTATAGGACCACCGGGAGTTAGGCTTATTTGATCATAAGTCCTAACTTCATAGACATCATCAATTCCGGTTTTAATTTCTATAATATATAATTCTCTATCTGGACTATGTCCCTCATTTAGGTGTCCCAGATCGATGATGTCTACAATCCTGCCTTCAACTAATTTAGGTTCCCCTAAATGTATCCACACTTTATCTTTTAAATTTATATTATTCGGCATGTGCCTTATCTCTTGTCTTTAATTCTAAGAGGTCTTTAATAAATTTAATAGCTTTACGATCTGTATCGTAAACATATTCTTTATCTTCGTCCTCTTCACTGCGTAATGTTACAATTACACCATTTTGTACTTTGCGAATTTCTATTGACTCGTACATAAATTGCCTTTATTTAGGTTGTTCTACACTTAGATTGTAATTAAAATGGAATATTCCAATATGGGCAGTTTCTCGACTTAGTTCTTGATCGCACCAAATAGGGAAACCTGCTTTCTTTACCTGTTGGCAGAAGAAAATGTCTTCGCCAATTTCTAAATTAAGTTCCGGTACAAACTCTTGGATATAATAAGGACCTGGAATTTTTTCATAAACAGATCTATGAACTAAAACACATCCATGCGGTAGAACATCAATTTGTTCCATCTCTGGGCTTTGATCTGTAGTAGTGAATTCTGTAAACTGTCCAGGAGTACCTCTCATGCCTGTAAAGTTAGGATTGGGGAATCTACGTCGGCGATAGTTAACACCTACAATGGGTACATTTCTTTTAAGAAGCCTAATGGGGGCATCTATTGGAAATTTCATATCGCTGTCAACCCACCAAATATAATCAAAATCACTTTTTAGAAAAATTTCAGCAAGATTTCTTCGGGCAATGGTAATTACGGATCCTATATTGAAGGCACAATTAATTTTAATACCATGTGCTACCATATTAGCCGCAGCCATGGCCAAATGTTGTGCAAATTCTGCATTTACCATTTCCATTGCAGGACATGCAATCATCACAGATGGAACTTTGCCTGGGGTATTAGTTTGTTTCGGCACCTGACTTGGTTGATTAGATTGTGTAGGAAATGGATTAGATTGAGTCAATGGTATGTTCTTTCCTCCCGGTCCTGCTAGATTATTCTTAATTGTGGGAATAGTTTGCTTAGGTCGTGGCAGAATTTGATCTTTATTTTTTTGATTAGATACTGGGATGTTCAATTTACCTTTAGACATTTTTATCCTTTATAATTTATTTTAGTTATCGTTTAAAATCTTGAGTTTCTTTATATTTGATTATTGCTAGATAAGCCAATAAAGATTAATTCACGCTCTGTGACATTAGCTACGGGTTGTAGCCAGCCTCTATTAATGCAGTCTTGAATAATCAGCTTGTATTCTTTAGGGCATTCTTGCAGGATTTGAAATCCTGCTCTAGGACTAGTTATCAATCCGTCGTTAATTATAAATCTAGGATCGTTAGCTCTTAAGGTTCTAATTTGACTCTTATGCGTATTAAACATCAATTAATCCATTTGTTATTATTGTAATCCCAATGACGATTATCATATAAGGTAAAATGAATTTCGTATCCTAATAAACCTAGTTCTAAATTTAACCCCGCATGATCTTGGCGAATAGTATAGCTAAGTTCTAACCTTAATATATTATCGTTTTGGATAATTTGAACCTCAAAATATTTGTTTTGAATAGGTGTGGGCCTATGCCAGCACTTAATATTAGCAAATCTGTCCGACCACCAGGGATTTCTAAGATTAAAATTAAAGTAGATCATTTATGAAACAAGTTTTTATACAAAATTGAAAATACACTTCTACATTGAATCCAAGACGAAGACATCGCTAATTGTATAGATCTATCAAAATTATATTCTTTTTCGGTAGCAGTTCGAACTTCAAAATTAAAATTAGTGTTTAATTTTATAGGATATAAGTAACAAAGAGGTGTGCCAGCTTTTAGCATTACTTCTCCATCTAATACATGCCAATAAACTATGGAATTAATATGATTGGAAATTTCCGGATCTAGGATACCTGTAGCACTGGTAAACCTAGTTTCGTTATGATAATGTAGAGGCAAAATTTTTAACCCCCAACCCTTAGGAGCATGGAATCTCCAAGGAAGTTCGAATTTTATTACATTTTTGACTGTTTCGGCGGGTAAAGATAAATGATCCATTAATCTTTTATCTTCAAATGTTTTACATACTCCGTTAGGATTCATCGGAGTAATACAGGGATATTGAAATTGAAAAGTTTCTTTATCGTTATTGGTAGTAATAATAACATCTTGCCAAGTTGTTAAAATCCATGCTTGATCTAAAAATCCCATTACGCCGCTACACATATGAGTACCGGTATGCTTTACTAAACTAGTATTTTTCCTAGCATTGGCAAATTCTTTTTTAGATTCTTCAAACCAAGGCATTTTGAAATCTGTGGCCGGTCGAATAGGCCAGCCATATGTTACAGCATCATCCAAACTGTAAAAAACAAATTTGTCTTTTTCAGTTTTTTTAAACATTGGCCATTTCCTGAACAGGTGCAGTAAATGCTTCGTCAGGATCAACACCTAATTCGCCAACGACTTCATAGCGACAGGCACGGCCTTTGCTGTTGTTGTAATCACTAGGGATGCTAACAACATCACGAGGATTGATCTTAACTATCACAGTACGGGCACCACCAAAGCTGTTGAGGTACTCTTGTGAGCAAAAGTGAAGACCGGTAGAACAGGTATTGTCCTTGTTGTCATCAACTTGGTTACGAGACATTTCAACAATCTTACCAACATTATTGTCCATTGTGCCGCTGTGGCAATCAAGAAAATCTTCACGAACTCTCTTGTAAGCAAGGAAGTGACCGTCTGGAGTAAGCGGCAAGTTGTTCTTTTCCAAGAAACCATAGAGTTCATCTACGGCTCGCTTAGAAGGATTCTCCATTAGATTTTCCATAAACTTAATCATGGGTTCAATGTTAAATCCATCTTGCAACATCTGAATCATACGAGTTGCTAATGCGTTATGAAACTCTTGACCCTTCCAGAACAACTTTTCTCCCTGAATACTGACATGTCCTTGTCCATAATTGAGCACAACCTTCTTGGGCTCAATAACATCTCGAACAGTATCCCAATCATCGGCCTTGATAGCATCAACTACCTTTTGATAAGTAATGTGGGTCTTAGAAATAGTATGCGGCTTATTGCCGATAACAACGGTAACATTATTACCTTGAATAACAAATGGATAACTCATATTAAACCTTTTCGTAAGTTTGTTGAAAAATATCTGCCTTAACTACACCGTAGTCATTTTCACCGTGCCGAACAATAATATCGATTTCCGGATCGTAATGTAGATCCTGACCCCAGCTGGTTTTTACAACACCGCTATGATCTGCAACCTTGGCCAGCTTGACAATCTGTTTAGGTGTAGCAGTTCCGTCACCGTTGTCAATTTTAAGTTCCTGGAAAGTTTCCGGAGGCATACTATACTTTTCACCTTGAACACCTGTGATAATATAGTAACCTTTTTTATATTGTTGTTTTTTACCTTTGCCTTCTAAGTGATCAAGTTCACCATCTTGATCTGCAATTACAAATGGTTCTTTTACAGGTTGATTACCTGCGGCAACTTTTTTCCTTGCTTTAAATGATCCAGTTTTGAACCAATCGTCGGTAATGCCCTTACCTTCTACAATATTAATAAATTCTTTCATTCTATACCTTTCACATCGTCAACCATATTAATGTAGTCTACAATAGTATCTACTTTGGTGCTGTAAGGAGAAATCAATTCAAGCATAGGGTATCGAGACTTAATTTCTTCAACCTTCTTCTTGTATTCTGCAATAAGATCATCGGGCTTGACATTGGCAATAACAATACCAAAAATCTTGTACAGCTTTTCCAAATAGTAACGCTTGTCAGAATCAATGTTCTTAACATCCTTAAATTCGGCATAGAGCTTGTAGTAAGGACTCTGTTGATTGATCTTTGTATTAATATACTTGAAATTGTTCTTAAAGTCAATAGCTTCTTTAACCAAACCCATGACATTATTGATATCCATGCTGTTTAGTTTGTTACGAATATAACCACCAAGTTCGATCCAGTTCTTTAACTTACATACGCCTTCAATGTCCTTTTTACGAACACCGTAGATAGTTTCGTGGCAAAGTCCAGACTTTTGAAGAGTCTCGTAAAAGTCTTTGATATCGCCGGAAGGAATACCTACAGGCGTCCAACCCTCCATTTGAACATAGTAATAGTTCTTGGTCTGATCATAGTCGCCCACAGTACCTGCATTATTCCAGGCCATAACAGTATTGTAACGGCTTCGGCGAGTTTCGACCAGCTTGAGCACACTGGCTTTACCCCAGTTTCCACCTGTGTTGTTAGGCTTTTCGGGCAGATTAGATACCTTGAACCGTTGAACTACAGGAGGTTCATAAATGCTGGCAAAAAACTTGTCCACCAACATAGGTTGTTCTTTGTCTACGGCTTCGAGAATGTAGACATTGCGGCTATGGCTTGTAGCCTTATGATTCCTGTAATAATACTTGGCACGCTCTTTGGCACCACGCTTAATATCATTAATAAGGTAATGATCGTCGCCGCTGACTACAAATTGATATTCTTGCCAGGTATCGCGAGTACCGTCATCTTTTACCTGGCCGTGGTTGTTTGTAGTCTTAATGGCAGTCATAGTCATTACACCGTTGACCTTGGTAAAGCCAGAGATACGAATATTGTATTTGGCAGATACTTCATCAACCTTGGGAGACATCTTTACCAGACCAGCATAGTGCTTAGGATCAAAAGTAGGAATAGCACCATAAGCCAATACCGCGGCACTCCAAAGAGGATTGCTCTTACGGCTATGCAAGAACAGAGCCCGGTCCCAAAGATTAGAAATAACATCTGCTTCTTGCTTGAGCTTGTCTAGCAGTACAGCATTCAGAGCTTCCAGTTTACGCTTGATTGCTTCTACAGTCTGCGGAATGTAACTAAGCCCTTCACGGCTGGCCTGGAAGTCCAGTTCGCCAATTGCAAAGTGAATTTCAAGTCCGCAGTTTAATAGAGGTTTCAAATCACCAAGGCTTTTATCGCTTTCGGGGATAGCAATACCGTAGGCAATATTGCCCATAATGGCTACGCTACTGCGAGCACCACTGTATTGGTGAACACCGGAAATGATATCTTTGCTGTCATAAGCAGGATTTTCAAATTCAAAACCAGCACTGCCGGAAACAACCGGACGCAAGGTAAAATACTTATAGACAAAACGAGCCTCTTGTCGAAATTTATCAAAGTCCCAACGGTCATTTACCGAGAACCTAACTTCAACGCCGTTAGGATCATCTGTGGCTTCTTCCATCATCAGTGCAATGGAGGGCACACCTTGTTCGTTGATGAATGCAGTATAGATTCCTTTGCGTCCATTTTGGACAGCAGTTACTGTGAAATTATCCGTGTAAGAAAATGGTGACTTTGAGCCAAGACCAAGAGCACCAATATAATCATTACTATCAGTTTTAGTAGATTCGAAATATGTAGTATAAATGCTCGTAACTTGATCATGACTTAGACCTGTGCCGTAATCTCGAATTGCAAACCAAGGTTCCAATTGGTTGGGAAGGTGAACATCAAATGGAGTATCAGACTTGTTGGCGGCAACATGACTGTCCACAGCATTACAAGAGAGCTCGCGAATAATAGCACGAATCTTGTTTGCGTAAAGTCCACTTGAAAGAATGTTAAAGGCTTTGGCAGAATTACGAATACGGAACTCGCCAATTTGGCCTACATTAGAAACAACTGCTTCATTTTGGGGAGCGTTGTTAAGAATCATTACTAACCTTTCAATGTTTGCTGTAATATAATTATTGTAGCATGATTTTACCACAATGTCAATTTGTGATTAAGAATATCTCTCCAAAATTTAATAAAACAATTGTTTGAGTTTGTAAAATTGTAATTTTTAATATACACTTATAGAAAGGATCAGTTATGCGTATAGAAGATGATATTAAATTGGATTTTAGAGATGTGCTTATTCGTCCAAAAAGAAGCACATTAAGTAGTAGAAAAGAAGTCGATTTGAATCGTACATATAAATTTAAGCATAGTGGGTTCGAATGGACAGGTGTTCCTATTATGGCTGCTAATATGGACGGTGTTGGTACGTTGAAAATGTCCAAAGCACTATGGGACCACCGAATGTTTACTTGCTTGGTTAAGTCTTATAATGAAGACGATCTCTGCGAGTTGGCAACTAATATTGGCGGCAATTATTTTGCTGTTAGCACAGGTACAAGTGATAGTGAATTTTTAAAATTGCGTAGGGTAATAAATACCTATCCGGAGATTCATTTTATTTGTATTGATGTGGCCAATGGCTATCAAGAACGATTTGGTGACTATGTGCAAAAAGTTAGAGAAACATTTCCTCATTGCACCATTATTGCAGGTAATGTTGTTACAGCAGATATGACACAGGAGTTAATCTTACGTGGAGCAGATATTGTTAAAGTGGGCATTGGTCCTGGTAGTGTTTGTACTACTCGTATTCAAACTGGCGTTGGCTATCCACAACTTTCTGCAATCATCGAATGTGCGGACGCTGCTCACGGTCTTGGTGGACACATTATTGCTGACGGCGGTTGTACTTGTCCTGGGGATGTGGCAAAGGCCTTTGGTGCTGGTGCAGACTTTGTCATGTTAGGTGGCATGTTAGCCGGACACGACGAAGGCGGCGGTACAGTAGAAGATGGCAAGATTACTTTCTATGGTATGAGCTCAGACACAGCCATGGAAAAACATCACGGCGGTGTAGCAGAATATCGTAGCAGCGAAGGACGTACTGTAACAGTACCCTATCGAGGAACTGTAAAGAACACTGTTTTAGACTTGCTGGGCGGCCTACGTTCGGCGTGTACCTATGTAGGTGCACCAACACTTAAACAACTAAGCAAATGTACTACATTTATTCGTGTTAACAGGCAAATAAATGATGTGTTCTTAAAATAATGATATATAAATATCTTTTTAAAAATTAATTTTTCTTTGCTTTAGCTCTACCAGCTTTCATGTTAGCCATCCAATGTGCTAACTGTCCTTTACGGCCGCCTTGCTTGGCTACTTTTCTAAGTGTACTTACCGATGCTTTAGTAGGTACACCATGCCGTTTACTGTCGCCTTTGTCCTGAGGATTTCGACCATCTGCAAAGTTTTCCTTTATAGGTTCTTTTACTAATTGTAATAATGGAACGGGGTTATCAAACATTTTTTTATCAGCATCTGGCCCGTAGCCTATGCTGTATCCGTAAATTTGTATGTCTCTATATTTAGGATTTATAGATAATTTTTTGAAAGCCGCATTAATATCGCTTCCACTGGTGGCAATGCCGCCGCCTGCAGGACTAGTGATTATTAGAAAACTATTTTGTGCTTTAGCCTGTTCTGATTCGCGATCTTTTTTGCGTTGGCTGTAAAGTTGAATGATACGTTTCTTAACCTGTTCAGGACTATACCCTTTACGTTCATATACAATAGGAACATTTAATTTGTTAGCCAAATCTAAAAATAGATTTCTTTGATCAAATCCTTTTGGACCGCTGAATAAGTTTATCAATATATCTGCCAGTTTAGTCAATGGATCTGGATTTATTTCTTGACTAAAATGTTTGCTACCTATAGGAGCAGATCCAATAACAATTCCAGTGATATATTTGTCTAGGTTAGGCAAGTTTTTAACATTTAGATGTTCTTCACTTTCCCATCTACGAGACTGCCTCACAGTTCCTTTTATGATATCTTCTGGGTCTGCTCCATCATACCTTGAACCACTACCGCGACCAGTTTGTTTGACTTTTTCGATTTCACGAGCATTTTTTGGATTGGCTAACCAAGCCTGTCGTTTCTTTTCGTCCCAGCCAATATCCTGTCCGCCAGCTTGTAATTTTCTACCATAATCTCTAGATAGTAATTCTTGATCAATTCTTATCCCGTAAGGTTGTTTAAGTATTTCTCCTGCGTGTGGAATAAATTGTCTAGTGTAATCTCTAGTGAGATAAATCTTTCCGCTAGGTGACGTTAATTGATTAGAACTTAAAATCGAAATTAGGTTATCCCAGGTGGTAAAATGATACAGTGGTGCTGATTTAGATTCTTTTAAAGTTGCTTTGTTTATAGATTCTTTTACTTGTGGGTTTTGTCCGTCAGCAAAGTTTTCTGCTACATCTTCATTTTTTTTACGACCTTGGCAGTGAGCACGTTGGCTAAAGCCTTTGGGACTGGCACAGTTGATTGATCGTTTGTACTTTTCACTCCAACCTTCTAGCTGTTTTGTGCCGCCCTCATCGTTTACATGATGTGCAGCAAACTCTACATTAGGAAACTTTTCTTCTAATGATTTAAACACAGTTAAGTTCTTTTCGCTGTCATCATACATAGTTACTCTATTGTACTTGCCAGTTTTTAACCACTGTATTACATGAATAGCCTTCTTTACTGCGGGACTGCCACTGCCGGGTTGATTGCCTGCACGATACAAATGTACATCCTTGTTTATGTCTATGCCATGTCGTTTGAATGTACGCCACACTGCTTTTTGATTGTCAAAATCTGATCTAGCAGTTAACATCACTACATTCTTTCCAGAAGCTAGATCGGATCTCAATTGATCTAACATAGGACCTATAGGAACACTTTCTTCTTCGAATTTGGCAGCATTTCTAAATTCACCAAAATCAAATTCTTCACCGGGTTGTAGTTTGTAATTATTAAACTCTTGATTAGTCAGACTACGAACAACTTCACCATCTTTAACTACATTAATTTTAGCTGTAGTATGAAGAAGTGTGTCATCTATATCAAAGATAACAAGTTCAATAGATCCTGTTCTATTAAGTTTTTTAGAAAGTATTTCGTTGATACGCATCAATTATTTATTACAAAAGAAAAAGCCCCTAATGGGGCCTGCTGGTTACGGAATCCGGCACCACCTTATCTTGTGGTCGATTTATTTAATTTTAGACATTTCTTTACGAACTAGGGCTACAACATTATCAGGTAGTGGAACATAGTCCAATTCTTCCGCCATTTTGTCGCCCTTATCAAAAGCCCAATTGAAAAACTTTAAAACTTCCCGAACTTCCTGTGTTCGTCTATCTTCGTTCTTTAAGTGCATAATAATAAATGTTGCCCCTGTAGCAGGCCAACTTGCCTTACCAGGTTGATCTGTTAGAATTTGATAGAATGTTTTATCCCAGGTAGCATTAGCAGCCGCAGCTTTAAACGACAAGTCGTCTGGATGAACCCACTGTCCGTCGCGATTCTGCATCTGCACCCAGTTCATCTTAGTCTGCTTGACATAAGCATATTCTACATAACCTAATGTTCCTGGTAGTTGACGCACCATTGCCGCAACACCTTCATTGCCCTTGCCGCCTGCTCCTACTTTCCAGTTTACAGCGGTACCTTCGCCGATTGTTTCTTTAAACTCTGGACTTACCTTACTTAGATAGTTGGTCCAAATAAATGTTGTTCCCGAACCGTCTGCACGACGAATAACTACAATTTCTTGATCAGGTAGCTTTAATGTAGGATTAAGTTTGACAATTACAGGATCATTCCAACGCTTGATCTTTCCTAAAAATATATCTGCAATAACAGGACCAGTTAGTTTCATACTACCGGGCTCAATGCCTTTAAGATTAATAACTGGAACTACTCCTCCTATGGCAGTGGGGAATTGTGTGGTTCCCATAGCAGTCAGTCTATCATCTTTGAGCGGCATGTCACTTGCACCGAAAGTAACTGTCTTCGCTTCGATCTGTCTAATACCGGCACCACTACCTACGCTTTGATAGTTTACTCTAATGCCAGTTTCTTTGTTATAGGCTTCTGCCCACTTTGAATACAAAGGAGCCGGGAATGTTGCCCCGGCTCCGTTAATAGATGTTTGTGCTTGTGCTGTAACGGCAAAGCCAAAGGCCGCCAGTAATGTCACGAATATTTTTTTCACTGTAATCTCCTTGTGTGTTATAAGTGAAATACATGTAGAACTATTCTACAAAATTATTTACAATTATATTACTACAAAAAGATTACAATTGTGTTACAATGTTTCTTTGACTAGAGATTTCTTAAGGTCTTCGTAATCCGAAACAAAAGATAATTTACTAGGATCTTTAGGAACATCCTGCCACTCTTCTTCAGAAATATTTTTAGTCACTAGTATTTCGTAATCGTGGCCCGAACCTTTATACAAATTAGTAGTTTGGAATCCTGCAGGAGAATCAGCTGCGGCTATCAATGCACGCCCTAGTTCTTTAAGTGCGGTACGCTCGCCTATGATCACAGCACGATCTTTAACATCTTTACTGGCATATATTTCTAATCTGGATTTTACGGTCATATTAGCTCTTGTAATTTAAATCTTTTAGATTTATATACTGTAACATATTCTGTGTTATTTTTATACCCCAATTTACCAACACCCCAAATAATTGGATGATCGTGTAAACTTACAGCATGTGGTAACACAACATCCAGATAACGACCGTTACCTGTGCCTAAGGTAACGAATGTAATGTATTCTTTAGGTTTAGATTTAAACACACGATAGTTAGCAACTAAACCACAAAATTCAACCTGGCCAGGTTTACGCAATTCATTGCATTGAGGAATGAATCCTCCAGAACGCCATTTACCTGTTTTGAGTAGATCCTCGATTTCTCCACCTTCGCCCACAGCAGGCACAGCACCTGCCAGTTTAGCTTCCTGCCAATAAACCCATCTTGCATACGATCCTTGACAATGCTTTAATGCAGCTCTCCAGAATGCCTCAGGATTGTGTGCCTTCTGATAGGCCAATGCCCAGATCAGTCTTCCTAGATTAGTTGCATGAGCCCGGCAAAGGCCAAAGTGACTTAGTTCCTTTAGTGCCATGAACACATCGTCCTTTCTAGGATGATCTCCTACAAGCTGTAGGAACTCAAACATTTTTTCTTCATTCTTTTTTGCAAAAGCTCGACGCCACATGTCTGCGGTGTATTGATCGCAGCCTAAAATTTCACTGATGAGATCAATAGCATCGTCTTCGAATACTATAGTGTCTTGAAAACCATCCTTTGACCAATCTTGAAAGAACGATGCTTTTCTTCTACCTTGTGTAGCCACAGGACGAATCAGTGCTGTGGCCAATGTGCAGTCACTTTTATTTTTAGGTCTAATGGCCCGAAACAATCTTTTCATTGCCGGACTCTCGCCTTGTGTGACTCCTAGTATATCTCCGTGACTGAGTAATTCACTGGTTGCGTCATCATGTTCGGGATAGTCTGTCAATGGTCTTTGATCAATTTCCCAAAGTTGGCTAAGCCCTCTGTTGGCTAAGATATCAATCTTAAAATGTTCAAGGTCTTCAATTTCATACTTGTCTAACAGTATTTGATTTTCTGCATTAATTAGGCTCTTGGGCACCGAACGATCAAAGATCAGTATGCCGCCGCAGTGTTTAGAGATGCAGCGTTTCTTTCCCAGTAGTTTTTTAGCAAGCCGTTCAGCGTCTTCGGCAAACTCGGGAACTATTTTTTTAAGATCTATATTACGGGGCAGTCGGCCTTTGGCACCATAGCGTTTGGCTGCTTCACGAACAGCACTTTTTTCTTTATATGTCACATAGTTTGATACCCTAGCACTCTGTCCAGGCCAGCGTTTGTAGATTCTGTTCATCACAGTTTCTTGTTGCCAGTGTGGGAAATCTAGGTCAATATCTGGTAAGTCATCTCGCTTGGGATTCATAAAGCGAGCCAAGGGGATGCGTTCTTTGACAGGATCTACATCTGATATCTCCATTAGATAACAGATAAGACTGGATCCTGCCGATCCTCTGGTTATGTGTGGTATGTCTTTGGTTAGATCTAAAATTTCTCTAACTCTTAAGAAGTGTTTGGCAAAGCCTAGCTTTGCTATTAGTTCTAATTCTTCTTCTAATCGTTTATTATATTCTTCAGTGTCTGGTATTTGTCTTGTAAATTTTTTAATGAGTATTTCTAATTCTTTATATCTTGTTTCCATAGTGTGCCTTTGTATGCCATAATATGGACTATTTACAAATTAATAAAAAAGCCAATAAGAAATTTTGGCCAATAAAAAGCCCCTTTCGGGGCTTTTTATCACCAACCAAACCAATTTCGTTTAGGAGGGTGAACTTTTGCTGGCTCGACTTTACATTTTTCAGCTAATGTAATTGCCGCAGTTTTTGCAGCATTATCACCGCCTTTAGCAATTTCTGCTACAGAGGCAAAACACGCACTTGATGCAACTGTCGCATCTTTGCTAATTGCTTTACTTGCATCATAATAAAGTTGATCTCTAGTTGCACAACCAGCTAGAAATATGATAGATGTTAAGCATAGGGCAGTTTTTAGCATAATTAATCCTCAATTAATGTATGTATATTTATATCACATTTAAACAACATCGTCTTTTTTATCGCTAGGATATTTTGCACTAGTATACCTTATTACTAAAACTGCTAGGGTTGTAATAAAGGTAGATCCTGCTACAGCCATCATTTCATTGATATTGATAGGCAAATGACTCATAATGTCTACCATATGTCTAGTTAATGCGGTAATAGCAATATATAGAAGAAATCTAACAGGCATATGATTAGTTCTAAAATAGATACCAACCATAGCCCCAATTTCCAAATAGATAAACATCAATAGCAGGTCACTAACTGTAGCATGATGTTTTTGGAACATTTCGAAGAATGTCCAGCCAGCAGCCCAGACTGTAGCGGCACCTATAGCAAATAGAGCTAGTCTATGAAAAATACCTACTAGAGTATTCCCAGTTTTATCGATTTGATTTTCTAACTTTATCATCTTCATCAAAATTTTTTAGATATTTTATATCTTTGTGTTTAACAAATACAACATGTTTGTATTCGTTATTAATTTTTAAAGGCAAATCTAAAAATATACTAATCCTAGGACCTTCTATTTCAGATATTAATGTATCATTTCCCACCGTTCCAATAAATGGTATCTTTTTATAATGCCCAAATACTCTATCACCTATAAAATATTTAGGTTTATATTTTACATTATCAAAATATTCAGCGTAATTAGGCATAATTTTTTAGCTATTTAGAACTTTAGCCACAGCATTCATAACACTAGCAATACGTCCAATGTCACGGAGTTGCTCTACTGTGTAGCCTTCCTTCTTAAGTGTGTCGTAATGTGCCTTCACACAGAAATGGCATTTGCCAACGGTACTAGCAGCCAAACTGTAAGCTTCAAATCGTGCTTTAGATGTTCCGCCATGCGTAGCAATAGCATTCATACGTAGCTGTGCTGGCAATCCCTCTAACTGCGGATCATCGGTCATTTCAACATATGGATACCATACATTATTTTGTGCCATAATTGCACCGGCAGTCAATGCCGGTTCATAGGCAATACCTTCACTACCTATCATAGTTTGTAACCAACTTACTAATTTGCCATTACCGGTAGCAAATGCAGCGGCTAAAGCACAGAGGATAGCTTCTTCTTGATCTAAAGAACTGCGTTTTAAGACAGCGTCTAAATTTAATTTAGTATCCTTAGCATAATCTGGAATTGCGGTTTTGAGTTGATCAATAATGTCGTCAATAACCTTCATTTTGTTTGTTCTCCAATAATTTTATAACCTTTTCCTGTAGGATGGATACCATCTGAACTCATATGATCCTTAGGTCGTGGAATAATTATATCTCCGTATTCGGCAGCAATACGTACAATTGCATCATGCGGAACAGGCTTTCGATCTTTTCCTGGATCGATCCAAAACACACGATTACCTTTTATTGCTTCTCGCATTTTACGTAATTCGAACTCAGTTTTAACACCCTTGTGATCGTTAGCACCTAAACTGATAATTACAGTTTTAGCAGGTTGTGCCGAGGCCCTGCCCAAATAATCTTTGTTCCACTGCCAACTATTCCATCCGCCTTTGGAATAACTCACACATTCTTTTCGAGCCATAGCTGTGCCTACAGCAATACTATCACCTATAATCAAACATTCAAGCACAACTAACTCCATTTAACAATAGAATCTGTATTTTTGATTCCGCTAGATAAAACAATTTTACATATATGTTCAAGCCGTTCTATATGTTCAAATGCTCTCCATGGGCTAGTATCTACTGCAACTACGCCATGCCTGTCAATACCGACTATATGATTGATTACATGCCCTGACTCATCAATGAGTTTAGGCCATGTTGCATTTGCTAATTCTCTACTGATAGGCGGAACATCAGGTACATTCTCACCAACTTTTGTGTATCTACCTAACTCCGGAAACTGTTTTACTAGTTGGTTAAGTTGTATGCCTGCATACATTGCTGCAACTGTATAAGTAGGATGCATATGTAATACAACCCGCACATCCGTATCTATATCTTTTTGCAATCTATGATGAAGTGGTAGTTCACCGCTAGGATGCAATGCACTACTGATATCAGTATAGGGCATTGCACGTTGGCCACTCAAACTCCACTTAACAAACATTTCTGGTTGTAGTGTTTGCTTTCTAATGCCGCTGGGAGTAATATACATATGGTCACGATCGTGCCAACGAATACTAGCATTACCGTCTCGAGCAGTAATCCAGTTACGTCTATATGCTTCTTCAAAAAGTTCAGAGATGGTTTCTAACATATTAAATGAACGGGTCTTGTTGATTGTTAAAATAGTCTAAATTTAATTGCAATGGGTTACCCAACCATCTAATACCTTCTGTATGATCTCTTAAATCATCATTGATGCTTTCGTGAATCATTATCGTTAGGTTATTCCGTTGGTCAGTTAACATAGATTCTACAATTTCTTTGATAGAATTATCATAGGTTGCGGTAAACATAGGCTTAGGATGAGGACCTACAGCAATATCATGAGGTTTACCAATGTTTCCACCTAACTTTCTAATAGACGATCTAAGATAGAGAGCCCATGCCTTTTCGCTGGGCGTGTCGTAGTAAACATGAACATGATATTGCATTATTTTTTCCTAATTACAGAGTTTCGCCGCCTACTGTACGGTTGCAAGCACACAGTTCACCTGTTTGCAATGCATCTAACACGCGGAGTGTTTCTTCGGGCGAGCGACCAACATTTAAGTTATTTACGGTAACATGCTGAATAACATTATCCGGGTCAACAATAAAGGTAGCACGAAGAGCAGCACCTGCTGGGGCATAGAATACACCAAGTTGTTCGATTAGACTTAGGTTTGTGAAACCGTTGCCACGTTGTGTATCGGCAAATTGGATATGCTTAATCTTCTTGAGATCTTCGTGTGCGGCCTGCCATGCTAGTTTGCAGAACTCGTTATCTGTACTACCAGTTAGTAGTACTGCATCACGATCGGCAAAGTCTTGAAATAGTTTGTCGTATGCTACAATTTCAGTAGGACATACAAATGTAAAATCTTTTGGATAGTAAACGATTACCTTCCACTTGCCTTCAAATGATTTTTCTGTAATGGTAAAGAAATCATCTTTACCTGGGTTGACGCCTGTTACGGCAAATGCTTCTAATTTATCACCGACTGTTTTCATGTGTTTCTCCTTATGTGTGTTTGAAAACTTATAGAATAAAAATTCTAAGTTTTATTGTAATAGTATTTACAAAACTAATCAATGATTTTAATAAATTTTTCTAATAATTTTTTTTATTGTTGCCATTGATAAAATCAATTAGAAAGGCCCAAACGGGCCTTTCGGTATTAGACTAGATTAAAAGGAAACTTTTAAACTTGTACTGACCAATGTGCCGTCGAACTGCTCAACTCTTTTTTGGCCATATTGACGAGATACATCAAGATTCAATGACAATGCTTTGGAAATTGGCAATGATGCACCGACACCAACAACCGCGGCAGCACCGTCCTGACTGGTTTGATTATCTAAAAATGCAACCCCACCTTTGCCCGAAACAGTCACTGGTCCAAGCTTAGTTACATCATAAGACCCCATTACTGAAAATCTATTCTGATCGTTGGTACCTCTAGTAAATTGCTCGACACCAAATTGGACGGCACCACGACCAGATCGATCGCCTACAAAAATACCGAACCCGTTTCTGTTGTCGCCGCTGTAATCTCTAGTGGTACTAACACCAAATTCAAGTGCGGAAGCTGAGGTAGCTGCCAATCCAATTAAAGTTGCAATTAAAATTTTCTTCATATTATTTTCCCTTTTAAAAAATATTAAGCATAGTATATAGTATTTTTAATGATAACACAATAAAAAATCTGGGGTATTACCCCCAGATTTCCTCATATTTTTGCAATGCTATTGCCCTTGCCAAAAATAATCTTAGCTTAACATAATCAGATAACTCATAATCTTCTTCATCGAAAATCTTATTTTTGATTACATTTGGTCTACGATAACTTATTAAAAGGTCATGATCTAAGATCAAATCTTTAGAGTCGTCTATATCTTCTAGATTATTTCTTAGCAGGTTCAGCTGGTTTCTTTTCGTCTTTTTTAGCAGGCTCACTTTTAGCAGGCTCTGCTTTCTTTTCGGCTGGCTTAGCATCCTTGGAGGGTGTAACTGGTGCAGATGCAGCAGGTGCTGGAGCAGCAGCCGCAGGCTTGGCTTCAGCTTTCTTTTCTTCCTTCTTAGCAGGAGCAGCAGTTTGAGCCATAGCGGCGGTGGCGAACATGGCAGCGATTAAAGTTGCAACTAATTTCATAGTAATTTCCTTTTTAGGTTAATATACAGAATTATCTCTGTATACATATATAACGCCTTAGCTTTAAATTTCGTTGACAAAAATATTATCAAAATGAGATTCAATCCATTGATAATAAATTCCTAAACCGTTATCCAAATCAAATTTAGGGCTAAAATTTAAAATTTTGCTGGCTTTAGAAATATCCAAATTTACTCTACTAGGGTGTTGCGGATCTTTATTTCTAACTTTAATTTTTCCACGGCCAACTAATTTTACTATTTTTTCTGCTGCTTCTATAATAGGTATTGCAGTCGATTTTGAAATGTTAAAAATGTTGTTGACTGCCAGCGGATTTAAAATTGCTCTTATTATTCCGTCTGTGGTATCCTCAATAAATGTAAAATCACATTTCTCGTCTTGACCGTTTACAAATAAATCTTGCCCGCGTTTCGCAGCATAAAAAAATTTTGATATAACCCTATCTTCCACATCTATTGGTCCATATACTGCACTAGGCCTAACGATTACATAATCAAAATTATATTTAGAAGAATAATACTTGACTAATTGTTCACCTGTTAATTTAAAGATTGCATATTGTCCTATCGGTTGGCATGAATTGTTTTCTAGTATAGTTTGATTAAAATTACCGTAAACCATGCTTGAACTTATGTATACAAATTTTTTAACATTGTACTTTACAGATAATTCTAATAAATTGATCAATCCTCCAATCATAACTTCTGATCCTAATTGAGGAAATGTATTAACAACTTTTTGTCTAGGTAGGCTGGCTAGATGCACAACAGTATTGGGCAGTTCATTAGCAAATATTTTATCTAAACTTTGATTATTTCTTATATCTGTGTTATAATTTTTTATATGTTTTATTTTATTTGTTCTTAATTTTAATACATAGTCTAATTCAGTTTGATTTAATATTCCGTAATTAGTTTTATTGTCTACACTAACAACATCACAATTTGGCAGATCTATTAATTGGCTAATTAAATTATGTCCGATAAATCCTAGCCCGCCGGTAATTAAAAGTTTGTTCATTGTTTATTATACAACCTTTTTGAATAAAAAAATAGCACCCGAAGGTGCTATTACTATTTTTGGTTACAAGGCATAGTTGCCCCGGAGATCAAGCTGCTAGAGCGTAGACCTCGTCATTAGCTGCGTTTGCAGTTATAGGTTTTGCTTGATTTACGGTCATCGCCTACCGTGCTGTCCACTCTGTTACTCTTTGCCCCGTCGAAACTATGCAGGCCCATCATAAAGAAACTTCTTTGAATACTGGCACACTTTCTGTTGCCATTTTAACAAATTCAACATTGGTCGGGAAATTATCTAAAGTTCCTTTGTGACGCATCATGCTTAACTCAAATGGTCCACGCTCTAACGCATACCAGAACATTTCAGTAGCACCTGCATCGACTTGGCGTTGAAAATATTGATTCATAAACTTCCTTATGGTGGACCTGGGGGGATTCGCACCCCCGTCCAGAACACTTTTCTCTTTGCTTCATACAGCAATAACTCTTATTTATTCAACTCCGAAATGTTCTTTAATTAGACTTGCCGCAAGGTCTTCATCAAATGGAAAGGGTTCACCCTTCCACTTTAATAGAACATCAGCACATTCCCGCACAATCAACTCGGCGAATTTTTCCTTGCTGAACACGAGTTCTCCATTGTATGGCACAAGACTCTGTGCGGCAAACCGTTCTAACATTGGTATCTTATTCATACATTATCCAATCCTATTCTACTAATTAACGAAACCATGTTACAATACTATATCTTGTTCCCGATGTTATAGGCTTAATTTCATGCGGATATAAAAAGTTTGATGGAAATAAGATTGCCGAACCTTTGGGAGGTTTAGTAATAAATTGACCATCAAAAAATGACCATTCCCCACCTTCGTAATTATCATTTAAGCATATCGAACAAGATACTGTTCTATGGTAATTAGTATCGGCATCTGTGTGTGCTCTGTAAAATTGACCTTTGGTATAACGAAGTAAATCATAACCGCTATCTTGATTAATTATACAATATGGAAAATCTTCTTGATATTTTTTAATAATTTTATTTGTACATTCAAAAATTATGTCGTCAATTTCCTTGAATTTAGGATTGGAGTTTATGTTTTCTATATTAGAAAGGAACGCACCTTTAACATTTCTTATTGTTTTGTCTATCCGACCATCTGCTATCGCAGAATACCTCCATAGATTTTTATCCCTATAGGCATTTATAATTTTTTTTGTAATTTTGTCAGAGATGATAGTGTCGTATATCTTAATATAATCAATCAATTTTTCCATGATCTAATCCCGTTTTATAATTTTCAATTTCTTTTAAAATATTTTCTTCATTAAACTCCCAAGGTTGTGGAATAGGCACTATCAGTAATTTAGAATTAGCAATAGTCAAAAGATTTTTATATTCTTTGTAGCAAGTAGCTTCTCTTTTAGCATTTCCGTTTATTCTTTCGCAGACAATTATTTTTTTGTCATTTTCAGTGATATAACCGTTTACACTTGACCCTTCTCGGACCCATTCTATATTTGCAGCACTAATTGATTTATATTCATCCCAAAACAAGCTAACAATATAATTGCCGTCTTTTGAGTAACCGTGTACTCCTATAATTTCAATACTTATGGAAGTTTTAAATTTGTTGTAGCTTTCTTGAATATTTTTTTGAAATTCTTTCAGTGTTTCTTGACCTACCTTATTTGGAGATGCTGTAGCATCTTTAAAAGGAAGAGCCTGTCTGCGTTGAACTATCTCTAGACCTGCCCAATTTTTATTTCGTTTTTTATTCCGTTTAGGGCCTAAAAAAAGATGAGGGTCTGTTTGAAAATCCCTGCCCTCTTTGCGTTTTAGCAAGTGCGGTGTCATCATCCTAGTTTTAATACTACATTGGATATTGCCTTTAATACCATCAGCGTAAAAATTGCCATCACCTACATGTAACATATCGAAACTTTCGCAGATGGCAACTTCTAAGAATCTAGGAGGCAATGTATCGCCCGGTGTGAGTAAACTCTTAAGCCCGTGATAAATTCGAGCTGTTAATTTGTTTACGTTCAAAGTTAATGTGTTCATTCCTTAATTATAAAGGAATATCTTAAGAATGTCAAGAAATAAACGGACTCCGTAGGGCGTGTGGGTCCTCCGTTAAGACATATGAGCCTTTCACTCATACAGGTATTGCTACGCAACCTTACCCCTACCAGATTAATGGTTTATCCATTCACTATTTCTATACGGTTTCCAAGTTTTGGTTTGCGGCCAATAACTTACAATTTTTTTCTTTACCTGTTTTATAACAGGATGATTATGATCGTGCCCAAATGCAATCAAATACATTCTATAACAGTTGTGCCGTCTGTTTGTGCCTTTTTGATTTTCATTAAGGTATTTTACTACTTTTTTGTAGTTACCATTAAATTTGTCGTGTAGTTCGCAGGCAATATTGAATGCATATGCATCTATCTCGTCCCTGCACCCTAGATATTCTTGTTCTTCTCTTTGCTTTTGTCTGTTTGCAGTGCTAGGAAAATCTGGAGTTGTTTTCCAATCCCTGCGTCTATGCTGACGCATATGAATGATTTCATGTAAAACAGTATCTGCAAAAGCTATACAAAGCCTAGAAAAGTTACGACTTGAAATTTTAATTTCTTTGAAATTATTATAGCAAAATTCTATTTCTATAGCTCGTTGTTGATATTGATCTTTATAGGAATAGTAGCTACCTCCTACCCAAACCCAGTTTTTTCCTACTTTGCTGTTCTTAATTTTTTTGAACTTTATAGGAAAAAATTTGTTTATTTGGTATACTAATTTTCTATGAAATTGATTAACTGTTAGTGGATGATTAACTACTTTACTTTCTAATGAGTAAAGTATATCAAATAGAGCATTTCTATCTAGAGAAAACCAATCAAAAGTTATTTCCCTGCTCATAATCTCCACCTATACATTGTAATTATCAGCAAATTCTAACAATTATATATGCACATTATGGTAGGCCCTGAGGGAATCGAACCCCCACCCCCGAGTTCGAAGCACGGTATTCTATCCATTGAACTAAGGGCCTAATTTAAATTTCTTGCAGATATTGTAAAGTAATAGTTTTTTTATAAACTTTTTCTGGCACTTTTATTGATCTGCTGGTATTGTAGAATGAATTTTTATCCGTATAGAACAATACAGCCCTGTTAAAAACAGGTGCAATTTCAGTAACTAACTTATTTGGCGTTTGATTTTCTTCATTGCAAGACCATAATCCTAAATGTCCACCATATTCTTCTTTAAGGTCTGTACTTAGATAAACAATTAAATTGAGCGTTTTTTGTAAATTTAATTTTGTGTGTACAATATCGTCAATTTTAGGTTTGGTTTTTTTACTACTGCCCGTAATATAAAGTCCTGCATTTTGCAATCCGGGGTCTGGGTATAACCTCGTTGTTCCTAAAATTCCTTGCAAAAATCTTGTAAAATCTTCGCCGCACAAATATGAAAAAACAGTGTATGTTAGTTTTGGAAAATTATTCCAATTGTTGCAATTTTTAGAATTACCTTTTGTAAATTTCCATTTATCACTATCGAATGCAAAAAAATCTTTAGATAATTGTTGAGCCGTCTCTGCCGTAAAAAAATTATCTATGACTACATGGCTAAACGGGTCTCTGTTATGATGATATTTAAAAGCTTCGACTACAGATGTGAAATTTAAAAAATTGTACTCTACCATATCTGTTCTGGTTAATTTGGTGCCGCTTGTCGGATTCGAACTGACCACCTACGCATTACAAGTGCGTTGCTCTACCAAATGAGCTAAAGCGGCATAAATTTATTTAACTGTAAAACTGGTGTGGCCGGTAGGATTTGAACCTACAAAACGAAAACTATGTATCGCCCTTCCCTCAGTCTATTACAGACATATTGGAGCTTTGCCAATTTGCTCACAGCCACATTTATATTATAGCACACTTTTTTATTTAAGCATACTCGTAGTTTACCGATGTGGCATTTTCGCTAAAAACAGTAGCACCGTTTTTTAGATGAAATTTTCTTGCCATTTCAGTTTGTGGGCTTAGTGTAACAAATTTTTTAATATTGGGCTTGCGTTTAGGAAGTTCTTTTCTTGTCTGAGAAATCAAATCTCTTCCTGCACCAGGAATGTAACTCCAGATTGTGTAAAATACAGCAACATTTGGATTGTATGGCTCGGAAACTAGTTCTACAGTATCCTTAGGCACAAAGTCTCTGTAAGCAACACAGACAATGGCAGAAGGTAAATTAGTTTCGCTGTTGATAAGTACAATAACTTCAGCGTTATCGGCAACCCGAAAATCTAGAGAAATTTCGGGGCGTACTGGGTCGTCTTTGATATAAGACAGCAATGGATCGGTTAAACGATTAATAAAGTATAGCATAGTAGGCTTTCGGACAGATATATGCATACTTATCTTTTATTGATTAAACTGCGTACCAAATCTCCTTAAACCCCTCTTCCTCGGTAGGATCTTCCCAAGAGGCAATCATACTGGCAATCACATGATCGGGAATGTCCTTGCCAGGGCGACTAAAAAGTCTACGCATAAGTTCTTTGTGTTCTGGTGTTTTGAAAACTATGGCAATATGATAATAGTCTGGTAGCATATTGAACTTCTTTAGTCTACTCTTTACTGTAGTGCTAGTCTGATCCCAGATAATATCATGACCTAGTTCTCGAGCACGAATTACCTGTTGTACCATTAGATCAACGGCTGTGGGCATATAATCGGTAAAAACTTCTGAATATGTTTTACCAACACTACGAGCATAGTCTTCTACAAAAGCATCGGTAGAAACTATAGTTAAGCCTAGTGTCCATACTTGATTCTTAATCCAAGTACTTTTGCCCGAAGCAGGCACTCCTACCAATTGATAACATTTAGGCATTTTTTAATCTCCATACTATCAAACTGAATTTAAGTGCGATACCTTTTTAATTCTGCATCACGCTTTTTAGAGCCAGTTGAAATCATCATTTTTCTACTCCGAAATGTTCTCGAATCTTGTTAGCATAGAATCGTCCCCACCTAGGATCTTCCCAGTCATCGTGAAGACAGGCACCGGCACATTCCCGCACAATCAACTCGGCGAACTTTTCTTTATCAAACCCGTCAAATGTCAAGCCTTCATATGGAGGCCGTCCAGGCATGTGGGAAGTAGCCTGTTCAGCAAGTTCTCGAATTCGTTGGTTCATGGTGTAGTTGTCCTGTCATCTTGATTGTAACGCAGTGCCATATAAAACACACCTACTATGAGGCCCAGTAAGAATCCCCAAAAGAATCCCCAAAGGAAACTCATTGTTCAACTCCGAAATGTTGTTTAATCTGATACTGGCATTCATCAATGATAGTCTGCTGATTTTCTAAAGGTTGAACCCTATCATACCTATATTTTCTAACCAACTCCATCTGTTCTACACATTCCCTCACAATCAACTCGGCGAACTTTTTGGTATCAAAATGTAACTGCCCGTCTACTAGAGTACCGTCAACACGATGACTCCAGCATTGTTTTTCAAGTTCTTGAATTCGTTCGTTCATATCATTATATCCAAATTAGGTCTAACATTGTGCTGGGTGATCACTGCTCTGTTGTCGTACACTTCAATGGGTTGATGATATCTACGAGTCACTGTGCTGCCATTGGGATAGGTAGTATGAACCCAAGTTTCACTTTCTACTCTACCCTTGCCCACAACAGGTGAGGCCAAAACACCACTGAAGGTTGTTTT
>SXGQ01128818.1_pt1 | contig 179353 bp, 172 predicted proteins | sample 3178371 | NCBI WGS metagenome assembly SXGQ01 (sample SAMN11356859, study PRJNA531348) | freshwater metagenome | isolation source: freshwater sample F1-20 | place: China: Fuxian Lake, Yuxi | collected 2017-12-25 | reverse complement strand
GGTGACGTTGGCGGCGTCTGCTGCGACTTCAACGTCGGGCACGATCACTTTCACGGTGACTGGTAACGAGGCAATCACGTGTTCAACGTTGTCAACAACTTCGGGCACCGACTTTACTTTGACCAATATTTCTGCTCTGACCGGGATTGTCCAGACTTCGTCGACTGTGTGCACGATTACTGCTACCTCGTCAGCCACTGCTGGTGGCGGGTCAACTGTGTCGACGTTGGCTGCAGCTGGATCGTTTTCAATGACTGACACTGTCGTCAACGCACAAACAACACTCACTTCGTCACCACAATCAACAACAGTCACGATTGCAGATGTGACTACGACCACGACGGTTACACCAACGACTACGACCACGACGGTTGCACCAACGACTACCACCACGACAATAGGTCAGGCTTCGTATTCCGCATGGTCGATAACTGCCGTGCCAAGTCCAATTCAGGCTGGAAAGTCGTTTGTCCTAACTACCACGATTTTGTGCAGTCGACAGATGAGCACTTCAGCTTCTCCCTACTATCCGTCGATGTATTACAAGGTGAAATTTCCCCAACGACTCAATGGCAGTTACGCAAAGCCGTTGCTTTCGAGTGATGGTCGAACTGCCACTTATAGCGTGACACTCACTGCGCCTGCAACTACGGGCAGTTTTTCGATGCAAGCCTATGGCCGAGATAACACAACCGGTGACACATGTACGGGAGATTCATCTAAATTTTCATATTCTGCAACATCAAAACTAATTATTGCTGCGGCAACTCCTGCGGCAACTCCTGCGGCAACTCCTGCGGCAACTCCTGCGGCAACTCCTGCGGCAACTCCTGCGGTGGTTCCCAAAACGCTGAGGCGTGGGAAATCGGTGTCGTTATCATCTCTCATTAAGCCTGTTGGGACAGGCAAACAAACGTGGAGCGCCACGGGCGGTTGCGTAGTGAAGACTAAGACTTTGGTCGCACCAAGGAAAAAGACGACTTGTGCTGTGACCCTAAAGCAAGCCAAATCAGGGAAAACAAGGGCCTCGACGCGTAGCATCACGGTGAAGGTGCCCTAGCCCGTCAGGAGTTCAAGGTGTATGACCTGCAAACGGTTATTCTTGGCAGAATAAATCTAGCTGATGCTGAAGAAGAAATCGTCGTATCGTCAGGTGTTAAAACTATTGTAATTCCAGCCTCAGCGATTCAGGCACTGTTGGACAAAACTTTGCGTAAAGACATCGATACAACAATTGTGAGAATGCGTGTCGTTGACGGGGAGTGGAAATCTATTCCGGCGAGTGGATTAAGTGACCAAGCCATTTCCATAATAGGCGAATCACGAGAAATTGAGCTTCAATTAGTATCCGAAGAAAATAAACCAGTTGAGTACAGCATCCCTATTCAAAAGACGAGTTCGTCAAAGTTTGACTAGTTCAAAATAAGACAGATGGGCTAGCATAAAGTTGATGAAACAAAAACCGCCATCAATGAGTCGAATTGTTGAGGCAGCCCGTGAAGAAATCTTTACCTCTGGTGTCATTGGTTTACGCATGTCCGTAGTTGCTGCCGCAGCCGGAACTTCAATTCCCTTGATTTATAAATATTTTGGTGACAGAGATGGACTCGTGTGCGAAGTGTTTGAAAGTATTTATTCAGAATACATGCGAGAAGACATTTTAAATGCGAAAAAATGGCTCGAAATAAATGGGGGAAAAGATCTAATCGGACCCGAAATGTTGGCTCTATTTCCGAATCCTTTTAGTGAGCATTTGAGAGAACGAAGAATTTGGATTACTCGGATTATTGCGGCGACATTCGAATTGCCAGATTTGCGTCTAAAAGTCGAGAAGATACAGGAGGAGGCTGACCAAGAATTTGATGAAATAGTTGCTACAGTTCACTCCCTGATAAAAAATCGCGATCATTTTCCTGCCTCGGTCATTCGAAGCATGTTCCGTGGTTTATCATTTGGCCATATTTTTACTGAACTCAATTATGGACATAAACCAAAAGATGATGACTGGGAGGATTTAATTAATTTCCTTCTACTCACGACGTAGGGCTGTTGCCGTATAATTCATTAGGGCGGTGGGAACACGACTACGACAACGTTCTCAAATTCTCAGACAAAAACTGCAGAAAAAGGGCACATCAGAGGTGGTAGTAGGAGTCATTTCAATTGTTGACAATTTTTTGTTGTTGGGTGATTTGACGAAATAATTCAATCTCATCCGCGTCATAAGGGGCACCATCCTGATGAAGCAATTCGTGGAACCAGGGTTCGTCATCGTCAACTTGTTCGGTCCATGACCGCCAGGGAAATCGTGTTTGTGTCCTTCCATCAACTAGCCCCCAATTAATTGCACCAACTCCACAGTCAGCAAAGACCTGAAGTAGGTCAACAGTCGATCCGGCTGACCTAGCTAGCCATTCTGTGCAGAGGAGAGGTCGGTCATGCGCCAACAGGGCGCCAATGATTAGGGACAATTTGTTGTGTGGTTCGTAACAGTGAAATGAGATAATGTCACTGCGCCCGAGAATTAATTTGTTTAGCGCATTATTGACTGGTCGGCAATCCTCGCTGTATTCCCAAATGCCAACAGTTAGTGGTTGACTTGCTTCAATCTCACGGGCCCAATCAAAGATTGTCTCGACAAGTTCTGCTGCGGTGATGCTCTTTTCATTCCTTGATCCGACTTTTAAAGTGACTAGATCAACTTGATCGGGCTCATTAAAAATATCCCAGGCGATTATTCGGGGGTCGTTTTGGAAACGTGATATGACCCCGTGCACATAGTTGCGCAACTCTGGCCAGCGGGAACGGTCATAGAAGATTTCGGAACCTGGGCTTTGCACCCACATTGAATTGTGCAGATATGGGGTTGGTTCAGGCTGCGCGCCAAGTCGTGGTTTGGGGTGCCAGACTCCATCGAAAAGAACAGGGATTACCCCGATGCCGTGAGAGTGTGAGACGGCCGTGACCTCCTCGAGTCGATCCAGAAAAGCCGCGGGAGAATCCTTGAACAACAAGTCATGCAGATAGAGACGGATTGTATTCATTCCGATTTCAGCCGCCCAGCCAAGTTCACGATTAATCGTGGCCAGATCAAAGGTTTCTTCTTGCCACATCTCAAGTTGATTTCCCGCAGTTGAGGGAGTGAAATTGCATCCAACTCTCCAACCAACTGTTGATTGCCACTCAAGGGCTCGTTCGCGCGACCATCTATCTAGCTTCATGAATGGGCTGAATCTTTCGTGTTTGACAGGGGTCATTTATGTGCCTGGTTACGGCACTTGGCTATGACAAATCTAGGGTAAAACTGTGATAATAGGAAGGCATAATGAATCAATAACTCGGGATTAGGGGAAATGAGCAATGTCAAATTCGGATGTCGATGTAGTTGTAGTTGGTGCTGGTTTTGCAGGAATGTACCTGCTGCATGAGTTGCGCAAAATGGGGTTTAGCACCCGCTTGTTAGAGGCAGGTGACGATGTGGGCGGCACTTGGTACTGGAACAGATATCCAGGTGCTCGTTGCGATATCGCCACAACTGATTATCAGTACACATGGGACCCTGAGTTGTATACGCAATGGACATGGTCTGAAAAGCATGCTGCTCAACCAGAAATTCTTCGATACGCCCAATTTGTCGCAAAAAAACATGATCTGTATTCCGGAATTGAATTTAATGTTCGTGCCGATGACGCAACATGGGATGAAAAAGCAAAGAAGTGGAATATCGGCACGTCAAAGGGCGAAACTATTGTCTGTCGGCACTATGTGATGGCGACTGGTTGTCTTTCTGTTCCAAAAGATCCCGACATCGTCGGAACAGAGCGTTTTGCTGGAAATGTCTATGTCACGGGACGGTGGCCCCACGAGGGTGTTGATTTCACTGGAAAACGGGTTGCAGTTATCGGAACTGGTTCGTCAGGCATCCAGTCGATTCCGATTATTGCCGAGCAAGCAAAAGAAGTCGTCATATTTCAACGAACTCCGAACTTCTCGATGCCCGCCCACAACGGTCCGCCACCGCAGTATCGGGTTGATCGTCTGAAGGCTGACCGCGAAGCATATGTTCAAGAAGCGCGACTATCCGGAACAGGTGTTCCACTTGAGATGGCGACGGTCTCGGCATTGTCGGTTTCTCAAGAGACTGCCTTTGAAATGCTTGAAGAATCACGGCAAAAGGGTGAGTTATTGGCGATTGGGAATACGTTTATGGATTCAGGAATAAATCGTCAAGCAAATGAAGTGGTTGCCGAGTTCATGCGCACCAAAGTGCGCTCGGTTGTAAAAGATCCCGAAGTCGCAGAATTATTGAGTCCTTACAAGCACGGATACGGCACAAAGCGTCCATGTATGGACACTGGTTATTTTGAAACCTTCAATCAGCCACATGTGCGTTTAGTTGATTTGGGTGTTAATCCAATTGAGACCATTACCGAGACTGGTATCAACTTTGGCAATGAATCACTGGAGTTTGATGCCATTGTCTATGCCACGGGTTTCGATGCGATGACTGGTGCGATTGTAGGAGTTGACATCAAAGGTAAAAATGGAATGACACTGAAGAAAAAGTGGGAATTTGGTCCATTGACTTATCTTGGACTCACATCTGTGGGCTTCCCCAATCTTTTCATGATCACTGGTCCAGGTAGCCCCTCGGTGTTATCCAACATGATGGTGTCAATTGAGCAACATGTGGAATGGATCCGCGACACGCTCGTGGCAATGCGCGAACAAGGTTTTGACACAATTGAGCCAACCCCGCTCGCCGAAAATGGATGGCGTGTGCACTGTACCGATTGTGCCGACATCACGATTTTTCAAGATGCTAATTCCTGGTACATGGGCGCAAATGTGCCCGGCAAACCCAGGGTGATGCTTCCCTATATCGGTGGCGTGGGTCGCTATCGCATGGCCTGCGATGAGGTGGTTCGTCGTGGGTATCTTGGTTTTGAACTCACGGGTGTTGGCAAAACCCAGTGCAACGACGGGCTTATTCGGCAAGTGCAACCCGATGTTGACATGGTGCTTGAAATGATGGGGACATTGAACTTGCCGGCAATCGAATCAATGACTCCCACAGGAGCGCGAGAGTTTTCAGAAGCGTCTTCAGCGGCTCGTCCTCCCGGACCTGAAGTGGGTGAAATGCTTGATGCGACATTGGCTGGCGCCGCTGGTGATCTGGCATATCGTCTCTATCGTCCAGCGACTGCTGGACCGCATCCTGTGATGGTGTATTTCCACGGTGGTGGTTGGGTGTTTGGAAGTCATTTGTCTGATGATCCGTTGTGTCGCGAACTTTGTGTGCAATCCAACACGCTAATCATTTCGGTGAATTATCGACATGCTCCAGAGGCGCGCTTTCCAGCAGCAGCACAAGATGGTTTTGCTGCGCTCAAGTGGGTGCACGAAAATGCTTCATCACTTGGTGGATTGCCCGGAAAACTCGCAGTGGGTGGCTGGAGTGCAGGTGGCAATGTGGCCGCAGTGGTGGCGCAGATGGCTCGCGACAATGATGGGCCTGCTCTTAGTGGGCAATTGCTGTTGTGTCCGGTGACGGATGGTTCGCGTCAACATCAATCTCATCTCGACAATGCTGATGGATACATTTTGACAAGGTCACTGATGGAGTGGTTCTGGAATCACTATGCAGACACAGATGACCGAAATAACCCTCATGCATCACCGCTCCTGGCGCATGATCTCAGTGGTTTGCCACCTGCAATGGTGGTTACTTGTCAGTTTGATCCTCTTCGTGATGAGGGTGATGCTTATGCGCAGGCGCTCAGTGCCGCAGGTGTTGCCGTCAATCATGTGCAAGCCCGCGGACATATCCACACTTCAATCACAATGGTCGACATGTTGCCATCTGGTGCGCCATACCGACGTCAAATGGCCGAGGGGATTCGTACTTTTTTTGCACACGGCTAATTTCATCGAATTTTAGGCCTTAGCCTTACAGTATGAGTTTTAACGCACGCCTGAAAACATCTGCACTGTCCTCAGTAATTTTGTTTGCGACGATAGGGCTCGTTGCCTGCGGGGGGAGTGGGTCTTCGTCCGACTCAAAGTCTGAACTTACGGAACTCGTGGATTCATCAGCAGCCACCCAACCAGCAGGAGCATCCGAGCCAAAAGTGGTGCTGCCAAAAGAAACACCGACAAAACTAGTAATCACAGATATCTCCCCAGGAACTGGCGATGGAGCGGCATCGGGAGACACTTTGGCGATGTTTTACGTTGGAGTTTTAAGCGCAGATGGCACGAGATTTGATGGCAATTTTGGTGCTGAACCATTTATTTTTACCTTGGGGCAAGGCAATGTAATTGAAGGCTGGGACAAGGGATTGATTGGCATCAAAGTGGGCGGCCGTCGTCAATTAGATATTCCGTCCGACCTCGCCTACGGAGAACAAGGCGCAGGCGATGTCATAAAACCCAATTCTGCGTTGTCGTTTATTGTCGAGGCAAGCTCGATTATCCCTGCATCAAAACCAGAAGACGCACCAAAGGTCACAGTCGTCGGCGCGAGCGCCAGGTCCGATTTGAAGATTGACGATCTGAGAAAAGGTTCGGGCGATGAAGTTAAAAAGGGTGCAAAAATAGCAGTTCAGATTGTTTCTTTTCGTGCAGACACTGGCGCCGAGTTGACTAACTCATGGACGACCCTGACCCCCATCACTTTGGCTTTGATTGATGAGCAAAATATTCCTGGCCTTATCAAAGGACTTCCTGGGATGAAAGTGGGCGGGCGACGGAAACTGACAATACCGTTTATGGATGTCTTTGGCGGCGCTGCTAACGATGATTTAGGGCTTCCCGCAAACACTGACTTGGTAGTCATCGTGGATGTAATCGCAATTTTATAATTTATAGCCAGCCATCGCCAGCACGCCGTGGCGGTAATTTAGAATTGCATTGATTTGACTTCGCAGAATTCTTCAAGTCCAAAGACACCTGCTTCTCGACCAATTCCACTTTGCTTGTATCCACCAAATGGTGCCTGAATATTAAAAGATCCACCGTTGACTTCTACTTGGCCAGCCTGAAGTTTACGACCGACAGCCTTGGCATGCTCAACATCTGCTCCCCACACTCCCGCGGCAAGTCCATAAACAGTGTCGTTGGCAATTCGGATGGCGTCTTCTTCTGTGTCATAAGGCATGATTGACAATACGGGTCCAAAAATTTCTTCACGGGCAATTGTCATCTCTGGTGTGACCCCCGAAAAAACTGTTGGCTGGACGTAGAAACCAACCTCAAGGCCCGCTGGTGCAGCGGTGCCACCCACAACGAGAGTTGCACCTTCGTCGATTCCCATTTGGATAAATCCGCGCACACGATCACGTTGAACGGCCGACACGAGCGGTCCGAGGCGATTAGCAGCATCAAATGGATCACCGGTTGAGTGCTTTGCCGCGGCTGCACCCGCAATTTGCTCTGCTTCGGCCAAACGCGCACGCGGAACAAGCATGCGAGTTAGAGCACTACAGGTTTGGCCTGAATTAGAAAAGCATTTGCCAACACCCGCCGCAACTGCTTTGGCAAAACCCTCTTCATCTAGGTCATCGAGGATCACATTGGGGCTTTTGCCGCCAAGTTCGAGGGATACTTTCTTGACATTCTCTGCAGCAACCACTGCCACTCGTTTTCCGGCTCGCGTTGAGCCAGTGAAACTCACCATGTCAACGCCTGGGTGAGCAGCAATCGCTTCTCCGACAACTGGACCGATGCCGGTGACCAAATTGAAAACACCGGCTGGCAGACCAACCTCATGAATAATCTCGGCAAGTATGAACGCATTTATCGGCGCGACTTCTGAAGGCTTGACAACGACGGTGTTGCCGGCGGCTAAGGCAGGTGCAACCTTGAGGGCGATTTGATGCAGGGGATAGTTCCAAGGGGTGATGCAACCCACAACTCCAAGTGGTTCGCGCACCACAGTTGAGTTACCTATTTGCTGTTCAAACTCATAGGTTGAAAGGAGACCGGCAGTGATTGCGAAGTTTCCTTTTGGGAGCCCAACTTGAATCATGGCGGAAAGAGCCACTGGCATACCAACTTCGCGGGCGATGGCTTCGGCGATTTCTTGTGTTCTGGCCTCAAGCCCTGCATGAATTTTCATCAGGTAGCCAGCACGAACCTCTTTAGACAAGTTGCTCCATCCCGCAAACGCCTCGCGTGCCGCAGCAACAGCTTTGTCAACATCACTAGATGTTCCATCTGGGATAGTCGCGATAATTTCTTCCGTAGCCGAGTTGGTGACTTGTAAGACACCTTTTCCTTCAGAAGGAACCCAAGCACCATTGATATATACCTTGTCATATGTGATCATGTCCAAATAGTAGACCAATCCAGCCAAGGTTCTCGCAGTGGGGTTTAGGTGAATGCAGGCAAGGAAGTGACGTCATTCATCATTGACTAGTCTTTACTTATGACTGCAGCACGCGTGACAAAAGATTCAATTGACTTGGGCATTGTGGTGGGAGATGTGCAAAAATCCCTGGCTTTTTATCGAGACCTCCTGGGTTTTGAATTCAAGGGTGAAATGCAGATGCCGGGTGGTGGAACTATGCAACGCCTGTTGTGCGGAACAACATTGCTCAAACTTGTGAGTGCTCCAACGACTCCTGAGCCTGCAACGGGAGGTGGAATAACTGGTGCACGCGGATACCGATATTTCACGATAAGTGTCAGCAATCTTGTCGAAATTACCGAGGCTGTCGCGGCGGCCGGGTATAAGGTGACGGTCTCTCCCAGAGAACTTCGCCCCGGTGTGAGTATTTCAATTGTTGAAGATCCAGACGCCAATTTGGTTGAGTTCTTACAACTCACCTGACACATGGCACGCGGTTGCCGATAAATAGGCGGCTCAGATTGGCTTGTTGGGCCTAGTCTTATTACCTATGGAGATTTTGCAATCACGCAAACTATCAAATGTCTTGTACGACATACGCGGTCCCGTGCTTGACGAGGCCAAGCGACTCGAAGCCCAGGGCCATCGTATTATCAAACTCAACATTGGCAATCCTGCCCCGTTTGGATTTGAAACACCTCCAGAAATTTTAGTGGAGGTCGTTCGTAATTTACCCAATTCACAGGGGTACTCCGATTCACAAGGCATTCTGTCGGCGCGTACGGCGATTGTTCAGCACTATCAAGAGCGTGGCATTGATATCACAGATGTCGATGATGTGTGGCTAGGCAACGGTGTCAGTGAACTAATTCAACTTGCGCTGAATGCCTTGTTGGATGAAGGTGATGAAGTCCTGATTCCTGCCCCTGATTATCCGCTTTGGACGGCAGCAACGAGTTTGTCTGGTGGTACTCCGATTCATTATTTGTGTGATGAATCAAATGGCTGGATGCCCGACATTGAGGATCTTCGCAGCAAAATCACAGACCGCACACGGGCAATAGTCGTTATCAATCCGAACAATCCGACGGGTGCCGTTTATAGTCCCGAAGTCTTGCGTCAAATTGCAGACATCGCTGTAGAGCGTGGACTGATCGTCATGGCCGACGAGATATACGACAAGGTTTTGTTTGACGATTCCGTGCACACAACATTCGCGGTCATTGCGCCAGATGTCCTCACCTTGACATTCAATGGATTATCAAAGGCATATCGTTTGTCAGGTTTTCGGTCGGGCTGGATGGTCATCACGGGCCCTCGCCAACATGCGAGTAGTTATATCGAAGGTATCAACATGTTGACCAACATGCGGTTGTGTGCCAATGTTCCAGCGCAACATGCGATTCAAACGGCACTTGGTGGCAGACAGAGTATTCGTGAACTGGTTTTGCCTCATGGTCGTCTTCTCGAACAGCGTGATGCCGCGATGAATGCTCTTGAAAAAATTCCTGGGGTGACATGTGTAAAGCCAAAAGGTGCGCTGTATGTGTTTCCCCGTCTTGATCCAGAGATGTATGAGATCGCTGATGATCGGCAATTCGTTTTGGATTTCTTGCGCGCCGAACATGTACTTGTCGTGCAGGGGACTGGGTTCAATTGGCCTGCACCTGATCACTTGCGAATCGTCACCTTGCCGTGGGCCGTTGATCTCACCGAGGCAATAGGTCGTCTTGGTAACTTCTTGTCTTCTTACAAACCGCCGGTGACTACAGCTTAAGTGTGCGGCTGAGGTGCTCTAGTAGGTCGTCATAAGATTCAAGTGCTTTGAACTGATTGAATTCTCTTTTGACATTGTCGGGGGCACGAAACAAAAAGCCTTCGTCAGCAGCCAACAACATAGCGACGTCGTTATAGGAGTCGCCCGCGGCAGCAACTCGGAAGTTGAGACTTCTGAGAGCGTTTACGGCGTGGCGTTTTTGATCAACTTGACGAAGTTCATAGTCAACGATTCGATCGTCTTGAACAATTAGTCGGTGACATAAAAGTGTCGGCCAATTTAACAGGCCCATGAAAGGTCGTCCGAATTGCTCAAAAGTATCTGAGAGAATTATCACCTGTGTGCGTTCTCTGAGCGTGTCAAGAAATTCAAGCGCTCCTGGTAGGGGTTTGAGTCCGGCGATGATTGCGGAGATTCGGCTCATTGTTAAACCATGTTGATTTAGTAATTGAATTCGACCACGCATCAAGATGTCGTAGTCAGGCTCGTCGCGAGTCGTACGGCGTAGGGCTTCGATTCCCGTGCTGTCAGCCACTGCGATCCATATTTCAGGCACCAAGACACCTTCAAGGTCGAGGGCGACGATTCCCTGTTGGGGAGTGTTTGCAACTGCCATGGTTCCATTCTCGCTGACTAGGAAACGAGCATAGTTGGATAGGGTTATTTTGTCATATTTATTTGGAGTAGAGGATCAGGGAACTTATGTCAAACAGATTTGAAAATGGCTTCGCGGGTCGTGTGGCGGTTGTGACTGGCGGAGGTACTGGAATGGGCCGCGAGTTGGTGCGCCAACTTGCCGCTGACGGGTGTGATGTTGCGACGTGTGATGTGATCGCGGAAAATCTCGCCGAAACTGTCGAGTTGTGCGCCGCTGACGGAAGCCGGGGACTGGTCTTGACCGCAATTGCCGATGTTTCTGATGAGCAACAGGTTCTCAAGTTTCGCGATGAGGTGGCCGCCTGGCGTCCACATGTAAATCTGCTTTTCAATAACGCCGGAATCGGTGGTGGTGGAAGCATCATTGACAATAATCGCGCCGAATGGGATAAAACTTTTGCAGTTTGTTGGTTCGGGGTTTATTACAACACGTTGGCGTTTTTGCCGTTGCTAATAAAGTCCGATGTTGGGCATGTCGTAAATACAAGTTCCGTGAATGGTTTCTGGGCTTCGCTGGGACCAGATATCCCCCACACCGCATACAGTTCTGCAAAATTTGCCGTCAAAGGGTTCACAGAGGCATTGATAACCGACTTCGCGTCGAACGCACCACACCTGCACGCATCTGTTGTGATGCCCGGACACATCGGTACGTCGATTGTCATTAACTCAGGGAAAATTCTTGGTCGAGATCCCAAAGAAATGACAGAGGAACAACTCGGCCAAATCCGCGAGCGCATTGGTCGCCGTGGTCTTGATATGAGTGCCGTCAGTGACGAAGATCTTCGGGTCGGCATGCAAGCACAGGCCGAGGCGTTCAGAGATGTGGCGCCAGTATCGGCAGCCGAGGCGGCAACAATCATTTTGAATGCCGTCAAGCAAGATGAGTGGCGCATTCTTGTAGGGGCAGATGCGGTTGTGCTGGACACCATGATTCGTACGGAGCCAGAAAATGCCTATACCCCAGACTTTTTTACAAGATTGCGGGCTGATGGAATATTTGGTTTTACCGGCTGAAACACCTGAGAGGACTTCTTAAGAAACCAGTGATCCACCATCACAGGAAATAACTTCGCCAACGGTAAAAGCGCCCGCACGCGAACTCAAAAAAATGGCCAGACCCGCGATGTCTTCGGGAGTACCGACGCGGCGGCGTGGATTAGTGCGGGCGACTGCTTCCCAGTCAGTGTTGTCAATGTCTCCGCCGCCGCCAACACCGGTGCTCAGCATCCATGTTGGGAAAGGTCCAGGGGCAATTGCATTGACGAGAATTTTACGTTTCACCAATGTGGCCGCCATTTGACGGGTTAGCGAATGAACTGCTGCTTTGGATGGACCATAAGAGTGCGTACTAAAGACTGGTGTCTGGATTCCGTCAATAGAGCCAATATTTATTACTCGAGACGGATCTTGGGCAGTCGCATTTTTTTCGAGTAACCCGAGCAGTCGTTGCGTTGTGAAGAAAACACCTTTGACATTGGTGTCAAACACCTTGTCCCATCCTGCTTCAGGATAATCCTCAAGAGGAGCACCCCACGAAACACCTGCATTATTGACCAAAATATCAAGGTGGTCTTCATAGTTGCTGAGTTGGGCAACCAACTGTTCAATACCTGAAATGTCTGCACAGTCAGCCGGAATAGAAATGCACTCGGCGCCATATTGGGCCGATAAACGCTGGGCAGTCGCGTCGCAGGCTGCTTTTTTGCGCGAACTGATGTACACCTTGGCACCGTTTGCCAAGAAGCCAGCTGCGATCATCTCCCCAATTCCGCGAGAACCACCAGTGATGAGGGCAACTTTTCCTTTAATTGAAAATAACGATTCAATGTTCATAAGAGGCATTTCCTTAATTGATGGAGAGGACGTATTGCTGGAAAGACAGGTTCAGTTGCGCGCAAATTTACGAAGAACGCGACCGGGTCGTTCGCCCGTGTGAGTCCCTTGTTCGGTGACGACTTTGCCGTTGACGATGGTTGCGGCATAACCACGAGCCTTGATGATGAATCGACCCTTGCCGTTGGGGAAGTCGTTGACATAAGTGGGGTATTCGGTCTGTAGCGCTTGGGGATTGAAGATATTGATGTCAGCAAAATTTCCAACGCTCAAGGTGCCGCGCTCGATGAGTCCGAGCACTGCGGCGGGTTTGGCGGTGAGTTGATGCACGGCCTTTTCAAGGGAGACTCGTTTGCGATCACGATGCCAGTGGGATAAATAGTGCGTAGGAGCATCAGCATCACATATTTGACCGGCATGTGCACCCGCATCACCAAGACCAGGACAAACGTTTTCAAGTTGCAAAAATTCGTTCATTGACTCTGTATTGCGATTGAAGAACCACGTGTTGTACAACTCACGACCTTCACTCTCGAGGAGTCGATCGACGATTAGTTCTACGGGTGTTTTGCCAGCACGGGTAGCCAGTGCGGCAAGCGAAACTGGATTTACTTCGTTGTAGTCAGGTAGATCACCGAGTCCGAGCGGATGAATAAAGGCAGGGTCGTACCAGGTTCCTTTTTCGTTACCTTCTTCCAGTAACTCTGCCCGTCGCGCATTGTCACGCAAGACGGCGACACGTTCTTCGACTGTTGGAAGAGCCATCATCTTGGACCATGCCCTGCCTGCTACTGGTGGCGTTTGGGCGAGACCCGTCAACGTTCCACCTGGACGGGTCATCGTAACTGTCGTGATGGGCCCGATGTTTTGACTTGTATGAGTAAGAAATTGGTTCCAGCGCGACACACTCTCTAGGTCTCCGTCCCCGGCGCCACCAGAGAACAAAACACCAGAGCCCTTCTGGGCCATTGTGCGAAGCAGTTCAAATTCATATTTTGGTTTGGTGGGGAAATCGTTGACAGATTGAAATAATCCACCACCGGCACGATTCATTCCTTCAGCAATGGCGATGTATTCCTCGACCAGTGAATATGTCCCCGGAACACAACGACCATCTGGCACCTTGTGCAGCAAGAGACGCGAAGTTGAGTATCCAACGGCACCACCAGCAACAGACTCCTGAGCGATTTCTGCCATACGAGCAAGTTCTTCTGGAGTCGGAATCTCATCCGTCAAAGAACGTTCACCCATTACTTGGTAGCGCACAGCACAGTGTCCAACTAGTCCAACGATATTTAATGCGGGACGCATTTTTTCAACCGAATCCAAATACTCAGGGTATGTTTCCCAATCCCATGGCAATCCTTCAAGAATTGCCTGGCGGGGAATATCTTCGACGCTCTCCATCATCTCGGCAAGGTAAGCACGATCTTTTTCAATCACTGGTGCAAATGTGACTCCGCAGTTACCCATCAAAACTGTGGTGACTCCGTGCCACGAACTTGATGTCATAAATGGATCCCAGCTGATTTGGGCATCGAGATGGGTGTGCAAATCTACGAAGCCCGGTGAAACTGTCATTGCAGTTGCGTCTATCTCTCTGATGGCTGTGCAGTCGGACAAGTTGCCAATTGCTGCGATGCGATCTCCCGTAATTGCCACGTCTGCTTTGATAGACGCATGTCCGGTGCCATCAACAACTGTGCCATTGCGGATAATGATGTCGTAGTTCATATTTTCTAGGTTATCGCCTTGCCAAGACGTGTTGCAGGGACGATGCCTGAAGTTGAGCACGCTCAAATGCAGGAATCAGATCAAGGTCGTCGTCAATGATTTCGACGCTGATCGGGGCGTCAGGTGGTGTGTGTTTGAAGAACTGCTGGAGGTCAAATTCTCCGTTCCCGAGCAGTTCACGATTATGAATGCAGTCTTGAATGTAGTCGTCCATACCCGGTTTCATAGTGCCATCGTCTACTTGAACGTTCTTGACGAGGGAGTAGTCGAGGTCGGCGAGCGACGATATGCCCGCACCACGAAAGACATGCCAAGTGTCGACGCAGATACCCACATTTTGGTGTTTTGCATTACGAACAAATTTTTGGGCGGTTGCGATATCTGGAATATTTGTTGGTGGCAAGAACTCAAGTGCATAGTGAATGCCTGCGTCAGCAGTTCGTTGGGCAAGTGAACCAAGCCAACTCGCCGCGGCATTCAGGTCAATATCCTTGTGGTCACCGAATGGCGCAATGACTTGGATGCGTTCGGCGCTAAATGTTCTGGCGACATGTTCAAAATCAACAGCAGATTTATCGTCAAGTAGTCGCAGTGCTTCAAGTTCAAGAATACGAATGTCATGTTTGGCGAGCGTTTTTTTCAACTCTTCGTCACTGGTTCCGTTGGCGCGCAATCGCAGGTATTCGGTGACCCCAAATCCGATGCCATCGAAACCAGCGGCCGACGCAGCGGCAACTCGTTGTGCGAAATCAACATGACGCATGCTGAAGTACGCCAAAATTGTCTGACGCGAGCCAACACCGGGAATGCCTCCCGCTCCAGTTCCGTAGGCCTGTTGTGGCATCTTTACCCCCATTGCGACTTATTTTTTAAACTCTAGTGCCATGCGAGATACTCTTGAATGTGGCATCAGCGGAGAATCAATCAGAAACACCATTGGGTCAAGAGCGGTGCCCAGGCCCGAGTTATCGGGAGATTGTCCTAAAAGACATCGGCGGGGTTCCGCCACAAATGCTTGAAACCGAGTATCGCTTCCGCGGAGACGAACCCATTGGCTTTGAGCGATATACATCGACAGATTTTTTGAGACTTGAATTTGAGAGATTATGGTCCCGAACTTGGCAGTGGGCATGTCGTGAAGAGCAGATTCCAAACGAGGGAGACTTCCATGTGTATGACATTGGTGATCGATCAATTCTGATTGTCCGCTCGCCAGACAAAAAAATTCGTGCTTTTAATAATTTTTGTCTGCATCGGGGTACGCAACTCAAGCCATCAAATTCAAGTGGTAATGCAAACAGATTTACTTGCTCATTTCATGGCTGGGCCTGGTCAACATCGGGAAAACTGGCATCGATTCCGTGTCGCTGGGATTTTCCGCATGTCAAGGACGAAGATTTTGAGTTACCCGAGATTCAGGTCGATACATGGGGTGGCTTTGTTTTCGTGAATTTTGATTTGAAAGCAAAACCGCTGCACGAGTATCTCGGGGTAATGACGACGCACTTCACTGGAACTTGGGATCTCTCGCAGCGATATACGGAAATTCATGTTCGTAAGCGACTGCCAGCAAACTGGAAAGCAGCGATGGAGGCCTTTCTTGAGGCGTATCACGTGTTCAAGACCCACTCAGAAGCACTTCGTGCGACTGGCGATGCTAACGCACAGTACGACGTATTTGGAGATCATGTTTCGCGTTTTATGCACACCTCTGGTTCGCAGAGCCCACATATTGCAGTGCAACAGACAGAACAAGAAATACTGAACTTTATGATTGGTCGCAAGTTCTCTAGCGGTGTCGATATCCCTCAGGTTCCCGATGGTCAGACTGCACGTGATGTGTACTCAAGATTCGTACAACAGCAATTGAAGGAAAAATACGGCCATGATTTTTCTGATTTCAAAGTGAGTGAAACGATTGATTCAATTGAGTATTTTGTTTTCCCCAACGGATTCTTTTTCCCTGGTGCGCACAAGCCGATGGTTTATCGATTTCTTCCGCATCCAACGAATCCAGATGAGTGCACTTTTGATTTGTTGTTCTTGCGGTTTGCTCCGGACGGCCAAGCGACTCCGCCACCTGCTCAACCCCATGACGTGGACATTCACGAGAGCTATATGTCAGCGCCAGGCATTGATCAGGGTTTGGGATACGTCTACGACCAAGACACCGACAACATGGCAGCCCAGACTCGCGGGTTTAAGGGCAGTTTGAGGACCGAGCAGGTCTCGGGCAACTACCAAGAGATTCGTTCTCGACATTTGCAGCAAACCGTGGACGCGTATCTCGCCAAGCCGTAACTAGTTCAAACAGAACATGGACTTGGCTGGTATGCCTAGCCTGATTCGCAACTATCCTTTGGGCATGCCTAAAACTGGAATGCACTCTGGAATAACAACTGACGACGCGATGAACTTGGCGATGTCCGAACACGCGGTACCGCTCTATGAAGCCGTGAAGGCGTTCATCAAGAATGAGATTGATCCGATTACGGAAGAATATTTCCGTTTAGGGGAAAATCGTGCCGACCACTGGGGCTATGGCGTAGGTCAACAAGAATTGATGGATTCCGTGAAGGCCAAAGCGAAAGCAAATGGTCTCTGGAATTTCTTTTTGCCAAATGCCGAGACTGGAGAAGGTCTCTCAAATCTTGACTACGCATATATTGCCAACGAGTTGGGTCGCAACCCGATTGCTTCGGAGTGTTTCAATTGCAGTGCGCCAGATACTGGCAACATGGAAGTTCTTGAGCGCGTCGGGACGCCAGAACAAAAAAAGCAATGGCTTGAGCCGCTGCTGGCCGGCGAGATTCGCTCGGCATACGCAATGACAGAACCAGATGTTGCATCGTCGGATGCAAAGAACATTGCCTGTCGCGCCGTTCTTGATGGCGATGAGTGGCTAATTAACGGAGAAAAGTTTTACATTTCTGGAGCCGGAGATCCACGCTGCAAAATCATGATTTGTATGTTGCAAACAAGTCCTGACGGGCCACCTCATCGGCGTCACTCACAGATTTTGGTGCCAATGAATACCCCTGGTGTGGAAGTCCTCGGAGCAATGCATGTCTTTGGCGAAGATGACGCGCCACATGGACACATGCACTTGAGATTCACCGACGTGCGAGTTCCAAAGGCCAACATGTTGCTTGGTGAAGGTCGTGGTTTTGAGATCTCTCAGGTGCGACTCGGACCCGGACGTATTCACCATTGCATGCGCTCAATCGGATCAGCTGAGCGGGCGCTTGAACTCATGGTGCGTCGTGGTCTTAGTCGGGAAGCATTTGGAAAGCCAATAGCGCGACTTGGAAAAAACACGGAGGTTATCGCCAAAGCCAGAATTGAAATTGAGGCCATGCGTCTGATGGTTCTCCGTGCCGCCAAAGCAATGGACACGCTTGGCAATGCCGAGGCGCGAGTGTGGGTGAGTGCGGTCAAGGCAATGGTTCCTGAGCGTGTCTGTCAAATCATTGATGAAGCAATCCAGATGCACGGAGCAACCGGAGTTTCACAGTGGACACCGCTGTCGCGGATGTATGCAGGTCAACGGACATTGCGTTTGGCTGATGGTCCAGACGAAGTCCACTGGCATGTTGTAGGTCGGGCTGAGATTGCGCGATACGAAGGCGAAAACGATCCATTGACTGAAAGCAATCGTGGGGGAGCATTTTCGGGTCCTTCCTGAACGATGTTGATTGGTGGCTGAATCTCGGCATTTTTGTGCCGTAGCCTGAACGGCGTGACAAAGCCACTGCAGATTTCTTTTGTTCAGTCGGCCAAGGATGTGTCTGATTTGCCATCGTCACCAGTAGAGGTTGCTTTTGTCGGAAGATCAAATGTTGGCAAGTCAGCCTTGATTAATGCCTTGGCTCATCGAAAGCAACTGGCCAGAGTTTCAAATACCCCTGGGCGTACACAACTCATCAACTTGTTTGAAACGCCGACCAAAGCAACACTCGTTGACCTACCGGGTTATGGATATGCGGCGGTTCCGGGTCGCATCAAACAAGGCTGGGAAAAAATGATTGTCGGTTATTTGCTGGGACGCAAAGAACTAGCGATGGTCTATGTGCTCATTGACGGTGAAATCGGTCCCACGAAGCTAGACGTCCAGATGTTGGATCACTTGCGTGCAAATCTGGTCGCCCATACTGTTGTTGCCACAAAACAAGACAAGGTGAAATCACTCAAACGCGACGCCCGAAAGAAAGAACTTTCTGCTGGCTGTCAACTAGATGTAAACGATGTGGTGTGGGTGAGCGCCACAACTGGCGTCGGAATCGATGAATTGCGAACAATTGTCAACACACATCTCAAAATAATTTCAAAAAAGCACGCAACTACTAACGAGTAGTTGATAGGAATGAAGCATGAAAAATCCACGAGCAGCCAAAGAGACAGTCTCTGTTTCGCGCGATATTGCCGCAACACCAGAGCGCATCTGGGCGTTAGTGACAGATCTTACGCGGATGGGTGAATGGTCACCGGAAAACAAAGGTGGGGAATGGTCTGAGGGGGCAACGGGACCAGCACTTGGTGCGTGTTTTAAGGGGGCGAACAGCAACAAGAACCGCAACTGGAAAACAACAGTTGTTGTAGTTGCTTTTGATGCCCCGACGAAATTTGCCTTTGCATTGCGAGTCGGCAAAGCGCACTGGTGTGACTGGGTGTTTGAGATAGAGCCAATAGCGAATGGTTCGCACGTGACGCATTCATGGATAGACCGTCGCAGTAAATTAACCAACTGGGTGGGTGGCATCGTCAGTAAAGTTGAAAACCGTGCGGAGCACAATAGCAAGAACATGGCAGCCACACTTGAGGCTTTGGCGAAGACAGCAGTTTCAGAATCTCACTGATGAAGCAAGTTTTTTAACCTGAGTTGGTGGTGTTTAAGAGTCGCAGCGTGCGCCGAAGCGGATTACTCGGTGACACGAGGTTCTGGTCTGGATGTGTGTCGTCAAGGGAATTAGGCGGACCAGACATGGGTTCCACACAAAAAGCATGCACTGGCTCGGTGTAGAGCATCCAATGCGAGCAGTCACTCTGCAGGGTGACTTGAATACCTGCATTACTAATAGTTGGAGCCGATGAAGCGTGCATAAAACAGTCATCCCAAGGTTGTGAGGTTGGTGATGTTGCGATCGTGCTGACGATGTTGTCGGAGTCCCGGCGCAACATCACTTCAAAGTCTGTCTCTAGTTGCCATGTTTTTAAGAACCACGGATGCCAACCAAGCATTGCGGGCCACTCACCAAGGCCGCTATGAACAGAGAGCACGCAGGTTATTTCGTGTTGATCAACACTGATGGTGTGTTCGGTCCAGCCCTTAAATGGCCAAGTCGATTCGAAGTCGTAGCGCATTGTTATTGACGCAGTGGAATGCTCGACAACAGACCACGAATTGTCAAAAGCGAGACCATGAATTGCATGTGGTGAATCGTTGGCCACTACATCATGGGTGATGTCATTGTGGCGAAAAGTTGCATTACGTAGTCGACCAGCCCATGGCGCCATCACGAAGTTGCCCCATGCAGTGGGCGGGTCCGACTCACGAGATTGGCTCTGCGTGAGTAGCGGAACTCCGTTTATTTCAGCGCGTGTCATGCGGCCACCATGTTGGGGTGATACCCAGACTGAAAAAGTGGGAGAAGAAATGCAGAGGTCAGGTGACACGGGATGATTTTTTATTGGTCGTTCGTTGCCAGACCCATGCCAGCATCAATACAAGAATCAGGATAAAAGGCAAATTGCCAAGTTGAGAGTACAAGGTCCGTCCCTGACGTAGGTCAATGCTCTGAAAAATTACTTTTTGTTCGGTTATTTTCGTGCGTTGCAATACTTGTCCAGCAGGCGAAATAAAAGCGGTAAAGCCCGTTGGAGAGACTTGCGCCAACCACCGGTCTTGCTCGCGTGCGCGCAATTGCGAAGATGCGACCTGCTGCGTTTGAAGAACTGTCCAGGTGTAGCTTGATCCATTTGTCGGATTCATAATGAACGATGCATTGCGTGCGACACCTTCATTGGCACGACCCCCAAAGAACACCTCCCATGAAATGACTACTCCGGCACGCGTCATTCCGAGATCAAGAATTGCTGGGTTTTTTCCGGCGATCGCATCGCGCGGAACGAGATCAGTCGGTGCACCGAGGGTTTCAAGTAATGACCGCATCGGCATGAATTCACCGAAAGGAACTCGACGTTTTTTGTCGTACCTGCTGGTAATTGAGCCATCTGGCATCACTACGACTTGGGCGTTGGTGAAGGATTGCGCGCCGGCGTCTTCGGTTATTCCAACAGAGATGGGGACCGCGAGACGTCTGGCTTGCTCAGTCACGAGCGAAAGTTCTTGACTGTTGGTAAATATCGGCACATTGATGACGTTTTCAGGCCAGATGACGAGTTGAACTTTGTCGTCGACCGAAATAGTTTTGGTGGCGGCAAGGTGTTTATCAAAGACTTCTCGTGGGTCTGAGTCAATGGCATGAGTGCCCTGTTTGCCTCCGCCTTGCACAAGAGCGACATTGAGTTTGATGCCAGTCGATGAGACGGGCGAATAAGTGGAGCCAACAGTAATAAGCACTGCAATGAGGCCTGCAATGCGGAGTCGGTTTCGCCCAAAACCCAGGCGAAATGTACAAAATGTGATCAGGATTACCCCGCCAAGTGATGCGAGATGAACCAATGGACTCGATGCCTGTGAAATACCCAGTGAAGCAAGCGGAACACCACCGAACGGAAATGAAAATCGTAAGATTTCTGCCAGAGTGTGCGTGCACGATAATGCCAATGCGCGATGAGAAGACGAATTTTTGCCGATGACTCCACCTGCCAGTGCGGCGAGTCCGTGAAGTGCCGCAAAGATTACAACGGCAATCGGATAACCGGGTGCCGTAAGAAACCACATCCACACCCACCCAAGTGACAGCCAACCAAAACCAAAAATCCATCCAGTAACAAATCGATCACGCACCGACATCGTGTCATGGATAAGCATTGGCGCATAAAGGGCAAGTCCAACAAATGCGAGTGGCCACCAGCCCCACGGGGGCATCGATAGTGCAACAAGAAGTCCGCCAATGAGGGGTCTTAGGCGTTCTTTCATGATTCAAGGATGACTTGTGCGGTTGCGTGAGCTTGTTGAATACATGCTGGAATGCCGATGCCTCGATAACTCGCGCCGGCAAGATGCACATTCGGAGCAGCGACGGTTAGTGATGCTTCGATTCCGGCAAGACGCGAAAAATGATGTGGTCGATATTGGGGAAAAGAATCTGGCCACCGAGTGATACGTATTTCTTGGGGTTCGACATCGATATCAAGATGATGCTTCAGGTCGGCAAGTGTCAGATTGACGAGGGTGTCATCGGTGAGAGAATGCGTGTCAATCCCGTCACGGCCTACAGATGCACGAACGATCATGGAATCATCCGGCGTTCTCCAGTGTGCCCACTTATTGGAGCCAAATGAAACAGCAGTGACCCATCGTTGATCTGGTTTGGGGACAAGGTAGCCAGCACTTGTGAGTGAATGTTTCCATTGCGACCTGGGAACCGCGAGGGTGAGCATCACAACAGATGCATGAGACCACAGTGACAACTGCTGCGCCGCAGACGGGTCAAGTTGGGCAATTAACGGTGCAGTGTGCTTTGCTGGCGCTGCTAAAACAATTGCATCACCTGTGTGTGCATTTTCTGCACAGCGCACGACATAAGAGTTGTCGGCGGATTTTTCAATGTGAGTGACAGCAGAGTCAAGAAAAATACGTCCACCGAGTTGATGTATTCGTGCGGTTATAGCATCCGTGAGTGCTTGCATGCCACTGGTTGGAGATTCAAAGATGGGTCCTGATTGTTTGATTTTTGAACGGGTAGCGCGAGCCGCGAGCATCATGCTGCGTTGATTCATCAACTCGGCTATTTGTGGTACTGATTCAAGGCTGAAGTTGTCGGTGTCTGCCGCATAAATACTGCCGACAAGTGGATCCACGAGCAATTCGTGCACCTCTCGCCCAAATCTTTTGCGAATGACATGGCCGATGCAGTCTTGAGTGTCAGTTGTGCGAGGAAGTGTTGGCTCGATGGCGGCACGAATTTTTCCCCGAAGTGTGAACAAATTGCCAGAAGCAAAAGATTTCAGGTTGGCCGGCACTCCGAGCATGAGATCGCTGGGAATCAAGTGCAAACCGTTGTGCCAAACATGGGCGCCGATGGCGCGCGGAGACGTGAGCGTGGTTCCAAGTCCAACGTCGTGAGCAAGTTCGCTGGCCCATGGAACACGCGAAAGGAAAGCGTCTGCTCCCTCATCAATCGCATCAAGTCCCGCAAACGGTGAAGTGCGGATAAGTCCACCAACACGAGAGCTGGACTCAAGGACAACGACATCTAACGGTCGGTCCGTATTTTTCAATAAACTGTAGGCAGTCGTAAGTCCAGTGATGCCACCACCCACAACGACGACTCGCTGTGGTTTTGTCATGCTTTGATTACTCGTTCGGCAAGCGCAGACATCACGAATGCATCATCATTGACGCATTTCGTGCGGGCGAAGGCAAGATTGAGGGACTGGGCCTGGTGTTCTGCTTCGATATCTAAGTCGTAGAGGACTTCTAGATGGTCCGCGACAAAACCGCAGGCACACACAAGCACGCCATCAACTGGTTCGTCTTTTGAGCGGGATGCCCCTAGATCTTGAATAACGGTCAAAATATCAGGGCCAATCCACGGCTCTGGTGTGCGCCCTGCAGATTGCCACGCAATGGACCACTGAGACCATTGCGATAAACCGACGGCGGTTGCAACAGCCTGGGCGGTGGAACGCAATTCATCTGGGTAGGGGTCTCCCGCATCAATGATTCGTTGTGGCAATGAGTGGGCGGTGAAAAGGACTTTGGTTTGCTGGGGCATGGTAGACAATTTATTTTTCATGTCGGAAGCCAGAAAATTTATGAAGGCTGGTTCCGTCGCCCATGATGTGACTGCAGTGACGGTGATTGCGTGCTTGCTGGCTGCCTCCTCTGCTCTGCCAACGTATTGTCCGATTGAGTAAGACGAAAAATGGGGAGCAAGGACCAAGGCAACGATTTTGGTGAATCCCTGTGCCGCGATGGTTTCAACAGCCTCCTCAATAAATGGTGTGGCATGTTTTAGACCAAGAAACACGGTGTATTCATCGGGGCATTTTTGGTCAAGGGCGCTTTGCAGTGCAGATTGTTGTGCTTCCGTAAGTTGTTTGAGAGGAGACAGTCCTCCGATTGCCTCGTAGCGATTGGAGAGATCTCTCAGTTGGTCGTCGGTTGGCGCGCGACCCCGCCGAATGTCGGTGTAATACGGCAGGATCTCTTCTTTGCTGCGAGGAGTTCCGTAGGCCATCAATAAGACGGCAATTTTTTGAGGGGGTGTTGTCATTGAGTTGTTCTTTCGTGTACGTGCTGGACAACCGCCTGAAGAATACTGGGATCTGTATTTGGCTGTACACCGTGCCCCAAATTAAAAATGTGCCCTAGGGCACCTGCATTGTCTGCCAATACATCGTCAACTCCGGCAATCGCAATGTCCGATGTTGCAAGCACCAATGCTGGGTCGAGGTTGCCTTGAATAATTGTGTTTGCGCCGAGTCTCGTGCGGGCCAAAGAGATGCTGGTGCGCCAATCAAGTCCGATGATTGAGTTACCGACACTGTTCATTGACTCAAGTAGGTGGTCGCATCCGATTCCAAAATGGATTCCAGGTGTGTTGGGATGGCGCAGGGCTAATTGTGAGAACACTTCAGTGGTGTGCGGGCGAACATAGGTGTCATAGTCAGAGCGCGATAGTGCGCCCGCCCATGAGTCAAACAACTGAAATGCTTCTGCACCTGCAGACACCTGAGCAGAAATGAATGTAATTGAGTGTTGCGTTAGGCGTTCCATTAGTTCATGCCACAAAATCGTGTCGGTGCGCATTAAGGCTTTTGTGTGTTCGTATGTGCGACTTGGTTTGCCTTCAATGAGATAGCTCGCAACCGTGAAAGGAGCCCCCGCGAAAGCCAAAAGTGGAACATGGAGTTCCTCGACAAGTGCCAGCACCGTGTCGGTGACATAGGAGATGTCGTCAAAGGTGAGCGCTCGTAGTCTTGCAAGATCAGCAGAACTGCGAAGTGGCCGTTGTGCGACTGGTCCGGTGCCGGGCGCAACATCAATCCCAAAACCAACAGCATGCGCCGGCACGATGATGTCACTAAACAAAACGGCGGCGTCAACGCCGTAGCGCTGTACGGGCTGCAGTGTAATTTGTGCTGCTAATTCGGGATTTTTGATCGCTTCCAAGATGCTTCCGTTGCCGCGGATGGCTCGATATTCGGGCAAACTGCGGCCTGCTTGACGCATAAACCAAACAGGGGTGTGGTGGGGCTGAGTACCACGGGCGGCGCAAAGGAATGGATCGTTAATGCGACTTGTCACAGGTATCTAAACGCTATCGGACACCTTTCAAACTTGACGGTGCGGGCGAGAAGTCTGTTGGCGAATTAGGGCATCAATACGTGCGATGCGGGTGCGTGCTGGCGGATGTGATGAAACTATGCGATCACGCCAATTACTTGGTCGCTCGCCACCGCCCTGTTCGATGACCTTGCGTAATGCCGATGATAATTGACGACCAAAACCCATATTGACAGCGTGTGCATCAGCTACAAATTCGGCGCCTTTACCGACGTAATTGCCGACCAACTGTGCTAGCCGCAAATCGGCGATAAATAGCCATGAGATTATTGTGATAAGGCCAGTAGAAATGCGACCAAGAAGATTTAGAAGTGATGAATGTGGTGTCATTGATTCGGTTGCAGCTTGTGCAACGTTTTGAAAAAAGAATCCGATCTGGGCAAGAACGATGATTGGAATACTTAACCACTGACCAATTGTCAACGCAATCGTATGAGACCCGATATGGTGTCGCACTTCATGGGCAATAACTCCGGTGAGTTCGTCATGAGTGAGCTCGGTAATCGCAAAACTAGAGACAATTACAAGATGGCCACCACTGGCAAATGCGTTGAGATCATCGGAATCAATTACTGCGAGGACAAATTTGCGGGGAGATATGTGATGTGCTTGGGCAACGACAAGCCAAGCACGTTGCAGGTCATCTCTTTCTTGACGAGTCGGTTTTCGGGCACCAAGAAGTTGTCGCAAAAATAATAATTGTGTTGGTTTCCAAAACAGAACAACGACAAAGATCAACCAGATACCGGCAAACATCAAATACGAGAACTGATGAAACAATGAGGTCGCCCACCAAAAAACTCCAACTGCGATCGCCCAGGCGGGCAAAAGTGCAACAACGGGGATAATCGCAGTGATGGCAACCTTGTCGATGGTGCGTGTCGAAGGCGACTGCGACACTCGGGGCATGGTGTCAAGTAGAGCAGTACGGGACCTGTGGGTCAATCACCGTATGGAATAATTATGGGGGTGTTCTACACTTGAGTCATGGGTGCAACTCGAGCAGAACGCATTGAAATGCGACAGCGCAACCCCAAGTGGAAGAACCCGCCCCTGTTTATTGATATGTCGATTTGCATCAATTGTGATGCGTGTTTGAGGCATTGCCCGGAGCAGTTGGGCGCAATTTTCAACCACGGCATTGACGTGGTGATAGTTCCAGAACTCTGCAGTGGCTGCGACAAGTGCCTACCTGTGTGCCCCGTGGATTGTATTCACCCTTTTGCGGACTGGGAAACGACTGGGTATCCCATTGAATGGTGGGAAGAACCTGGCAGTAGTAATGACCCCTATCAATAGGAATAAAGTCAAGGGCACGCAATAAGAGAGGGGTCCGACGTGACAGCACCAACAATTCCAGGAACAGAGCCGATGTCGCATGTGGGTGTTGGCGAAGTAGGCGTGCTCGTGGTGCACGGATTCACCGGCAACCCCGGAAGCATGCGTGGTTTGGCAAACGAATTTGTGTTGGCAGGTTTTCATGTGGAAATGCCTCAACTTGCAGGTCATGGCACAGCAGTTGAAGACATGGTGCCAACGCGATGGGCTGACTGGACACGCGATGCAAATGCGGCGTATGCACGGCTGGCACAACGCGCGAGCAAGATCGTCGTGGCAGGTTTGTCAATGGGTGGCTCCATTACATTGTGGCTCGCAACACAACATCCTGAATTGTGCGGAATCATCTGCGTCAACCCTGCAACAATGCCCCTGCCGACGGCACTTGTAGACGCGGTGCAGGGCATGCTTGATGCTGGAGAAGTACAAATAGAAGCGATCGGTAGCGACATTGCCGACCCTGATGTAGTGGAGAAGGCGTATCAAGCAACACCGTTAGCACCATTGATGTCATTTCAAAAAGATGGACTCGTGCCCTTGTCACAACGCTATGGAGATATTGCGATGTCGTTATTGTTATTCACATCAACGCAGGACCACGTTGTGTCGCCATCTGATAGTGATGCGCTCGCTGCAACATATGGCGGGGCAGTGGAGCGTGTCATCCTTGAGCGTAGTTACCACGTGGCTACCCAAGATTACGACCGCGAAATTATTTTTGAGAAGTCTGTTGACTTTGTCCGCAAGATGACGGCATAAGTAGTTGCTGAGTTCTCTCGTCGCTTCACTTCCGAGTCCGTCATCTGGCGTACTTGAAATTGGACCTCTGCGTCTAAATGCATATGGGCTGATGATTGCGCTTGGCGTAGTTGCGGCAGTGTCACTGGCCGGAAGACGTCTGGAAAAAAATGGTGTTGGAACCCATGACGATATGTCAACTATTGCAATCTGGGCCGTACCCGCAGGTGTGATTGGCTCGCGTTTGTATCACGTCATTACCGACTGGGGTCGTTTTGACGGTGATGTTCTGGAGATGGTCAAGATCTGGAAAGGCGGACTCGGTATTTGGGGTGGCATTGCTCTTGGTGTGCCGGTGGGTTTATATGTGGCGCATCGTCGGGGTCTGGAAATCGGATCAGCATTGACATGTGTCGCACCGGCACTGCCTTTGGCGCAAGCGATTGGTCGCTGGGGGAACTGGTGGAATCAGGAACTATTTGGTCGGGCGACAACAATGCCGTGGGGTCTTGAAATATCGGCGGACAAAACTATTGCCGTCGGTTATCCGGTTGGCACCGTTTTTCATCCGACATTTCTTTACGAGTCAATTCTTTGTGTTCTGCTTTGTGTCGGACTCATTTATCTTGACCGACGGCTACCGATGCGATCGGGAGGCCTGTTTTTTGTGTACACCGCTAGTTATACGGCATTTAGATTTTTCATTGAGGGAATTCGTATTGACCCCGCCCAATCTGTTGGTGGACTACGCATCAATCAATGGGTGTCACTGGCGGTATTTGTTGTCTCAGTTCTGATTTTGCTCAGTTATTTTCGGCGTGGACGGGTTGTACGACTAGTAATTCAAGATGATGCAGGCGCTACGGTGAATCCCTATGAGTGAGCCAGTTTTGTATGAATTTCATGAACCAGGTGTTGGTGTCATTACTTTTAATCGCCCTGACCGAATGAACGCATGGACCCCAGAAATGGGTGACATGTATTTTGGCTACATCGATCAATGCGTTGCTGATCCAAAAGTGCGCGTCATCGTTGTGACGGGTGCGGGTCGTGGCTATTGCGCTGGGGCAGATATGGATTCGTTGCAACAAATCGAATCATCATCGGGTGCCGACCGCGATCCAAGTCGGGCGGCTGGTAGTCGCGTGCAACTAGAGATCACCGCAATTCCAAAACCAGTGATTGCGGCGGTCAACGGTGCGTGCGCTGGGCTCGGACTTGTACAGGCGTTGATGTGCGACATTCGTTTCGCTGCATCTGGAGCCAAGTTCACGACCGCATTTGCCAAGCGTGGACTGATTGCTGAATACGGTGTGTCATGGATTTTGCCCCGACTCGTCGGACCTGCAAGGGCAATGGACTTGCTGTTCTCAAGCAGAATCGTGTTGGCAGAAGAAGCTCAAGAAATGGGCATGGTAAACATGGTTCTGCCAGCAGATGAACTAATGGAATACACAATGACATATGCCCGAGATATGGCTCGCGATGTGTCCCCGACATCAATTTCAATCATGAAGCGACAGGTCTATGGCGATTACAACCAAGATCTTAATACCGCCGGAAAAACCGCAGTGGAACTGATGATCAAATCATTTGGTCGACCAGACTTTGCCGAAGGTGTTTCAAGTTTTGTGCAGAAGCGCCAGGCAGAGTTTCCGCCCGTCAATCAAAGCGCATAAATAGATCTCGCAAAGTAGCGGCAAGTTCTTCTGGAACAACCGGATTAAAAAACTCGCCTGTTGAAACTTCTGCTGCCGCGATATAGCGCATCAAGCCAGTAGCCCGCCAAGGTGAAACGATCTCGATGTTCATATGCACAGGCATATCGGTATTACTGAAATCACGTTGATTAATCCACATCATGTAGGGCAGTGGTTGTTGATACATCGCATCAAGGGCACTCATCGTGCGTCGTAAGACTCGTGCGAGGTCTTCAAGTTGTTCTGTTGACGATGACGGCAGGTCACCAACGGCTGTTGTTGGCCAGATCTCAAGTGCGACTGGATATTCAGAGGCAAACGCAACAGCAGTGCTCCACTCACTGCTGTGGTCCACAAGGAGTTCAGGCTGTGTCGGTGGTTCCCATCGCAGACGTTGTCTCGAGCGTTGTGGTACGTGGTCAAAGGCGTATAACTGCCCATGAGGATGACTGATGGTGGCTCCGACATCAGCACCGCGATTTTCAAAAATCAAAATAGTAGAGACGTCGCTTCTGGCAGCGTGGTGCCGTGTCCGTTCGACCCATAAATCAATCAGTCTTCGGATCGCATCAGTGGGCAGTGTCGCAAGGGATGCATCGTGTTGTGCTGAATACAACAACACCTCACAACGGTCTTCAGGCAATGCAGGCCAGCGATTGGAAAACCACCTGACGTCATAGGGTTCGGGGCTTTCAAGTCCACCCACACAAAAAGGGCACGCCTGGGCGACATCAGTTGCGGCGTTGGGGCGAGTTTGGCGTGACTGCACTACATGGACGCGTGTGTGGTGGGTGGGATCGACGCGGTCCATGGGTTGCACGATGACTAGTCTGACACTTCCGAGTACCGTATCGGCGGTGACACAACGAGTACACATTCCGAGTCCGAATTGTTCGGTCGTGATCGAGGTCGGAGACGCCATGCCCTTTGTCGCGTATTGGGGTGCGCCCATTGTCGACGCCGATGACGATGCCACGATGTCTTTGGCCCTTGATGAACTGATGCCGCGTGGCTCACTGCCAGGTGGTCTTGATCAAGAGTGTGCGATTGGTCTTGTTCCAATGCATGGTGACGGATGGGTGGGAAGACCTGGTCTGCAAGGTCATCGACGCGGAGGCACTTCATGGGCGCCACGCTTCAAAAACGCACAAGTGATTCCACTCGGGGGTGGAGGCATCGGTTGCGTAGTCACTGTTCAAGATGATGTTGCCGAATTAGAACTCGCCTTGAGGGTTGAATTGTGCGTGAGCGGAGCCTTGAGCATTCAAGCAACTATCCGCAATGTTGGATTGCAACGTTATTCGCTTGATGCATTGACGATCACTCTTCCGATGCCGAGGCGAGCAACGCGTCTGACAACATTTCATGGTCGCTGGTGCAAAGAGATGCAGCGCGACACGAGCGACTGGAAAGTTGGTGCTTGGACGGCAGAGAACCGTCGCGGTCGCACCAGTCATGAATATCCGCCGCTGGTATTTGCCCAGACCGATACGGCCTCTGCGGTCAGTGGTGAAGTGTGGGCCTTGCACACGGCATGGAGTGGCAATCACGTGACTTTGGCTGAGCGCCTTGCTGATGGTCGTCGATATATACAAATGGGGGAGTTGTTGCACAGCGGCGAGATTTGTTTAGAAGCAGGAGAGACCTACACGACTCCGCGAATTGTCGGTGCCTATTCCTCAATGGGTGATTCTGGAGTTGCTCAGGTGATGCAGGCGGAGGTGCGGTCAATGCGTGATCCGCTGTCATCGCGTCCTGTCACGCTCAATACGTGGGAAGCGGTGTATTTCAATCATGAACCCGACACTCTGCACCAACTTGCCCATGTTGCAGCCGATGTTGGGGTGGAGCGTTTTGTCCTGGATGACGGTTGGTTTTTAGGCCGCCGAAATGATTCTGCTGGTTTGGGTGATTGGTACGTTGACCCTGTCGTTTATCCGCACGGACTCGCACCATTAATTGACACGGTGAAATCCCGCGGAATGCAGTTTGGGTTGTGGCTTGAACCAGAGATGTTGAATCCTGACAGCGATCTGTATCGTGCGCATCCTGATTGGGTACTCGAACATGCTGGTTATCCGCATGTCTTGGGGCGTCACCAACTTGTGCTGAATCTAACTATTCCCGAAGCATATGAGTACATCTTGCGGCGCATTGATGCACTACTGACCGAGCACGATATTTCCTATCTGAAATGGGATATGAACAGACCTCACGTTGCTGCTGCGAACCCTCGTGGAACGGCAGCAACACATGCCCAAACAAAAGTGCTGTATATGTTGCTTGATGAGATTAGATTTTTACATCCAGGTGTTGAGATTGAGTCTTGCTCGTCAGGCGGTGGTCGCATTGATCACGAAATTTTGCGAAGAACTGAGCGAGTGTGGACAAGTGACACTAATGATCCGATATTGCGTCAGGCAATCCAACATCACACCTCACTTTTAGTTCCACCAGAAATGATGGGATGCCATATCGGAGCACCAACTGCCCACACCACGAACAAAACATCGACACTCACTTTTAGAGCGATTACTGCCATGTTTGGTCATCTTGGTATTGAATGGAATCTCTTGCACGCCACTCCGACTGAACTTGAAGAACTTCGTGCCGTTGTCGCACTGCACAAAGAACTACGTCATCTCCTGCATTCAGGACAGGTCATTTTCACCACCATGTTTGCTGATTCAGACGGAGAATATTTGGCCCACGGCGTGGCCTCAACAGATTTGAGTCGTGCCGTGATGGCTGTCTCTCGCTTGCTTGACATCAAAGCTGATGCCCCACCCAATTTGCGTATTGTCGGCCTAGATCATCGGCGTCAATACAAGGTGTCCTGTTTGCTCGGGCAACCCCTCGGTGGTGACTATGTCGTCAGTCACCACTCCGGATACGACATTGAGCACAATGGGCTTGAGATTTTGTCGATGCCGCCTGAATCGGCTGTGCTACTAATGCTTGAATCCTCGTAGAATTAGGGCGTGACATCCTCTCCATCTAATTCTTCAATTACTTCGGCTGAGGTCATCAAGGTTGCCCGATTAGCGCGACTTGACATTGACGCGGCTCAAGTTGAACACTTCACCGAACAACTTGCCAAAGTTCTTGGGCACTTCACCGATGTAGACGCCCTTGATCTTTCTGACGTTCAGCCAATGACTCAGGCATACCCCTTAGCCAATATTTTGCGCCAAGATGTTGAGCAGCCGTGTCTTGACCGCGATGAAGTTTTGGCTGCGGCACCACAAGCCCAAGATGGTCGTTTTCGTGTTCCAACAATTAACGGTGAGGCATAGCAGTGGCATCTCTCCCTACGACGGCTTCTGACATTGCTGCAGCCGTCGCTTCTGGTTCAGTCACCGCTTCTCTAGTCCTAGAACATCATCTTGCGGCAATTACGGCACGCGAAAGTGATGTGCACGCATTTAATTTGATCACAATAGAGAATGCGCGCCAACACGCTGCCCGAATTGATGCCGATGTCGCAGCCGGCAAATCAGTTGGTGCACTCGCTGGAGTACCGCTGGCACTCAAAGACAACATGTGCACGCGTGGAATTGAGACAACTTGTTCGTCTCGCATACTGCAGGGCTGGAAGCCTCCCTATGATGCCACGGTTGTGCAACGACTTCGTGATGCTGGCGCAATCACGGTTGGTAAAACCAACCTGGACGAGTTTGCGATGGGATCGAGTACGGAAAACAGTGCATTTGGGCCGACCAAAAATCCTCTCGATCTTTCACGCGTTCCTGGCGGCAGTAGTGGCGGTAGTGCAGCAGCCGTAGCAGCCGGATTCAGTGCTGTGAGTTTAGGAAGTGACACTGGTGGCAGTATTCGTCAGCCCGCAGCACTGTGCGGTGTTGTTGGTGTCAAACCCACGTACGGACTCGTCAGTCGCTACGGACTCGTCGCTTTTGCGAGCAGTCTTGACCAAATTGGTCCGTTTGCAAACACGGTGTATGACGCCGCACTTGTCACAGAGGTGATTGCCGGACATGACCCAAAGGACTCCACCTCAATACCCCAACCCGTACCTGATTTGCGCTCCGCCGTTGGCAAGGGTGTGGCTGGTATGCGCATCGGTCGCATCACAGACTTGCCAGTCGGAGCAGAACCAGAAGTTTTGCAACGTCTCGATGATGCTTTTCAAGCTCTCGCTGCTGCTGGCGCTGAAATAGTTGACGTGACATTGCCCTCAATTGAATATGCGCTAACGGCTTACTACCTGATTGCGCCTGCCGAAGCCAGCAGTAACTTGGCTCGTTACGACGGCGTTCGATACGGTCTGCGCGCCGAAGCCTCAGAAGTAAACGCGATGTATGGCGCCACTCGTTCGGCTGGGTTCGGTGACGAAGTAAAGCGCCGCATCATGCTTGGAACTTATGCGTTGTCTGCCGGATACTTTGACGCGTACTACGGGAAAGCACTCAAAGTGCGGCGACTGATTGCCGATGACTTTGACCGTGCATATACCCAGGTTGACGCAATACTCACGCCAACATCACCAATGGTCGCATTTGAGTTTGGTGACAAAGTTGAAGACCCAATGGCAATGTATCTGTGTGACATCTACACCATCCCGAGCAATTTGGCAGGACATCCAGCCATGAGTTTGCCTTTTGGCCGTGGTGCACACGAGTTGCCCGTCGGTATTCAAGTCATGGCACCAGCCCTTGGCGAGGTTCCTATGTTTCGGGTTGCAGGCGCACTTGAAAATGCAGCAAGAGGTCTGCCATGACGGACATGTTGATACACAACGGTTGGGAACTTGTAGTTGGACTCGAGGTTCATGTTGAACTGGCAACCAAAACAAAGTTGTTCAGTGGATCACCCAATCGCTTTGGAGATGAGCCCAATACCAACATCGATCCAGTCACTCTTGGACTTCCTGGTGCGCTACCCGTGCTCAATCAGTATGCGGTCGAACTTGCAATGCGCATTGGAATAGCGCTCAACTGCACGGTGCAGGCATCGACTTTTCATCGCAAAAACTATTTTTATCCAGACATGCCCAAGGCGTATCAAATCAGCCAATATGACCAACCACTGAATGTTGATGGTTTTTTGATGTTGCCAGGCAAAGTCAGAATCGGAGTAGAGCGCGCGCATCTCGAAGAAGACACGGGCAAGAGCACGCATATCGGCGGAGCAACAGGTCGCATTCACGGCAGCGAGTATTCCCTCATTGACTTCAATCGCGCAGGTGTACCACTTGTTGAAATTGTTTCGCGTCCAGATATTCGAAGTAGTGAGCAGGCTCGTCAGTATGTTTCCGAATTGAGAGCAATTCTGTTGGCAGTAGGCGCATCCGATGCAAAGATGGAGGAAGGCTCAATGCGCGTTGACGCCAATGTGTCCGTCCGTAGGCCTGGTGCCGAACTCGGGACACGCTGTGAGATAAAAAATGTCAACTCGGTAAAGGCGATTGGTCGAGCAATTGACTATGAAGCACGTCGTCAGATTGACCTGATTGAAAATGGCGACAGGGTTCGTCAGGAAACTCGCCACTGGGACGATGGCGAAGGTCGTACACATACATTGCGCGTTAAAGAAGATGCTGACGATTACAGATATTTCTTGGAGCCTGACCTGGTTCCGCTTGCACCGAGCCTTGAGTGGATACAAACAGTGAAAGACAATATGCCACCATTGCCTGGTGCTCGTCGGGAGCGTTTATCCGAAATCACAGGTGTATCCCAGGAATCTGAAGCAGTAATCGTTGTTGTCGAACGTGGTCAAGACGACTACATTCACGAAGTCGTTGCCGCTGGTGGGGATGCAGGGAAAGCTCTGGTGTTTGTACAGCAGGCTTTCGCTGATGAGAGTGCAAAGCCACGAGTGCCGGCCAAAGATATTGCCTTGCTCACTGTGCTGGAGCGAGATGGAAAGATTACGTCCACTCAGAGCAAAACACTGCTCGGAGAAATTGTTTCCAATGGTGGTGGGGACGCAGTGGCACTCGCTTCGGCCAAGGGTTTTGAAGCAATGGATACATCGGCTAGTGAGGCAATGGTAGATGAGGCGATTGCCGCTAATCCAGACGCATGGGCTAAATATTGCGCTGGCGAAGAAAAAGCAATGGGTGCTCTTGTCGGAGCAATCATGAAGTTGTCACAAGGCAAAGCAGACGGCAAGGTCGTCACGGCGATTCTGCAGGCCCGTCGTACCAAATAAATGTATATTCTTCGCCTGCACGGAGCGCGTCGTGGTTGGCGTACAGTTCAATCATGGACTTTTTAATTCCAGAAGATATTCAAGCCACACTCCTTGAGATTGATGCCTTCATCGAGGCAGAAATAAAACCGCTTGAACAACAAGACGACAACATTCGGTTCTTTGATCATCGTCGTGAGTGGGCCAGGACAGATTTTGAAAACGGCGGAGTTCCGCGCGCTGATTGGGAAGAACTCTTGCGCGAGATGCGTCGTCGAGCAGACAAAGCAGGTTGGTTGCGGCTGGCGTTGCCAACAGAATTTGGCGGTCAGGGAGCATCAAATCTCAAGATGGCCATTATTCGCGAACATATGGCGTCAAGAGGTTTGGGTCTGCACAATGATCTGCAAAACGAGTCAAGCATCGTTGGTAATTTTCCGACAGTGCTGATGATGCGTGACTTTGGGACACCAGAGCAAATAAAAACATGGATGCCTGGTTTCTTGGATGGCACAAAGCGACTTGCCTTTGGTCTGACAGAACCAAATCATGGTTCTGACGCCACGTATCTAGAAACAACGGCGTTCCAAGATGGTGATGAGTGGGTCATTAGTGGAATGAAACGCTGGAACAGTGGGCTACACCACGCCACTCACGACATTATCTTTGCTCGCACAAGTGGTAATCCCGGAGACCCCAAAGGAATTTCGGCGTTTCTGGTGCCCACTGATGCACCAGGCTTCAAGGTGGAGTTTTTTTGGTGGACATTCAACATGCCAACCGATCATGCCGAGGTCAGCATGAAAGATGTACGCGTTGGCGCCGATGCACTTTTTGGTCGCCTTGATCATGGTCTTGAACTAGCGCAACACTTCGTCCATGAAAACCGCATTCGCCAAGCCGCATCTTCGCTTGGTGCGGCGCAGTTTTGTGTAGATGAAGCGGTGAAGTATTCAAATACTCGTGTCACATGGGGTAAAAAATTAAGTGTCAATCAGGGAATACAGTTTCCACTAGTTGAACTACACACCGAAGCCGCAATGCTGCGTCAGCTTGTGCGCTATACCGCTTGGATGCTTGACCACAAACACCATATGGAGGTCACTCATCTTGTGGCGATGTGCAACTATCGAGCGAACCGTTTGGCATGTGACGCGGCTGACCGAGCGATGCAAACGTGTGGTGGCATGGGGTATAGCCGGCATATGCCGTTTGAGCATATTTATCGGCATCATCGTAGGTATCGCATTACAGAAGGAAGTGAAGAGATCCAGATGCGCAAGGTGGCTAGCAACCTTTTTGGATTTGGTCGCCAACCGAAAGGACAAAAGTGAAAAAAATCCTCATCTGCATGGTGTTCAGTATCGGAGCAGTGGCCTGCAGTTCGGGTGACTCCGTAGAAAAGGTCGACGAACTTACTTGCTCAACGCCTTCAATTGAATGTCTGTTGCCGTGGCCCAATGATGCGCTGACGGTTTTTGAAAAATCAGCCGACAAAAACGGGCGAAAACTAAATCTGCAAGAGGCATGGATGCCAACCAACGCAACAGAGAAACCTATTGATGTGACGGATATGAACAGGGCAAATGGCTTTAGTCCCGGATCAGCAATTTTATTACTTGTTCCCGGTGTCAATTTGGAGGCAAGCAAACTTCCTACCTCGGACCATATCGAGGACTCTCTCAACAAAGATGCCGGAATTATTATTACTGATAAGGCGACAAAAGAAAAGATTCCATATTGGGCCGAATTAGATTCTCGCGCCACCAGCGACTCAACACGTTTGCTGATAGTGCATCCTGCCGTGTCACTGAAAGAAGGTCACACGCATGAGGTGCGAGTGCAAAGCCTGAAAGATATTGATGGCAAAATTCTTGAGGCTCCAGAAAAATGGTCATTTACAATTGCAGATACAGAGTCATTGTCACAACGGCTACTGCATATCCGCGCTGAGGCCTACACGGAACTCGCCGATCAGGCTCCGAAATTTTCTGTGACGAGCTCGCAAGTAGAGCAAGTTGCCGGGGCTGATGTGCGCACTGTCATGGGAACATTTGATGTTCCACTTTTTCTGTCAAAGGCCGAACCTGGCGGTACTTTCAATCTTGATGCCAACGGCCTCCCACAACGCGGGGTCGGAATGTATCCCTCCCGATTTATTTGTGTGATGCCAAACACCGTGGCGTCAACTTCCTCGCTACCGATCGTTTATGGACACGGTTTGCTCGGCGGTGCCGAGGAGGCTCTCAGCTTTAAGGGTGTAGCAGTCGAGCAGAACGCGACAGTTTGTGCCACTGATTGGATCGGAATGGCAAACTCAGATCTCTTGAATGTCGGCACACTCTTGCTTGATTTGTCAAATTTTTCTTCTCTTGCAGATCGTCTACAGCAGGGAATAGTGAACTTTCAGTTCTTGGGGCGCCTCTTAAATCACAAGGATGGGTTTGCATCGTCTGATGACTTCCAGTTCCAAGGTAAGCCTATTTTTGAATTAGGTGGCACACAGTTTTTGGGAAGTAGTCAAGGGGGCATCTTGGGCGGAGCGGCAAGTGCGGTGTCAACTGAATGGAGTCGCGTTGCTCTAGGGGTGCCCGGAATTAATTATTCTTTGTTATTGACTCGCTCAATCGACTGGGATCAATTTGCCCAAATTTTTGAAAAAGCATATGTAGATGACATTGAGCGGGTGATGGCAATTCAACTAGTGCAACTGTTATGGGATCGCGGAGAAAATAACGGCTATGCGCAACATCTAACAGCAAATACATACGACTCTTTTTCCCCGAAGGATGTCTTGTTGATTGAAGCCTTTGGTGACCATCAAGTAGCAAATATTTCAACTGAAATTTTGGCGCGCACCATTGGAGCGCGCGTTCACACGCCAGTGTTCGGGACAAAGAGGTCATCAGCTGCCATCCCGATGTGGGGTATAGAACCTTTGTCTGATGGGCGAACCAGTCCCGCATTGGTGCTGTGGGATTTTGCAAATCCAGCTCCCCCTGCAGACAATCAAGCGCCACGCTCACCCGAATATGGTGAGGACCCGCATGGGGCTGGATCGGGCGAGCCTCGCGTCGCAACACAGGTGTTCACTTTCTTGAAAACCGGCGAGATTCTTGATGTGTGTGATGGTGCTGCGTGCACCAGCGATGTTTTAACGCGCTGAGGACGGCGCAATAAGCACTGCCACGATTAGTCTTGAACCATGTCAACAGACTCGCATGGCACTCCAATTGACATAAAGCCACGTAGTCGTGATGTCACAGACGGTGTACAAAAAGCAGCATCAAGGGCGATGTTGCGGGCAGTTGGCCTGACTGATGACGACTGGCAAAAGCCCCAAGTAGGCATTGCTTCAAGTTGGAACGAGGTGACGCCGTGCAATATGTCATTGCGTCGACTTGCTGCGGCCGCCAAAAAAGGTGTGCAGGACGCGGGTGGTATCGCCCTTGAGTTCGGCACTATCACGGTGAGCGACGGCATCTCAATGGGACACGAAGGAATGCGGGCGTCACTAGTGAGTCGAGAAGTGATTACTGACAGCGTGGAGACTGTAATTCACGCTGAGCGATTTGATGCATTTGTCGGACTTGCTGGATGTGACAAGAGCATTCCTGGAATGCTGATGGCTGCTGCTCGTCTCAATCTGCCGTCAGTGTTTGTTTATAACGGCTCTACTGTGCCTGGTGTGCACGCGGGGAAAAATATCGACATCACTACCGTGTTCGAAGCCATTGGTGCTGTGGGGGCTGGAACAATGTCTGAAGCAGAACTCGGCGATATTGAACGTGCAGCGTGCCCTGGCGAGGGCGCATGTGGCGGAATGTTCACGGCAAACACGATGTCATCAATTGCTGAAGCACTTGGGATGAGTTTGCTTGGTAGTGCGTCAGCACCTGCAATAGATCCGAGTCGCGAAACAGACGCAGCCCTTGCAGGTGCTGCAGTCATGAATCAGTTACGTCTGGGAATTAGACCACGAGACATCATGACAAAAAAAGCATTTGAGAACGCAATTGCGGTGGTAAATGCGCTCGGTGGGAGCACAAATGCCGTGTTGCACCTGTTGGCAATTGCAAATGAGGCCCAAGTTGCACTCGGACTTGACGACTTCAACCGTATTGCTGCGCGCGTTCCTCATATTGCCGACACAAAACCTGGTGGTAAGTATCACATGACAGATGTTCATCGCATTGGTGGAGTGCCTGTCGTTCTAAAACATCTGCTTGATGCCGGGCTCCTACACGGCGATGTTCTCACATGCAATGGCAAGACAATGTCTCAAAACTTGGCTGATATCAATCCGCCAACCCCAGACGGTGAGGTTGTTCATTCATTAAGTAATCCAATTCATGCCGAGGGTGGCATCAATGTGTTGACTGGATCTCTTGCACCTCATGGGTCAGTTGTCAAGGTGGCTGGTCTATCCAAAGATCAAATGGTCTTTGAGGGTCCGGCGCGCGTTTTTGATGGTGAAGATGGCGCAATGGCTGCAGTGATGGACGGGAGTATCGCTCCTGGAACTGTGATTGTGATTCGCTACGAGGGTCCAAAGGGCGGACCAGGGATGCGCGAGATGTTGGCGATTACCGGAGCGCTGAAGGGCGCTGGTCGGGGAGCTGATTGTGCGCTAATTACAGATGGTCGCTTTAGTGGTGGCACCTGGGGATTTTGTATTGGTCACGTGGCTCCCGAGGCAGTTGATGGGGGACCAATTGCTTTTGTGCGAGATGGCGACATCGTGCGGGTTGATGTGCCCCAAAAACAGCTCAACTTGTTGGTTTCAGACAATGAACTGGGGCTCCGCCGACAAGGCTGGATCCCCAATGCCCCCCGCTATACAAGCGGGGTCTTGGCAAAATATGCCAAATTGGTGCAGGGTGCCGAAACTGGCGCGATAACCAATATCATCCTCTGACCCGTTTTTGAGAGATGCCCCCTGGGGTGGGGAGGTTCAGAACACTGCGACACCCCTTTGTCACACTACGCAGGCTTTGATTTCCTGCCATAGGACTCGTCGGTTTATAAAGATATAAAGCACAACCATTACCGTTTTGTCAACCCCAAAAGGAGCCACTACATGACCCATTCCACCTCTGACTCAATCAAGTCCAACATTGCCCAAGATCTTGATATTCAGATCACGAGTCTTTTGGGTGAATGTCCTCTGAGCGAGAATGGTAAGTGGGTTACCTATATCGAATCTGATCAGTTCCCCGAGGGGGCAATTGTGTTTCCAGTTCTAACAATTAGCGGTGCGAAGCAGTTGGCGTCGGAGCTTGCTGAAAAAACAGAAGAACTTGAATCGTGTCAGGTAACGACCTCGGCATACGAGCCATCTGACGCTGCAAACTCATTACCTCCAGAGGTTGCGGTCTACAAGTACCACCTCAAGGCTGACTAGTGGGCTTAGTCCAGACCATACTGCCACCCGAGGACTGGAGCATCACACTCACAAAAGACGATGTTGAGTGCTTCTCATTTGTAGCCCAGGTAACACGGCGTATAGAGAGTGCGAATGAAGTGGTGTGGTTGAGCATCAAAGACGGGAAACGCAAGTGGTGCGCAAGCGAGCGCAATACCACGGTGTGGGGCAACGCCGTCTATGACGGCAGCCCATTTGATTTAATGATCCCCTTCGGCCCGACTTTTCTCCGTCATGTGGCAGGGCTCGTGAGCGAATCAGATACCTGTTTTCTGACTGTATCGCCAGATAAAAAAGTGTGCATCGTCAGTTCTGGAAAAGAAGAAGTTCATGGCGATATCCCCTCTAAATGGGAACCTTCAACCATTGATTTAAATATTGAAGGAGACATCAACGTCACCCTGAGCAAGATACAGGCACGGCGACTCGGCGCATTAATCAATGAATGGCCTGGGCCGGTCGATAAAGATGAGTTTCCAAATTTTCTTGCACCATTTGTCATTATCGAAGTGGGTGATAAAAAAATGACATGCACAATGGATTGGTCACGCTATGGAGGTCGTGCCAACACCACTGTGTTCGCAATCAATTCGACACCCTATTGCAAATTTGAGTGCGATGCTTATGTTTTGGGTCATGGACTCACCGAAAATTTCTCTGAAGAAGAATGGAAAATGACAGTGTCTTCAACTAATCCAACTTCTCTCGGAGTTTATAACTCAGAGATTGGCTTTTTTGTCGCACTTGAGCGCGAGTGTGTTGAGCTTGTTCGCAAGCAGATTGAGTCTGAACTTAATTTGCTTGATGTCGACATGCTGGTGTGGGACACAAAGGCTGTGCATCCAGTAGTGCATTTTACGTATAATTCAACCCCGATGGACGTTGTTATTATGCCCGACAAAACAGAGCATGACGATTTCATCAGGGTGACGCTGTGTATTGCCAGCGGTGTGTCAAACAATTTGGCAACGTTTCAAGAAATCAATAATTTCAACGAGGCTCGCCTTGGTCAAAAATATGTCCTGAACGGCGATTCGATTTTTCTGGTCACCGATCTGTCAACGAGAAAAATTGACGATTTATTCGCGACCGTAATGACGATGCAACATCAGTATGCTGATTTGTCAGCGCTGTTCGCCGTGCTGAAAGACTAAATGCCACGGCCTTAAGGCCTTGCAAGTTCAGTTAAGCGTACTAATTACCCTATAGTCATCGGGTGCCCTCGGTAATAGAACCATTTTATGTAGCTGTCGATATTGTGGCGATGACGATTCAAGACAATGAACTCAAGACGGTGGTCGTGCATCGTCAGACTGCCAAAACAGGGGTATTGGCTCTGCCAGGTGGGCTAGTCAGGCCAAACGAGGGTCTCCGTCAAGCAGCCATACGTGAATTACGTGAAGAAACTGGGATAAAAGTCGGGGCTGATCAATTGCATCAGGGACGAGCATTTGGTGACCCCGATCGTGATCCACGTGGTCGGTATGTGAGCATTGCGTATGTTGCGTTATTGCCAGTAATTGATGTCATCAAGGCTGGATCTGATGCTTCATCTGCAGAACTTGTACCTGTGCAACGTATTTTGACCGGAAAATTGAAACTTGAATTCGACCATAACAAAATCGTGAGAGCTGCCTATAAAAAAGCGATAAAGCTGCTCGAAGAGACATCAGCAGCTACATCTTTTTGTGATCGCTCGGGTTTTTCACTCAGCGAATTGCGGCATGTTTACGAGACAATTCTTGGGTGGAAAATAGATCCGGCGAACTTTCGGCGCAAGGTTGCTGAGACCAAGGGATTAGTTGAGATTGTTGAACTTGGATTGGTTGCACCATCGGGCGGAACCCGTGGTCGCCCATCTGATATGTATATTCGTGGAAAAGCGACAGATTTAGATCCGCCGATGCGATTTAGGGGACCAAGCGACAAGAAATTGCGCTAGCGATTTGCGATGGCGCGCCAGCCCATCATGGTTGCACCCAAAAATATTGTGGCCACCACAATGAAAGCACCAGCTGTTCCGCGATCCCATACAAAGTGGCGCAACACCATGCCAAGTGCAACGCTGATGATCCAAATAGCGGCACCAGTAGACATTGCGCGCGGTGTGCGGTGTGCGCGAAGCATGAGCCATGCAATCACCACGGCGATCCAAAAGGGGGCAGCAACATCAAGGACCCCACTGACACCTGTGTCTTGGTCGTGATTGCGAGTGCCGATGAAAACCAATGCAAGTACGCACGCCATGTCATAGAGCAACGGACGCAACCTGGCACGAGACATGCTCACGGAATCTGGCATGTCAGTCTTCGTCGTAATATTCACGTCCCAAATGAGTGATTTGGTCTTCTCCCATTATCCAGCGCAAGGTGTTTTTGAGTTTGGTCAACTGAATAAAGAGATCATGTTCTGGGTACAAGCCAGGGGCAACTTGGGGGCTCTTGTAATAAAAGGACAACCACTCTTGGATGCCTCCAAGACCAGCGCGTTGGGCGAGATCGCTATAGAGCACCAAATCAAGGGCAAGAGGAGCAGCAAGAATGCTGTCACGACACAAAAAGTCAACTTTGATTTGCATTGGGTAGTTGAGCCATCCAAAAATGTCGATGTTGTCCCAACCTTCTTTGTTGTCACCTCGTGGTGGGTAGTAGTTGATGCTGACCTTATGAAATACATTTCCGTAAAGGTCGGGGTTTTTTGATGGCTCAAGGATGTCTTCCAGCACACCGAGTTTTGATTCTTCTTTTGTCTTGAAATTTTCTGGCGCATCCAATACCTCACCATCGCGGTTGCCCAAGATATTGGTGCTGTACCAGCCAGCCAGACCGAGTTGACGAGCTTTGAGCATTGGGGCAAGCACTGTTTTCATCAGCGTCTGACCAGTTTTGAAGTCCTTGCCACTGATTGGAACATTCATGTCAGTCGCCAATTGGCGTAATGCCGGCGCGTCAACGGCAAGGTTTGGGGCGCCGTTAGCAAATGGGACATTTTCAAGGATTGATGCGTAGGCATAGAGCATTGCAGGAGAAATCATCTCGTCATTTGCATCAATTGCGGCATTGAACGACTCAAGGGTCATGTGCTGAGGTCCTGGTTCAATAAAAATCTCAGTACTTGCACACCAGATCATGACAAGGCGATCAACTTTTTTCTCATCACGAAAACGGTTTATATCGGCGCGGATTGCATTGAGCATGTCGCGCTTGCTGATGTCACCCTTGGTATGTTCGCCAGTCAAATTGCGAGCGTACTTGCGCTCAAACGCCGCTGTCATGGGACGAATATCACGCAATGCTTCAGAGATTGATTCAAGATGCTTTCCCTGCTCGAGCACACCAGCACGCGAGGCCGCCACATACGCATCATCAGGAAACACATCCCATGCACCCCAGACAATGTCTTCAAGGCGTGCCAAGGGAACAAAATCTTTGATCAGTGGACTGCGATTGTCCGTGCGCTTGCCTAAACGAATAGTGCCCATTTGAGTCATAGAACCAATCGGTAGACCCTGGCCGCGCTTGGCAAGTTCAACTCCAGCAATCAGGGTGGTGGCGACAGCGCCAAGCCCAACCGTCAGAACTCCTAGGGCGCCAGTGGCAGGAGCAACAGTGTGAGGTGAGTTCATGGGTTTTGAGTCTTTCGGTTGTGTCGACTAGTTCCGCGCTTGTAGCGCTGGCGCAGCCAATGAGGACTCCCTAAGGATAGAGGCAAAGGTTGGTGGCACAGGATTGTTCCAGATATTGGGGGTTGTGGCGAGCCTGTGTTTGTGGCAGACTAGGCCTTGTGAACCGTTTGTTTCTTGCCACAGAATCTGTAGTAGTAGTCGTGTAGCGCGTCGGCCATCGCCGTACGCGCTAAAAACCTCCCATTTGGGAGGTTTTTTTATTTCCCAGCCACTTTTTGACCAGTTACCACCCCACACTAGATACCCACAAGGAGACACCAAATGTCACAAAAAGAGACACTGACCGGAGCGGAAGCTCTCATTCGTTCGCTTGAAAAAGAGCAAGTGGGTGTGATGTTTGGTCTGCCAGGTGGTTGCATCTTGCCGGCCTATGACCCATTGCTCAAATCCAGTATTCGCCACATCTTGGTGCGCCACGAACAGGGTGCTGGCCACATGGCAGAAGGATACGCCCATGTCACGGGGCGACCAGGCGTTGCCATGGTCACAAGTGGACCAGCAGCAACAAACATGGTGACCCCACTATGCGATGCCTACATGGACTCAATTCCTTTGGTTGTTATCACGGGTCAGGTTCCAACGACTGCCATCGGCACCGACGCTTTTCAGGAATGCGACACAGTTGGAATCACTCGAAGCGTGACAAAACACAACGAACTTGTTATGCGCGCAGAAGATATTCCGATGGCGATTCGTCAGGCCTTTCATGTTGCGACCACAGGTCGTCCTGGACCCGTGTTGATTGACCTTCCAAAAGATGTCTTGCAGAACTCAATGACATGGAACTGGCCAAGCGACGACGAAGTCGTTGATTCACTACCTGGCTATAAACCAATCACAAAAGGTCATCCAAGAATGATCAAAGAAGCCGCCAGATTAATTCTTGCCGCAGAACGCCCAATTTTGTACTTGGGTGGTGGTGTTCTCAAAGCTCGCGCAGCAGAAATCGTTCGTGAACTTGCTGAACTAACTCAAATTCCTGTTGTTACGACGCTGATGGCGCGCGGAGCCTTCCCTGATGATCATCCGTTGTGCTTGGGCATGCCTGGAATGCACGGTAACGCAACTGCAGTCACGGCAATGCAAAAGAGTGACCTCCTGATCGCACTAGGTTCCCGCTTTGACGATCGTGTCACTGGCAAAGTCTCGGGCTTCGCCCAAGAAGCAAAGATTATTCATGTCGATATCGATCCCGCAGAACAAGGCAAAGTTCGTCGCCCTGATGTTCCTATCGTTGGAGACTGTCGTTTGGTTGTCAAAGAATTGGTCAAAGCAATCAAAGACCTTCTTGAAGGTGGAGACACACAAGCAGATGTTGGTCCGTGGCGCAGTCGGTTGAGTGGTTGGCGCGAGCAGTTTCCACTGGCCTATGACGCCATGGAGCCAGGTGGTGCGCTCAAACCCCAGTTCTGTCTTGAAAAACTTCGTGACGGTGCACCAGACGGAACGATTGTTGCAAGTGGTGTCGGACAACATCAAATGTGGACCAGTCAGTATTGGAACTTTAACGAGCCATATACGTGGGTCAATTCCGGTGGACTCGGAACAATGGGTTTTGCTGTTCCAGCAGCGATTGGTGCAAAAGTTGGCCGACCTGACCGAACGGTTTGGGCGGTGGACGGTGATGGTTGTTTTCAGATGACTGCGCAGGAATTAATCACGGCAACAACTGAGAACATCCCAGTCAAGATCGCAATTCTGAACAATTCTTTCTTGGGTATGGTTCGCCAGTGGCAAGAAATGTTTTACGGAGAGCGCTATAGCGAGGTCAATCTTGGTGGTGGCGTGCCCGACTACGTGAAGTGGGCCGAGGCAATGGGCTGTGTTGGTATTCGCGTTGAGGCTGAAGAAGAAGTTGAAAACGCCATTGACAAAGCCAACAGCATCAACGACCGATCAGTGGTTGTTGAGTTCTGCGTCGAACAAATGGAAAAAGTCTTTCCGATGGTTCCTGCTGGGGCCGGAAACGATGATTTGTTGATCCAGCCAAGCCAAAACAGCCTTCGAGAGTTTTTGCGATGAATCCAGTGAATCCAAATAATCCCTACGGAGATTCGCATCAGCATCACATCTTGTCGGTGCTTGTGCAGAACCGACCCGGTGTTTTGGCGCGAGTTGCCGGACTTTTTGCGCGACGTGGGTACAACATTTTCTCACTCGCCGTTGCACCGACGGAAGACCCTGATTTCAGCCGTATCACTATCGTGGTTGATGTTGAATCGACGCCCCTTGAACAGGTTGTGAAGCAATTGTTCAAACTCGTTGAGGTTGTTCGCATCACCGAACTTGATCCACGCAAGTCTGTCGAACGCGAACTGATGATGTGCACTGTTCGCTCGGAGGGCAGTGCTCGTGGACAAATTCTGGAGTTGGTAAATGTTTTTGAGGGAAAGATTTTGGCTGTCGGAACAGACTCCCTGACTCTGTCTCTTGATGGCAGTCCAGACAAACTCGACGACTGTGAGGAATTATTGCGAGGCTATGGCATCGTTGAAATTCAACGCACTGGTCGTGTGGCGTTACCCAAATTAGACCGCGAGGCACGGCAACGTACCCCAAAGAGAAAGGCCGACTAATGGCAGCAAAGATGTACTACGAAAAGGATGCGGATCCTTCAATTATCCGTGGGCGCAAAGTTGCCATCATCGGATACGGCTCCCAGGGTCATGCCCACGCGCTGAATCTCAAAGAGAGTGGCGTGCAAGTGGTAGTGGGTTTGCGCGAGGGTTCAACCTCGGCAGCCAAGGCGACTGCTGCTGGTTTGACGGTCAAGAGTATCGCTGATGCATCAAAGTGGGCAGATGTGATCATGCTCACTATGCCCGACACTGAGCAAAAAGAAACATATGCCAAGCACATCAGGCGTTACATGAAACCAGGTAAGGCACTCGCGTTTGCCCACGGATTCAATATTCGCTTCAAGCGCATCAAAGTGCCAGCAGGTGTTGACGTCATCATGATTGCGCCAAAAGGACCAGGTCACTTGGTGCGTCGCACATACACAGAGGGTGGCGGTGTGCCTTGTTTGATCGCCGTTGAACAAGATGCGACCGGCAAGGCAAAAGATTTGGCTTTGTCATACGCGGAAGCCATTGGTGGTGCGCGCGCGGGCGTGATTGAGACGACCTTCACGGAAGAAACTGAAACCGATTTGTTCGGCGAGCAGGTTGTTCTGTGTGGTGGTTTGACATCCTTGGTGCAGGCTGGGTTTGAAACTCTTGTTGATGCTGGATACCAACCAGAGATGGCATATTTTGAGTGCTTGCACGAAGTCAAACTGATCGTGGACTTGATGTATGAAGAGGGAATCGCTGGAATGCGCTACAGCATCAGTGACACCGCTGAATATGGTGATGTCTCGCGTGGTCCACGCATCGTGACTGAAGCAACCAAGAAGCAAATGAAAAAGATTTTGGCGGAAATTCAGAGTGGCAAGTTTGCGCGCGAGTGGATCAAAGAGAGCGAAAGCGGTCGGGCAAATTTCAATGCCTTGCGTAAAGCGGGTGCAGAACACCCAATTGAAGCGGTGGGGAAGCAGTTGCGCTCAATGATGCCTTGGATTTCAGCAGGTAAACAAAAGGTTTCCGAAGCCTCGGGAGGCTGACCAGTATTTAAATTTTTCCCTGTTTAGGGTGACAACAAGAATGCGATGGGGGTCGGATGTCTTGGACAAAATCAATGCTTTCACTTGTGCTCGCAGGGTGCTTGTTGTCGGCATGTGGTTCTGTGTCATCGCAAACGGACAATGCGGTACGCAATTCCGCCCGAGTTGCAGGAACGGCCTGTAAAAAACCAGGTCAGGTCACAAATTTGTCGAAACAAAAGGTGGTTTGTGCTGGAACGCGCGCGGGAAACATCTGGTATGCCGTGGCCAAAACGAAAGCAAAGCCACTGAAATGTAATCGACTTGGTGTAACACGCAAGAAATCAGGGGTGCTGTGGGTTTGTGCGACAAATCAAACCGCCAAAATATGGGTTGGCACATTGGCAATGTCGCCATCACCAAATGTCCCCACCCTCGTGGGTGTTCCTAGTCCAGTGGATTCAACAACGGGGACAGTGCCTATTGACTCTGCGCCTCCTGAGACGCAGACAACAACTCCGCCAACAGACACGATTGTTGACGAATCAACCACCACGACAACGTCAGCTGCTGCAACATCAACTTCTACAACAACAACACTGCCCCCCGTGGCTCCAACGGCTTCAGCTTTACAGGCATCGGCGTTGAGCGCAGGCGGCAATCACTCTTGTGCACTCGTTAGTGGCGGTGCGATCAATTGCTGGGGGGATAATACGAACGGTCAATTAGGCAATGGCACTTTTGTCACGAGCAATGTGCCTGTTCGGGTGATTGGCATTGATGGGGTAAATTTGCAGGCAACGGCGTTGAGCGCAGGCGATCAACATTCGTGCGCAATAATCACAGGTGGTGCAGTGCGGTGTTGGGGTCTCAATGTCGGTGGACAACTAGGCAATGCCACAAACACCAACAGCAATGTGCCAGTTGCGGTATCTGGTCTGGATGGTGTTGGGGCGGTGGCAACGGCGTTGAGCGCAGGTGCTGGGCACACATGTGCAGTGCTCAATAACGGCGCGATTATGTGTTGGGGCAGCAACGAAACGGCACAACTCGGAGACAACAGCACATCCAACAGCAATGTGCCAGTTGCAACAAGTGTGATCAACGGGATCACGTTACGGGCAGTGCAGGTGAGTGCTGGATATTTGCACACCTGTGCGGTGCTGCAACTGGGTGCGTCGATGTGCTGGGGCGACAACGCATCAGGGCAACTTGGTATTGGCACCTCCACAGCCCAAGCCAATGCACCTGTGTCGGTAGTGAGCACTGCAATGTCAACTCCAGTTGCCAGTATTAGTGCCGGATACTTGCACACATGTGCAGTGCTTGTGCTCGGTGCAGTGTGGTGCTGGGGCGAAAACAGAACAGGTCAATTAGGCATCAATAGTTCTGTCACTAAAAAAACTTCTCCGACAATGGTGGTGGGTCTTGACGGTACAAGTTTGTCGAGCACTGCGGTAACAAGTGCGACATCGCACACTTGTGGGCGTGTACAAAGTGGTGGTGGATTGCGTTGTTGGGGGTATAACTTTTATGGTGCGCTGGGTTCAGGCAATTATTCTGATGCACGGTCGCCTGTTGTCGTGCTTTCTCTGGGTGGTGGTCAAGAATCAGGCGTAGTGATAGCCGCGGGTGGCACACATACCTGTGCCGTTTTAAGCGCTGGCGGTGTGCGGTGTTGGGGTAATAATGAATTTGGGCAATCGGGTCAAGGTGCTTAAACCCAGACTGGTATTGGGTTTTAGAGATTTTTCTAAATCCGACCTAATAAGTCAGGATTATCCCGATAGGTTGCCCCAATGACAGAAAACAAATGGGGTTTTGAAACCCGCCAAATTCATGCAGGCCAAGAGTCCGATCCCACCACGGGCTCTCGAGCACTTCCGATCTATCAGACAACGAGCTATCAGTTCCGCGACGCTACTCACGCTCAGAACTTATTTGCACTTGCCGAAATTGGAAACATTTACACCCGCATCATGAACCCCACACAGGGAGTTCTTGAAGCTCGCTTGTCATCCCTTGAAGGTGGGACTGCAACTGCAGTTGGTCTCCCTGGTGCGTTGGTTGTAGCAAGCGGACAGAGTGCCGAGACACTTGCCATTTTGACCTTGGCAGAAGCAGGAAGTCACATCGTTGCATCACCATCTTTGTATGGCGGCACATACAACTTGTTGCACTACACACTGCCAAAAATGGGAATTGAAGTGACGTTTGTCAACGATCCACACAATCTTGAAGACTGGAAAAGTGCGGTGCGTCCAAACACAAAGGCTTTCTATGGTGAAGTTTTAGCCAACCCCAAAAATGACATATTTGACATTGAGGGTGTCTCAAAAGTTGCCAAAGCAGTTGGTGTTCCTTTGATCATTGACAATACCGTTCCAACTCCTTACGGAATTCGCCCCATTGAATGGGGCGCCGATATTGTCGTGCACTCACTCACCAAGTTCATTGCCGGTCATGGCACCTCAATCGGTGGAGCAATAATTGATGGTGGCAAGTTTGACTTTGGCGCAAGTGGTCGCTTCCCGAACATGACAGAACCAGATCCTAGTTATCACGGTCTTGCGTATTGGCCCGCCCTCGGTGCTGGCAGTTACATCATCAAGGCTCGCGTGCAGATGTTGCGAGATCTTGGAATGGCAATAAGTCCATTTAATGCATGGCAGATCCTGCAAGGTCTTGAAACATTGTCGCTGCGCATGGATCGCCATTGGAGCAATACCGAAAAAGTTGTTGCCTACTTGCAAAAGCAAAGTGCCGTTGAAAGTATCAACTACGCGGGGTTGCCAAGCAGCCCTTGGCATGAGCGAGGCAAGAAGTATTTCGCTGGCAAGGGTTTTGGCTCAGTTATCGCTTTTGTTGTCAAGGGCGGACTCAGCGATGGACAAAAATTCGTTGAAGCACTTAAATTGCACAGCCATGTTGCCAATATCGGCGATGTACGCAGTTTGGTGATCCAGCCTGCAAGCACAACCCACAGTCAACTCTCCCCCGAAGAACAAGCGTCATCGGGCGTGGTTCCAGGTTTAGTTCGCCTGTCTGTTGGTCTTGAAAATATTGAAGATATTTTGGCCGACCTAGATTTGGGCTTCAGCGCAATTAACTAGTCCACCGAACCAGCGTTGCCAGGGTCTTGGTCGCGCAGGAATTCTTCTAGTTCGGCAGCCAGGTCTTCGCCAGTAGCGATGGTGTCTTGCAGAATCTGATCGTGGTTTGCCTCAAGCATCGTCACATAATTTGTTGCCTGTGCATCGCCAACGACCGCTTCGTTGTGCAGTTCTTGCCAGCGATTGATTTCTTCAATCAAATTTATGTGATCGGTAGGGATTCCCAAAACATGTTGGAGGTGTTGCAATAGTGCTGCTGCACTTTTGGGATGTTGCGCGGCCATCAAGTAGTGCGGAACTCCCACGCGCAAACTCACGCTTGGAATTTTGGATCTATCTAGTGCTTCAAGCAGTACTCCCGCCATCCCTGTAGGTCCTTGATACTGGGGTTTGCTGAGGGCAAGTCGTTGGGCGAGATCACTGTTGGTGGTGCTACCCACAACAAACGGAACACGCGTGTGGGGTACTTGTTCGGCCGCGGCACCGAGACTGACAACAAGATTGCAACCCAGTCCTTGACACACGCTTACAATGCATTCTGCAAATGTTGACCAAGCAAAGTGGGGCTCAGAACCGTTGAGCACGATCAGATCTCGGGCACCTTCTGGATAACGAATAATCAAGAACTCATTTTCTGGCCAGCGAATACAACGTTCGCCGTCTTCGTCCAGATAAACCTCAGGGCGTTCTTGAGTGAAGTTGAAAAACGGATCAGGATCGATACCTGCAACCGTGATGACATCGCGCTCTTTGATCATCCAGTCAAGTGCTGATGTGGCAACGCCCCCAATATCAAATAGTCCCCGCAACGCCACCAACAACACGGGATTGCGCAAAGGGGCAATGTCATCCCAAAAAGTGTCAAGAACTTCGTCGACATCAAAACTCATCGTTTGTAAGGCTACGCAGTGAGATGCTCGACAACTACATCAATGCAACGCGTTAATTGCTCAACGTCAGCCGGGTCGACGGCTGGAAACATGCCCACACGCAACTGATTGCGGCCAAGTTTGCGGTAGCTATCAGTGTCAACCACGCCATTACTGCGCAAAACAGCGGACACTTGATTGGCGTCAACCCCTTCAAGGTCAATGGTGCCGACAACATTTGAGCGCTGTTCTGGATCGCTGACAAATGGCGTCGCCCACTTGCGGGATTGGGCCCAGTCGTACAGGATCCCAGCAGACTGGGAACTGCGGCCTGCAGCCCAAGCAAGACCTCCATTATTGAGCATCCATTGCACTTGTTCGTCAAGCATGATCAGTGTTGCAAGTGCCGGAGTGTTGTAAGTCTGATTGGCGACACTGTTGTCAAGAGCGATGCAGATGTCAAGAGACGCTGGTATCCAGCGATTTGTCGCTTTGATCTGACGAATACGCTCGATCGCCGCCGGGGAACATGCCGCCAACCACAAGCCACCGTCTGATGAAAAACTTTTTTGCGGCGCAAAATAATAAACATCAACCTCTGCAGGACTCCAGAGAAGTCCCCCAGCAGCAGATGTTGCATCAACAACAACAAGACCGTCGGCTCGGGGACGAGTAGGTTTCATTGCGACACCGGTCGATGTTTCATTGTGTGTGAGCGCATAGACGTCACAACTCTCGTCTGGCACTGCAGTTGGATGAGAGCCAGGCTCAGAAGAAATCACAACAGGGTTCTCAAGGTGTGGCGCCGCCAGGGTCGCTTCGGCGAACTTGGATGAAAACTCACCAAAAACCAAATGTTGACTGCGTTGCTTCACGAGTCCAAACATTGCGACATCCCAAAACACCGTCGAGCCACCGTTACCCAACACGATCTGCCAACCGTCAGGAAGAGAGAACAATTGCCCCAGTCCTGCGCGCACTGAGCCAACGATGCTTTTAATTGGAGCCTGTCGGTGGGAAGTACCCATCACGGTGCGACCGCGCTGCTGAATTGCCTCGATTTGTTCGGGGCGCACCTTGGAGGGCCCACATCCAAATCGGCCATCATGGGGAAGAAGTTCAGCGGGAATCTTGAATGTATTGGGAGGTTTTTGGTTCACTGTGTAAGCATGGCATCTGTGACTACTCAAACCCAACGCGTATCAGCACGACTAGCAGCAATTGCCGAATCGGCGACACTGGCAGTAGATGCCAAGGCCAAGGCAATGAAAGCGCAAGGTCTCAATGTGATTGGTTTTGGTGCAGGAGAACCTGATTTTCCGACACCTGAGCACATTGTGGAGGCCGCCGCGATGGCGTGTCGTGATGTCAAGTATCACAGGTACACACCAGCCGCAGGTCTGCCAGAATTACGACAAGCAATCGCCGACAAAACCCTGCGGGATAGTTCGTTTTCGTGCTCAGCCGACCAGGTGCTGGTGACAAACGGCGGAAAGCACGCCGTGTTTACAGCGTTTGCTGCGTTGTGTGATTCAGGTGACGAAGTCATCTGTCCTGCTCCGTTTTGGACCACGTATCCAGAAGCCATCATCCTGGCGGGTGGTGTTCCGATTATCATTGACACGACAGAAGAAACAGACTTTCGTGTGACCGTCGAACAACTTGAAAAAGCACGGACTCCACGCACCAAAGTGCTGTTATTTGTTTCGCCTGACAATCCGAGCGGTGCTGTTTATTCGCCGGCAGAAGTCACCGCCATCGGGGAGTGGGCAGTCAAAAATCGCATCTGGGTGATTACGGACGAGATCTATGAGCATCTGACCTATGGACATCATCAATTTACTTCGATGCCGACACTGGTGCCAGAGATTGTTGATCAGTGTGTCATCGTCAACGGTGTCGCCAAGACATATGCAATGACAGGTTGGCGGGTCGGCTGGATGATTGGTCCAAAAGATGTCATCAAAGCGAGCACAAACTTTCAGTCACACGCCACATCGAATGTGGGAAATGTGGCACAAGTTGCAGCACTTGCCGCAGTGAGTGGAGATTTGGCAGCAGTCGCCATGATGCGAACAGCATTTGAGCGCCGTGGCAAATTAATGCATCAAATGCTGAGCGCGATGCCTGGAGTGACATGCATGCAACCCCAAGGGGCGTTTTACTGCTTCCCCAATTTTTCAGGATTACTCGGGGTCGACATTGGTGGCCATACATCGCACAACACGATGGAACTGGCAGACTTTTTGCTGACCGAAATTCAGATCGCGTGTGTCCCGGGTGAGGCTTTTGGGTTGCCAGGGTATGCGAGGTTCTCTTTTGCATTGGGAGATGGCGAACTTGCCGATGGCATGGAGCGACTGTCAAAACTTCTAAATCGTTAGCACTTCTGCTATCCTGACATTTACCAAGGCAATAGTCTTGGGGCATAAAAAACAGCGAAGTCCGGTTCAACTCCGGCACTGTCCCGCAACGGTGAAGCTCCTTCGGATTAATTATCCGCAGCAGACAAGTCCGGTCGCCTGATTTATGCGCGTTTACCAACCCTCGAAGGAAGGGCGGTCCGCGGTGGAAGGCGTTGCCTTTTGTCTAGTCCCACTCTTCTTTCTCCAAGTTTCCTCGGAGGAAGAAAAAATGAAAAATCAATTACGTACCTCGGTACGAGTTTGCGCAGCGGCACTTTCGGTCGCTTTAATATCCCTAATTACGGCGTGCGGATCGTCAAGTTCGTCTGACATCACAGTTGCAACCGAGACGACAGTCGCAGTAGCCGTGCCACAGCGCATCGTGAGCCTGTCTGCAACCGCAACAGAAATGCTGTATGCGATTGGTGCGGGCCCACAAGTAGTTGCGGTTGATGAATACAGCAATTATCCAGCAGAGGCCGCGGAACTCGGCACAAAGCTCAATGCGTTTGAACCCAACGTTGAAGCGATTGCCGCCTACACACCTGATCTGGTGATTATTTCTAACGATATGGCATCAGTCACGGAAAGGTTGGCGGCTTTGAATATCAAGGTTTGGGTGGGTGCGGCTGCAGCATCGATAGAAGATGCTTATAAGCAAATAACTGAACTTGGAGATGTCACGGGTCATGTTGATGAGGCGACGCAGGTGGTAAAAACGATGAAAGACGGCATCAGCGCTGCTCTTGATGGAGTCAAAGCACCAACTGGCACATCGTATTTTTATGAACTTGACAACACTTATTACACGGTGACATCAAATACATTCGTGGGAGGCTTGATTTCAGGTCTTGGACTCACGAATATTGCCGATGGTGTTGAAGCTGGAAACGACTACCCACAACTAAATGCCGAGGCGTTGATAAAAGCCAACCCAAGCGTAATTTTCTTGGCTGATACCAAGTGCTGTGCTCAAAGTGCTGCAACAGTCGCTGCCCGTCCCGGCTGGGCGGCAATTTCGGCAGTCACAAATAATGCTGTTATCGAACTAGATGACGATATTTCCTCGCGATGGGGACCAAGACTTGTGAATTTGGTCGAACAAATTAGTGCCGCGATAAAAGCACTTAAATAAATAAAATGGTCCAACCGATACGAGCTCAGATGTCGTCACCGTGGTGGATTCCCACCGCGGCGGCGGCTCTGTTGCTTGCTTTGTTGGTTGGGGTGATGATCGGTCCTGCTGGTCCAACATGGTGGCGCATTCCGCTAGCGTTGGTTGACCGTTTGCCGCTCGTAGCAGTAGATAGTGGAGTATCAGAATCAGAGTGGAACATCGTCTGGCTCATCCGAATGCCTCGGGTGGTGTTGGCAGGATTGGTGGGGGCAACCTTGTCAATTGCTGGTGCTAGCTATCAAGGTGTATTTCGTAATCCACTTGTCGATCCATATCTGCTTGGAGTCGCAGCAGGTGCTGGACTTGGAGCAACATTTGTTTTTACAATCAATCGTGCGGGGAGTTCCAACTGGTTGATAGACCCACTGCCACTCGCAGCATTTGGATGCGGTCTGGGTGCTGTTTTGTTGACATATGTCGTGGGCACGGCATTTGGTGGCGAAAAATCTTCTACGACCTTGGTGCTTGCTGGGGTAGCGGTGACGTCATTGGTGACTGCCGTTCAGGCATTTTTATTGCAACGTCATTCGGATGTTTTACGCGAAGTGTATACGTGGATACTTGGTCGCCTATCAACTGCGACTTGGAGTGATGTCAGACTCGTAATCCCATATGTCATTTTGAGCACAACTGTTCTGCTTTTTCATCGGCGGTTGCTTGATGTCTTGCGTGTCGGCGATGACGAGGCGACTGCACTTGGTGCAAATGTTCGGCGGATCCGACTTGTCGTGGTGTTGTCGGCAACATTAGGAACAGCGGCAGTCGTAGCAGTTAGTGGCTTGATTGGCTTCGTTGGGATCATCGTCCCCCATGCCGTGAGACTCTTGGCTGGTGCCTCGTACCGTGTCGTATTGCCATTGAGTTTGTTATTTGGTGCGGCTTTTTTGATTGTGGCAGACATACCTGGACGTATTTTGAGCAATCCAGCAGAAACTCCAATCGGAGTTGTGACCGCATTTCTTGGCGCACCATTTTTCTTGTTGATTTTGCGTACTCGTCAGGCGTCACGATGACCTCCTTGAATTTTGAGAAGGTTTCGGTTCGTTATGGCCAGCGCCATGCTGTGCAGGAGTTCAGTGAAGCCGTGCGACCAGGTGAGTGGTTATGTCTCATCGGACCAAATGGTGCAGGAAAATCATCCCTACTGCGCGCCATTGTCGGCATAGTCACATTTACGGGAAATATCGTCGTGGATGGAGCCCCACTTGGCGACCGCAATTCTCGGCGTCGTGCTCAACTTGTTGCGTATGTACCTCAGATGCCTGTGATGCCATCAGATATGAATGCCTACGAGTATGTATTGCTGGGGCGCAATCCATATGTATCGCATTTTGGTTTTGAAACGGTACATGACAGTTCCATGGTTGACAGCGTGTTTGAGCGGCTCGACTTGTGTGACTTTGCGAATCGTCAGCTTGGAACATTGTCTGGTGGTGAGCGCCAGCGTGTGGCGATTGCTCGAGCTGTCGCCCAAGAAGCCCCGATTTTATTATTGGATGAACCAACGAGTTCGCTTGATATTGGGCATCAACAACAAGCCCTCGAGTTAGTAGACAAACTGCGTCGCGAACATGGGCTGACGGTGGTGTCAGCAATGCACGACCTCACTTTGGCCGGAAGCTATGCCGATCGGCTGGTGTTGATGCATGAGGGGCTGCGAGTGGTTGGTGGCACGGCAGAGGAAGTGCTGCGAGCCGAAACTTTGGCCGAGTTTTATGGTGTTTCAGTGCATGTTCATCATGAGCCTGATGGCACTGTGGCGGTGATTCCACGTCGTACTTTGAAATCTTGAAGCCTAAGTCTTAGTTTGGGGGAGTGGACCTTGACGACCAAGTAGCAGGTTGTGCCGCATCACACCAGTTGTTGTTGACTGCGATTGATGAGTTGACAGAGGCGCAATGTCGTGAGCCATCGTCGTTGCCTGATTGGTCTCGTGGGCACGTGTTGTCGCACCTAGCGCGCAATGCCTTGAGCCATGTGCACTTGCTTGACTGTGCGCAACGTGGCGAAATTGGAGAGCAGTATCCCGGTGGACACAAGGCAAGAAATGCTGGCATCAATGAGCATGCAAACGATAGTTGCGACGACTTAGTTGCAGCCGTGCGGAAAAGCATTTACGCCCTTGAAGGTGCGTGGGCCGGAGCGTCAGCACAAGCATGGGCTGGGGGCGGACAGCAGTCAACTGGAGCATTGATTCCGATGTCTGACATTGTTTTCCTGCGTTGGCGCGAAGTCGTGATCCATCTCACCGACCTTGATGTGGGATACGACTGCGGGGCATGGCCAGAGTTATACGTGCGGATGGAACTTGGCCGCCAGGTACAGGTGTGGGCATCACGCAAGCCAATGGGACTCACTGGTCTGCCACCAGAAGCTTTGGCATTGGACCCAGCATTCCGACTGGGGTGGCTCGTGGGACGCGCTCATCCAATCGGATTACCTCCAAGCCCAGGCCTCTGATGTTCAAAGTAAAAAGAGCCACAAGGTTAAAAATAATTTTTGTGTTCGGGCCTGTGTTATTGGCATGCGGTCTTGGCGCAGGATCAGCATCTGCACATGTGGTTCTGGAGAGTACATCACCAGCGGCTTCGTCAATTATTGCAAAGTCACCAACAGAGATAGTGCTGAACTTTGATGAAGAGGTGGAGACTTCACTCGGACAAATTGATTTATTTGATTCTGACAGCAAGTTGGTTGTGACGGGGCCTGTTGAACGAGATGACGCAGACAAATCCATCGTGCGGTCTTCTGTATCGACACTTAAAGATGGAGCATATGTTGTGGCGTGGCGAGTAACGAGTGTCGACGGTCATCCCGTGGAAGGTCTGTTTGCTTTTGAAGTAGGACAGACCGTTAGCGATCTGAACAGTGGCTTGGTTGCCGTCGTGGCAGCAAAGACATCTCAGTCAACAAATGTTGGCAAAGTGCAGGGGGTATTCAGGTTTCTTTCTTATTTGGGGGTGGCGGTCTTGTTTGGATTGTGTGTGCTTACATCGGCTGGAGAAATTTTGGGCAGATCACGGGCCCTTATTTTGGCAGCCGCTGCTTTACTATTGCAGTTGCTTGGGTCAGTAGGGCAGTTACTGCTTCAAGGACCCCACGCAACACGCGGCACATGGGGGCATATTTTTGACTTCTCTTTGCTGAAAGATGTGATGACTACTCGTCTTGGAATATCGGTTGCGATCCGTATCGGATTAATTGCTTTTGCGGTACTTCTACTGTTGGCGGTAAGGAAGAACTTCTACAGGAATGCAATATGGCAAAATACAGCTGCTCTAGTGGGTGTTGGGCTTGTACTTACGTTTAGTGCGAGTGGACACGCCAGTTCACAATCACAACCTGTCTTGGGTGTCGCACTGCATGCAGTCCACTTTGGTTCCGTAAGTATCTGGATGGGTGGATTGGTATCTCTCTTGTTGCTTGGTTCGCTGTCATTTGATGAACAAACAAAAGTCGGTGGAATACAAATAGTCCATCGCTACTCACGCCTCGCCACCTGGACATTGCCTGTCGCAGTGGCAACAGGAGTGGTGCAATCGTGGCAATTGCTTGGCGGATTTTCAGAAATAACCAATTCTTCTTTTGGTCGATTGTTGCTAGTCAAAGTATTGGGAGTCGTATTGATTGTCGTGTTGGCAGTATTTGCACGCTCAGTATTGGCTAAAACAGAAGCAGCCTCCATTCGTCGTGGAATACTTGTGGAGGCACTTGTTGGCATTGGCGTGTTGGCATTGACCGCCGCGCTGGTGGCGAGTTCTCCCGTTGAAATGTCGTCAGGTGCACAACCATCCAGCAGCGTGACACTTGTGCAAGACGGACTAATCGCTGATCTCACACTGACGCCAGCTGTTGTCGGAAGAGTGGAGCTTCATGCGCTTTTTACACCCCAAGGCGGCTCATTTCAAAGCGTTTTGTCGGTGACTGCCAAGTTGTCTCTGCCGGCGGGCAATGTTCCAGCGATTCCCGTACAGATGATCTCGGTTGGTGCAAATCACTGGACAGGTCAAGCGCAAGTAAAATTTTCAGGTGATTGGGCTATGGAAGTCTTGGTGAAACCAACGGCCGATGAGCAGATTGTCTTTACTTCTGAGGTCAAGATCAAGGATTAGCAAGATTTAGTTTGACGTGATGATGGGGCATGCCAGTTGCGTCATCCAAAAACATGCTGCCGACTACGACAAAACCATTGCGCTGATAGAACCCGAGTGCCGAGTCCCGCGCCCGTGCCCAGATGAGGCCAGTTGAGTTGGCAATTGCATGCTGGGCACCAGCCTCAAGAATCGTCGCACCTAGACCCTGCCCCTGCAGGTGACGGGCAACCGCCATCCCCTTGAGTTGGGTCGCTGGCATGTCGGCACTTCCAGACGAATCATCTATTGCTGGGAAAGGTCGTGTGATCCATGTTGAGCAGGCAACCACAACACCGTCTTTGCGAATACCCAAATGAACGGTCGACGGGTCGGCATCTTCCGCGTAATGCGCCGTAACTGATGGCGTGTTGACACGCAAAATCATTAGACGCAGTGGCATGACGTCATCAAGCGACATTTCTTGCACTTGCATGACTATTTACTTTAGTGGATTGCTCGGGGGAGCAATCGCTACCGTGCGCGTTGCAAGTGCCTCTGCCTCATGTGGATCATGAGTCACGAGCAACACTGTTGTGCGTGTTGCGATCAAAATGTCTCGGACATCGTCAATAAGTCGCCAGCGCAATGTTGAATCAAGAGCGCTGAATGGTTCGTCCAGCAGCAGTAGATGTGGTCTAGGCGCAATGGCACGGGCAAGCGCAATACGCCGCTGTTCTCCCCCCGACAGGTCATTGATGTGGCGGTCACCAAATTTTTCCATGCCGATAAGACGCAACAGTTCTTGCACCCTCTCGGCAATCATTTCGGGCGAGAGCCGTGGCGACACGAACCTGAGGCCAAATGCAATGTTGCGTGCGACACTAAAATGCGAAAAGAGATCAGAATTCTGAAAGACCATCCCGATTTTACGTTGATGGATTGGCTGCTCCGTGATGTCAATGCCGTCATATAAAACTGAGCCAGAGGCCAGCGGTATGACGCCGCAGATGGCCTGCAGAATAGTTGTTTTTCCGCTACCACTGGGCCCAACGAGAGCTGTTGTGCTTCCTGTCAAAACCTGAATAGAAAAATCTTGGACGATTGAAACACCACCGAGTACGACATTCATATTGCAAACTTCAAGCATTAATCATTGCTCCAATCACTAGTAAAACAAATAATGAGGCGAGTGCATAGCCACTAGATTGCACGACGTCCCCCGGGCGACCAAGCAGGCGAGCAATTGTCGTTGGAATAGTTTCGTTGCCGGTGCGGGTCAAGAATGATGTGGCACCAAACTCGCCGAGCGAAACCGCTGCACTTAGGCCAGCAGCAACTAAAAGTGGTCGTCGGATGATTGCGATGTCGACATACCACCAAGTCTGCAGTGGTGACGCACCGAGAATTCTGGCGGAGTCGCGCATGGATAGGGGGATTGACTGCAATGGTGCAGTAAGTGAGCGCAGAGCAAGCGGAAGCGCAATCGTGCAATGCGCGGAGACTAAAAGGAACCAATGTGAACGCCAATCAATGGGTGACTGATCAAAGGTAATGATCATGCCTAGACCCAATGCGACTGCAGATGTTGCCAGTGGTGCACTGGCCACAATTGCAATGAGTCGACGTGCAGTGTGGGTTGTTGAATATGCGCTAATTGAAGCGAGGCAAAGTGCCAACGGAACAGTTATTAAAGCAGTGATTGACGCAAACAAGACCGAGTTGCCAAGAGCTTTTGAAATATTGACACCCATCGGGCTAAGGGTGCCGTCAAAGAGATGACGCCATGGACTGAGACTCCAGTTGTTGTCAACCCGAAATGAGTTTATGAACATCACGAGAAATGGTGTCCCGACGAACAAGACAGTGGCAAACACTGAGGAGCGCACCAGTTTTTGCTGACGGGGATAATCACTAATCCAAGAGGGTCGATATGTGACTATTTTGAGAGGCGTCAAACTGCGTGGCATCGTGAGGCCCAGGACGAGGCCGACGACTACGAGTTGCAAGACAACGAGAGCAGTGGCGACGCTGGTATCACCTAACTGGACGGCGCGAATAAAAATTTCTACTTCGATTGTCGAGTAGCGAGGACCACCCAATATTCGGATGATTCCAAAAGAAGTAAAACAAAAAACAAAAATTATTCCGACGGCATTACCCACAGCGGAGCGAATCATTGGCCATGTTATAAGGCTGAATGTGTTCCAAGCAGTTGCACCCAATGTTCGTGATGCGGCGACGGTATTGGGATGTTCTTGTTGCCAACGTGCGCCGACAATACGTAAAACAATCGCGACATTGAAGATGACATGGGCGAACAAGATCCCAACTACTCCAGAATTTAAAGATTCAGGCAATACTGCTCGTATAGCCCCGGCGACGATGACTGTCGGGAGCACAAAAGGAACAGTCACCAGGGCGACGATGAATCGTTTGCCCGTAAAGTTCCATTGAGAGCAAGCCCACGTAATTGGAAATGCAACAATAAGCGTGAGAGCGGTGCTGAGAGTTGCCTGCCACAATGTGAACCAGAGAACGCTGCGAACCCCTGAGTTGCCAAGTACATCAATCAATATCGAGGCGTCAAAGGCTCGAATCAGTATTGTGCCCAGTGGCAAGAAATAAAACAAAAACAACCAAGCAGTTGGCAACACGCCACAAATAATCGCTGCGCGTCGCAGGGAAGCAAGTGTCGTAATCATCGCAACATGATGTTTGTCCAAGTATCCAACCATGCGGAGCGATTGGAGGCAATGTCAGCAGCCCCTAGGGTTAGTGGATTCTTGGGAATAACTGCAAACTTGGTAAAGACCTCGGGCAAAATAGCGTTTGGATTGATTGGCAAGACGAACAAAGTCAAAGGCATGGACTCCTGGAATATTTTTCCCGTCAAAAATTCGATCAATTTTTCGGCATTTTTGCTTTCCTTTGTTCCACGTAAAATTCCGGCATACTCAACTTGCTCAAAACATGTTTGTTCGATCACAGCCGTTGGTGGCTCTGTGACGGGTGGATCGCTATAGACGACTTCTGCGGGGGGACTGCTGCCGTAACTTACGACGAGGGGGTACTTGCCCTTGCCACTTGAGCCCGAAAACTCAACCGTGTAAGCAGATGTCCAGTCGTCAACAATCTTGACGCCGTTCGAGCGGAGATCTCTCCAGTATTGCTCCCAGCCATTAAGGCCAAACTTAGCAATAGTTGCCAACATAAAAGCGAGTCCCGGAGAACTTGTGACTGGATTTTGAATCACCAACATGTCCTTATATGTCGACAATGCAAGATCATCAAGTGTCGTGGGGGCACTGATACCAGCATCAGTGAAAAAACTTTTGTCATAGTTCACACACACGGCGGCGGTATCTACTTGTTTGTAGGAGTCAAACAACTTTCCCTCAATTGCACGGGAGATAAATGTGTTGTCAACACCCCACAACACGTCGGCCTCAGGGTTGCCAGCAGTCAGCAGAGCCTTGGAAACGAGGGTGCCTGTGTCTCCGCCAAGGCTGACAACTACGTTGATGCCAGTTTCTTTCGTGAACGACGAAAAAATTTCTGGTTCAGGGGTGAAGGCGTCGTACGCCAGCAACCTGACCGACTTGGGTGATGATGTCGTATCGCCAGAGGAACAAGCGCTCAACCCGAGTGTTGATACGAGAATTAATGCGATTCCACATTTTTTCATAGGTCTCCTAGTGCTTGTGGTTGGACAATTAAGAGTGTTCCGTTGGTGACCGAGGCTTCAACAGGTGATGACGTGACTATGTTGCTTACGCCACGAGATTCATGCTGCGACAATGTGGCGCTATCCAATTGCCACTTGGTGCCGCGTAGTGAGACGCCAGTGGCTGTGCCACTCAGAGCAAATATGCTCAAGAGAGATTCGACAGGTGCGTCAATATAAACGGGTGATCCAGCCCGAACAACGGTTAATCGTGATACACCAATGTACGCAGTGACATTGCACAAAGAAAGTGATTCTCGCCCCAATGCCTGAATGACTCCGAGTACATGATCAAGCCTGTCACCCCCGCCCGAGACCACCACGATGTCAGTGCATCCAATACTTTGGGCGTGTGTGAGTGCGAGTTCAGTATCCGTGGCATCTTTATCGGTTGAGAATTCAAGAACGGTTGCACCACTTTGTCGCGCCCGAACAAGGTCGGCGGCCAAAATGCTGTCCATATCGCCAATCAATACAGTTGGAGAAAGACCCAATACTTGAGCATTTCCCCAACCTGAATCAGCTGCCACTATTACTGCATCGACGGGCAGAAATTCAGCAATCTCAGGTCGCGGCTCAGCACCCCCCAAGATGATGACGGCAAATTTTTTAGTTGCGTTGGCTGGCGCCATTTTGTGCTCCCTCCGCTGGAATTACCCAGTTCAGGTCTGCGGGTCGGTGGCGGCAACCACCCTCTCAGCCCGCTGTACCTGCGAGCTCCCCGTGCGTACATTTCTATGTTAGTGCGTGCGCGACTTCCAAAGGACATCGACCGATAAATATGTTGGCGCCCAAGTGCCCGATATATGTTCTTACCTTTTCATATCTCTAGGGATAGGTTGTGAGGTGCAAAGCATCAAAAGGGAGTCGTGATGACAGAACTACAAAGCAAGGTGGCCCTAGTCACAGGGGGTGGTCGGGGAATAGGAAGAAGCATCTCTTTGTTGTTGGCCCAACATGGCGCCTCAATCGCCGTCAATTATCGTCGCGATAAAGACGCAGCAGATGCAACGGTACAAGAAATTCTGGCAGCAGGTGGTGTGGCATCTGCTCATCAGGGCTCTACTGATGACCCAGTGCAAAATACGGCACTTGTTAGTCAGGTGCTGGATCAATATGGGGGTATTGACATCCTGGTTCTTAATGCGGGCATCGCATCGCGCGGAAAATCAGTCGCTGAAACTGAGGCGGAAGAACTCTGGCGACTAGTTGCAACTCACGCGCTTGGGCCACATCAATTGTGCAAGGACGTTTTGCCAAGCATGCGCACACGAGGTCGTGGAGACATTATTTTTATTTCATCCGTGGCCACGAACTCAATGTCGGCAAATGGGGCTCCCTACAACATGGGCAAAGCGGCTCAAGAGGCATTGGCACTGACGCTGGCCAAAGAAGAGCGTGAACACGGTATTCATGTCAACGTCGTGGCACCTGGCTTGGTGGAGACTGACATGGGTCTGCGTCTTGCCCGCGCAATGACGGGTCAACGAGAGATGGAGGACCTACGTTCTCTTGATGCGCTGGCTCCATTTGGGAGAGTCTGCCAGCCAGAGGATGTAGCCAATATCGTTTTGTGGTTCTGTTCATCTGAGGCTGGCTATGTGACTGGTCAACGCGTAGAGGTGGACGGTGGCGGACCACGCAGGTAGCCTGTCAGTGTGAGCCCATTTGCACCAACCGCCCCAGATACTCTTGTTCAAATTACGCCCGAAGCACTTGAAACATTGCTTAAGTTGCGGGATGAAGAAGACGACAAAGATCGCCTCGGACTGCGGATTGAAGTTCTGGCCGAACCCGGCGAGGAGTTCAAATATGACCTATCTTTTGATGTCGTAACTCAGGCTGCTTTCACGGATGAAGTACGAACGATTGATGGTCTCAAAATTATTGTTCCTCAATCAAGTATGGATCACATTCGTGGTGCGACCCTTGACTTCAGTGAGCGGCAAGGATTACTGATCAGAAATCCCAACAAGCCACCTTCGTTGGTGATTGAGGGTTTGGTCAGCGATGATGAACTGTCTGCTCAAATTGAGGCGATTATCGGAACCGAAATCAATCCATCGTTGGCAGCGCATGGAGGCTTCGTAACTTTTGCTGGTCACGACGGTGAAGGAATTGCATATCTCACGATGGGTGGCGGCTGTCACGGTTGTTCGATGAGCAAAATGACAATGCTGGAGGGCGTGCAGACAACCCTTGTGGAGCAAATTCCAGAGTTGCTCAAAGTTCGCGATATCACCGATCACAGCACTGGCGAAAATCCGTACGCCTAGTCAGTAGCACTGGCTGATTATTTTTTAGTCCAGACAGGTGCTCTCTTTTGAGCAAAAGCAAGTGGGCCTTCTTTTGCATCATCCGTGGAAAATATTGGCCAGCCGATTTCAAACTCCCGCTTGAGTCCATCTTCTTCTGACATGGACGCAGTTTCTTGAACTGATTTGAGAATCGCTTCGATTGCAAGTGGCCCGTTAGCAGCGATCATTTGGGCAAGTTCAAGTGCCTTGTTGAGTGCTTGGCCATCTGGCACGACATGTCCGATCAACCCAATGTCTTTTGCTTCTTGAGCGGTGTATCCGCGTGCCGTCAATAACATCTCAAGGGCATTTGTGTATCCAATTTGTCTCTGCAAGCGCACTGTCGATCCACCAACTGGAAATAATCCACGCTTGGCCTCAAATACTCCGAACGTGGCGCCCTGGCCGGCGACGCGAATATGTGTTGCTTGCAAAATTTCTGTGCCACCAGCCACGGCATGTCCTTCGACTGCGGCAATCAACGGTTTGTGCAGTCGATAGTGGCGCAGCAGACCTTTCCAATGAATATCTGGGTCGTCTGCCCATCTTTGTTTGTAGGCGTTTTCAGATTCTCCTTCGGCTTCATTGGCCCTTGCTTTGAGATCCATCCCGGTGCAGAAACTTCCGCCCGAGCCAGTGAGCACGGCACACCGCAGATCGTCGTCTTCATTAAGTGACTTCCAAGCGTCAGCCATGCCGACCAACATTGCCGGACTCAGTGCGTTCTTGGCTTCCGGTCTGTTCATCGTGACAACAAGAACATGACCGTCGCGCTCAACTTTGAGGTGTTCTGTTCCAGACATGTTGGTCTCTTCCTTTGCATGCGACTGAGGCGGGATGATTTCACTACATTTTAGACAGGGAGCGGCGATTTTTTGTTTAGCCGAGCAGACGATGAGCACAACTATGACCTACAACTTGGCGGATCTCTTTGAACAGGCCGTCGACCAGTGGCCCGAAAGATTGTATGTGACTGATGAGCGCTCTCGCCGAACATATGCCGAACTTGAAACACGTGCAAACAAACTTGCCCACTATCTGGCGTCCCAAGGTGTCGGTGCGGGCGATCATGTGGGCATCTACGCCTACAACTGTGTGGAGTGGGTAGAAACACTGTGGGCAGTTTTTAAATTACGAGCGGTCTGGATCAATATCAACTATCGGTATGTCACTGATGAACTGGCCTATTTGTTCGCCAATGCTGGTCTGTCTTTTTTGGTTGTGCAATCAAATTTTGTTGCTCAGGCACAAGAAGTTCAGCCTGATTTACCAATGCTCGTGATGGGCACAGATTATGAAACTGCAATCGCTGGTCAATCTGCAGAGCGCGATTTTGGTCCACGATCAAATGACGACCAATACATCTTGTTCACAGGTGGCACCACTGGCATGCCAAAGGGTGTTATCTGGAGACACGAAGACGTGCTGATGGCGTTGGGTGGCGGAATCGATATCCGAACTGGCGAAGTGGTGTCGCATCCAACTGATTTTATTCCAAAAGGAAATACTGGATTTTCGATGGTGACATATCCATTGCCGCCGTTGATGCATGGTGCGTCACAATGGAGTGTGATGGGGCAGAGTTTTATCGGAAATTCAACTGTTCTTCGCGAAAAGTTTGATGCTAGAGGTGTTTGGCAGACGGTTGCCGCAGAAAAAGCCAATCTGATCATGCTCACTGGCGATGCAATGGCACGCCCACTACTTGACGCATGGAAAGAAATGTCCAACGCGGGTGATGCACCCGATGTGTCGTCGCTATTTGCAATCTCTTCCAGTGCTGTTTTGTTTTCCCAAACTTGCAAAGACGAATTTCTTGATAATTTCCCTAATCTGATAATCACGGATGCCATCGGGAGTAGCGAGAGTGGGGCCAACGGCATCACCATGGTGACAAAAGGCGCCAAAATGCAGGGTGGTCCAACGGTCACTGCATCAAGGGATGCAGTTGTGCTGGATGACAATTTGCTTCCAATGGTTGCCGGTTCAAACAAAATCGGAAAACTTGCCCGCTTTGGAAATATCCCGATCGGGTATTTGAATGATCCAGAGAAAACCGCCGCAACCTTTGTCGTTGGCGCGGACGGTGTTCGCTATGTGATTCCAGGAGACTTCGCCCAACTCGAATCGGACGGAAGTATCACCATGTTGGGTCGTGGTTCTGTGAGCATAAATACAGGTGGTGAAAAAGTATTTCCTGAAGAAGTAGAAAATTCACTCAAGTCGCATGCGGCAGTTTTTGATGCCGTGGTGGTCGGCATACCCGACGAGCGTTGGGGCGAATTAGTCACGGCCTTGGTGAGAGTGCGCTCAGGGACGACTTTGTCACTGATTGATTTGCAGGCGCATTGTCGGAAAAATATCGCCGGCTACAAAGTACCGCGAGCATTGGTTTTGGTCTCTGACATCGTGCGATCTCCGGCTGGCAAGCCTGACTATCGCTGGGCCAAGCAACATGCAATTGAGTCTGTGGCAAACGGTCAATCACAGTGACAGCGAGTCAAGGGCCCCTTAGTGGAGTGCGCGTGGTTGAACTCGTTGGCCAGGGTCCAGGTCCGATGGGAGCAACGATCCTGGCAGATCTGGGATGTGATGTTGTTGCCGTTGATCGGCCGTCGGTCGCACAAAAAGCAAAGAGAGAGCGACCCTCTATCTCTCCGTTCACAAGGGGAAAGCGAACGATTTCACTTGATCTTAAAAATGTTGATGATGTAGCGGTACTCAAAGAATTGATTGAGCATGCAGACGTGTTTGTTGATCCGTTCAGACCAGGAGTATGTGAGCGTCTAGGAATTGGACCAGATGCGTGTTTAGCCCTCAATCCGAGGCTGATCTTTGCGCGCATGACGGGGTTTGGGCAAGACGGTCCATTTGCCCAAGTTGCTGGTCACGATATTAATTACATCTCATTATCGGGTGTGCTTGACATGCTTGGACAATCTGATGGTGTACCACAACCTCCGATCAACTTGCTCGGCGATTTTGCGGGTGGTGGAATGTTGCTTGCAATGGGAGTTTCAGCGGCGCTCGTGCATCAACGCACGACTGGTCAGGGACAAGTTATTGACGTCTCGATGGTTGAAGGCGCAGCATTGGTCGGCGGAACATTTTTCCCGGGAGTAGACACAGGCAACTGGGGACCACGCGGAACAAATCATCTGGATGGGGCAGCACCTTTTTATGGCGTCTTTGAGTGCAGAGACGGAAAATATTTTGCAATTGGTGCGATTGAAGATCAATTCTTCGCAGAGCTTATTCATCGTATGCAGTTTGAAGATTTTGGACCACAATGGGATAAGTCCATTTGGCCAGCGCAGAAAATAAAAATGGCCGAGATGTTTGCAACCCGAACTCGTGACGAGTGGAGCGAGTTACTCGAAGGATTCGAGACTTGCGCTACGCCCGTGTTGAGTGCCAAAGAAGTTGAGACTCACCGTCATACCAGAGCACGTGGCACAGTCGTGCGCCGCAATGGCGGCTTGCACGCACAGGCAGCACCACGTTTTTCGGCAACTCCCACTAATGCTGGCGAGCCTGTGCATCCTGGCTCGCATACAGCCCAAGAGGTACTGCAAAGTTGGCAGACGCCAAACTAAATATCTATGGTGCAGAGTTGCCCAAGGGGCTTTGTGCACTCGCCGCAAGTAACTTGGCGCGCCAATCGATCACAATCTCGTTTGTTCTGGTTAACCACTTGCGTACTTTTTGGTCGGTGTTGCGTCTGTTTTCCCAATCTGCCCAATGTTGCCATGTCGGAACCACCCACAACACGATTGCCTCAGAGTCGTTGACGAGGGCGTGGCGGTATGCACCGACAAGTTGCCAGCCGTAAGAAGCAGCAATTTCAGTTTGTTGATCGTCAATCATTGCCAAATATTGTGTTGCGGTGCCGGGTTTGAGTTGAACAATTTCGTGGTAATAGCACTCACCTGTGATCCTGCTTGAATGGAGTTGCTCTGCTCTTGGCGTTTGAGCTGAGGCCAGCATGAGTCTGTCGTATCCACCACTGCGGTGTTTGAGTGCCTCTGTCCACCATGGGATCAAATTTTTATCTTGATGAACTGCATTGGTGAATTCGTGCTTAAAATTTCGTGCGACTCCATCCCAACCATCCAGAAACTCCCAAAGATTGATACTTTCTGGCCAGCGTTCAGTCGTTCCCACAGTGGAGAAATTGCCGACCATCTGAAGTCTGCGCTCTTTAATAGCGGTAGGAATGTATGCACACATGTGCTCGTTGTAGGCCGCACGGCCTTGTCCAATAATGTCAATTGTCTCGTGTAAATAAACACAGTCATTGGTCATCGTTGCACATCCTTGATCGTAAAATTCTCTCTCGGATTAGTAAAGTTGTCTTGAAATACCACAACACCCGTGTTGTCCACATGCATGACAGTGCCATAAGAGCGCTCTGCCGTGTCATAGATCAATGATGCCCGCGCGCCATTGATAATTTTTTGTCGGAGCGTCGCATTGGGGGGAACGATTGAAGCGATGGCGGCATTGATTTGATTAGCCGTGGGAATATTTTGGGGTAGTGACGGATGTGTGAATTGGGGTGCCCGAAGACTGCGATCTTGGGGTGTCTGGGCATTTCCGCCCGCATTGAACCAACTCATGACGACTGATTCGCTGCTGCTTGGATCATAAACATCCTCCTCTTTGCACCATTTTCCATTGCCTGCATACGTCAGCAAAGAAAAGTTAGGGAAGTCAAAGCGAACAGAGCCTCCAGCAGGATCTGGCAAGTGGTTCCAGATCCAAAAAGCAATTTGGTTGTCAACGATGTCGTACCACTCGATTGAAAAAGTCATTGCCGGTACCATCTGCATTTGCGGAACAATCCAGTTCTGTATTTGTTCCGCCCCGACGAATACACCAAGGCAGTGTTCGGTGTACAACGCGTCTTGAGTGAATATTGCCGACCATGCGGGCCAATCATGACCGTATGCGCCAACACGCAAGAAATCATGAAACGCACGCTCTACTTCGTCACGCGTAAATGGTGCTAGCGACATACTGTTGCGCCATCAACAAGCATCGAATCACCACTTACAAAACTGGCACGATCACTGCATAGCCACACTGCTGCCTGAGCGATTTCTTCGGGCAGTCCGAGTGAACCACGACCCACTGACTTTGCGATCATCTTGCCAATTTCAGGATTAGAGTCGGTGAATTTTTGAATCATCGGCGTATTAGTGGTGCCCGGCAAAACAGCGTTTACTCGGATATTGCTTTTTGCGAACTCAAGTGCCGCAGTTTTTGTCAGACCAACAACACCATGCTTGGCGGCTACATAGTGTGGTAGACCGGCAAACCCCACGACACCCGCTCCACTAGATGTGTTTACAATCGCACCACCGCCAGATGCAAGCATCGCCGGTATCTCGTGTTTCATCGACAGAAAAACGCTCGTGAGATTTATTGCGATCATCTGGTTCCAATCATCAAGTGACAGGTCAGTAAATGCCGTCATGTTGCCGCTGATACCAGCATTGTTATGGGCACAATCAAGACGCCCAAAATGTTCGACAGTCGCGGCAACCATGGCGATAACTTGCTGCTCATCCGTTACGTCTGCTTGCACGCTGATAGCCCTACCGCCAAGATCGACAATGGCTTTGGCCACCTGTGCCGCGGCATCACCATCTAGGTCTGCCACAACTACAGATGCCCCCTCTGCGGCAAAGAGGCGTGCACTGTGCTCTCCGATTCCCCTGCCCGCGCCGGTCACGAGAGCAACTTTTTGATCAACTAATCCCATTTCGTTTACCGTAGTCAATCCGCCATGGGGTACCGTGCGCATATGGTGAAACTAATTTCTTTACTTAAGCGCAAACCAGGAACCACGCACGAGGAGTTCCTGGCATATTGGAAAAACATTCACGGACCGCTGATTGTGGGTTCTTCTGCGGCTCAATATGTCAGCCGTTATGAACAGCACCCGACGGCATGGCCGGCACCAGGCAGCAAGCTTCCAGAACCAGAGTATGACGGGGTGACGATTCAATGGTTTGAGTCAACTGAGGCTTTTTTTGCGCACATGGGTGAGTCCGATTTTGGGGACATGATTGCTGATACAAAAAAGTTTCTCGATACCTCCAACATTGTTTGGACGTTGACTGACGACCCCAACGTTGTGATTGGTTAGCAGTGGGACTCGGCACCGTCATTGTCGCTGGTGGTGGTGTTGTACGCGACGGAGTCGTGCATGAACTTCGTGAACTTGTTGACAGAACTCAAGCAGGAGTTTTCAACTCATGGGCTGCAAAGGGACTATTTCAGTGGGACAACCCTGCACACCTCGGAACGATTGGCCTTCAGAGAGATGATCTTGCCTTGGCACAACTGAATCAAGCCGATGAGGTCTTGATGCTCGGAATTGATGAGGCAGAAATACCGCGCGCATCATTGTCAGTACTCAACATCGGCTGGCGCAATGTCACTACAAGTGAAATATCTTCCCTACAGATCAATATTCGTGATTCCTTTGTTGCACGGCCGGCACTCTACGGTGCAATAGCAGCGGTGTGCGGGCCAATGTACACGCAAGACACGATGCCAATGAATCCCGCTCGCGCAGCGGCTGACCTTGCTGCTCACATGCCCGAAAATGCTTTTGTTGTAGCCGACGCCAATATATGTGGATTCTGGTTGGGACGAACATTTCCGACCCGTCAACTTGGCAGTGTGCTGTTGCCGACAACACCAATCCCTGGATTTGCAGCAACTGCGGCCATGACAGCGGCACGAGTTGGACAAACCGCAATTATCGTTACTGACGGCATTGATGAAGTAACAGAATCAGTTTTAGAGCGTGCCAGAAGTATTAATGCATCTTTTGTGGTCGAAATCTGGTCACAGGATGCGCAACCACTATCTAGTCAAGATCGGATTATGCGATTACAGACCGCCATACAGAATGGAGGTGTTGTAAGCCTTGAACTAGGTGTGGATTTTGCGCGCCGTAAAGATTTAGAAGAAGTCGCTGGCCCAATCTGTGTTTGGGGTCTGTAGCGACGTGTCACGCAAGGGCGGCAACAATTTGAGCAACTGTTGCTTGTAGTGCAATTGCAGCCAATGTGTTACGTAAAACATTTTGAGCATATTCAAGAGGGAAGCCCGCGACTGCGTCGGTGGCAATCACGACCGTGTATCCAAGGTTGACAGCCTCAATCGTCAGCCCGACAACACCTAAATTCAAAGAGACTCCAGAGACAATCAAAGTATCGATGCCTCGGTCACGCAGTCGAGCGTCAAGGTCTGTTCCACTAAATGGGCTCACCCCGTGGTGTCGTTCGCAGATAAGGTCTGATGGTGCCTGATGCAATTGGGGCAAAAGAGCGACAGCCTCCGTAGATTGCAATAAATAATTTGGGTCTTTGCGGGCTGCAGCCATCAGTGGTAAATCCATCCGAGTTCCGACCCGATCGGCGCGCAGGGTAAAAATGCAATGCATCACCGTGTAGTGATGAAGTCGTGCGGCATCAAGCAAAATGCCTGTCTGGTCGGCGACACCAAGAGCAACCGCATCTTGGAGCGCTACAAATGCGGCAAGATCTCCGCAAATACCCCGTTGCATCTCCATTGTGACTACGGCAGAAGTCAAAGGGTTGAATCGACCACTCATGTCCATAGCCACACGGTAGTTGCTCACGGTTCCCATAGAAACTTTGAAGCTTTTTCTTGCTACCGTTTCGGTCGAGGATATTTCATAATCGGGAGAAGAGATGACCAGTAAACCCATTGAATTAGGAACTCTATTGTTCACGATGGTTGAGCCTCGCAAGGGTCACGAGGTTGAATACAACAGGTGGTACGAGACGGATCACTTTTATGGTGGATGTCTTGTGGGTGCGAATACATTTGCAGGGGACCGATTCGTAGCGACTCGAGAATTAAAAAAGTTGCGGTATCCAGCAGTGACGCCGATGACCCCAGACCCCCAGACTGGTTCATATTTGGCGATTTATTGGGTCTTAAAGGGGTTTCATGATGAGTGGAACCGTTGGAGTGTTGACACTGTCAAGAATCTGCATGCAACAGGACGCATGTTTACCGAACGAGACCATATTCATACACTGCTCTACAACAATGAATGGTCAATTCAAAATGGTGAGCGCAATACTCCTGTAGAGCAAGCCCTTGACAGAAACTTTGCTGGAATAATCGTCAATGTTGGTGAAGTCGCCCCCAACAAGTCCCATGCTGATATCGAGGCCTGGACTCGCGAGGTGTGGGCTCCTCGAGCACTGAGCAAGAAGTGGGGCCCCCAATTGATTCTTAACGCAACACCACTTCCATTACTTGACGACGCGCCACCAGACGTGCCACGCACGGCAAACGCCGATCGCCGATTTTTGCAGATTCATTTTGTGGATCGTGATCCAGCGAAGGGTTGGGAGAAGGGATACGCAAACTTCGGTCAAGCACTAAATGACAGTGGTGTTGCTACACATCTTTGGACCGCCCCGTTTGTTCAAACTGTTTTTGGAACTGACAAATACACGGATCAATTGTGACATCAGTGTCCGATGACTTGGGTCAATTTAGTGGCAAGCGCGTGCTTGTCACCGGTGTTACCGGTTGGGTTGCGGGACCAATCGCCGAATCACTCGCCCGTGCCGGAGCAGAAGTTTTTGGAGCGGCACGCTTTGGCAAACCTGAACAGCGTGAACCATTTGTCGCCAAGGGTGTGAATTGCGTGTCAATTGACCTTGAAAAAGGACTACTTGAGGAAGTTCCGTCTGATCTTGATTTTGTTTTGCATTTCGCAGTTGCAAAGAGCAGCGATTTTGATCAGGCATTTGCGGCCAACGCAGACGGCAGCGCAATGTTGATGGAAACAGTGGTGGCAAAGAGCAACAACTTGTTGGCTTTTTTGCATTGCTCGTCAACTGCCGTGTACGCACCACATAATCATGACCCACGAGCGGAAACTGATTTGCTGGGCGACAGCCATCGTCCGATGCCCGGAATGCCGACTTACAGTATTTCTAAAATCGCTGGTGAGGTGCTGGTGCGGTATACCGCCAAACGCCTGGGAGTGCCAACGGTTGTTGCCCGACTCAATGTTCCCTATGGCGATACCTATGGATGGATGTTGTTTCATCTAATGATGATGGAGCGTGACATGGCTGTGCCAGTACACATCAATCAGCCGACAAGTTATACACCGATCCACGCAGACGACATCACGCGCAGTCTTCCATACTTGCTGTCGGTTGCGTCTTCCCCAGCAACCATTATCAATTGGGGTGGAGATCAGATTGTAAGTATCGAGGACTGGTGTCAGGAAATGGGTCGCCTCACCGGACTGACGCCGAAGTTTGAACCAACTACGGCAACAATTGCGGCGATAATCCCTGATCTCACAAAATTGCATGCCACTGGGTTTAATTCATCAGTTGATTGGCATGATGGTATCCGTCGCCTGATTGCGGCGAACAGACCAGACTTGCTGAAAGGCTGAAATGAAACTTGGGCTTACGATCTTTGCCACTGACCAATCAGTCGCACTTACAGACTTGGCGATTGAGGCAGAAAATCGTGGGTATCACAGTTTGTATTTGCCAGAGCACACGCATATTCCCTCCAGTCGTGCCACGCCAGCGCCAACGGGTGGACCAGAATTGCCAAACGAGTATTTGCGAACCCTTGACCCAATGGTGTCGCTTGGTGGGTGTGCCGCAGTGACAAAAAGTTTGTTGTTGGGTAGTGGCGTCTCATTGGTCGCACAACACGATCCAGTGAGTTACGCCAAGGAGTGGGCCACACTCGATTATGTAAGTAATGGTCGAGCCGTGATGGGCGTAGGTTTTGGTTGGAACAGAGAAGAAATGGGTCATCACGGAGTCGAGTATTCCACTCGCCGAGACAAAGTTCGGGAGTATGTACTCACGATGCAGGCATTATGGTCCCAAGAAGAGGCGTCATTTAAAGGTGACTACATTTCGCTGGACCCAAGTTGGGCGTGGCCAAAACCAAAACAGCAACCTCGTATTCGCACGCTCGTCGGAGGTGCTGGGGGTCCAAAAATATTTGCTCACATCAGTGAGTGGGCAGATGGCTGGTTTCCAATTGGTGGATCTGGGGTGCGTGAGGCATTACCAGCCCTCACTGAGGCCTGGAAAAAAGCGGGTCGGAGTGGCTCGCCAGATGTCGTGCCGTTCGGAACGTTGCCTTCGGTTGAAAAATTGGCGTACTACGAAGAAATCGGTTGTACCGAAGTAGTACTTCGCCTGCCTACGGCAGAGCGCGACGAAGTGTTTCGCATTCTTGATAAATACGACGTTTTCTTGTAACCAGTTTTATTCCTGAGAAATCATCTGAACCAAGAGGTCTTTGTGCATGATGAGATCTTCGGGATTATCTGGCTGAACTGCCTCACCATAAGCAATTTGCCTTCCTGAGGTTCGAATCGAGATGGCAGCAAATCTTGTTGCACCATAAACCTCGTACCAATGCAAATCGCCAACATCAAAACCTCCGGCAGACACATAGTCGGCAAGCACATCAGCAGGCAACATGAAATCAGGAAAGCCAGTCATTCCATAGTTGACTGCAAGATTCTGAAAGAAGCGATGCATGAAAGACATCCAACCAACATCAACTCCGGCTGGGGCGAGGTTGACCATTTCCCAGTCGAGTACGGCGACTGGTTGGGTGCGGTCATAAAGAATATTGCCAATTCTGGCGTCGCCCCATGACAAGACGGTTGGTCCATGATCGGTTGGCATATTCGCAACAAGCCAGTCGAAGGCGGCTTCAATAGTGGCGTAAGAGATTCCGTTGCGTGCCCAGTCATAGTAAGAGCGTTGCTCTTGCAATAAACGTTGCAGTGGGTTGTTGCTGTGTGGTGCGGCGAATGTGGTGTCTGCCCCGTCAAGAGACATAGCATGCAATTGGGCAAGTATGTTCACCGAGTTGCGTTGGAGTTCGCGCAATTCTTGTGCTGAAAAATCATCCAACACGCTTCCGCCAAATGTGTACGGCATCATGTCTGGTGGTGCCACGCCGGCAACCCGATCCATCACAAAAAATGGATCACCGAGAAGGTCTTCAGATCCTTCAACGAAGCGGATATTTGGAACAGGTACCGCCGAGCGAGATGCAACAAGCTGGATTGCCTTGACTTGTGCGTCAAGGTCATAGACCGGAAACACGGGCCAGTCCTCCATACTTGGGCGAATACGTGCAACCATTTGCTCATCGAGACCATCGTGATGCAATGTAAATAAAATTGTTTCGCTGCTCATTCCGGTGCCAGTTGGAATACCAACATCACTGATCGAACACTGATGTTCAAATTTGTCGGTGAACCATGCCTCAAGTGAACGAGCGATGTCTTGAGGATTTCGTTTCGAAGGTAATGGCATGTCAGCGTACGTACAAAATATTTTCGAATCTGTTAGCGATGCGCCAACCATCCTTGGTGCGCACGACTTTGTCTTGGTACCAGCCGTTGGCTTCCATATAGGTTGGTGTCTCGCCCGGAATACGCATCACCATTTTGTACATCGAACGAACAGATGCCGAATCATTGTCGGTAAAAGTGACTATCGCATTGCTGGCTTGGCTCGAGGTCACGTCAAACATGCCAAATGTATTTTGTAACCATTCAGCGGCCTGCGCTGGTGTGCCGGCGATACCACCTGCAGTTGTGTAGTCGGCGTGGGCGTCGGGGGCAAAAGTTGCCAACCATGCATCCCAGTCGCCATCAAGCATTGCAAACGAATAAGCGTTGAGTAACTCAACGATAAGTGCGCGGTCTTCTGTCTGTGTCATCTTGTTCCTCAATCAAAGTGTCAAACTAAAATCTACTCAGCCCAACTGACTTCCAAGAATCGAGATGAAAGACACCATTTCACCCGGATATCCACCCAGATTATGCGTCAAAGCCAAAGTGCGATCCGTTCTGATTTGTCTGTCTGCACCGGCTTCACCGCGCAACTGCAGCCAAGCCTCAAACATCATGCGCAAACCAGACGCTCCAACTGGATGACCAAAAGACTTGAGACCACCATCTGGGTTGACAGGAAGTTGGCCATGGAGATCGAATCGACCATCCAAGATGTCTCGCCATGCCGTTCCGCGTTCGCTGAACAACAAATCTTCCATGAGTACTAATTCTGTGATCGTGAAGCAATCGTGCACTTCTGCAAGGGCTATTTGCTTGCTGGGGTTCGTTATTCCGGCCTGCTCGTAAGCGTCGACGGCACAAGCTGCAATTTCTGGAAATGTGGTGTAGTCGTAGGCGGGGTCGGTAAGACCAGAACCGTTGCCTGCCACAAACGAGAGGGCCTTGATAAACAAAGGCTTGTCCGTGTATTTATGCGCATCTTGGGCACGACAGACGATTGCCGCGGCCGCACCATCAGCAACACCAGCACAATCGAATAGTCCAAGGTCTCCAGCCATCTTTGGGGAGTTTTTAATTGTCTCCATCGAGACTTCTTTGCGAAACTGTGCCCGCGAATTGCGCGCCCCGTTGTAATGGTTTTTCCACGCAACACGGGCAACGGCTTCACGAAGTTCATTCGGGTCAACTCCAAATTTTTTGCCGTATGCGGGTGTCACCATCGAAAACATTGCCGCTGCGGTGAGCGTTCGTCCGGTCCCGTCATTCGGGGGAGGTGTGGCATTGAGTCCCTGGAAACCACTGTCTTTGGTTTTTTCAACTCCGAGAGCCATTGCGATGTCGTATGCACCACTTGCTACGGCATATGCGGCTTGGCGCAGCGCTTCACTGCCGGTAGCGCAATAGTTTTCAACACGAGTAACTGGTTTATTTTGCAACTGCAGCGGGCGTGCAAGCGTGATGCCACTCATTCCGCCTTGTGCAGTACCAAGCCAATAAGCGTCAACAGCATCTTTACCAATGCCTACTGATGAGTAACACTCGTTCGCAGCATTGACGATCAAATCGTCAAGACCAAGATTCCAGTGTTCAACAAAATTCGTGCAACCCATGCCGATAATGGCGATTTGATCTTTGATTCCGTGTGATGCCATGAGTGATCTCCAGTTATGTGACGCCCTATGGCGTGCGAACCAATGTTGCTTTCCAGAAGTAGTTAGGGATGTCATCCGTGATGGAAAGACGACGGAAGGTCATTCGCACGCGAGCACCGATTGAAATCTCATCAGCATCAATGTCACACAGCTCGACCGGGAAACGTCCACCACCATCAAAGTCGACAACGGCAAACACGATGGGTGGGCTCGGTGAATAAGCAAGTCGGTCAATTGTGAATGTGGCAATTGTTCCAAGGACGTCAGCCATTGGGGCATCTTTCATATTGTCAGTGCGTTGTCCGTCAGCAGAAACACGTAGTGGCGGCAAATGCACTGCACCTGTGGTGGTGTCTCGGGATCCGACAAATCCGTATTTCCAGTTTTCGTTACGAGCGGAGGCGGTGGCAGACACACGTTGGGGTTCGGGGCGACGAGGTGGCTCAATTGCCAACATTGTTCGCCAGCTCAAGAATCGCCCATACGAAATAGGTGCACCGCAGGCCAGTTGTTGGGCAACAGTGGTGTCGGGCTGAACTAGTGGCAAATGTTTTGTCGTACGAAAGAGCATCACGTCAGCGCCGTCCGTGAGAGATACCAATGCCACAATTTGATCTGGCTCAGATTGTTCGAGGAGCAGTGCCAATAACACCCCCGGCTGAGCAGCTCCATTGATGCCCACGACTGCCGACAAGTTGTCAAGAACCCTTGCGACCCCTAATTTGGCCGCCACTGCTGAAGAGATGCGAGCGCTTGGTGACGAGACTGCAACCATTGCAATGTCAGACGCTTGGATGCCGGCGTCTTGAAGTGCTTTTTTCCAGGCGCTTTGTGCAAGTGGCGCATAGGTGACTTCACTAAATTTTTCATCCCAGGTTTTAGTGCGTTGACTTCCTGGAGCCCGCCAGCGGTCAATGAATTCTTCCGTTGCGCTAGTTGCGCCGATGAACTCGGCAGCAAGTGGAGCATCGGTTTCATCACAGATCACGAAAGCCGCGGCCGCATCACCACTATTTGCTTCCTCAGAACTTCCAGCAAGACCAGAGCGAATGTCAGCGCTTGCAACGATGTTGACTCCTGATGATCGCACTGCAAGGATAAGGCCTCCCATCGCACTGCGAACACTGCTACCAAGATCAATGCACAGTGCTGAGTCATCGAGACGCAAGGCCGCGTGCACAATCGTGGCATTCGTTTTATCTGTGTAGGTGGGGCTCACGGTTGCAAACATCAGTTGAGTCGGCATCACAGATGTCCGACGCAGAGCGATGCGACCAGCCTCAACAGCCATGGTGGTGGTGTCTTCATCAAATGAGGCAACGGTGCGTGTTCCTTTGCCTCCGCCTTGTCCGACAAACAAGGCAATCTGGGTTTTGTCTAAACGACGGTACGGCAAGTACGCGCCCCATGAAGAAAGTCCTCGCACCCCGTAATCCTACGATGTCATTACTGTCTGCCCACTTGCTAGGGGGTGGTGGTGGGTTACGGTTTACACATGCAGTTGGGAGACATTGGCAATGCCGAAGCCGGCGCTCAGGGCAAACCCCTTGATGGAGTTCGCATTCTTGCCTTGGAGCAGATGCAGGCTCTTCCTTACGCCACTCAGTTATTGGCGCGTCTGGGAGCCGATGTCATCAAAGTAGAGCATCCAAGCGGTGGTGACTTGGCGCGCGGTTCGCTGCCAGCGATGGTGCAATCAGATGGCGGCAAGGCAGGCGCGACATTTCTGCGGAATAATTTGAATAAGCGCTCAATCACGGTTGATCTGAAAAATCCAGCAGGACGGGAACTGATTTTGCAACTCGCCCCGAAGTTTGACATCGTGGCAGAAAACTTCAAAGGTGGCGCTCTAGGACGAATGGGGCTGGGTTACGACAACATTCGTGCGGTGCACCCAGCGGTGGTTTATTTATCGATCTCTGGATTTGGAAACACCGTTGAGTCACCGTATCGGGCGTGGCCTGCGTATGCCGCGGTTGCAGAGGCGATGAGCGGTGTCTATGAATGGAAGCGTCAACTAGACCAACCCCCATCTGTAAGCCCGGTCGGGGCGCTCGGCGACATTGGTACGGCGTTATTTGGGGTGATTGGTGTGCTCGCTGCATTGCGCCACCGCGACAACACCGGTCTCGGTCAGTATGTAGATATTTCGATGTTGGATTCAATGGTGTCATTTGCTGATGTCGTCGTGAACTGGTGGTCAATGGGTGAGCGCCCAGAACCTGGCGCTGGTCTCAAAATGATTTTGGATGGATTTTTGGCGAGTGACGGTTGGTTCATCGTGCAGTGCGGACGAGAACATGAGTTTGAAAAGTTCGTGACTGTAATCGGCGCGGCACAATTGGCGACAGATAGTCGGTTTGCGACACGCGAGGGCTGGCGCAAGCATATTGATGTCATAAGACAAGCGGTGTCGGTGTGGGCAGTAGACAAGACCTCAGTTCAAGCGTGTCACCTACTCAGCAATGCAGGCGTAGCCGCAGGTCCGGTGCTGAGCGCACAACAAGTCATGGAGGACCCGCACATTGACGCCCGAAATATGTTGGTTCGTATTCCGCGCACAGATGGTGTCGCAGAGCCAGTTGTCGTGCCCGGAAATCCCGTCAAAATGACTGGCATGGCCGATGGTCCCGACACTATGCCTCCGGATTTGGGTCAACATACCGACAGTGTTTTGATAAGTGAACTGGGACTAAATGTTGATGAAATAGAACGATTGCGCAGTATGGGAGCAATTGGCTGAAGCAGTTGTTTAGGAATCTAGCGAAGAAATATTGAGTTGGTCTAGAAGACGTGTGCTGCGAAAAAAGAAAATAATGGAGAGATAAATGCAGGCATCAACGGCGATAACTGCTCGAACATTGAAAATATCCCCAAAAAATCCAATCGTGAAAGCGCCTATTGGAATGCCACCCATGACCCCAAGTAGGTAAAAACTCATTGCTCGTCCACGCATGTGGTCGGGAACAAGTCCTTGAATCAATGTGTTGAGTGCCACGGCCATCGTGAGATGAGCCATGCCACTGATGAAGTAGCCAAGTAGTCCGACCCAATAGATGCTGCTTACGGCAATCAGCGCCGTAGAAACGCAGTACAGCATCAAACTTGTAGTTACTGTTTGAGAACGTTTGTACTTTCCTGCGCTTTTGGCGGCGAAGATACTGGCCAACGTAGAACCAACGCCAAGAGCAGTCATCAGCCCGGCATTATCAGTGCTCGGGCGATCAAACACTCGGGCGGCGACAGCGGCAGCAACAAATTGGAGTGACTGTCCAAAGGCACTGCTGATGAAAGCCAAGATGATCGCCATTCGTAACGGCAAATGTCGCCACATGAAGGAAGCACCATCAAGCATCGCTTGTTTGACCGTCAGATCACGAGATGCCGTTGAACCGACTCGTGTTTTTATAACTAGTAGTACGCCAATAACCAAAATATAGGTAGAAGCGTTGCACAAGATTGCTGCCCCCGTGCCAAAAGTTCCAATGACTATTCCGGCAAGTCCCGGACCAATCATTCTGGCCAAAGTAAATTGAACCGAGTTAAGGCGCACGGCGCTGAGCATGTCTTCTTTGGGAACTAGCGATGGCACAAAAGCCTGCCAAGAAGAAGCACCGTATCCAGTAGCAATGCCACCAATAAAGCCGATGCCGACAATGCGCCATGGCGTGAGTTGGTCAACTGAGTACAAAGAAAACAACGAAAAACTGGCGCTCATTTGAACCGACTGGGTAATCAGTAGCAGTTTTTTGCGCGAGAATCGGTCGGCAATCACTCCGGCATGGGGTGTAAGGAGAACCGCCGGCAAAGCTCCAGCAAGTGAAGAAAAACCCAACCAAGTGGCTTTCCCCGTCAAATCAAATAATAGGGCCGGAACTGCAACCATCTGCATCCAGGACGCCCCATTAGAGATTGCAGCCGCAATGAAAAACCAGCGAAAAGACCGATGGCGAAAAACACTTGTTGATGTTTTGACTCCAGGGTGCGCTGCTAAATCTTGCGCCTCTAACTCGCCATCAAGGTCGTCGATACTCACAGGTCAGCAAAAGGCATATCAAGATTGGGAACCTGTAGCCCACCGTCGACAGCAAGAATTTGCCCCGTTACATAACTAGAAGCTGGTGAAGCCAAGTACAAAACAGCGGCTGCGATGTCGTTGGGTTGGCCGATGCGGCGCATCGGAGTGCCGCGCTCAAGAGCATTACGAATGTCGTCATTGGTCATCACGACTGCCAATGCATCGGTAAGTATTGCTCCCGGTGCGACGGCATTTACTCGAATACGCGGATTAAGTTCTGCTGCAAGAAGTCGAACGGAGTGGTCAACCGCAGCCTTTACAGATCCGTAAACCGCATATCCACGCCCGACTACATGCCCAACAGCTGACGAGATCAGAATTATGCTTCCGCCATCGTTGGTCAACATGTGAGGCACTGCGACTCGCGCCAATCTAAGACCAGTTGTCACATTGCGCTCCCATGCGTCGGAGAGAATCGCATCAGTTGCACGTAAGAATTGTCCAGGCATTGCTCCACCAACAACATTGACAACAATGTCAAGGCGACCCATCTCGGTAGCAGCCTGATTTACTGCTGCTGTCACAGCACCCGTATCCATTGCATCACACTGAATTGCGAGTGCCCGACAACCACGAGCACGAATCTGCTCGGCAACATTGTCAATTTGGTCTTGTGAACGCGCCAACACAACAACATCTGCACCCGCATCAGCTAGGGCAAGCGCACTTGCTGCACCAATGCCACGACCAGCACCATTGAGCAAAGCAACTTTTCCATCAAGGCGAAATTGATCAAGAACACTCATTTTTTTACGCTTTCTTTAAATCATCCAGCGTGATAGCGAATCAATCACGCAGTTTGGTTTTGTGCCGCCTTCTGTTTCAACAGTGATTCGAATTGTCGTTTGAATCCCATTTTTTATATCCGTGACCTCAATCAGTTCTGCGCCTGCACGAATTCGAGAGCCGACCACGACCGGTGCGGGGAATCTCACCAGGTCAGCCCCGTAGTTGATCCCCATTGAGACATCTAGCACTTCAATAATTTGGGGCAAAAACATGTTGGAGAGCGACAATGTCAGATATCCATGAGCGATTGGTGCGCCAAATGGACCGTTCCTTGCCCTATCGACGTCTACGTGGATCCACTGGTGGTCACCAGTGGCATCTGCAAAGACATCAACTCTGTCCTGTGTGATTTCAAGCCAGTCGCTGTAGCCAAGATGAGTACCCAGTGCGACGCGCACTGCATCAATCCCGCGCAGTGTGGTTACAGCCATTACTAGGCACCAAGGTTCTTGAGAGTCGTCTCGGCTTCGTCCATGATGCGACCAATAAGTTCGGCGCATGTTGGTAAGTCGGTGATTAACCCAACAACTTGCCCACTCGCCATCACTCCAGATTCAATTTTGCCGTCCACAAGTGAGGCTTTGAGCAACATTGGGGTATTGGCGGCCATCAGCATTTGCGTGTAAGTGAGATCCATTGATTTACGCATTGCCAGACCCTCGCGCAGCATGTCGGTGAGTTTTGCGCCGGTCAACTTGCAGAATTTCAGGGCGTTAATTGCTGCGCGTGGCAGAGCAATTAGGCGACCCCCTGTGCTTTCAAGATGATCCACAAGTTCAGTCCGCAAAACTCGATGAGGCACACCGTCAACTTCCGTGGTGACGACCGTTCCTTGCACATTTTTGGTCAGGTAATACTGCTTCACGGAGTCTGGAACAGTGGAGTCACTTGTGAGCAGAAATCTGGTACCCATTGCAACGGCATCTGCCCCGTAAGCAAGTGCGGCAACCAGTCCTTGACCACTAAAAAATCCACCAGCAGCAATTACTGGAACGCGACCTGCCACGGCGTCTACAACATCAGGCAACAAAATTGATGTCGGCACAGAACCAGTGTGTCCTCCGCCCTCTCCACCCTGCACAAGAACAGCATCGACACCCCAGTCCAAAACTTTTTCAGCATGTCGTCGTGCCCCAATTGATGGAATCACCAATACACCTGCATTGTGCAGTCGCTCAATCAACCTTTGTTGTGGCGCTTGGGCAAATGATGCAACTCGGATTTGTTGCTCAATTAAGAAATCAATGCGTTCGTCAATGTCTACAGAATCAGCACGCATATTGACACCAAAGGGCTTCGTTGTGCGTTGCTTTACTTGCTCGACTGCATGACGCAGTTCGTCCATGTCCATCGTGGCACTCGCCAGTATTCCGAGTGCACCCGCATTTGCAGTTGCCGAAACTAAGCGAGCACCAGCGACCCAGCCCATTCCGGTCTGCACGATTGGGACGTCAACGCCGACGAGGTCACAAAACTTTGTCTGCAAGGAGGGATGCATGGCTACGCCACCTCACGATGTCTGAGACCGCGCGGGTCTAAACGATTTAGAGCAGCAAGCTCTTGTTCTGTTGGCGCGCGGGAGGTCGGCACATCGGGGGCAATTTCAAGGGTGAAACCAGTATTGGCGATGACTTCTTCGACTGCAACACCTGGATGAACACTCCGCAGCCGCATCGTATGTGTTGGTGTCTCAAAGTCAAAAACTGCCAAGTTGGTAATCACTCGTGGAAGGCGATGATGTCGTTTCACGATTTCACCCAATTTCGATGCACGGTCGTATCCCAGGCCACTCACCATGTCTACTTCTTCGACAAATACTTTGCTGGATTGTTTAGGGATAAAAAAACTCGTAGCGTGACTAATTGTATTTCCGGGTCCGCCCCGAACTCCAAGAAGTTGCGCCTTTGGTTGTTTCCATGGGCCAATATTGGCGATGTTGGTATTGCCGAAGCGATCTATTTGGCTTGCTCCCATCATGACGTGGCGACGGCCACTCCAGACAGTGTCAAACACGCTGCGAAATGGAATCCAGCCTTCAATTAATTTGTCAGAACTCCCAAGTGGCAGATCGTTGCCGACAAAAAATGCCTCTCCATCGCTTACAAGTAAATCTGGTTCAAAGGTTGCCCTTGCCAGTCGGGCACCAAGCATTGGGACTGTACCCATTCCGCTGGCAAACAGTTCTCCGTCACCACGAAAAGACTCAGCGGCAGCAACTACAACAATGTCGGCCAGCGTGATGTCGGCGCTCATGACGCGTTCTCCTTGTGCCACTGCACAACTGCTTGTTGATAGTCGGCCTCGGTACCACGAAGAAAGCGGTCTTCAAAAGCGGCCCACTCTGCAGCATTTCCCGCTGCCTTGACATATGCCGACTGAAACTTTTCGTCACGTTCGTAGTCGGGGGTGCAGAGGGTGAAATGTGCACCATTTGGTGACTCAATCACACCGTCAACCATTGAGCGATTGATTCGCAAGGAGTGAAAGGAAGACTCCTGCAACATTTGCTCTGTACTTGAAATCTTTTCACAACTTAAAAATCGCAGTCCTGGCTCACAGGCACCCAAAAACATGTCATCAAAATATAAATCAGGGCCTAAAAACTGGGCGTTGCCATGAATGTCGCTTCGATTGAGATGAACAAAGACAGCATCGAGGCGAATTGCAGGCACCGCAAGAAGTTGTTCCGCATCGGCGTAAGGGGACGTCACCATTTTTAATGCTGGATTCACATCGACAACCCCACTGCCAAGGCCAGCACGAGTTGGTAAAAAAGGAAGCCTGAGTGAGCCGGCATACAAAGCCCACTGCAGCATGCCCTCATCGTATTCAATACATTCTGCCAACGTTGCGTTTTGACGCGCGCTGCGGAAGTGTGGTTCTAATGCGATTGAGTCAAGCGAAACAAAACCGTATATCAGTTTTCTTATTTTTCCGGCTGCGCAGAGCAAGCCGACATCGGGGCCCCCGTATGACACGACTGTGAGATCTTTAATATCAGTGCGCAATAACGCCCGCACTAATGACATTGGCTTGCGACGTGAGCCCCATCCGCCGATGCCAAGCGTCATTCCATTTTCAATCAAAGCAACAGCATCGTCAGCAGTTGTTCTTTTATCTCTGGCCATTTATTTCAATCTTCCATAGTTACTTATCAGTGTCGGCATTGCGCTTGTCAACAAACGCCCCACGCAGTTCATCGCTGACACCAGATAAGTTCAATTCAAATGTAAAACCCTGCTCAAATCGGTAACTGCGCTTTACATCCCACAAATCAATGCCGTTGAGGCTTTCTTTGGCGGCGCGTATAACAGTGGGGGACTTGGCTGCGATGCTGGTGGCGATTTTTATTGCTTCGGCGCGCAAATCTGCCCGAGGAACAACAGCCAACACGCTTCCAAAATGATGCAACTCTTGAGCCGTTGCTGTCGCTGCCGTATAGACCATCGCACGCATTTTGTGCTGCGGAACAAGACGTGACAGGTGAGTCGCTGCTCCTAATGCGCCGCGGTCAACTTCAGGTAATCCAAAATAAGCATCATCGCTGGCAATAATGATGTCCGAGTTGCCTACAAGTCCAATGCCTCCCCCAACACAAAAGCCCTGAACCGCAGAGATAACGGGAACAGGACAGTCGTACACTGCCGAAAAAGCTGCATAGCATCCTTTGTTCGCTCCGATAAGAGCGTCAAAGCCTGGAGTGTTTTGCATCTCTTTAATATCAACTCCGGCGTTAAAACCTTTTCCTTCGGCACGCAACACCACCACCCGCACCGCTGGATTTTTGCCCAGCGCAGAAACCGTGTCGGCAACCTCAAACCATTGTGCAACCGTGAGAGCATTGACGGGAGGACAATCCATAACGACCTCGGCAATTCCGTTGGTCTGGATTGTGCTTGTAATTCCCATGTAATAGAGGTTAGTGGGTTTCTGACGATTCGTCAGAAGCGAGCAATTACAGGGGCACTAGAGTCATGGAGGTGATAGCAATGGATTTCTCGGGCAAGGTTGTACTCGTAACTGGCGGAACGACTGGTGTCGGTCGTGGCATCGCGCAGTGCTTCGAGGCTGCGGGGGCCACGATTATCGTGTGCGCGCGCAATGCCGTTGATGATCTACCCGCGGGCTGGTCCTTCGTATCAGTTGATCTGCGCGATGGTGATGCGGCTTGGAAGATGATTGATGATGTTGTTGGGAAGCATGGTTCTATCGATGTTTTAATCAATAACGCTGGTGGTTCTCCGCCTGCTGAGACAACTTCTTCATCACCACGCTTTACAGAACGCATCGTTGCTTTAAATTTGTTGTCAAGTATTTACACCGCGCAACGGGCGAATCATCACATGCAACAAGGCAATGGTGGCTCGATCGTCAATATCGGAAGTGTTGTTGCGTTGCGCCCAGCTCCAACAGTTGCCGCCTATGGTGCGGCAAAGGCTGGACTGCTCAACTTCACGACAACAGCGGGTCAAGAGTGGGCACCAAAAGTGCGTGTGAACTGTGTAACTGCTGGGGCGGTGCGCACAGAAAATGCAGAAATGCACTACGGAGACGCTGACGGAATTGCCCGTGTAGAAGCCACGATTCCGATGCAACGAATGGCACTACCTGCTGACATCGGCAGTGCGTGTGTGTTCTTATCCAGTTCAAATGCCACCTACATAACTGGGGCAAACATTGTGCTGCATGGTGGTGGTGACAGGCCACCATTTCTTGACGCCGCCAAGAAGTAAAACACTAGGATTTCAAGATGGCAATCGTTTCTCTTGGTCGTGCGCTCACAAATGTCGCTAGAGCCGATCCTGATCGTGCTGCGGTCACTTGCGATGGCATCACCACTACGCGCGCAGAACTTGAGGCACTAAGCAATCAGATAGCAAGAGCTTTTAGTTCTCTCGGCGTCAAGCAAGGTGATTTCGTTACGATTGGGTTGCCTAACTCTGCCAAGTTTTATGCAGTGACATTTGCATTATGGAAATTAGGCGCGGTGCCACAGCCTGTGTCACCGCGTTTACCCATAAGAGAGCGACAGGGGATCGTCGAACTAGCGAACTCGCCAATAGTCGTAGGAGCTGATTTTGACGCCCATCCAGGACGTGTGTGCTTGTCGATGGACTGGATGCCAGATAGTTCGTTGTCAACCGAACCCCTTGACGACTGCATTGCACCTGCATGGAAAGCCCCAACATCTGGTGGAAGCACAGGGCGCCCAAAACTAATTGTGGCAAGCGATCCAGGAGTACTTGATGACGAGGCAGACCCAGGGCAAGGTGTGCAACGCAATGGCACGATGATGGTTCCTGGTCCGCTCTATCACAATGCGCCGTTTGCATATTCAAGTCGCGCCATAGCGAATGGCAATCACATTGTGACGATGGCAAAGTTCGATGCCGAGCAGACTCTTGCAGGCGTGCAAGAACATCAGTGCGACTGGATGCTTTTGGTTCCAACGATGATGCTGCGAATGTGGAGACTCAGTGATCGCGAGCGCTACAACGTGTCATCTCTCCGAGTTGTCTGGCATATGGCTGCGCCGTGCCCGCCATGGCTAAAAGAGTCTTTTATCAACTGGCTTGGTGGCGAAAAATTGTTTGAGTTGTACGCCGGAACAGAAGCACAAGCAGTAACAGTTATTCGTGGCGATGAGTGGCTGTCACGTCGTGGTTCGGTCGGTAGGTGCATCATGGGCGAAATGAAAGTATTGGATGAAAACAATAATCTTTTACCATTTGGAGAAATTGGTGAAATTTACATGCGTGCGCCCGCAGGGAGGCAGACCTATCGATATGTAGGTGCTCAAGCCAAGATAACGACGGATGGCTGGGAGTCACTTGGCGATATGGGTTGGATGGACGCTGATGGTTATGTGTACCTATCAGATCGTCTCACCGACATGATTTTGGCAGGTGGTGCAAATATTTATCCTGCTGAAATTGAGGCCGCGATTGACGAGTATCCATCGGTGCGCTCGTCGGCAGCGATTGGATTGCCAGACGAAGATTTGGGAGCTTGCGTACACGCCATCGTGCAACTAACCCCCGACACGGAGATTGACATGGATCATTTTCGTGCATTCCTTGGAGAACGCCTTGTCCGTTACAAGGTGCCAAGAACTTTTGAGTTCGTAGATGAACCCTTGCGTGATGATGCCGGAAAAGTTCGGCGTAGTCAGTTGCGCGCCGATCGTGTATCAGCCGAATCTTGAAAAACTATAGGGAGTTGTGATGATGAAGGTGCAAGAAATCTGGTTGTATCCGGTGAAATCGATGATGGGGCAGACCGTCCAGAATTGCATACTCACCGAAACGGGCATTTCTGGCGATCGCATCTGGGCAGCACGCGATCAAGAGCGCGGCGGGATACGTGGTGCCAAAAAAATTGGTGGATTGATGGGCTTGGCTGCGCGCCATCTTGATCAGGCAACAGGTCTTGTTGAGATCACTTTGCCGGATGGCTCTATCGTGCGAACTGATGAGCAAAGTGTTCATCAAGTTGTGAGCACGGCAATTGAACATCCAGTTGTCTTAGAAAAATTAAGGGCTGCCCAAGACCTGGAGCACTTTCGCCGTGGAGCGCCAGACAGCACTGATGTGATGCAGGAGTTGCGTGCGGTATTTGGACGCACTGAAGACGAGCCACTGCCAGATTTTTCGATTTTTCCGCCAAGTATCATGGAATTTGAATCTCCACCAGGTTCGTACTACGACGTCTGGCCATTGATGGTGATGACGACGTCTGCCTTGCGCTCGCTAGCGATGTCTGTTCCAAGTTCCAACATGGATGTCAGGCGGTTTCGGCCCAGTCTGGTGATTGACTCGGGTGAACTTGATGGTCATCCAGAATTTTCATGGAAAGGCAGACGTGCTCAAATCGGAACTGCCCAAATTGAGTTTCTTTCTGCCTGCCCGCGATGCGTCATGGTGACCCGCGCCGTTACTCCTCAAATTCCTGTTGACCGAGAAGTACTGCGACACATCGTTCGCGATCTGGATCAAAATGTGGGTATCTATGCTCGCATCACCACGCCAGGATCATTTAATGTCGGCGACGAAATGTCGTTTATCCCCTGATTAGGCGTGTTGACTGCTGACTGAAACAACTTCGCCAGTCATGTAACTGGAGTAATCGCTCGCCAAAAAGACAATGACATTGGCGATTTCCCATGGTTCTGCTGGTCGTCCGAATGCTTCGCGTTGAGACAACTCATCAAGCAACTTGTCACTCGTAACTTTTGCCAAGAAGGCATGCATTGCAATTGATGGGGCAACAGCATTAACTCGTACCCCATGGGCGGCGGCTTCCATTGCGGTCGCGCGGGTCAGTGCCATGACGCCGGCTTTTGCCGCGGCGTAGTGAGCCTGTTCTGCTTGTGCGCGCCATCCCAGAACTGACGCATTGTTAACGATGACTCCAGAGCCACGGGGATACATGTGATTGAGTGCCGCTCTGGTCATGCGAAAAGTTCCAGTGAGTGTGACATCCAGGACAACTGACCATTGCTCGTCAGTCATCTCGTGCACTTGAGCGCTCCCACCAAGACCTGCGTTGTTCACCAATATGTCGATGCCACCAAGGTGACCTGCTGCGTCGCGCACGAGTCGCTGCACATCGTCTTCATTGGTTACATCGCAAGCAATTGCGTGTACCCCAAGTTCCGCAGCAGTTTGGGCGAGTCGACGTTCGTGTTTGTCGCTAATTACAACACGAGCACCTTCTTCTACGCACTTGCGTGCGGTAGCTGCTCCGATACCAGTGCCAGCAGCAGCCGTGATCAGTACTCCTTTACCCGCAAGTAATCCGTGTCCCGGCACGTAGGTTGGTGGTGTTGTCATGTTGGCTCCTTTGGCAGACCAAGAACACGTTCACCCAAAATATTACGTTGGATTTCGTTCGACCCACCGTAGATGGTGTCAGACCTCGTGAACAGAAATAGTTTTTGCTCAAGTGAGTACTGGTGGTCGGGCATAATTGTGCTGTGCGCCCCGATGACGTCCATTGCGAGTTCGCCAAGATCACGGTGCCATGTTCCCCAGAATAATTTGGAGATGCTTGCTTCTGGGCCCGGTACTCCTCCCGACATCGAACGAAGCGCATTCCACTTCATGAGTTGCATCCCGATGAAGGATTGCACGACTCGTTGACGCACAACAGCGTCGTTGAGTGCACCATTTGCGCGAGCAACATCAATTAGATTGTTGAGCTCTCGCTCAAAACCAACTTGTTGGGCAAGCGTGCTAATGCCACGCTCAAGAGCAAGCAGACCCATCGCTACAGACCAACCACTGCCAACTTCGCCCACCACCATATCCAGTTCGGTACGTGCGTCAGAAAAAAATGTCTCATTGAATTCGCCGCCGCCAGTCATCTGTACGATGGGGCGAACTTCAATACCCGACTGATTCATTGGCACAAGCATGAAGGTCAATCCTTGATGTCGCTTTGATCCCTCTTCAGTCCGCACAACTGCAAAGCACCAGTCGCTGACATGGGCGAGTGATGTCCAGACTTTTTGACCATTGATAACCCACTCATCACCCACTCGGTGCGCCTTGGTTTGCACGTTCGCCAGATCACTTCCAGCGTTTGGCTCGCTATAGCCCTGACACCAGCGCTCATTGCCGTCAAGAATGCCCGGCAAAAAACGTGCGCATTGAGCAGGTGTTCCGTATTCAATCAGGGATGGTCCAAGCAAGTGTTCTCCCATGTGATTAACACGAGCAGGGGCTTGGGCAAGAGTGTATTCCTGGGCCCAGATCATTTGTTTGCTGACAGATGCTCCGCGTCCGCCGTGCTCGGTTGGCCAACCCAGGCCGATCCAACCAGCGTGACCAAGTGTTTTTTCCCAGGCGACACGAATATCAAAACCAATGTCCTCATCGCCAGGACCACCGCGTCCTTTTAGATCAGCAAACTCTCCAACGACATTTTCTTTAAGCCAAGCGCGTACGAAATGCCTGAACTCTTCGTCATCGTCGGGAAGCACAGCCACAAATGCCATAAATTTTTTACGCGTTTGGCTTATCTTTGGCTGCCGCCGCAAGGCGTTGGTCCTCGACGGTTTTCAGGAATGGCAATTCCTCAAAACCAACGACGCTGGCGAGACTGTCTTCAATTTCTTCAGGCGTCCAACGACCCTCTTTGAACATCGCACGCTGTTCGCGGGGTTGGCTCCACACCGCAATCTTTCCCCCTACCACCGTGTAGACCTGCCCCGTGATGTGTTTCGCTTTATCACTAAGCAAAAACACCACCATTGGTGAAACATCTTCTGGATCACCAATTTCTTTTAGGGTTGTAGGGACATTCGCCGACATGCGAGTGCGGGCAACAGGCGCAATTACATTAGAGCGCACTCCATAGCGATTCAGCCCGACTGCTGCTGAATAGTTGAGAGAAACTATGCCACCTTTTGCGGCCGCATAGTTTGGTTGTGATACCGAGCCGAGTGCCCACACGCCTGATGTGAAACCAATCAGGGATCCACCTCCTTCTTGCTTGCGCATCACTGCCGAAGCGGTTCGGTACATCGTGAATGTTCCTTTGAGATGCACGCGCACAACATCGTCCCACTCGCTTTCTTCCATGTTGAAAAGCATTCGTTCACGCAAAATTCCAGCCACACAAACAACGCCATCAATGCGACCACCTGTGTCGAGTGCTGCTTTTACAACCGCTTCAGCACCAGCCATTGTGCTGATATCACTCGCCACAGCCACAGCGCGACCACCAAGAGCAATTATTTCGTCAACAACCGATTGAGCAATTTCGCTGCTGGGCTCCGATCCATCCATTGATACACCAAAGTCAGCAACTATGACGATGGCACCAGCCTTGGCGCAATCCAGCGCCACGCAACGACCAATTCCACGACCACCACCCGTTACCGCGACAACTTTGTCTTGTAGGTATCCTGACACGATAACCCCTTTTGTTTTGAAGGCGAATAAGACTCAACACCCCTCCGCTAACCCGCTATCTTCTGCGCAAAGACAAGCAAAATATGGTTTCTGATGAGGCGTCAGAAACTAAAGTACCATAATATTGTTGAGATTCAACAGGTCAATGTCGGGTTCGCAAAACTCGTCAATATTCGTATTATGGGGTTCACATGTATCTCGCAGAGACATCAGAGCAACAAGCAATGCGCAAAGAGTTGCGCGAATATTTCGCGGCGATGCTCACGCCAGAACTAAAAGCCGCCGTGTCCGAAACAGGGGCGAGTCCCGAACCCTTTCGTGAAGCGATTCGCCAGATGGGCAAAGACGGTTGGCTTGGTCTTGGTTGGCCAAAGGAGTTTGGCGGGCAAGGTCGCCCTGCCACGGATCAGTTCTTATTGTTTGACGAAGTACAACGTGCTCGCGCGCCGTTCCCGTTTGTCACAGTCAATACAGTAGGGCCAGCCATAATGGCTTACGGTCGCGAGGATCAAAAGGCTCAGTTTTTACCGGGGATACTTGCTGGAGAAATCAACTTTGCAATCGGTTATACCGAACCAGAAGCAGGTACTGACCTAGCTAGTCTGCGCACGTCGGCTGTGCTAGACGGCGACGAATGGGTAATTAACGGAAACAAAGTTTATACCTCGGGGGCAAATCAGGCTGACTATATTTGGCTGGCTTGTCGAACGGATTCCGAAGCCCCCAAGCATAAAGGAATCAGCATTATCATTGTTCCAACATCATCGCCTGGATTTTCATGGACTCCAATTGTGACGGTCGGAGACGTAATGACGACCGCAACCTACTACAGCGAAGTTCGCGTGCCCAAAAATAATGTTGTGGGTGAAATAAATGGTGGATGGAAACTCATAACGGCGCAACTTAATCATGAGCGCGTTGGTCTTGCTGCCTTATCTGGGCTAACCGCGCGACTTGTTGAGGACGTTACCGATTGGGCAAAGGTAACAAAGTCGGGTGGGGCAAATAACGAAATGATGATCGACTTACCATGGGTTCAAATAGATATTGCCAAGTCGCATGCTTTGCTAGATGCGACTCGTTTGATGACATGGAAACTTGTAAAGGCGGTGAGTGACAATACGCTCGGTCCTGCTGAAGCCTCTGTCGTAAAGGTTTTTGGAACTGAAAAAGCTGTCGAGGTTTATCGTATCTTGCAGGGAATTTTGGGGCCTACTGCCCATCTCAAGGAAGGCTCTAAGGGATCAATGTTGCACGGAGAAGTCGAGCGCGCTGCTCGTGCCGCACAGATTAATACCTTTGGTGGTGGAGTAAATGAGGTTGGTCGCCAATTAGTCGCAAGTGCTGGACTTGGATTGGTGTTGTCGGCGCGATAATTGGCTCAGATGCGTTGCAGGATAGTTGCGGTACTTACCGCACCACCACAGCACATCGTAATGAGTGCAAACTCTTTGTCGGAGCGCTCAAGTTCGTGGAGCGCTGTGGTGATCAGGCGGGCACCAGTAGATCCGACGGGATGCCCCAAGGCGATTGCCCCACCATTGACGTTGACCTTGTTTACGAGCGCATCTTGATCAATGTTATAAACCTTGGCCCACGACAAAACGACCGAGGCAAACGCCTCATTGATTTCAACAATGTCAATATCATTGAGCGTCATTCCAGTCATCTCTAGGACTTTGCGCGTTGAGTCTACTGGTCCGTCAAGGTGGTAAAACGGGTCACTTCCCACAAGGCACTGCGCAATCATCCGCGCCCGCGGACGTAATCCCTCGGCTTTGGCGCGGGACTCATCCATCCACAGCACAGCAGCCGCACCATCACTAATTTGACTTGAGTTACCTGCAGTGTGCATTCCCTCTGGCATCACTGGTTTTAATGCAGCAAGTTTTTCTGCGCTCGTCTCGCGAAGTCCACCGTCGCGACTGATGATTTGGGTCTTGCCATCTGCATCAATAACATCCACCGGAATAATTTCTCGTTCAAAGCGGCCCTCTTCTGTTGCGCGAATTGCCTTTTGTTGCGAAATCAGGCCCAAGAAATCAACATCTGCTCGGGTGATTCCACGCCTTTGAGCGATGCGTTCTGCCGCTCCGAACTGGTCGGGCATATCCCATGGAAATGCGTCGGGGCGAGAACTCCCGTTGATGAGGTTGCCTTCAACGATGGGCACATTGGCGCCAAGCCATACCTTGCTCATGTGTTCAACTCCGCAGGCGATGCCACTGTCGATTGCGCCAGCAGTTATCAGGTTGGCAATCATGTGATTGGCTTGTTGGGATGATCCACATTGGCAATCAATTGTCGTGGACGCGATCTCATAGGGCATTTGTGCACTGAGCCATGCAGTGCGAGTGATATTGCTTCCTTGTTCGCCTGCTTGAGTAACACATCCACCTACAAGTTGTCCGATTGACAATGGCTCAACTCCAGATCGTGCGAGAACGCCTTGTTGGGCTTTTGCGAGAAGGTGTGCGGCGTGGATATCTGCAAAGAACCCATTCCGTTTCCCGATTGCAGTTCTGCCTGCTTCAATGATGACTGGTATTCCCATATCTGGCTCCCAATGAAACGGGGAATTCGGTTTGAATGCCCATCAATTCTGACAAGATTACATTTTTACTGTATTCTTATAATTTGACTTACGCTATCAAGATGTTGTGGTCGTATCATGGAGAACTATGAGTGGTCCGCATCGCAGTGCGCTGAAGGGCAAGCACAGTATGTCTTTTGTAGGGCTTGGGGGTGCCTTGGCTCTCTCTTTACTGGGTTGCGCCGAATCTGGGGCGTCGCAAGCAAAGTTTGTACTGCGTGGTGCCGACGAAGTTCAGGTGATGTCCGCAGCCCAAGTGGCAGCACTTCGTCAACCAATTGTCGATCCTGCTGACGCATCGAAGCCAAATGAAGCAGGGGAGACCAGCAGCGAAACAGTTCCGCTCAATGCTGATAATCGTGCCCCCGAAGTAAAACTTTTCGCGGCCTATCAAAAATTCAATGCCTGCCTAAAAGCGGACGGTTTCAAGATTGAAGGTAATCTTCAAGATCCCAAAAATCCTGCGTTTCAAAACAAGGAGTATGTGGCCTCGTTAACGAAGTGTGCAGCACGCACAGATATTCTAAACGTGGTGCGCGCTACACAAGAAGCGACATCAAAGCTGACGCCGGAAGAAGTAAAGGGCAGAAATGAAATCTTCAAAGCGCTTTCTGAATGTCTGAAACAGCGTGGCTGGACGGTTGAACTGTCGGTGAACAGCATCGGACTTCTGCAGCCCCAGCAGTTTCGTGCGGCAGATGGAACTCTCAATGAGCGAGATCTAGACCAGTGCTTGACGGAAACTGGCGTGAATACAAGTGACCCAGGGGGGCCATAGTGAGTAAGCGCAATATTTTGTCGGCGTTTGCCGTAATCGCGTTAGTTGTATCTGCGGTTTTTATCGGCAGATCGTTGGGAGGGACCTCGTCTGGATCTTCAACAGGTTTACTCATTGTCCCTCGCCAGGTTGAGCGTCGTTCCCTTGAGGATGTATTGACAGTGACGGGGGAAATAAGACGTGATGAAACAAAAAAAATTAATTCACCCGTTGACGGTCAGGTAAGTGATGTCGCCGTGAGCGACGGTGCAACAGTAAACGCAGGAGACACAATTTTTTCTCTGGATGGGCGCGACTCCGTCGCGGTCAAGGGGAAGTTCGCCTTTTATCGGTCTCTAGATGTTGGTGATGTGGGTCCAGACGTAAAGCAACTTGAAGATGTTTTGATTTCGGCTGGGACGGGGTTGAAGAAATCAGATCAGCTTTACACAGAAGAAACTCGAACTGCTTTGGGCAAATGGCAAGCAATTCACGCTTATCCGGCAGCCGTGGCTTCATCTGAAAAAACAATCACGGTTTCTCTGGGGCAAAATCAAGCAGGTTATTCAATAGGCAAGTACAACTCCATCGCATATGTCATCAGTCCATCAGCAAAAGCAACTTCAATCGGAACAGGACCAGGATCGGCACGACGCCTCCCGCGCGTTGCCCCGACGATCTCAATAGCGGTGAATCGTACGAGCGTGCTTGAAGGTGAATCGGTTATTTTTACTGTGACTGCGTCGGCTGCACCGGCGGCAGATCTGACGATAAATCTAAATATTGGTGGCTCAAGCACAGGTGGCGTGAGTGCTGTAAAAAATAACGCCGACTATGCCACCGTCAATAACACAGTCGTGATACCTGCCGGAACAACTACCGCAAGCATTACGAGGCAGATTTTTACCGACTCGGTTATCGAAGACGAAGAAGATCTTCAGATTTCCATTGGGCAACAGAGTTTTGGTGGCTCTAACGAGGCATATACACTCGGGTCGACCAGTGCTGCCCGCGTTGTGATTCCGGCAAATGGCTCCGACCTTATTCGCAAACTTACGATTGAAGCGTCTACAGATAAAGTTGCCGAGGGCCGTAGCGTCACGTTCACGGTCAAAACAACCGTGAAGTCGAACCAGACTCTTGATTTCTACGTTGCTACTGCGGGTGTTGCCGTGTCTGGAACTGACTACGTAAAAATTAATCAAGATGATTTACAGATCGATGCGAATAATACGACAATGACGTTCAGTATTGATGTGCGCGCAGATGATGTCGTTGAGACTGATGAAGTGTTCACCGTTTCATTGGTTGCAGATCCCAACTACTCAGCGAGTGCTCAGCCATATATCGTGGGTGCTCCTGCGTCAGCATCCGTCACGATTGACTCCGAGGACCTTCCTACACTCAGTTTGAACGGTGGGGGAATCGTGAAAAAAGGCACATCTACAAGTTTTGTCATTTCCGCGGACGAAGCAGTCTCGGCTGACACCTCTGTGACGTATCAGTTGTCTGGCTCTGGGAAAGCCGGAGACGACTACGGAGTGCTGAGCGGAGTAGCAGTTTTGAAAAAAGGAAAAACGTCAGTGAAGGTCAGGATTGACACTCTTAATAACGGTGTAATTTTTAAACCCAGCGACATGTTGGTCGCCAATTGGCCATCGCGAATCGGCACCCTTAACGTAAAGGCAGGAGAATTTGTTCTTCTCGGCAAGACGCTATTTAATCTAACTGAGCCCGTCTTTACGGTTGTAATGAGCGTGAGTCCTACAGATCGTGCCAAGTTGTCGTTGGACATGAATGTCAAAGTAAATTTCAACGCAGGTGAAAGCATTCTGGACGGCAAAATAAGTGAGCTTGATGCGTCGCCAACAGTTGACGGACAGGGTAACTCTGCCTATGAAGGCAAAGTTTTAGTCAAGTCCGATCTGGAGTCTGTTGATGGGGCATCGGTGTCAATTGATGTGATTCTGGAGAAAAAAGACAATGTACTTGCTGTGCCAGTCGCAGCGGTTTTACGTGCGTCTGACGCCGACGAAGTCCGAGTCGTAAATGATAAAGGGACAATTTCACGAGTCAAAGTAAAGATTGGCCTGATTGATGGTGAGTGGGCAGAGATAGTTGAAGGCCTTACTGGCACTGAACTCGTGGTCATTGATGTTGACCCTGCCGCAGACAAACCCAACACGGTGACTCAAGACTCCTGACGCCATGACAGCAGAAGCGGTAATGGAACTGGCGAATGTTTCGCGGGTTTACGGTCAAGGAGAAGCCACAGTTTTTGCGTTGCGTAATGTCTCGTTACGTATCCAATCAGGCGAGTTCGTTTCAATTGTCGGACCATCTGGCTCGGGTAAATCAACCATGCTCGGTTTATTGGGTTGTCTTGATGTGCCAACGAGCGGAACAATCACTGTTTGTGGCAGAGAAATAACAGCACTTGGTGATGCCGAACGAACTGCCGTAAGAGGCAGAACGATCGGGTTTGTTTTTCAGCAGTTCCATCTGATTCCCCATCTTGACGCGGCTGGAAATGTTGAAACGGCTCTGTTGTATCGGGGACTCAAGCCAGCAGAACGGCGTGATCGTGCCCTTGCTGCGCTCCAACAAGTTGGACTTCTTCCGCGCGCTGAGCACCGACCAGTTCAATTGTCCGGCGGAGAACAACAACGAGTGGCGCTCGCTCGCGCCCTCGTCACAGAGCCACGTATCCTGCTCGGCGACGAGCCAACTGGTGCTCTCGACACCAAGAATGCGGCAATGGTGATGGAACTTTTCGCCAATCTTCGCTCCCCTGAACGAGCAGTAATCTTGGTGACACACGATCCGGGTGTTGCAGCAGCAGCAGATCGCAAGATCTCAATGCTTGATGGTGAGATCGTGGCTGACGAGCGCAGGGCAGTTTTGTTGTGAACACGTTTAAAGATTTATTACGAGTGTCGCTGGGTGGACTTTTGGCACGCAAAGTAAGAACCGTCCTGCTACTTCTGGGTCCAATGATTGGAGTCGCGGCAATCATTGCGGCTGTCGGTCTCACCGACAGCGCCAAAGGTGATCTCAAGCGTAAAGTCACCGAACTCGGAACCAATCTCGTGTTGGTGTCGGCGCAAAGCAGTGTTGGTCGACAGAACCCAACGCTTCCAGCAGATGCAACAGATCGTGCCAGCAAAGTCATTACGGTGGAAAAAGTCGCTGCGATAACGCAGTTGTCCAACATCGTGGTTACACCGTATGAGCGGGCCAAGTCGCAGTTTGAGACCGTACCAATCCCGGTCGTGGCGGTGGACAGCGAGTTGCCCAATGTTCTAGAGGTGCCACTAATAAGTGGTCGCTGGATAAACGCCTTTGATGAGTCTGCTACGACCAGAGCAGCAGTAATTGGCATTGGGTTGGCGCGTGAATTCAATTACTTGCCAGGAGAAATACGAACCATCGAACTCAACGGAATCAGATATGGCGTAGTTGGAATACTTGGTGAAGTGGAGCTTGAGCCAGCATTTGACAATGCAGTGTTCGTGGCGTTTCAAGCCGCAGAACAAGACTTTGTTGATAACGACATCTTGCCGAACAAGGTTTATGTCCGTTGTGAAAATGGCACGGAAACAGAGACTGCCATCGCTTTAAAAACAGCGGTCAATTTAGGTGGGCCGCAAGAGGTTCAGACTGAGATAAAAGCGGCTGCTCTTGAACTTGCGGCGCAAAGTGATCGTCAACTTCAGCTCATCGTGGTGTCCATGGGCTTGCTGGCGGTGATTGTTGGTGGACTTGGAATCGCCAATGTAATGTCAATTTCGGTAATTCAACGTTCTGCTGAAATAGGCATTAGGAGAGCATTGGGTCATTCTCGGGCAATTATTGGTGCACAATTTATGCTCGAGTCCTTGGTAGTTGGTTTTCTAGGTGGGGTGATGGGTGTGCTTCTTGGAGTTGGTGCCATTTTTACAGGAGTGAAAATTTCTGGATGGGTGTTTGTGCTGGCCTCGTGGCTTCCACCTGCCGGAATTGTTTTGGCGATGTTGATTTCTGTGTTGGCTGGTGTATATCCATCTGCTCGTGCTGCTCGACTTGAACCACTTGAAACGCTTCGCCTGGGCTGAAACACTGCAATAACTTTTTTCTGACAGGTAAAATCAAAGATTGGAGTGCCTAGACTTGCCTGATGGGCACTTTTTTAGGAAATTTTGCTTCGCTGAACACGCATGAATTGCCTCTGTGGTTTGATGGAGCCAAGTTTGGAATATTTGTCCACTGGTACTCATCAACCGTTCCTGCATACGCACCTATCACGGATGATCCATTTACTTTGGCGCGAGAAAAAGGTGAGAGAGAAGCATTCGCTGAGAGTCCTTATTCTGAGTGGTACTGGAATTCCCTAAATATTGAGGGATCATCAGTTTCAAAACATCACCTTGCAAAGTACGGAGACAAGCCCTACGAAGATTTCGTTCCCGAATGGCTCGAACTGACAAAAGGATGGCAACCGGAGCGATGGGCTGAATTATTTTCTGCCTCTGGTGCGATGTATTGCGTGATGGGGACAAAGCATCACGATGGTGTTTTACTTTGGCCCAGCGCAACTCCTAATCCCTACAAGGGGTCGGCATGGTCATCATCGCGGGACATTGTTGGGGAGTGTGCTGATGCTGTTCGATCCGAAGGAATGCGATTTGGCTTGTATTACTCAGGCGGAATTGACTGGGCATTTCAAGGTCTCGGAATCGACAGTTGGAGAAAGTTATACGAAGCCATCCCACAAGATGACGAGTATCACGCCTATGTAGACGCGCACTATCGGGAATTGATAAGTCGCTATAAGCCTGATGTTCTGTGGAATGACATCGGTTATCCAGGCTTTGGCGAAGGTGCTGCAGAACTAATGGCGCACTTCTATAACACCAACCCAGAGGGAGTCGTGAACGATCGCTTTGACTTTTTAGGTGTGATGGCTGGAAAATCTCATGCTGATTTCACAACACCTGAATACACAACGAAGCCTCCTCTGGGTACAAAAAAGTTTGAGGTATGTCGTGGAATTGGCACGAGTTTTGGCTACAACGAGTCTGAGGACGAATCTTCGTACGCATCATCAGCAGAACTCATTCATTTGTTAGTCAATATTGTCGCCGAGGGTGGAAACTTTTTATTGAACGTGGGTCCAATGGCAACCGGAGAAATCCCTTGGGCCCAGCAAGAGCGGTTGCTGGCGATGGGGCAGTGGCTGTCAGTTAACGGTGAGGCAATCTATTCATCATCAGTGTGTAGAAGCAATTCGCTGTTGACGTCTGAGGGAATTCCTGTTCGGCTTACTGCCGGCGTTGACGGCGCAATCTATGCAATCGTCTTGGGGCGACCTAGTAGCAAAGTTGTCCACATTGACGGTCTACCAACAGGCGATACGACGTTGCTTGGTTATGACGGTCGGCTGAATCGAATCGGCGATGACGTCATTTTGCCGTATCGCCCCGATAACACGCCAGCATTTACGTTACGCGTTGTTTGATTGACGATTAATTGCCCGCATGACGTCAGCAGCAACGCGTGCTGCACCCGGTATCGGAACTGGGCACGGAGTTGTCACGCCAGATTTATTGACTGTGTAGGCAACAGGACACAGATGAAGACCGTCAGGAGATCGCACTGCGACCTTGCGCGATTGAGGGCATAAATTACCGTCAATTTCTTTTGAGCAGGGCAGAAATCTCTTTGCTCTTCCGGCGGAGTCGTAGAGTGAACGGGCCACACTGACATAGCGATTATTCGTTCGTTTAGCCAATTGGAAGAGCGATTGGTTCAAAATATCAGTAAATGTTACTGAGCGTGTTTGCTGGCGAATCAATTCTTGCTCAATCGAGCGACCGAACCCCGTGAGAATGATTATGGCTTTGGGAAAATAAGTTATCAATCGCTCAATCTGATCAATTGTCACTCTTGTTATTTTTGACGGGCTGGGCAATGAACCGAATGCCGTCATGCAGGGAGTCAAATAATTGCCCACAAACATGATGACAATATATTTCGGGGAATACTTTTTAGCATCTGACTTCGCTTGATCAAGCCAATCACAGGCGTTGTAACCAAAGAATGCGCGCGTGATGAGTCTTGCCTTTGAAGTTGTCCGCAGATTTTTTTCCAGATAATTGGAAATCTCAACCCCGATGGAGTCGCCGTAGAGCAAAACGGGGGGTGTTTCTATCGCTGCTTTCAAGTGGGAGGATTTGACTGGTGCAGTGGCACAAAATGTGATGATGCATGCAAACAGGATGCTTGCTTTGGCTAATCGCGGGTGCAGGTAGGGCATGTTCTGCTGGTCACAAGAAATGCTATCGGCCGCTTTGTTTGAGTTTTGTCGCGCGTTCACGTTCTTTACGCTCTTTGCGCACGGCACGCTTGGCTGCCTGAGCATCTTCATCAACAATTCGCACCATTACTGATGTGTTGTTGGAGGCATTGGCAAAGCGCGGGTCAGTGGCGACTAATTGACGAAAACCAGCAAGTGAGCGTGAGTACTGAACAACCATCAAGCGCACGGCGTCAAGACCAAATTTTTCAACTGCTTCTGGAAGCACGGCTTGAAGTTGTTCAAGTGTGGGGTCTTCTGATGCATCTCCTAGTTTTTCAATACAGTGTTGAGTGCACGGTTCTCCCAAAATAATGCCAGCATCGTGACTTGTTCGACGACGAGCAATTCCGTCGCGAATTGCCCCACCAAGAGTGGCTGGAGAGGCGTATGCCTCTGCAGAGAGTCCAGCGACTTTGGCAAATGTGTCTTTGATGTCACCCTCAAGAGCACCGGCGAGAGATGACAATGAGTCATCGGTCAGGGATTCAAGGACCGCGGCGTATTTCAAGCCAATCAGAATTCTGTCTTTGTCGTCGCTCATTTTGTTCCTCCGTGTTACCGCCAAGAGTTTATTGGAGAAAACACGGCATTTGTCGTCTCAATTAAATGGCCAAGGCCTGGATCTCTCTAACCTGCACATTTATCGGTACCCCAGTTCGAACATTTGGGAGTGTGCCGGCAAGACCTAAGTTTGATTTCCATTTGATCTTCCATTCAATGGACATCCGCGCTTGAAACACTTTGTTGGATTTGCCTGAAGAAGCATGGGAATAGGTGTACATGCAGTCAGACTTTGCAAGATCACCATCACTTTTTTTCCAGACCTGACCAGGTCCGATGCATGAAACATCGCCCGTTCCCAACTCGCCATCGCCAGGGGAATAAATGACACGAGACGGAGTGGCGGTAGTTTTTACCCACAACACTCCTGCTGAAGTCGCAATGGATGCTGTCACGGAAATCGGATGCCACAATACGCGCGACACCCAAAACCATGTCCCGACTTTGACAACTAATTGACGCGAAGGTGGCGCCATGCCAAAAAGTGGAATTGGAACATCATCAAAGACTTTGTCTGCGGCAATTTTCGCCATCTGAGAACTGGCTGAATCTCTAATCCAGTATTCGCTTGATGTTTCTGGTGGACCAATGCAACGGCGTTGATATACCGAGTAAGAGGCGTCTCCGAGTTGACGAATAATTCGAACAGTCCGCCCACTTATTTTGTCAATCTCCGTCGAGTAGCGCCATGTGCAGGCTAATTTGTCTTTTGCTGGTTCTCCGTATGTGACGCTGGCGCTGATTCTGGTGCCAAGTACAGAACCATTCCCGATCGCATTTCCGTTGGTGTCTTTGGCATGAGCGACATTATGTCTTGCGACGCCGGCAATGACGGTGGGTGCCACGGCGATTGTCAGCACGCAACACAGGTAGGTGACCACGAGTTTTAGTCGCGATGTTTGATGATGCACCGCTCCCCCTCATCTTGTGCGATGTTTGATACAACAATGGAATGTGGATTCTGAAGCCTTTGTCTGGAAATTGTGGGTCAGGGTGATTTGTGTTCAAAACCGCTAGATTTGACATACCCAGAAATCAGGAGAACACCTCAAAGTGGTCTCTGGGAATAGGTAAACAATGACGCAACAACATCCCGATTTGGAGGCCGAGCAAGCCTTCATCGACCATGCTTATGAATGTCTTGAGCGCAGCAAGACCGATGCTTGGAAGTTGCGAGATATGACCCAACCAGGTCTTGGTGGGACATTTCAGGCGAGATACGAAAGAGATGTCTTTGATGAAGCACTCGTTAATCGTCTCGTGCAATTAGATCTGCGTGATGCATCTCTGGTTTTTGGTCGGATTGATCGCTTGGCTGAGTCCCCTGCGGCTGTCGAGAGCTTTCATATCGGTCGCTTGGCAGTTTCGGATGAGAATCGTGAGCCAGTCGTAGTGGATTGGCGTGCGCCGGTCGCCGAACCTTTTTATCGGGCCACTGGTCGCGAGACAATGGGTCTTGCACGTCGTCGACATTTCGCCGTCGAGGGTCGTGAGTTGTTGGGAATCGAAGACGAACTATTTGGTGATCTGCATCTAGGAGTTGGGCACGATGAAGGACTAGGAGGTGAACAAACCCTTGGTGCTGGGCTGAGTGGTTACAGCACATTGTTGTCTGTGTTGCAACGCGGTCGCACAGGGCAACTCGGTGACATTGTTGCCACGATTCAGTCTGAACAAGATGAGATAATTCGCTCTTCGCCGTCTGGGGTTCTCATTGTGCAAGGAGGTCCCGGAACAGGAAAGACAGTTGTTGCCCTCCATCGGGCTGCATATCTGCTCTATACATATCGTTTCCCCCTTGAAGATCAGGGAGTTCTGGTAATTGGCCCCAATCGAGTGTTCTTGCGCTACATCGAACGTGTCCTTCCATCACTCGGTGAGGCAGGTGTCGAGCAGGTGGTTTTGGCTGATCTTGTGCGCGGAGTTGACTGGGGAGGTTTTGACACCATGGAAACAGCCCGAGTCAAGGGTGGCATCACCATGACTCGTGTTGTCAGTAAGGCGGTCTCAGATCGTGAGCGACCACTGCGGGAAGATGTTGTCTTTCCATTTCGCACTGGCTATGTACGTCTGCGCGCGAGTGAATCAGAGCGCATCGTCAAAAATGCAAAGAGACGATTTGCTCATCACAATGCTGCTCGACGGTGGGTAGAGACAGAAGTCTGGAACGCGATTATCGCCACATGGCGCACCGAAGTGGAAATAGAAGAAATAAAGGACGCCCTTAGATCAACTCCGGAGTATCGGCAGGCCATTGAGAGCATGTGGCCAATACTGACACCAGCAGAACTGCTTCACGACCTCTTTGGGAGCAAGGCGCTTTTAAAGTTGGCTGCTCAGAAGTTTTTATCAGAATCAGAATATTTAAGTTTGTATCGCCCACGCACGGACGATGTCTCGAGAGTCAAGTGGTCCAATGCTGATGCAGCCTTGCTGGACGAGGCTCGTGCCAGGCTTGGTGTGCGCGGTGCCAAAAATGGCAAAGTCAACGAAACAGAAGACATTCGCATGTATGGACACATTGTGGTTGACGAGGTTCAAGATCTCACTCCAATGCAACTCAACATGGTGGCGAGGCGCTCCTTAAATGGCGCAATGACCGTCGTTGGGGATATTGCCCAGGCCACTGGCCCTTTTGCCCCCTCAAGTTGGGACGATATAAAGAAGTTTCTTCCCGACGCTAAGGGCTCGCGTATCGTCGGACTATCAGTGGGGTATCGCATCCCATCACAAATAATGGAACTCGCGGACAAAGTCATGCATGCTGCAACTCCGGGTCTGAGATCACCACGAAGCGTTCGGGATGGTGACGAGGTTCCGATGTTTGTGCGAGCAGAGACAAGACAGGATGTGATTGGTGTTGCTGTCGAGCAAACGAAGTTACTGGCGGGGCGACTTGGAGGCGGAAGTACTGGAGTTGTCTGCCCCGACTCAATGGTGGATGAAATTTCTGCAGCACTGCAATTGCTCGGGGTAGAACACGGACGCGCTAGTTCTGCTGCGCTCGGCAAAGTCATTACTGTCGTACCCGTCAGTTTGGTGAAAGGTCTTGAATTAGACGGTGTCGTGGTTGTAGAACCTGCTGCCATCGTTGATGACGAACTCCACGGTTTAAGAGCTCTCTATGTCGCCTTGACACGATCAACTCGGAGTCTTGTAATTGTCCACCATCAAGCCCTGCCCGAGGCAATGCTCTAATTTAAGTCGTCAATCGCGGCAACAATCAGCGGTAAATATCGGAGCGCCTTATCGGCATCAGCAGGTCGTTTGCGTTCGACGGCCGAGGTAATTAAACCGACCATCCGTTCGATGTCGCTGAAAATATCAAGACTTGAATCTTTTATCAGGGGCTTAAGTACCTCCCAGTTTGCCAAAACATCATTAAGCCTCAATTTTGCCGTTTTTGTATCCCCACTGGCGATTGCATCTCCAAGCCCATTTGTCGCTTCAAGAATATTAGTGAGCAGTTCTTCTGCTGTGCCGATAGGCAAAGTAGTGGTTACATTAATTTTGACAGGTGCTGTTGTATCAGCGGAGCCGACAATCGTGGTTGAACAACCCGCTAGCACCAGAAGAGCAACAATGGAACAAGATTCGGCGATTTTTTTCTTTGTGCTCAGGCGCACGTCGTCTCCTTAGGCAGTTGTAACTAAAATTCGTGCGCTGGTGAAAGACGCCACCTTCACTGCTTTGCCTTCCATCTCTACTGTAACTACTCCAGTTTTTTGAGAAGCAGTCACAACGCCAGAGCTGCCCGGAATTAGTTTTGTTTTTTCCAAAAAATCCAATACGCCGCTGGCAAATTCAAGTTCTTCTGGAATTCGGCTTACGGTAAATGCATGGCCGACTTCAACATCGGAAAGACGGATTGCAGTTGGAGCGGTGTAATCACTCCCAGGAATTGGATTCCCGTGTGGACATGTTGTGGGTCCACCAAGTACCCGTGCAATAGCGCCTTCTACTTCTCCAGACATGACGTGCTCCCACTTACCGGCCTCACGATGTGCGTGGGCCCACGACAACCCGAGTATGTCGGTAAGAAAACGTTCGGCAAGTCGGTGTCGCCGAACAACACTTTGAGCCAGTTTTTCACCCTTGGGGGTCAAACGGATTTTTTGGTCGCGGAGTGAAATTAACTTCTCCGTTTCGAGGCGATGAATCATCTCTGAAACAGATGGACGAGAAACAAGGAGTCGATCAGCGATGCGAGCTTGGATTACATCGACGTCGTCTTCGCGCAATTCATAGATGCATACACAGTATTCCTCAAAGGCAGGATGATGTTCCCCTTGAATTGGCATGCCCCAACCCTACCCGAGTACGCAATTTGGTTCACCTCGTGCCAACTGGTTGTCAGTCGTGATGATGCCCCAATGACCGCAGACCTGCCCACGCAAGCCCTGCGAGTTGCGTGCCAAGTTTTTCCGGATCGATTTGTGTACCTTGGGCAATCAGGTGACGGCTTACTGCCTCTGCCATTCCGACTAGTCCAAATGCCATTGTTCGACGTTCTGCCTCAGAAAGATTGACGATAATTAAGGGTGCAATTGCATCAGCAGCTTGTCGCTCGATATGGCGAATTGCATCGGCGAACTCGGCATCATTTCTTGCGCTACCCGTAAAGAGCAGTGTGAACGCTTCGCGATTATCAACGACCCAATCAAAGTAAGTCACCATCCCACGCTCTGTTTGCAAACGACCATCAGAAATTTCATTTGTTGCCCGTCGTATTTGAGTTATCAGGTCATGACCTAACGCTTCAAGCAATTCTAAATACAGGGCACGTTTGCCTATAAAATGTTGATAGAGGACTGGCTTGGTAACTCCGACCGACTCGGCAATTTGTGACATTGAGGTCTCGTGAAATCCAGTGCGAGAAAACTCTGTCAGAGCAACCGCCATGATTTGGTCACGACGCTCAATCGCATCAACTCTAAGGGTCATGGTCGACCCATCTCGCGGTCTTCGCGAATGGCGGCCTTCACTGCATAGCCAAGAATGATTGAAGGGGCGAGCAAGATGCCGCCAATCACCAATGTCACGGTAATTACAGAGACAATCGGACCAGAAAAGCCCATCACGAATGCCATCACAAACGTGCTGACACTTACAGCCCACAGCAGGTACCCGATGCGATTCGCCAGCAACGCATATTTGGCGATTATTTTGCGTCGCGTCAAAACCATGTCGTCATCAGCCGAGCGACCTACTGAAGGAGATTCCATAACGACGAAGATTACGGCTTTTGGAGTGACTTCATGCACTTAGGGAGCATTTTTTGGTGCGTGATTGGTGTCATTGGCAGGGGGTCAGTAGCGTGAAAGGGGCATGGAAACAGTTGTCGAGCTGAGGGGAGTGGTGGCGGTACTAAGTAGTTTTCCAGCGCTTGCCGGAATTGATCTTGCAGTGCACCGCGGGGAAATTGTCTTGCTACACGGACCAAACGGTGCGGGGAAAACTTCCGTGTTGCGCGTCTGTGCTGGACTTCTACCGATTGAGCGCGGTGAGGGCTCAGTTATGGGCGTTAATTTGCGAACACAACGCGAGAGTGTGCGCGAGCGAGTGGGACTACTCGGCCACTCAAATGGTTTGTATCTAGAACTGACAGTGGCACAAAATGTCGCTTTTTGGGCGTCTGCTGTTGGTGCGAGTGCTCAAGAAGTCGCGCTTGCCATGCAACAAATGAAAATTGATGGTCGACTCACTAATGTAAAGGCTTCACAGTTGTCTGCTGGTCAACGCAGGCGCTGTGCGCTCGCATCTTTGATGGTTCGACGCGCGTCTCTTTGGCTCCTTGATGAACCTCATGCTGGACTTGATCAAGAGGGACGAGATGAGTTGGACGCGATACTTCGCACGGCTGTAATGAGTGGAGCAACCGTCATCTTGGCTTCCCATGAAACGCAAAGATCCAGGTCTCTGGCGACACGGGTCATCACAGTTGATGGTGGTCTTATTTCCGGAAGTGAATCATGACAACGCGCCTGCAAACCGTGCGACGTGTTTCCTGGGCTGTTGTTTGCAAAGACTTGCGCATTGAGTGGAACAGTAAAGTCCTGCTCAATCAAGTTGCACCCTTTTCACTGGTCGTCATGATTATGTTTGCATTTGCTCTGGACAATGAGGGCATTTTGCAACGTGTGGCCCCGGGTCTGTTGTGGCTTGCGACACTGTTTTCAATGTTGATCATTGTGCAGAGGTCTTTTGCGGTTGAGACTGCAGACGGTGCCCTAGATGCATTACGAGTAGCAGGTACTGAACCGCTTGGAATTTTTATCGGTAAATCACTGGCACTAATGGTTCAGCTTTTTGCACTTGAATTAATGTTGCTGGCAGTTGCGCTAGTTTTATACACTGTTGAACCAACAGCCACGGGGTACGCAGAGACTTTTGCCACAATGGTTGTAGCCACTGTCGGCTTGGGTTTCGTCGGTACACTTTACGGCGGTCTTGGTGCTGGCGCACGGGGGCGCGAAACGCTGCTTCCGCTTTTATTGTTGCCAGCAGTGGCACCAGTTTTGATTGGCGCGACTCGGGCAACCGAAGCGGCGTTCGAAAGTGGTGGAGCACAATCTTCCCAAGGTTGGCCGTGGATTGGTTTATTGGCCGTGTTTGCAGGTGTTTTTGGAGCGGTTGGTGCGTTGGCTTTTGGGCCGATGATTGAGGAGTAACAAAGATGACAACATTCCAAACCGCATTCGAAGCCAAATCAAAGACCACAGGAACCGCCGCATCTAAAAAACTCGGTGCAGCAACGATCTTGGCGGTTATATTTCTAGTGCTGAGCGGTTTAATTTTTTCGGCAGAAGATGTGGTGCAGGGGAGCACAGTACGCATCATGTACGTTCACGTTCCATCTATTTGGGTGGCGTATTTGGCCTTTGCGCTGACGGCAATATTTTCGGGAGTGTATTTGAGCAACCGGTCACGCTCTTTAATTTGGGATCGCCTTGCTGGTGCGTCTGCTGAGATTGGTGTTTTATTTGTCGCAGTTTCACTCGTGACTGGCAGTTTGTGGGGGCGTCTGACCTGGGGAACATTTTGGGTCTGGGATGCGCGCCTAACAAGCACGGCATTTTTATTTATTACTTACATTGGTTATCTTGCAGTTCGTCGTTTGGGTGGGACGTTCCGCCAAAGAGCGAGACGATCTTCAGTAATGGCACTCCTTTCCGTTTTGGAGATTCCACTGGTTCATTTCAGCGTCAACTTGTGGCGAACGCTCCACCAGAAAGCTTCAGTTGCGGATCCAAATGCCAAGGTAAGCCTGGACGGCTTGATGCTTTTCACTCTGTTTTGGGGGCTTATATCTTTCACCATGCTGTTTGCTTGGTTGCTCGTTCATCGTCAACGGTTGATGGCCCTAGAGGATGCAGTGCAAGACAGGGGCCTTGACCGTGCAATCCAACAGCGACGCACAGAGGCAGGGCTCTGACATGGATCACGCTTCGTTCATCATTGCAAGTTATGCGTTGACTTTCGTCTCGATTGCTGGATATGCCCTTTACATAGTGCGTCGGGCCCGCCGACTTGGTGCCCTTACGTCAGATGATGACAAGCCATGGATCTAACTCCACGACCTATCGCCGCTCCAGAATCGCGGGCACAGCGCCAGCGACGCCGTTGGATACCAGTTGCCATTGTTGCTCTGGCGCTTGCTGCTGGTGGAATAGTCGTCACACAATTTTTGACGAGCGCGATTGATTATTACTGCAATGTTGACGAAGTGGGTCTACGTGAGGGATGTGTCGGCCAACGCAGAATTCGAGTTCAGGGTAATGTGTTGGAAAATTCACTGCAGCAGGTTGATGGTGTCACTCTGTTTGCGCTGTCCTTTAATGACAAGACACTTCAGGTCCGCTATCAGGGAGACCCAGGCGGAGTTTTTCAGGAATGTATTCCCGTGGTTGCTCACGGTCGAATTATAAATGGGATTTTTGACAGTGACAGAATAGAAGTCAAGCACACGAATCAATACGTTGAGAAAAATAAGTCAAGATTCGACGAAGCTACAAATGAGACAGCAGCGTGTTCGCAATCGCCGGAGTGAGCGGGTCTCTGGGTCAGGCAGCTTTGCTGGTTGGTCTAGTCGGTGCCGTATTTGGAATGTTCGCCAGTGTCGTGGGTACGCGTCAAAATGACGAAAAGGTTTTGCGCCTGGTGCCTCGGTTTGCAACCCTTTGCGTCGTTGCCACAATAAGTGCATTCGCCTGCATGGAATACGCCATGATTACACGCGATTTTTCTTTGGCGTATGTTCAAAAAGTTGGCTCAAGGAGTACTCCGGCGCTGTACAACTTCACTGCGGTGTGGAGTGCGCTGGAGGGCTCGATTCTGATGTGGATGCTAATTTTGGCAGCCTTCACCGTAACTATTGCCTGGAAATATAAAGACAAACTGACTGACCCTCTCGTTGCGTGGGCAATGGCAACAATGTTTTTTGTCTCCACTTTCTTTTTTATCCTCACGCTTGGACCTGCAAATCCTTTTAGCAAGGGAGCAGCGGGAGTCTTGGATGGTCCGGGTCCAAATCCACTTTTGCAAAATCATATTTTAGTCGTTTTTCATCCACCGATTTTGTACTTGGGTTATGTCGGCATGACCATCCCTTTTGCTTTCGCGATCGGCGCTTTGATCACTGGTCGATTAGGAGAAGGTTGGTTGTTAGAGACTCGTCGATGGGCATTATTTTCATGGGGTTTCTTGACCTTTGGCATCATTCTTGGCGGTTGGTGGAGTTATGAAGTTTTGGGCTGGAGCGGAGTTTGGGCGTGGGATCCAGTTGAGAATGCCTCCTTTATTCCGTGGTTGACCGGCACTGCCTATATCCATTCCGTGCTGGTGCAGGAACGGCGTGGAATGCTGCGCGTCTGGAACTTGTCGTTACTTATTGCCACGTTTAGTTTGACAATTCTGGGAACATTTCTGACGCGCTCAGGCGTTCTGAATAGTGTGCACGCTTTTAGCGAGAGCGATATCGGGCCTTATCTCCTGACATTTTTTGGAGTGGTCGTCATCGTGTCTGTCGGACTTATTGGTTGGCGAGGTGAAAAACTCCGATCCCCCGGAACGATTGACTCACCAATCTCGCGCGAAGGTGCTTTTTTAGCCAACAATGTTTTGTTTGGTATTTTTGCTTTTGTCGTGTTGCTCGGAACAGTTTTCCCGTTGATTGTCGAAGCACTTCAGAATCGACAGTTGATCGTTGGTGAACCATTTTTTGATCAGTTAGCAACGCCAATCGGAATTACGCTGTTGGTTTTGATGTGCATCGCTCCCGTACTGCCGTGGCGCAAGGCATCTGGTGAACTCTTGCGCCACCGCTTATTTTGGCCAGCGTGGGCTGGTCTTGGAGCTCTGATTTTGAGTCTTTTCGTTGGTGCAGTTGGCCTTGCTCCTCTGCTTACATTTTCGCTCGGTGGATTCGCTGCTGGCGCTGCGCTGCGACAACTCGCATTGGCTACGCGGCGTCAAGGTTTTCGTGGTCTCGTTGGTCGGGCCAATGGCGGAATGGTGGTGCACATCGGGGTCATTGTTATCGCTGTTGCGTTGGCTGCATCCAATTCGTATACGCGAAGCCAAGAACTGACTTTGAACCTTGGTAGTCCTGCTCAATACGGAGGTCACAGTTTTGAATTTGTGCGCTTTGTCGAGGAAAAAGATGACCGTCGAATCTCTGTAAAAGCAGAAATTCTCGTGGACGGGAGCGGAACGTACGCACCAGCAATTCAAAAGTTTACAAATATCGGTCAAAATATTGGAACACCTTCTGTGAAGTCAATGTTTACAAAAGACATTTATCTCACCTTGCAGCCACCAGTGAAAGTGTCTACCGACCAAGTAAAGATAAAAGTTTTTATTAAGCCTCTCATGATGTGGATGTGGATCGGTGGTGGTCTGATGGCCGTCGGAACGCTGCTCTCGGCTTTTCCAGGTTCTCGTCGCAGACCCACCGACCCTGTTTCTGCTCCCGTTGCCCAAGAAGTATCAGCATGACGCAATCGAGTCCTGCACGCCGCACAGTTCCAATCGTGTCTGGCGTAATTGGGCTGATTGTCGTCGCATTTCTTGTAGTTTTGGCGGGGGCGTCACCAAGTGATGGCGTTACTGCGTCGTCACCTTTACTTGGTCGCGCAGCGCCTGTTGTGCGGTCTGAGACTCTTGACGGGGCTACATTTGAAATTGCTCGTCGTCGTGGAAGCTGGGTGATGCTGAACTTTTTCAACTCCACTTGTGTTCCGTGCATTCAGGAGCACGGAGTTATAAAAGACTTTGTTGAGTCACAATCTGCAAAATCCGATGCAGTGGAATTTTTTACAATAATCAATGATGACAATGATGCTGCTGTAAAAGATTTTTTTCGCACCAACGGAGGTAACTGGCCACAAGTCAAAGATAGCGATGGTGCGATTGCCGTGGCGTTTGGTGTCGCCAAGGTTCCTGAGACTTGGATCATTGATCCCAACGGATTTGTGAGGATGCGTGTAGTCGGCGCAGTGAAGAAAGGCTTTCTAGAGGCTCGTATGACAGAGCTATACGGACAATCTGAAGGATCACAGCAATGACATCAATGTTTTATCAGAAACTCAAGTCGTGGCCAGTGTGGATGTTCATGGGTTTTCTGGCGGTTGCTCTATTGGCGGTCGGGGCTGGTCGGCAATCTGGGCCACTCACTCAAGAAGACCGTATTGACAACATCAATCAGCGGCTTGCATGTCCAACTTGTGATGGTGAAAGTGTCTACGTATCTCAAGCGCCAGCTGCTCAAAACATTCGCAATGAAGTCGCTCGCCAAGTGGCAAGTGGTCAACGCACAGACGATGAAGTCGTGGCTTATGTCGAAAATAGTTTTGGTGGACAAGTGCTTCTGGTGCCCCGAGCAACAGGTTTGGATATCCTTGTCTGGGTTCTTCCAATTGCGGCGTTGGTTTGTTGCACTGCCGGATTAGCGCTCACGTTTCGGCGCTGGAAGCGTGAGCAGGGCGGGCAAGCAACAGATGCTGACCGAATTCTTGTGGCACAATTGTTAGAACTTGACACTCATAATACGGACACCTTGTGAAGCCAGACAGTCAGGCCCAAGACCAGGCAAGGCGTGAAGAGCAGGCATTTTTGTTGCAGTCGCTTCGGGATCTTGAGCGTGAGTATCTTGCAGGCGACATCGACGAAATTGACTATCAGACATTAAAATCTGGCTACATTTCTCGTGCCGCCGAAACCACTCGCGCTATAGAAAATACAGTTGATAAAATTCGAAAAGAATCCCCCCGTCGGATGCTTCGTTCAATTGTTACTGTTTCGTTGATTCTCGTGATTGCGCTGGGCGCAGGTTACTTGGTCGCCAAACAATCAGGCCAACGCTTGCCGGGTCAAAATATTACGGGGGGAACTCCCGAGAGCAGGTCTGCCATCCTTTCTCAAGCACGCGCCGTGAATCTGAGTGACCCAGTGCAAGCGATTCAGTTGTACTCAGGTGTGCTCAAAATTGAGCCAGACAATGTTGAGGCGTTGACCTATCGATCATGGCTGTTGGCTTTGGCCGCAAATAGTGCGTCAAGCAACGTGCGCGACACAGCAATGGCAACCGCGGTGCAAGATTTAGTAACGGCAACAAGAATTGACCCCTCGTATCCTGATGCGTGGTGTTTTCTAGGGATTGTTGAATTTCGTTTTCTTGATAATGCCACGGTGGCTCAACCATCCCTCGAGAAATGCCAGGCCCAAAATCCACCACGAGAGGTTGCATCATATGTTGATGCCATTGTGCGACAGGTCAACGACGCAGTATCTGAAAAAAAATAATTACGAGGTGAGTACTTTTGGTGGGGATAAGCACTCAGCACTTACAAACTGCGATCTGTCCCTGTGCAGGATGTAAATTCCTGCTTTGCGTGAGTCAGTAGGTGTTGTCATTTTCAGTCCGCGCCGAATCAGTGCCTGCACTGCATTGGGGATGACATCACCATGGCTACATAAAACGGAGTTCTCCTCGACGGCGTTAAGCAGGGCGATGGTTTCTTCGAAGTTCGCTCCCTCGGCGAGTTGGCTGACAATGTTTACTGTTAGTCCACAATGCTTCGCAATGGGTTCGACAGTCTGAATGCAGCGTAGGAACGGACTGGAATAAATAGCCGGTGGCAGATGTTTTGACAGTGTTTCTACCAGTAGTTGGGATTGCTCAAGCCCCGCACTTGTAAGGGGTCGATCGAAGTCTTCTCCGTCCCATCTCGAGCGACTTCCTGCTTTGGCATGACGAATAAGGAAAACGGGCACGGTTCAAACCGTAGCAACAGAGTTAGTCAAAGTCATAAAAATAGGGCAGACTCAGGGTGTGGGATTTTTCGATCGAAATCGTCAAGATGTTGAATCTAAGGGGTTTGATCCCGCACGCTTGCCGCCTGGCCAGTATCTGACCGATAGGTTTCCGGTCTTACATGTTGGCGATGTTCCGACATACGCCGAGGGGGAGTGGAATCTTTCAATTTCAGGCCTCGTTGATAACCCATACACGCTCACCTTTGAACAATTGACTGCGCTACCTGCGCACACCATTACAACAGACATTCATTGCGTCACGAAGTGGTCAAAGTTCGACACGGGCTGGACAGGGGTTCGCGTTCGGGACTTGCTGCAAAACGCAGGAGTGTCAAGCGAGGCGACTCATTTTATGGGACACGCAGAGTACGGCTATACGGCCAACTTGCCTTTACAAGATGTTATGGGTGATAACGCACTTGTTGTCTATGCCTTTGAAGGTGAACCAATCGAGCCAATCCATGGTGGTCCCGTCAGACTTTTGGTTCCGCATTTGTATTTTTGGAAATCACCAAAATGGCTGAGGGGACTAGAACTAATTGCGAATGACAAACCTGGCTTCTGGGAGCGCAACGGATACCACATGTACGGCGATCCATTTCTAGAGCAACGTTTTTGGGGTGACTAGAGAAAAGTTTTTCGCTAGACGGTCGTGGTGCAAAATGTGTCACCCTGAGGCAATGAGCCAACTGTTGACGGATCAGTGTCGCCATACAGTGCGCTGAGCATGCCTTTGACCATGCCGCGATCAACAGCACAGACCACCGGATTTTCAATCGCCACATCCCCAAACGGACAATGGCTTGTCACGATTCGAAGTTGGTTGTTTCGATTATCTGCGTGTGCTGCGAAGCCGTGTGCAGTAAGCGCATCAGCAACTGCTTGCATTGCGGAACGCAAAGATTTTTGACCTGCAGCAAAATCATGGCCGGCTAATCCCGCAGCCATCGCCTTTCCGTATTCTTGGCCGACTTCTTCGGCGATTGTTTGAGCGATGCCAGTCGGAAGCGCAGCGAGTGCTTTCCCAAGAAGCGACAACACCAAGTCGTCGCTCCGCACTGGAAAGTCCAAAACATCTCCAGCAGAAGCTGCTCGGTAGCGCTTAGACGGGCGCCCTGCCCCCCCGTTTTCGGCGCGTTCAACAGCAATGTCTAAGTATCCACCTGCTGACAATTTGTCCAGATGGTGGCGCGCCACATTGGGATGCAGATCAAACTTTTCTGCCACCTGAGAGGCGGTGGAACCGTTAAGTGCTTCGCGCACGAATAAGTAGACAGCGCGACGCGTTGGGTCACCAAAAGCAGAGGTAATCGCCGAGACCGTGGCATTAAAAGACCTCGGAGTCTTAACAGGGGTGGTCGTTGCTTCGGTCACGCCGTTATTGTACCTATAGCGGTCATGCTAAATGCTTGTCGCTAACCCCCAAATCCCCCCATCTGGAGACCCCATGAGCACGACAACCGCCGAACAAGTGATTGAAGCACTTCGACCAGTCGAAGACCCTGAACTGCATCGGTCCATCGTCGATCTCGGAATGGTTCGCGATGTGGTGGTTGACGGGTCAACTGTGTCGCTCACAGTAGTGCTGACTATTCCTGGGTGTCCATTGCGCAATGAAATCCAGAGCCGAGTTGATGGCGCAATATTGCCACTCGCAGGGATCAGTTCTGTCAATCTCAATTTTGGTGTGATGACTGATGCAGAGCGAGAAAATGTTCGTCGCATGGTGCACGGAGATGCTGCTGCGTCAGCCGGAACGAATCCTAAGCAAGGTCATTCCGAGGGTAGAACGATTCCCTTTGCTCAACTCGGGAGCAAGACGCGCCCGATTTTGATTGCTTCCGGTAAAGGCGGTGTCGGAAAAAGTAGTGTCACAACCAATCTTGCAGTTGCGCTAGCCGCGCGTGGACATAGTGTCGGAGTCGTTGACGCAGACATCTATGGTTTTTCGATTCCGCGAATGCTCGGAACAGATCGTGATCCTGTAGCAATTGATCAAATGTTATTGCCACCAGAAGCCTGGGGTGTGCGTTGTATCAGTATTGGATATTTTGTTCCCGAAGGGCAAGCAGTTATTTGGCGGGGACCGATGCTGCACAAAGCGTTAGAACAATTTCTGACTGACGTGTTTTGGGACGAACCCGACTACCTGCTCATTGACATGCCGCCAGGCACCGGCGACATTGCGCTTAGTCTTAGTCAATATCTGCCACGAGCGGAAGTTTTCATCGTCACGACTCCCCAAGAGGCTGCTCAAAAAGTGGCGCGAATGTCAGCACTGATGGCACAAAAAGTGAACCTACCGGTGAAGGGAATAATTGAGAATATGTCATGGTTTACCGGTGATGACGGCAAAAGATATGAACTTTTCGGATCGGGCGGGGGCCAGGCTCTTGCTGATGAGTTGGGCGTTCCGCTGTTGGCGCAGATTCCATTTGTGGCGCAGTTGCGTGAAGGTGGAGACAACGGTCGCCCGATTGCAGCCGTGGCCCCTGAGTCCCCCGTAGGGGCTGCTTTTTTTGCTCTTGCGGAGCGCGTCGAAGAATTAAGGCCAAAGAAATTGTTTAGCAAGAGTCTTAAACTGGTCTGACGGCTACGGTCAGTAACCAAAGTTCAACAGGAGGAAAAACGTGGACGTACGTATTGGAGTTACACAGGCAACGCGAGAGATCTCAATTGAACTTGAAGACGATGCAGCAACACGCAAAAAAGTAAAGACCGCGGTTGAGGCTGCTCTTTCTGGTGCCTCTGACACATTGTGGATTACGGATAAACGAGGCCGCGATATCGGCATTACTGCAGCCAAAATTGCCTATGTAGAAATCGGCTCTGCTGATGCCGACAGGCGTATCGGCTTTGGGGGCTGATTCAATAATTGACCCATTGCCCTAGCCTTCGTTAGTCCATAGGGCAGACTTCTCCTGAGGACTTCTGATGGCAACAATCGCTGAACTGGCAAAACTACACACCGAGTTCTCCAGAGAGCAGGTCGCTCATTTGCAAGCGCTTGCCGGAGAATGGGGCATGTTGGCAGACTTGTGCTTTGCCGACATGTTGTTGTACGTGCCAACTACTGATGAGACGTGGCTGGTGATCGCTCAAGTGCGAGCCGCCACCGGGCAAACACTTTATTTGGTCGACTGGGTTGGGGCCTCTGCCAATTACTCGGAGCGTCCACTTTTGGCACAGGCATTTCAATCGGGCGAAATCATCGAAGGAGAAATTGCAGTTGAAGGCATGTCTGACACGTGCCGGATGATGGCCATCCCAGTGCGCTATGACGGCGCAACAATCGCTGTGCTGACTCGCGAATGGAACACACAAAGCAGTCGTCAGCCAGGTGAGTTGGAACGCACATATCTGGAAATATTCCAGCGTTTTGCCCACATGATTATGCTCGGTGAATTTCCCTTTGAAGGTCGTGTGGCTGATGGCAGCGTGGCACCACGGGTAGGGGACGGCGCGGTCGTTCTTGATGCCGAAACGCGAGTTCGGTATGCGTCACCAAACGCAACATCTGCTCTTCATCGCGTCGGCATCAGCGCCAATGCAGTTGGTCAGACGCTTGCGGAGTTGGGCATGATTGATAGTCCAGTGCGACAGGCTTTCGAGCGCCAGGAGCCCGTTGTAGAGGAGTTCGAGCAAACTTCTGATGTGACACTGCTTACTCGATGTATTCCCATTCTCGACAGGGTTGATGGCGTGCCCGTGGTGACTGGAGCCGTAATGCTGTTGCGCGATGTGACAGAGTTGCGTCGTCGTGATCGATTGTTGTTGTCAAAAGATGCGACAATTCGTGAAATTCATCATAGAGTCAAAAACAATCTGCAAACTATTTCGGCGTTGCTCCGATTACAGGGGAGGCGATTGGAGTCAGATGAAGCAAAAGCTGCAGTCGCCGAATCAGTGCGTCGCATTCGGACAATTGCGTTGGTTCATGAAACTTTGTCACGAGAGCCAGGTGACGATGTAGCTTTTATCGAAATCGTCCGACCACTTGTGCGTCTCGTTGAAGAAGGTTTACAGTCACCAGATCGCCCTGTAAGGTTTGTTGTGCACGGTGACGGGGGTCGCTTGCCTGCAAATGTTGCAACGCCGTTATCAGTGGTGTTGACAGAATTGCTTCAAAATGCGATTGATCACGGCTTTCCCGAAGGAGAAGGTGGTGGCACAGTTGCGGTGCAACTTGAATCTGACAATGAATATCTCAACATCACGGTTGTTGACGACGGCCGGGGAATCGACCCTGACTTTGACCTTTCCACTGCGACGGGGCTCGGGCTATCCATTGTTAGAACTCTCGTGACCACAGAATTGGCAGGAACCATCGATATGCGAGTGCCTACGGCGCAAGAACTAGAAACAGTCGAACTTTTATTGCGCCCTGGCTACACCGGAACCGTAATTGAACTTCGGGTCCCATTAATTGGGGAGTAGGGCTTCAGCCAGCGCGAGAGATACGCCGTTGGGAGGCAATATCGCGTCGAAGTTGTCGACGTTCTTCTTCGGAAGTTCCACCCCAGATGCCGGTGTCTTGATTTGTTTCAATTGCAAATTCAAGACAATCAACTGAAACTGGACACTCACTACAAACGCTCTTGGCTCGAGAAATTTGTAGCAGCGCTTGTCCTGTAGTGCCGATGGGAAAAAATAATTCAGGATCTGTATCTCTGCATATCGCACCGTCACGCCATGTGTAATCGGCACTTCCAAGAGCGAGGCTAGACGCGAGGATTGACACGTCGGGTTCCTTTGCTGGGTTAAGGATGCAATGCATCGGTGGATAAGTCGCGTGGTTCCCCACGAGTGCAAACGCTATGGGGAAACCAGCGGTATCGCAAGGGGGAGGGCATAGTTCCATGCGTGTATTTTATTTTTATTTTGACCGCTTTTGCTTAAAGACTGATAGGGGCGCAGCGTTCGTGTGCTAACACTTCGGGAGTGCCGCAATCCCCATTGAGCCTCAAACACACGCAGGTTATTGCTCACCGTGGGGCATCTCGGGCTGAACTCGAAAACACACTCGCTGCCTTTGAGAAAGCAGTAAGCATGGGCGCACATGCAGTTGAACTTGATGTTCGTTTGTCGCTAGATGGAGTCATGGTGGTGCACCACGATGCCAAAATCAAGGACGGTCGGGCCATTTGCCAGATTGAAGCACGAGAGTTACCTGCGCATATTCCAACACTGGAGCAAGCCTTAGAGGTTTGTGTGGGGTTGTGGGTCAATATTGAAATCAAAAATGACCCGAATGAACCAGACTTTGACCCGACGGACAAGCTGGCTGTCTCGGTCGCTGACTTACTGAGAAGGCGTGCTTGGTGCAACCGATGCTTGATCTCCTGCTTTCGGCGGGAGACCGTTGACGCGATGCATGCACTTTTGCCTGAGGTTGGCACGGCTTGGCTAACCACGGGCGTGCGCGATGTCGACATTGCCGACGTTGCAGTCGGATTACGCGACTCTGGTCATGTCGCTTTGCATCCGTGGGTCAATCTGTTGACTGAGCACGTAGTTGAGGTTTGTCATGACAATGGTATTGAGGTCAACACTTGGACATGTGACGATGCCGAGAGGATGCGTCAAATAATTTCATGGGGAGTCGACGGGATCTGCACGAATGTGCCAGACATTGCTCTGGCTGTCTTGGCCGAGCCGTAAAAGTTCCAACCAGAAAACTCCTTGGACAAGCAACCTGATGCTTTGTTCAAAAACTCAAACGCAAAGATTGGTGATACTGCAGACGCCTTCAATTGTTGAAATGAGTATGTCTCCGGTGCCCAAGAATTGTGGAGGCTTGCGAGCCACCCCAACGCCGCTTGGCGTTCCGGTATAAATCACATCTCCTGGAAAAAGTTCGACGATGCTTGACAAGTAGGAGATGAGGTAGTCAACCGGAAAAATAAGGTCATCGGTGAGGGAGTTCTGAACTTCTTGGCCGTTAAGCAGACATGTCAAGCGCAATGCATCACGATTTGAAAGATTTGCTGAGTCTGTTATCCAGGGTCCAAATGGCGCGTATCCCTGGCGGCTTTTGCCGAGATTGAATTGCGGTGGTTGTGTCGCATTTTGAAGCGCGCGATCAGAAATATCTTGGCCAACACAGACTCCTGCCACATGTTCCCAGGCAGACGCAATGTCGATATCTCGACCTCCCGTTGCGATAACCACCACAAGTTCTGCTTCCCAGTCAACAGTGGTTTGAGAAATCTGAATGTCTCCGAATGGAGAGTTGATTGCGGACACGAATTTAGTGAAAGTAAGTGGTGATGGCGGGATGGTTGCGCCAGTTTCCATGGCGTGGGCGCGGTAATTGAGACCGATTCCAAAGAGTTGTTTTGGACGTGGCGAGGGCGCGTCGAGTGAAGTTGGGTCAAGTGGCTCACCAGCCTCAGTGATGGAGTTGGCAAATTCACGAAGTTCTGCCCAGCGGGCAAATGCTTGCATTGGGTCGCTCGTGAAAAGACCGTTGCTCACCTGTTCTAGGTCGACGCAATGAGTGCCTTTACCAACTACCAATTGAGCGCGGCCCTGATATGTTGCAAATCGTAAAACCAAGGCGTACCCCCAGTACCTTTAAACGCCACCAAAGCCTATATGTTTCTTCCTATGTTATCTTAGGAGACGTAGTGAAAGTAGATGGGGGCGAATTTATGAAAAAGTTCGGAATCGGTGTACTCGTGGTGTCTCTCGTGTTAATCGGATTTGTATTCGCTATGAGTTCATCTGAAACGCCGTTCGATGCGGCACTGACTGCACCATTGATAAAAAATGTTGGTGAAACCACCGTCAGAGGACCAATAGAAAATACCGCAACGAACAAAACAAGGGTTGGCACTTTTGATTTTGAGGGCAAGCATTTCAATTATGCTCAGAGCGAGTTTTTCATAAGCGGCACGGCGCAGGCATTCACTTCTTCGGTGCCGTTGACTGATGATGGACTATGGACCGTCACTCCTGCAGCGACCGCAGACTATAAAACCCGCATTGTCGTTCGGCGACCCGTAGATCCAGCAAAATTCAATGGAACCGTAATGGTGGAGTGGATGAACGTCACGGCCGGCTTTGATACTCCACCTGTATGGAGCTTTGGCGCGACAGAAATGCAGCGCAGTGGAGCCATTTGGGTTGGAGTATCGGCTCAAAAAGTTGGCATAGATGGCGGGGGGAACGCGCTCGGCGCAGCGCTGTCGCTGAAAAAAGCAAATCCGACTCGATACAACGAGTTAGTACATCCAGGGGACAACTTTAGTTATGACATCTTCAGTCAAGTTGGAGGAACCATCTGGCGAAACCCAGCAAAATTATTTGGTGAACTAGTACCGATTCAAGTTGTGGCATTGGGCGAATCTCAATCAGCATTTCGTCTAGCTACATACATCAACGCTCTTGCCCCCCTGCAAGATGTATACAGCGGATATTTTGTTCACAGTCGTGGCTCGCGTGGTGCCGCGCTGTCAGTGCCTCCCTTGGCAGATGTTGCTGGACCATTGGCGTTGCGCAGTCGTACTGACATTAAGCGACCTGTTCTCGTGTTTTCATCGGAGTCGGATGTTATCGGCGTCAATCTTGGGTATCGTCGCGCATACCAGCAAGACTCTAAGTGGTTCAGAAGTTGGGAAGTAGCGGGCACTGCGCACGGTGATGCTTATTCACTCGGAATAGGAGATCTCGATGACGGCAAAGGCTCTGGAGATACATCTTTGTTCAAGGCGATGATTAATCCACCGAGTTCAATTTATTTTGGTGCAGTGAAATGTGACTTCCCTATTAACGCTGGGTCTCACACCTATGTGTTGCGTTCAGCGCTGTCAGCACTCGACTCATGGGTGCGTAGTGGTGTCGCACCGAAATCAATGCCTCTATTGGAGGCCAACGACGACAATTTGTCATATCAACGTGATTCGAATGGAAATGCAAAGGGCGGCATCCGCACGCCGCATGTAGACGTGCCGATTGCAACTTTGTCAGCCCAGGGACAGCCCACCGAAGGTCGCTCGTTCTGCGGGCTCTTTGGAGTCACCACCGTCTTTGGGCCCGAACAGTTAAGTGCTCTGTATGCGAGCAAAGATGCGTTCATTGAAAAGTGGGTTGCGGCGACAAACAAAGCTGTTGAAGCAGGGGCAATACTTGAGGTTGATGCGGTGCGCATCCGAGAACAAGCAAAGTACTACCCAGGAAAATGACAGATGCGAGAGAAGCAATCGAGAGGCTTCTTTTCGCTTATTGTGATGGCATTGATCGTGGAAACTTGGCTGCAACAGCCGAGTTATTTGGAATTGATGGTCTCTACGGACAAATAGATGGCCCCGCAGCCTGCGGAGCCGCGCAAGTGCTCGCGGCAATGCAACGCAGTGTTCGCATGTACGACGGCGTTCCGCGAACACGCCATATTGTCACCAATATTGTGATTGATATCAATGACGATCAAATATCTGCGCAATCTCGTTCTTATGTGCAGGTACTACATCAAGCACCAGGGGGAGAACTTGGTCCGATAGCAGTTGGAACTTATATTGATCGGGTGCATTTGTCGGGCGGATCTTGGAAATTTGCGGAGCGACGCATGATGCTTGAGCTTATTGGTGATATGGGTACACACCTTTTGTTTAATCCCTTCGTATAACCAATGAAGGCAGTCTCTGGTAATCGGCCCCCAAGGGTGGTGATCCTGAGTGTCATCATTGCGGCATTTGTGACCCTTGCGTCACAAGTGCTTGTTACGCGCCTTTTATCGGCGCTTATTTTTTATCACTTTAGTTTTTTGGCAATCAGTTTGGCCTTGCTCGGAACCGGAGCAGGGGGTTTGTACACTGCGCTCATCACGCCTACCTCGGATGATGAGGGAACAATTAGTCAACTCCGAGTATGGATGATGCGTTTTTCCATCTCACTCGTGTTGCTTCCGGTCGTCGCAGTGCGGCTCAATCTTGAATATTCCACTTTGACACTGCGTTTTGTTGTTTCACTCCTGATTTTGTGTGGATTTATTGCTATCCCATCATTTGCTGGGGGTGTTGTAATCGCAATCGCACTTCGCACTTATACCCAAGCCATTGGTCGCTTGTATTTTTTTGATCTCGTTGCCGCTGCGCTTGGTGCTGTGGCTGTAGTGCCGGCAATGTGGTTGCTGGAACCCCCTATTTTGCTCTTGGCGCTCGGCACTGTAGTCGCTGTTGTGGCGATTTTTTTGTCAAGTGGTTCTCGTGCGAGATGGGGAAGTGTTTTCTTGGCCCTCATGACATCGGTGCTGCTGTTGGTGTCTTTTCCGTCAAAACTTGTTGAAGCCCCATTGACCGGACTCAGCGAGGTTGATTCAATTCGAGTTGATGACTGGACTCCATTGTCGCGAACCATCGGACTCGTACCTCGCAGCGGAGAAGGTTTAGGAGTTGTTCTTTACGACAGGGTCACTGCCCCAATTATTGCCTATACCCGAGGTGATCCATCGCCAGGCTGGGAAGAATTAAAACTTGGCCCGCAGACGATTGCAACTGCGATTGTGCCGACAGGGCCAGCTCTGATTATCGGTGGTGGTGGTGGACGCGATATTCATAATTTGAGATCTGCAGGAGTATCTGAACTTGACGTAATTGAACTTAACGAGGGTGTGCGCAAAGTCGTTGACGAAAAACTTGCCAAATTCACAGGCTCTCCGTATTCGCTCCCTGGAGTGCACACGGTTATCGGAGATGGCCGATCAGTTTTGTCTCGTCGTCCAGCGAAATACTCACAAATTCAGATTAGTTTTACTGATTCTTTGAGTGCCGGTGGCGCGTCGGCATTTGCCTTGTCGGAAAATAATCTGTACACGGTGGAGGCATTCAAGGAGTATCTCTCTAAATTGCAGCCAGGCGGAGTGTTAGCAGTGACGAGATTGCGTCGTCTCGTAGGTGATGAATCGCTGCGAACCACGATTATCGCGCTCAAAGCGGTAGAGGAACTCGGGGCGCAAAATCCCGCATCTCAAGTAGTGGTAGTCATGGGAACCGATTTCTTTGACTCCCAGTTTGGAACTGTGATGGTGAAGTCCACGCCGTTCACTGATCAGGAATTGGAAATCATTACAAGGCTCGCTGATGAGCGTGGTAATGGTGTTGCTTTTGCAAGTGGCAGCCCCTCAATGTATGAGTGGGCCGAATTAAGCGCAGCAGAGTCGCCAGAGATTTTTTGTCGTGCTTATAGGTTGAACGTCTGTCCAACAACAGACGACAAGCCCTTCTTTTTCAACATGAAAAAGTTTGCTGATATTGGGCAAAAGACGGCAGGGTATTCTTTCTCGGTAGATCCGGTGTTGATTCTGTTTTTGACGTTTGCAATATTGCTGCTGCTGTCAGTCTTGGGCTATTTTATCCCACTTCGCCGAATCCCTAAAAATAAAAAGCCACCTCGCTTGGTGCTCATCTACTTTGTCTCGATCGGGCTTGGTTATCTGATAGTGGAGTCAGTCATGATTCAACGATTGGTGCTGTTGCTGGGTTACCCCACCTACAGTCTCTCGATAGTGCTGTCATCGCTGTTGGCTTGGACTGGCATCGGTGCTTGGTTCAGCAGTCGCTTTGTGGATCAACGACGAGCCTTGCGTATTGCTCTTGGCGTGGCAACTGCACTCATCTTTTCGAGTGCGTGGTGGTTGCCAGAACTTGTTGGCAGCCAGATAACGGCTTCATTTGCAGTAAGGGTCTTGATTGCTGTTGTGGTTGTGATGCCATTTGGGCTCACGATGGGAACAGCGATGCCCACAGGAATACGACGCATGGAGCGCATTGTTTCTGAGTCAACTCCGTTCGCTTGGGCGGTTAATGGTTTTGCGTCAGTAGTGGCTGCAGCAGCAGCCACAGTGCTGTCTCTTCAGTTGGGATTCTTTGCCACAACAATGGCAGGAGCAGTGGCCTACCTAGTGGCGCTCGTGGTGTCTCAGGCGCCACAGTGGGAGGACTAGTCTTGAGCGCCGAGTCAAAGGGGGTTACAAAATGGGAGTTCGTCGAGTTGTCACTGGTCATAAAAACGGCAAAGCGGTTTTTGCCTCTGATATCGAGGTAGAACCAGTGGTGGTGGCTTTGCAGCCAAGTGCCGATTTTTACAGATTGTGGGGCGCAGACGCCACCCCGTCATTTCCAGATGATGGTTCAGCACCGATTCAGACCACGTATTTCCCACCAATTGGGGGGTTTCGATTTGGTTTGTTCACCGTCGCCCCAAATGATGCACCAGGGCCGGCCCCCGACATTGACATCGCTGCAGGTTTAGCGGAGATGGAAGCAAAGTTGCCAGGGCTCATGGCGTATTTAGAGCCGGAAAATCCAGGAATGCACACGACCGACACGATTGATTTTGAAGTTGTTCTATCAGGAGAGGTCGTGCTCGAATTAGACGACGGGGTCGAGAAGGTTTTGCGAGTTGGTGACACCGTTGTTCAAAATGGCACGAGACATCGATGGAGCAATCGGGGTTCTGTTCCGGCGGTTCTCGCGGTGATTTTGCTCGGTGCCAAGCACGAAAGTTTCCCAAAATAGGGTTTTACGTTTCGTAAAGCGAGAACTTAACTTCTCGTAAAGCAAATTGCTACAAAGTATGGGGTAAAACTAGTTTTAGGAAGTGGATGTTGTTGCTGTGCAAAATGTGCCAGCAATACACCGCCTCACGGTAAGCCCGACTGGCGTAGATCCGCGGTGTAGTGCGCTGATGAGAGATGCCATGGATTTGGGTATTACAACCCTGCAATCGGCACAGATATCAGATCTTATTTTTGTGCGTGGTGATGTCACCGAGCAAGACCAACGACAACTCGAAGATATTTTGGTTGATTCACTGCTCCAACAGGCATCTTGGGGCCTTCAAGGGTCCAAGAGCAAACACGTCGTCGAGAGCACACTGCACTCCGGAGTGACAGATTCAGTTGCCCACGAGTTGCATCGCGTCGCCACACGACTCGGAGTTGCAATCGATGCAGTCGCCACCGGAAAGCGTTTTGAGCTCACCGGCAATTTGACGAGGATGGATGTGGACATTTTGGTTCGCAAGCTCTTGGTCAATTCGGTTATCGAGAACTGCTCTATTGATTCCCCAATCGTTCCGGCATTTGCTCAAGCAGGTCCGCCTACACCATCACTAGTTTCGTATGTATCAATACCGCCAGACGCAAGTGATTCAGAATTGCAGGAACTAAATATTGAGCGCGGACTCGCCATGGATATTGAAGAATTACGTGCGGTGCGGAACCACTATGCCTCTGCTGGTGCGGTTGCTCGCGACATTGAATTAGAGTCCATCGCTCAAACGTGGAGCGAACATTGCGCCCATAAAACATTTCGTGCTTCAATCACTCTTGACGATTCCACAACTATTCCATCGCTGATCAATCAGTTACGCCAGACGACTGAACTTATAGATGCGCCATACGTGGTTAGTTCTTTTGTGGGTAATGCCGGAATTATTTCCTTTGTCCCTGGCACAACTATTGCCCTGAAGTGTGAAACCCATAACCATCCCAGCGCCATTGAACCATTTGGTGGAGCAAATACTGGAGTAGGGGGTGTTATTCGTGACGTGCTTGGGGCGTCTCATCTTCCAATCGCGTGTACGAATATCTTGTGTTTTGGAAGACCAACGACAAGAGCAGACGACTTACCAGAAGGAGTATTTCATCCCCGACGAATTCGTGCAGGTGTTGTCGCAGGCATTGCCGACTACGGGAACAAGATTGGTCTACCAACCGTGGCTGGCGCGGTGTTGTACGACGATGGCTATATCGCCAATCCTCTTGTGTACGCGGGTTGCATTGGTGTTGCCCATCGCCCGTATAACGCGCAGGTTCCCCAAACAAGTGACCGCATCATTGTCTTGGGTGGGCGCACCGGAAGAGATGGCTTGCGTGGAGCAACGTTTTCTTCAATGACAATGGATGCAACGACTGGAGATGTTTCGGGGGCCAGCGTTCAAATCGGTGATCCAATTACAGAAAAACTACTGATTGATGTCTTGGGTCGTGGTCAAGATTTGTTTAGGGCAATCACTGATTGTGGTGCGGGAGGGTTATCTTCAGCGATTGGAGAAATGGCGCAAGGTATTGGTGCTTGTGTTGAGCTGAGCGAACTACCACTGAAATATCCGGGTCTTGCTCCGTGGGAGATTTGGCTATCAGAGGCACAAGAACGCATGGTCGTGGCAGTTGATGAGGCCGGCGTTGCTGCTCTTCAAGAAACCTGTGAGAGATTCGGTGTTGAGTTCACTGATGTGGGGTTTTTCACTGGAACTAATCGGTTGGTTGTGCAGCATGACGGCGATGTGGTCGTAGATCTTGACCTTGATTTTTTACATGATGGACGACCACAGCGGCACATGAGCGCGGTAATGCCGACTCCATTCAGAGAATTGATGACTCGAGAGCAGTTCATCAAAACTTTTGGGGACATTGATGTTGTTGACTCACTCAAGCGCCTGTTGGCTCATCCCAATATTGCAAGTAAGGCTGCCGTGATTCATCGATACGATCATGAAATCAGGGGGGCGACATTGGTGCGTCCGTTGATTGGCGCCCGCACTGATGGACACGCAGATGGTGTTGTCATCGCCGAACCACTAGATCATCACGGCATTGCGATTGGTATTGGAGTGAACCCTTGGTTTGGTGCCCTTGACGCAGAACGCATGGCATTGTCCGTTGTTGACGAGGCAATGCGCAATGTTGTCGCCGTTGGTGCTGATCCAGATTCTGTCGCCTTGCTTGACAATTTTTCATGGGGCAATCCACGGCGCCCATCTACTTTGGGTGATCTCGTGGCAGCAGTGAAAGGTTGCTGCGATGCAGCCATGACCTTTCAGGCGCCATTTGTGTCAGGAAAAGATTCTCTGAATAACGAGTATCTGGGTAGCGATGGTGAGCGCCATTCTGTTCCACCAACCTTGGTGATTACGGCGATAGCCCATGTTCCAGATGTTGCCGCCACTGTCACGCCAGACCTCAAAGCTGTTGGAAATCTGGTGGTCTTGATAGGTCGTACTGATTTAGAGTTTGGGGCAAGCCACTTGGCGATGGTGCACGGGGTTGCCGATGCAGGAGCAGTGCCGGCTTTTGATCCGTCTGCACTTGACCGCTATCGACTCGTGCACAAAGCCATGCGTGACGGCCTTGTGAGCGCCTGCCACGATGTCGCAGAAGGTGGTATTGCCGTTGCAATTGCCGAGATGGCGATGGCTGGTCGGTTGGGCGTAAATATGTCATCTGATTTAGTTAAGGAACAGTTGTTCAGTGAATCAAACAGCAGGTTTTTGCTGGAAGTAGCACCAACAAATGTCGACACTCTTTTGAAGAGATTTGGTGACTCTTCCGTCGTCATCGGCATTGTCACCCAAGAACAAAAACTTCAATTTTCCAGTGACGAAGGTGTTTTCATAGACGAGTTGCTTGACATATGGCAGAGGGTCTCATGAAACATCCAGTTGCCGCGGTGTTGTGTGCTCCCGGAACAAACCGTGATAACGATGTCACATTCGCCCTGCAGTTGGCAGGCGCGTGTCCCGTCACGGTGCTAACAACTGAGTTGCTCACAAATCCTTCCCGAATTGATGATGCTGATATCTTGGTGATTGCTGGTGGGTTTTCGTATGCAGATGCCCTTGGTGCTGGACGACTATTTGCCGTTGAACTGGAGCATGCGGTAGGGGAACGAATCTCAGATGCGATTGCCCAAGGTCGGGCAGTGCTTGGAATTTGCAACGGATTCCAGACGCTCGTGCGAATGGGTGTCTTGCCTGGTTCTGGAGAGTCTGCTGCACTTGGTCACAATGCCAGCGGAGTCTTCGACTGCCGATGGGTGGAACTAGAAGCGACATCAAAGAAATGTGTTTGGACAAAAAATCTCTCCCAAAACATCGAGTGCCCAATTGCTCACGGTGAAGGTCGTTTTACCTGCACCCAGGACACGCTGGAAAAATTGCAAGGAAACGATCAGATTGCATTGCGCTATGTGGATGCCAACCCCAACGGTTCTCTTGACAATGTTGCTGGCGTGTGCGACCAGACAGGGGTTGTACTGGGGCTAATGCCACACCCTGAGAATCATGTTGTCTCGCGTCAGCATCCACAATCACATCGGGGCGTTTCAAGGGGCCTCGGATTATCCCTTTTTCAGTCAGGAGTCTGCTATGCCCGCCGTTGAAGCTTGTAGTGATATTTCGTTGCCTCTCCCGGATCGTCGGGCTGGCAAAGTGCGAGTGTCTTATGCGCTGCCAGAGACTCGGCGTTTGTTCGTGACCACCGACCGTCTGTCGGCATTTGATCGCATCGTCGCCAATGTTCCATATAAGGGTCAAGTCCTCAATCAATTAGCAGCATGGTGGTTTATGCAGACTCGCAGTATCATCAACAACCATTTTATTAGTTGTCCTGATCCAAATGCGACGATTGGTCATGCCGCACAGCCCTTGCCAGTTGAGGTTGTCGTACGTGGTGTGATTACAGGTTCAACATCGACGTCTCTGTGGCGCCAGTACGACCAAGGTGCTCGCAATATTTATGGCTACGAATTTCCTGACGGACTCGGTAAGAACACGCTGTTGCCACATGCAATCATCACGCCAACAACAAAAGGTGATGCTGGGGCACACGACGAACCGTTGACGTGTGCAGAAGTCACCGAACGGGGGCTTGTTGATCCCAGTGTCTGGAACATTGTTCAGGAGGCCGCGCTTGCACTATTTGCGCATGGACAAGATGTCGCCAAGCGTGCAGGTTTACTGCTTGCCGACACAAAATATGAGTTCGGAATAGCGGCAGATGGCTCCGTGATGCTGATTGATGAAATGCACACTCCAGATTCTTCGCGGTTTTGGGAACTGTCGTCATATCAAAATCGTCTTGATGCGGGTGTCGAACCAGAGAGTCTCGACAAAGAACCAGTGCGGCTTGCTCTTGACGCAGTGGGCTATCGCGGTGACGGCGATCCGCCAGTGCTTGATGCATCGGTAATTGCCACAACAACGGACCGTTATGTTGCCGCCTATACACGACTAACTGGTGATTCGTTCGAGTATGGCGAGTATCCGGTGCAGGATCGCCTAAATCATCAACTTCAACAGTCAGGAATACTATGAAACCACTTGTCATCATATTAATGGGATCTCCAGCAGATGCTGAACACTCAGCCAAGATCGCAAGTGCCGCAGAAAATTTTGGATTTGAGGTAATAACTCGGGTGGGCTCCGCACATCGAACACCAGAACATGTCCTGCAGATTGTGCGTAGCCACGACGCTGAATTGCGACCCAAGGTATTCATTACTGTTGCTGGTCGCTCAAATGCACTGTCTGGGTTCACGGATCCCCAAGTTGGGGCGCCTGTTATTGCGTGTCCACCTCCCGGAGATGAAATAGATATTTGGAGCAGTTTGAGAATGCCCCCTGGCGTTGGTTGTGCAGTCGTGCTTGAGCCGATAAACGCAGCACTGTTCGCGGCTAAAATAATGGCGATAAACAACCCAGATGTGGCCAAAAAAGTTGGGGAATTTCAAGCAGAGCAGCGCAATCGTGTGATTTCTGCAGACGCCAAGAGCAATCATGGGTGAGCACAAATTTTCTGATCTGATGGCAGATCGTCTTCATGAAGAATGTGGGGTAGTTGGTATCTCTGCACCGTCAGACGACGTAGCACAGATGGTTTTTTTTGGTTTATTTGCTCTTCAACATCGTGGTCAAGAGGCTGCCGGCATAGCAGTGTCAGACGGTTCTCAGGCACGGATTCACAAAGACGATGGTTTGGTAAGCCATGTTTTTACTCCAGCCACACTCGCCCCACTGCGCGGACAACACGGCATTGGACATACGCGGTATTCCACTACGGGTGGTTCTGGATCGCGCAATGCACAACCATTCTTAGTAGAAACAGTGCACGGACCACTTGCCGTTGCGCACAATGGCAACCTTGTCAATGCGCATGAGTTACGAGCAGAACTACTTGCGCGTGGATTCGGGCTCACCGCATCTTCAGACACTGAAGTGATGACTTTGATGTTGGCGTCAGCGGGTGGACAGACATGGGAAGACCGACTAGCACGCATGTTGTCATCGTGGACAGGAGCGTACTCACTTGTAATTCTGGCTGAAGATCGCGTCATTGCCGTGCGTGACCCATGGGGATTCAGGCCATTGTCGGTGGGTCGTTTGCCAGATGGTGGGTATGCGGTTGCGTCGGAGACATGCGCATTAAGCACACTGGGTTGTAAGGAAATGTCTGAAGTTGCGCCAGGGGAAATTATTACATTGCGTGGTTCGGAGATGAGTCGTCGGCAAGCGCTTGTGCCGTCTGTTCAATCGGCTCGGTGTACATTTGAGTTTGTATATTTCTCCCGACCCGATTCGCAATGGGATGGTCTCAGTGTGCACGGAGTACGCCAGCGCATGGGAGAACAACTCGCTCGTGAATCTGCAGTAGATGCAGATGTCGTTGTTCCGGTTCCAGACTCATCTATTCCTGCGGCGGTTGGTTATTCACGGCAAAGTGGAATTCCGTACAATGATGGCTTAATCAAGAATCGCTACATTGGTCGAACATTTATTGAACCAACGACACTCATGCGAGAGCGTGGAGTAGCAATGAAATTTAACGCACTTGCCGAGAACCTCACTGGGCGCCGAGTGATTTTGATCGATGATTCGCTTGTGCGGGGTACAACTGCTGGTCCACTTGTTCAGTTATTACGAGAGGCAGGTGCAACTGAGGTTCACTTACGCATTACGAGTCCACCCATCAAACATCCCTGTCACTTTGGAGTCGACATGGGCCACGATGACGATCTCATTGCAGCACGACTCAATCTTGAAGAGTTGCGCAAAGTCGTTAATGCTGATTCGCTTGCGTTTTTGTCACTAGACGGAATGATGTCAGCAGTTGGTCGCCAAGATGGCTACTGCAATGCGTGCTTTACTGGCATCTATCCAGTGCCTGTGCAAGCACCAAGACGCAAAGACTCCTTTGAACAGGTGTTGGCGTGACGGCTAACGAGCCGCTCACGATTTTGGTGCTCGGCAGTGGTGGTCGCGAACATGCAATGGCTTTGTGTGCCAAGCAATCACTACGTTGCGCTCGCTTGTTGGTTGCGCCCGGCAACGCCGGAATGCCAGGCGAGCGATTTAATATTTCCGCAGACGACGTTCAAGGCGTCGTTGCTCTGTGCAAAGCAGAGCATGTTGATCTTGTTTTGGTTGGTCCAGAGGCTGCGCTGGCTGCTGGCGTAGTTGATGCGCTCTTGGCTGTTGATATCAGGGCGTTTGGTCCTACCCAAAAACTTGCACAACTAGAATCGTCCAAGGCGTTCACGCGGTTGTTGGCTGACGAACTCGGTATCCCGTCACCGCGATATGGAGCATTTGCCAAAGGTCAAGTGAATGAAGCGATGCATTGGTGGAAAACTCTCGATACGAAAGTAGTTGTCAAGCAATCTGGCTTAGCGGGTGGCAAGGGTGTCGTGGTGCCTGTCTCTGAGAAAGAGACAGAGATGGCGATTGCAGGTGCATGTGCAATCGGAGAAGTTGTCATAGAGGAGTGTCTGCGCGGACCAGAAGTGTCATTAATCGCAATGTGCGACGGAACAGATGCTGTCTTGTTGCCCATCGCCCAAGACCACAAGCGCATTGCAGAGGGTGATCTTGGTCTTAACACGGGGGGAATGGGGGCCTATGCTCCCGTCGAAACGCCTTATTCTTCTGCTGAATTATGTGCCACATTTATTCAGCCTGTACTTGATTACTTTGTCGCCCAAGGAACGCCATATAAAGGCGTCCTCTATGCAGGTCTGATGTTGACTCCCGACGGACCACGACTGCTTGAGTACAACTGTCGATTTGGTGATCCTGAAGCGCAGGTGTTGTTGTCCTTGCTAAACACGGACCTCATCGAGATTGTCCTGGCATGTGTTGCCGGAACATTGAGGGGTATTTCTGTCAAATTGAAGTCGGCAAGCGCCCTTGCCGTGGTGTTGGTGACGGCGAATTATCCATCTGATCCGAGGCTGGGTGATGTCATTACTGGATTAGGAATTGAAGAACTGCAGACCAACGTTTTTCACGGTGGGACAGAGTGTCGTGAAGCAAATATAGTGACGAGTTCTGGGCGGGTGGTGACGGTGGTTGGCGTTGGCGCAACTCTTGGCGTGGCGCGTGACTACGCCTACAAACGAGCAGAGAGGATCTCTTTTGCAGGCTCTTATTTTCGACGCGACATCGGATGGCGTGCACCAGCTGCATCGTTAACGTCTTATTCTTCAACTGGTGTTGACATTGATGAGGGCAACAGAGCTGTCGAATTGCTCAAAGAGAGTGTCGCTTCCACATCAACGGACAAAGTCCTGCGTGGCGTTGGCGCATTCGGTGGGGCACTCGACGTGTCGTTTCTAAAAGAGTTTGACCATCCGGTTTTAGTGGCATCAACTGATGGAGTCGGAACCAAGGTCGAATTGGCTTCACGAACTGGTCGGGTGCGCGGGACTGGTCACGACATTGTTAATCACTGCATTAACGACGTCTTGGTGCAGGGGGCCAAGCCAATGTTTTTTCTCGATTATTTGGCGTCATCTCGCATCAAAGCCGAGCTAGTGGCCGAAGTAGTTGCTGGTATGTCAGCGGCATGTGCTGATTCAGGGTGTGTCCTGCTCGGCGGTGAAACTGCTGAGATGCCAGGCGTCTATGTGCCTGGTGCGTTTGATATCGCCGGCACACTTGTCGGAGTCGTTGAACGGGATCAGTTGTTGCCACGCAACGGCATAGCACCAGGCGATGTGTTGATTGGTCTTGCATCAAGTGGGCCACACACGAACGGGTATTCATTGTTGCGAAAAATTTTTGAGTGGCTCCCGCTTGAAGTTGCACCTCCACCACTCACTCGCCCACTAATTGATGCATTGCTTGAACCACATCGCAGTTACTTGCAACTTCTCGCACCTCTCTTGACAGACACGCGACTCAAGGCCCTCGTGCACATAACTGGTGGCGGACTAATTGAGAACATTCCACGCGTATTGCCCCGAGGAGTGAGCGCCAGGGTTGTACTGGGCTCATGGCCGACACCACCGTTGTTCGCTCTTGTTGAGCAATTGACATCACTTGGCACTGATGAGTTGTATCGAACGCTCAATATGGGGGTCGGAATGGTCTTGATAGTTGGAGCCCGGGATGCGACGACCATTCAAGAGATGATCGCCGAAGAAAGTTGGTTGATTGGGGAGTTGTGCTCAAGTGTTGGGGCCGCAGATGAAGTGATCCTGCAATGATTGATCGGACACGATTATTGGTCATGGTGTCAGGTAACGGCTCAAACCTGCAGGCAATCTTGGATGCTTGTGCTGACGGATGGCTGACTGCTGATGTTGTCGGAGTAATCAGCAATAAAGCAGACATTCATGCCCTAGCCCGCGCAACAAAAGCCAATGTGGCGACGGTCGTAGTGACCCCAAAATCAGAAGAGGACCGTCGGCAATATGATCGCCGACTCGTAGACATTGCTCTCGGGTTCACGCCGGACTTCGTGATTCTTGCGGGGTTTATGAGAGTCTTGTCAATGGAGTTTCTCGCGCACTTTCCGCAACGAGTAGTCAACCTTCACCCCGCCCTACCTGGCGAACTGTTCGGAACGAGGGCAATTGAGCGGGCATTCGCTGAGTCACGCGATAACTGGCGAACCCATAGCGGAGTAACTGTACATCTTGTGCCAGACGAAGGTGTTGACACTGGTCCAGTATTGGGCAGCGCGATAGTACCAATTCATGCTGACGACACCCTTGAAACTTTTTCAGAACGCATGCATCAGCAAGAGCACGAATTGCTTGTTCAGACAATCGGAGCGTTATGCCGCCAGCAGACTTTATTGCAATCCAAGGAGATATCGCAATGAATCCATTGAATCACCAACTTTTTACACCGCTTGAAGGATTGACTTTTGACGACGTCGTGCTTGTGCCAGGTTTCAGTGATACTTTGCCAGACAAAGTCAACGTGGCGACGCAGTTGGCTGGCGGTATTTCTCTGGAGCTGCCGATTGTGTCAGCAGCGATGGATAAAGTCACGGAGGCGCCAATGGCTATTGCGTTGGCTCGAGTCGGTGGACTCGGTGTTTTACATCGCAACATGACAATCGAAGAACAAGAAAGCCATGTCCAGCGCGTGAAGCGTTCACAGTCGGGGATGATTACAGATCCGGTCACTTTGCCAATCACTGCAACGTTGGCGGATGCCGAAACACTGATGAATCGGTATCACTTCTCGGGCGTCCCGATCACAGACGAAGACGGAGTCCTGCTTGGAATTTTGACAAATCGTGATGTTCGGTTTTGCGAGCCATCCGACTACACGCGACCTGTCTGTGATTTCATGACAAGTGCGCCATTGGTGACTGCAAAGGTCGGGACCTCGCTGTTTGACGCGCGCGCCATCTTGCAAAAACACCGAATTGAAAAACTTCCCCTTGTGGATGAAGCGGGACGATTGATGGGACTCATCACGGTCAAAGACATCATGAAGAGCAAGGATTATCCAACCGCCACACGGGACTCGGCTGGTCGTCTTCGCGTCGGAGCGGCAGTCGGAGTTGGCTCAGATCTAGAACAGCGCGTCAGTGCTCTTGTGGCAGCTGGTGTTGATGTCGTGGTGGTAGATACTGCCCACGGGCATACTCAAGGGGTTTTGACCGCTGTGACTCGTATAAAAAATGCGTGGCCCGATCTGGCGGTGATTGCTGGGAATGTAGTGACAGAAGAAGGTGTTGATGCATTGGTCGAGGTTGGAGTTGATGGAATCAAGGTGGGTGTTGGTGCTGGTTCTATTTGCACAACCCGAGTCATTGCTGGCGCAGGCATGCCTCAATTGTCGGCAGTGTGGTTTACGGCGCAACGTGCCGCGCAACATGGAATACCGATAATCGCAGACGGGGGTATCACCTATTCAGGCGACCTCGTAAAAGCATTTGCCGCCGGTGCACAAGTGGTGATGCTTGGAAGTTTGTTGGCAGGCACCGATGAAGCACCAGGCGACCTTGAATTGTTTGAGGGTCGGCGCTACAAGACTTACCGTGGAATGGGTTCAATCGGGGCGATGCAGGGTCTAGGTGCTGATCGATACGGTACGGGTCAAGGTGACACCAGTCGCCAAAAACTTGTCCCCGAAGGCATCGAAGGTCGGGTCGCCTATTCTGGTTCGCTCGGTGATGTCGTGTATCAACTAATTGGCGGTTTGCGATCTGGAATGGGATATGTTGGGGCGTCTTCATTGCCTCAACTCGCTCAAAAGGCACGTTTTATGCGAGTAACAACGGCTGGTCGGGAAGAAAGCCACCCACACGATGTAACGATCACCCATGAGGCCCCGAACTATCACCAATGATGTACTTATTCGTTTGCGTTTTCTTGAGATGTGCTGGCATGGAGTATAAATAGCAAATGGGAAATAACAAGTTATCAGGCAAGGTAGCCATCATCAGCGGTGGTGCACGAGGTATGGGTGCGGCCGAAGCGGCTCTATTTGTAAGTGAAGGCGCAAAAGTCGTGATCACTGATGTCTTAGACGAAGACGGAAAGCTAAAAGCAAAAGAAATTTCTCCAGATGGATCCGCCTGCGTCTTCATGCATCACGATGTGACTAATAAAGATAATTGGGCGGCGATAGTCGCGGCAACTGTTGAGATTTTTGGTCATGTTGACGTGCTGGTAAACAATGCTGGGATTTTTGAATATGGTGGAATTGTCGATACAACTCTGGAGCAGTGGAACCACACAATTTCAATAAATCAAACAGGTGTTTTTTTGGGGATGCAGGCAGTGGCAACCCATATGGCAAGCCGCAAAACAGGATCAATTGTCAACATATCGTCTGTTGCGGGTATGACTGCTAGCCCCGGGTTCATTGCTTATGGCGCTAGCAAATGGGCTGTTCGTGGCATGACAAAATCTGTCGCTAAAGAACTTGCGGCATTTGGGGTTCGAGTGAATAGCATCCATCCCGGAATTATTGACACGGCAATGCTTCAAACTTTCGAGCAAGCCGGCGATGGAGTGCGCGATGCGGTGCGACAACGAATTCCAATGGGTCGCGAAGCAGACCCAATTGAGATTGCACGATTGGCGTTGTATTTGGCGTGTGAGGACAGTTCTTATTCCACCGGTTCAGAGTTTGTTGCTGACGGTGGATTCATGTCTTGATGGAATCTTTAATCGCTCGTAAAACATGGAGAACACTTGAGCCGATTCATGGGATGATTTATTTTGTTCCAGAAGCAGAGGCAGAATATATGCATCTCGGTGTTACATTGCAACGGACTGGATACTTTGCATCGCGCGCAGCCCCGATGGGTGCAGTAAATGCTGACGTAGTTATCAGCACTTTTTATAATTTTAATCCAGCCCTTGTGCGTGCCGCCATGGTTGGTGCATGGGAAATTGCGCCACCCTCAGAGTTCACTAAAGTTCGTTTCAGAGCAGTGGATGCGGCGCTGCGTCGCGCCTGGGGAGATGACGTTGTCTGCTCATCAGAAGTGCATGAGTTGGCTTCTCTTTTGCGACGAATCGCAGAAGTTGCCTGTGAAAAACCAGAAGGGCGACCACTATTTGCCGGTCACTCATCGGTACCATGGCCAGATCAGCCCCACCTCGTGCTGTGGCATGCTCAAACATTGCTGCGGGAGTTTCGTGGTGACGGACACATTGCGGCGCTAACTACAGAGGGGTTGAGCGGAATTGAGGCACTTGTTTCGCACGCTGCGTCGGGTGAGGTGCCTGCCCAAGCCCTTACATCGTCTCGAAGTTGGAGCGACGAGGAGTGGCGCAGCGCAATTGATGGCATGCGTGGTCGGGGATTAGTGACCAAAAGTGGTGATCTCGCTTTCACCCCTGCCGGAAATGAGCAACGTAAGCGCATTGAGGCCACAACAGATGCATTGGCAACGGCTCCCTATGCCGCATTTGGTGAAAAAGTGTGCGAGAAAATTCGCGAACTTGGTCGCCCGTTGAGCAAAGCAATTCTGGAGGCAGGATTACTTCCGCTGCGCTAGTCAGAGCGAGGTGTTCGATTAGTGACATAGGCGCCAGCGAGAGCAAAGGCACATCCGACGACTGAGAGCACGGCGACGGACTCATCTAGCAGAGCCACACCAAGTCCAAGAGACACGACGGGGATGATGTAGGTGGTTACAGAAGCGCGAGTGCTGCCGACTCGGCCTGCAAGCGTTACTGCTGCCGCATAAGCAAGACCAGTTCCAAGAATCCCAAGTGCGAGCACTGCAACAAAGGAATGCCAGGCAAAAGTACTGCGCGGAACAGAAGCAATGCCGAATGGTGCGGTCACAATCAATGCAATTATTTGGGCACGCAGCACGACTGGAAGAGCACCATTTCGTTGCTGCAGCGGGACTGCAATATTTAGTGCAAATCCGTAACACACGATTGCCAACAAAACCATGCCAACCCCAACTGCGCTGGACCCACCCTTGCCAGCCGTCGGGATTGCAATACATAGGACACCGACAAAGCCAATGCCAAGCCCAAGTAGTTGTCTTCTTGTTGGCAAATGACGAACGACGATTGAGGCAACCGTGGCGACAAATAATGGAGTCGCTCCATTGAGCATTCCAGTCACGCTCGTTGAGACCCGCTGTTCTGCGAACGGAAACAGACTGAGGGGGATAACCATCCACAACAATGCAAGGAGAGCAATAAGAGGGTAATCAACCCGCAGGATTGGCTTGCGAGCCGCAGGTATCGCAATCAAGACTGCCCCACCGAACAGAATTCGTAGTGGGGTAATGAGGGCTGGATCAAAAGCATCAAGGGCTTCGGCAATCAAGTAGAAACTTGCACCCCAGATGATGCCTGGAATGATCAGTAGAAGCCAGTCAGACCGCTCCATGAAACTCTTCATTCATGTCATCGGTGTCTTTGATTCGAAAACTTTTTCTGGCGAGGAGGTAACCTGCCGCTACAAGTGCCACCATTACAAACGCAGTAACTGCGTACGTTGTTCGTCGGCCAAATGTTTCATATGTAAATCCGGCTACAGATGCGGCTATTCCGCCGGCAAGAGTTTGAAGTCCACCAAGTAAACCTTGAGCACTAGCCAAACGCGCTGGTGGAGCAACGAGGCCCACTGCCATGCCAGTTCCAGTGACAGTTAGTCCGTCAATTATTCCGTGCATGATTCCGACCGACAACAACATCCACGCGATTGGCAAGTTGCCGTACAACAACATACAGACAGACCCGAGTAAGAGACCAGTAGATGCGGCAACAAACGGACCGATGCGGTGCGTAAGTTTGCCACCGATTGGCCCCAATACGATCAGAGGTAGTGCAAATAATGTAATCCCAAGGTTTGCCATCCATGTTGAAGATCCAAGGTCTTTCATCACCAGAGTCCACACCACATCAAATGTGCCGATCATGATAAAGAGTGCGAGCCCGATGACGACTGCACCTGCCAATGCCGGTACCTTAAGCAAGTCAAAAGCCAAATGCTCATCGGCGCGATCTTCTTGGGCTGTTTCCTCAATTTGCAGCGTGCAAGAGATAAGTCCTGCCGCCAGCATTGAGCAACCGACAATCACAAAAGGTGTAGCAATCCCGAATGTGTCTGCCGTAAGTGCGGAGAGAACTGGACCCATTGCAAATCCGGCAACTTCAACTGACAACACACGCCCAAGGTTGCGCCCCATGTTTTCTCGGTCGGACAAGATTACGATGCGCCTTATCGCTGGCAGTGCCATGCCGGCTCCAAACCCCATCAACACGCGGGCTCCAAGTAAAATTTCAAAACTAGTTCCGAAGGCCATGGCAAATGCCCCAATGGCTTCAAATGAAAAACCCAGAGTGACTAGTCGCCTGGCATATCCATGGTCGGCGAGCGGAGCGATTAAAATTTGGGACAAAAATGACGTGAAAAATCCTGCAGCCACGAGCAGGCCCAGTTTTGTCTCCGAGATGCCATACCTATCACGGAAATCATCTAAAACGGTAAACATAACGCCGTAGCTCATCGCGCTCAAGCCGACACCAGCCTGCAAAATCGGAATAATCCGATGAGTTTTCATAAACTTTTAAGGACGCGTCGCAGGTGAAACAGTTTTTGCTGGATCTCGTTCAATGAAACCATCCAAAATGGAGTCAATAGCATCCATTATTGCGGGCTCAAGGACTATTCCTGCCGCCTTGACATTGTCATCGAGTTGTTCTGGTCGAGTCGCTCCGACAATTGCTGATGCAACATTTTTATTTTGCAAAACCCACGCCACTCCAAGTTGTGCCATGGTGAGTCCAGCCTGATCGGCGATCGGTTTTATTTCTTGCACTTTTGTCAAGGTTGCATCGTTGAGCCAACGTTTAATGAAATTTTTGCCACTGAGTTCGTCCGTGGCACGCGAACCATCTGGGGGCGGTTTCCCAGGAAGGTACTTGCCAGTGAGTACTCCTTGGGCAAGTGGAGACCACACAATCTGACCAAGCCCTTCTTGTTGGCAAGTCGGAACCACCTGGTCTTCAATGACTCTCCAGAGCATCGAATACTGAGGCTGATTGGAAATGAATGGCACATGCAGTTCGCGGGCGAGTGCGGCGCCACGAGAAATCTCGTCTGCTGTCCATTCAGAAACGCCGATGTAGAGAACTTTTCCTTGCCGAACAATGTCAGAAAAAGCAAGCATTGTTTCCTCAAGGGGAGTCTCCATATCAAAACGGTGGGCCTGATAGAGATCGACGTAGTCCGTTCCGAGACGACGGAGTGAGCCGTCAATTGATTCTAAAATGTGCTTGCGCGAGAGACCTCTGTTATTTGAACTTTTGCCCGTTGGGAAAAATACTTTGGTGCAAATCTCAACAGAACTTCGGCGTACCTCGCCAAGAGCACGACCCAGAACGCCCTCTGCCCGAGTTGCTGCATAGGCATCTGCAGTGTCAAATGTTGTAATTCCAAGATCCAGTGCACGTTGCACGCAGACTCTTGCGAGATCTTCTTCGACTTGGCTCCCGTGAGTTATCCAGTTGCCGTAACTAACAGCTGAGACTTTGAAACCACTATTACCCAGATACCGATATTCCATATACACACACTACGGGTGAAGCCATTATTTGAAGGTGTCAGACACCGCTTGTTGTAACGCCGGCCAAGCCGCCGCAAGACCTGGATGCAATTCATATTTTTGAACATCGGTAATAAGTACCCATTGCAAATCCTCTGACTCGGCATTTGACAAGTAGGCCCCTGCATCGCTGTAGGTGTGCGCTATCACGGTGTCATATTTCCAGTCTCCGTGGTCATCAGAAAATATCGCCTTGATTTCTAGGTGATGAGGTTCAATGCCTGCTTCTTCATGGGCTTCGCGAGCGGCCGCGGCGACTGAGTCTTCATGAGAGTCGAGTGCCCCGCCTGGCAACGCCCATGTACCTCCGCCATGAGTCCAGGGCGCTCTGAGTTGCAGCAGCACCACAGGCTCAGGCGTATCTTTGCGCACGACAAGGAGACCCGCTGCGCCGTGGAGTCCCCAATGGCGGTTGTTGCACTGACGGCAAAATACCCAACCGTCTCCATCGCGAAATCCCACTTCTTGATGTTGTCACATTTGGCAATAGTGTGCCTATATGGAAGTACTGCCAATGACAGGTGTGCTAGGTGCACGGGTGTTGATCTCTGACATCAAGACACTTTCAGACTCAGAAATTCAAGAACTGCGAGGCTTAGTTTGTGAGCACCTTGTTGTCGTTATTCCTGCTCAGTCCCTGACAGCCAAACAGCAGGCCGACTTCTCCCTGCGGTGGGGTGAGCCAGGAGAAGTGCCCTTTATTGAGTCGAGTCCGGAGCATCCAAATGTAATTCGTGTTCTTAAAGAAGCAATTGATGGCAATGCATTCAATTTTGGTGGTTCCTGGCACAGTGATTTTTCTTTTCAGACCGCGCCACCTGCATTTACGATGTTGTATGCGATAGATATTCCACCGTATGGTGGTGACACTTTGTGGTCATCTCTCGTGGCGGCATACAACAGTCTTGACCAAGATCGTCGTGAGCAATTTGAGGCTTTGACCGCGGTGCATACGGCGCGTGATGCGTATTCGAAAAAAATGCAACCACTGCACTCGGGCTTATCAAGCATGACGATTGTGTGCGATGATTCAGCAGACGAGACCGAGCATCACCCACTCGTCTGTGTGCATCCCGAAACTGGTCGAAAAATACTGTTCTACAACCGTGCATACGTTCGAGATATTGATGGACTCCAAGATTCTGTCGCTGCGTCAACGTTGGAGTGGCTATATTCCCACACAACAGAGGCCCGTTTTACGTGTCGTCATCGCTGGAGCGTGGGAGATTTAGCGATTTGGGATAATCGCTCGGCACAGCATTACGCACTCAATGACTATGCCGGTTTCCGTCGGGAGTTGCACCGCACCACCGTGGCGGGCACGCGCCCTACGATGGGGTCGTGAAAACACCGCCAGTTTCTCCGCACATTGTCGCGTACCCCAGAGCGCCAGAGGGGGCACCAAATGTCGTGGTTATCCTGCTCGACGATGTTGGATTCGGGCAACTGGGTTGTTTTGGTGGGCTGATAAATACACCCCATATTGATCGGCTGGCGAGCCAAGGTTTGCGGTACAACCGTTTTCATGTGACTTCAATCTGTTCGTCAACGCGTGCAGCATTGCTGACTGGCCGAAATCATCATGCAGTTGGTATCGGAGCCACCCAAGAAACATCCTTTGCGTTACCCGGGTACCACGGACGTCTACCAAAAACTGCCGCTCTGCTACCACGAATATTGCGTGACAATGGCTATAACACGATGGCGGTAGGCAAATGGCATCTCACACCTCAAGCAGAGTATTCCAGTGCGGGTCCCTTTGATCGTTGGCCAATTGGGCAGGGCTTTGAGCGCTATTACGGATTTCTTGGTGCCGAAACCAATCACTGGTCACCAGAACTTGTGCGAGACAATACTCCGACTGCACAACCGCGCACTGTTGCCCAGGGATATCACCTCACAGAGGACTTAGTCGACAACGCAATTGCGATGATGCGTGATCAACAATATGGTGCCCCGAACAAACCTTTTCTATGTTGGTTCGCAACCGGGGCTGCACACGCTCCACATCATGTCCCACCAGATTGGATAACGCCCTATCGCGGTGCATTTGATGACGGGTGGGAGTCACTGCGTGAGCAAACATTTATGCGACAACTTGAACTTGGAGTAATTCCCAACGACACGATCCTGACTCCTCGTCCATCATGGGTTCAGAAGTGGGGAGCATTGTCAGAAGATGAGCATCGCTTGTTCGCGCGTTACATGGAAGTTTTTGCAGGTTTTGTCAGTCACACAGATGCTCAAATTGGTCGCATCCTGCAATATCTCGATGACAACAATTTGAGTGAGAATACGATCGTGTTGTTGATGAGTGACAATGGTGCGAGTAGTGAAGGTGGGGTGCACGGAACACTCAATGAAGCAGCATCTTGGTTGGGTGATTTTGCTTCGGTCCAGGACGCCCTCGAAAGCATTGACGAAATCGGCGGTCCGTTACACACAAACCACTATCCATTCGGTTGGGCGTGGGCTGGCAATTCACCTTTTCAGTTATGGAAACGGTATTCATGGCTGGGTGGTGTTCGGGCGCCACTCATTGTGCGGTGGCCACAACGCATCTCAGATGTTGGTGCAATTCGATCACAATTCATGCATGCTGTTGATATTGCCCCCACTCTGCTCGCAGCAATCGGCCTTGACATGCCAGACAATGTTGACGGTGTTGCCCAACAGCATGTTGACGGAATCAGTGCAGCAGCAACATTCACTAATTCGCAATCACCTGAGCATCGAACACTTCAGTATTTCGAGATGCACGGATCCCGATCAATCTACAAAGACGGCTGGAAAGCGACCACGAATTTCGTTTCCCCATTGTTTAATGAGCGGGCACACATCATCGGAAGTCACTCATACGAGAGTGACGAATGGCAGTTGTTTAACCTCGAGAAAGACTTCTCAGAATCAACCGACGTTGCGTCCGACAATTGTGAGTTGGTTGGGCTACTTGAAGATGCATGGTTATCTGAAGCCCGACGCAACAACGTTTTTCCACTTTTTGATCCGTCTGCTGGATATCCACCCCACCCCGGTGAATATCCGCTTCCACGCGTCATGACCTATCGGCCAAGTGACAGACCTATCGCCGCCGGCCGAGTGCCGGCAATGTTTGGCAGTTTCTCCCTTCACGCAGATGTGCAGTGTTCAACAAATCAGGAGGTGGGCGTTGTTGCTGCGTGCGGTGACCATCAAGGAGGATGGGTCGTGCACATAGTTGCAGGTGTTGTGCATGTTGATGTCGTGCATGGCACGCATCAATGCCACATGCAATCAGTTGATGCATTGGCAATTGGTGATCATAACGTTGTTGTTTCAATGAAGACGGGTGGTCATCTGACGTTGACAATTGACGGTCAAGATGTCTCGTTTGCAACTTTTACAGGCATGTTTTTCTTTCCGGGCGTCACAACATCTGCTGGTGCAATGTGGATTGGGCAACATTCAGGACTTGGGGTTACAGACACTTATGTTGTGCCGGCAATCTGTACTGCAAATATTCGTTCGGTAACCATTGTTGCTGGTTCAGGGCGAGTTGGCATTGATATGTCTACAGTACTGAGTGTTGCAGAGGGCGCCGATTAGTCAGAAGCGCTGGGAGCGACCAAAAGTGTCAGAATGTGCTCGTCCAACCCGCCGTTGATCTTGGGAGACCCAAGGCACGGCGCACTAGTGTTGGAGCAGGATGTCCGGGGAATGAGAGGCAAAACGTGAAGAGTTCACTAAGTAAGGCTGTTACTTTTTTGGGCGTATTCTTTGCACTGGGTTTTGTGTTGTGGTCACCGCTTGCTCATGCCGCTGACGAGGAAGACAGCGCAATCACTATTTTGATCGCGGAGCGGGTCGCAGGCAGCAAAGTTCAAGAAAAAATCCCCGTCGCTGGGGTAAAAGTTAGGGTCGAAGGCGCCGCTGGTTCAGCAGTTGGAGTGACGGATGCCAAGGGCATCGCCGTACTTGGGGTTCCCCCGGTCGGGAAGTACGAGGTTTCTTTTGATGTTTCAACGCTCCCCAAAGGAGTGGCGGTTGGGGCTGACTCAAAAACTAGCCTGAGCATAGATTTTAGTTCCGGCGTCTCTGTGGGCAGCGGAAAATCAGTCTCTTTTTTTGTTGGGAATGACGCCCGAGTAGCGGAGGGGCGATGGGAGCAATTACCCCAAGTACTAGTCGGAGGCATCAGAATAAGTTTAATTTTGGCGATTTGTTCGATTGGGCTGGCGCTCATATTCGGCACAACTGGTCTCACAAATTTTGCACACAGCGAGATAATTACAGTCGGTGCAATGGTGGCTTTTTGGTTCAATCAAAACGGTCCGCAATGGCCATTATTGTTGGCGGCACCATTCGGGATTGTGGGTGCCGCATTGATGGGCGGGGCATTTGAGTTGAGATTGTGGAGACCACTGCGTCGCCGTGGAACAAGTTTGACATCAATGATGATTGTCTCCATCGGAATGGCTATCGGCATAAGGTATGTTTTGCTCTTTCTGCTTGGTGGACGCAACCGCCGCTACGCGCAATATGTTGGCGATCCTGAAATTGATTTTGGCCCTTTTGGGATAACTCCGCGCGATATCGCAATCATGGTTATTGCGCTGATTGTCGTTGTTGGTTTTTCATTATTTTTGTTGTATGCGCGTTTTGGTAAAGCAATTCGTGCTGTTTCGGATAATCCAGATTTAGCCTCCGCAACCGGAATCAATACGGACCGCGTGATTTTGCTCGTATGGATATTGGGTGGCGCTTTGGCAGGTCTTGGCGGTGTAATGAATGGTGCCTCAACGGGAGTGCAATGGGATATGGGAAACGTGATTTTGCTGCTGCTGTTTGCAGCATTCACCATCGGTGGTTTGGGTAATCCCTTTGGGGCACTTGTTGGCTCGTTTGTAATTGGCATGTTTACACAACTCTGGACTTGGGTTTTCCCGAGTGTTGTAGAACTTAAGGCGCTCGGAGCCCTGATCGCCCTCGTGGTTGTTTTGCTGGTTAGACCAGAGGGCATTTTGGGCAAAAAGGAGCGCGTTGGATGAATTGGGGACTAATTTTCTCAAATTCGGTGTATACAGCGATCAGCGCCAACGCAATTGCTTACATGCTTGTTGCTACGGGTCTTAACGTTCATTTCGGATATACAGGTCTTCTCAACTTTGGACAAGCAGGTTTTGCTGCGATTGGTGCATATAGCTTAAGTATTCCAATCAGTAGGTTTGATTGGCCCTGGCCGTTTGCAGTATTACTGGTCATCGTGTCAGCGGTCGCTCTTGCACTGATGCTGGGTTTTGCAACATTGCGATTACGTCCTGATTATTTGGCTGTTGTGACAATTGCAATCGCAGAAATTATTCGCTTGTGTCTCAACTCTGTTCGCTTCACCTGGCTTACTGGCGGGAATGACGGCCTCCAGGGTTTTACAGGTTTCATGGAGAAACTGAATCCTTTCCCGCAGCAGGGAATTTGGCTCTGGAAGCAAAAAATTGATGGGTATAGATTGTGGCTCTTGGTTAGTGGCTGGGTTTTGTTGCTGATTGTTGCGACGCTCGTGTATTTGTTGATGCGTAGTCCTTGGGGCAGAGTGTTGCGCAGTATTCGCGAGGACGAGGACGCGGCTCGCAGTTTGGGGAAAAATGTTTTTGCCTACAAATTGCAGAGCCTTATGATTGGCGGTGTTATCGGAGCCATTGGTGGCATGTGGTTGGTACTTGACAAGCAGTCCTCACAACCAGGGGACTTTGCCACGACATTCACCTTTTTTGCCTACACCATTATTATTTTGGGTGGAGTCGCCAGGGTGAAGGGGCCCATAATTGGTACGGTTATTTTTTTGTTTATTATCCAGTTTGTTGATATTGCCTTACAGCAAGCCACGAAAACAACCCCAACCGACCCCACTCCGGTTCTGCCAACATGGTTGATCGATCAGAATAATTATGCCCAGTTGCGATTTATGCTTGCCGGTTTTGCGTTGGCAGCTCTGGTCGTTTTTAGACCTCAAGGAATATTTGGTGATAAGCGAGAGCAGGCCTTTGATGTCCATTGACGCAAAATCAAAATCGTTTGAATCTGTTCCCGGCTCAAGCAAGCCTGATGCGATTTTGGTCGTTGACAATGTCACACGTTCATTTGGTGGGCTAGTCGCCGTCAATGTCGCACATCTTGAAATTCCACGAAACTGCATAACGGCACTCATCGGACCAAATGGTGCTGGGAAAACTACATTTTTTAATGTACTGACTGGTTTTGATGAACCTGACAGTGGGGACTGGGAGTTCAACGGCTCCTCTCTTGCTGGCGTCTCGGCATATAAGGTCGCGAGGCGCGGAATGGTAAGAACCTTTCAGCTCACAAAAGCATTGTCGCGGATGACAATCATCGACAACATGAGACTTGGCGCTCGTGGTCAACTGGGGGAAAGTGCATGGCGCGGAATCCTGCGCCCCTTGTGGGCATCGCAAGAACTAGAAAATACAAAAAAAGCAGAGAACCTTTTGGAGAGATTCAATCTCGGGCACATGCGGGACGAGCTTGCCGGCTCACTATCTGGGGGACAACGTAAATTGCTTGAGATGGCACGAGCATTGATGGTTGAACCAGAAATTGTGATGCTTGACGAACCAATGGCTGGTGTCAATCCTGTTCTAAAGCAAAGCCTATTTCAACATATCAAGGGGCTTCGAGATGAAGGAAGAACCGTGCTGTTTGTTGAGCATGATATGGATATGGTGAGAGAAATCAGTGATTGGATTATCGTAATGGCACAAGGTGAGGTCATCGCCGAAGGAACCTTTGACAATGTTGGTTCAAATCCAGTAGTCGTAAATGCATACTTAGGATCACATCACGAGGTTGATATTGGAGGTCAGTCGTGACCAACGTGATCGAGGTGTCTGAGGTAATCGCCGGATATGTGCCCGAAGTCGACATTTTGAATGGCTGTAATCTTTCGGTTGGTTCAGGAGAATTTGTCGGAATTATTGGACCTAACGGTGCTGGTAAATCAACCTTGCTCAAGGCAGTTTTGGGACTCGTCAATATTCGAAGTGGCACGGTAAGGCTAAATGGTGAAGAAATCACTGGTAAAAGGCCGTACGAACTCGTCGCCCGAGGTGTTGGTTATGTTCCGCAGACACGGAACGTATTTACGACCCTTTCCGTCAAGGAAAATCTTGAGATGGGTTGTTTCATCAAGCCATCTTTAATAGAAGAGCGACTCGAGTATGTGGTGTCACTATTTTCTCAACTTGGTGGACGGCTTAATCAACGTGCTGGTTCGTTGTCTGGCGGAGAACGCCAGATGGTCGCAATGGGTCGTGCACTGATGCTGAACCCAACGGCGTTGTTGCTTGACGAACCATCCGCAGGGTTATCGCCCGCTTTGCAAGATGAAGTGTTCATTCAATGTCGCTCTATTAATGAATCGGGTGTTGCCATTTTGATGGTTGAACAAAATGCGAGAAGATGTCTGCAAGTCGTTGGCAGGGGATACGTGCTTGACCAGGGAACAAATGCCTACACAGGTACGGGTCGCGAGCTATTGGCAGACCCTAAAGTTATTCAGTTGTACTTGGGTACATTGTCTCGCTCGACTGGTGGTTAACTTGAGAAACTAAAAGGCCCCGAGTGCTTTCGCACCCGGGGCCTTTTAGTTTTCTAAAACTGACTATTTATTCGCCAGCGTCGAATGCTTTACCCAGGCCGTTGCCCATGTTGCCGTCACATCCGTATACCTTGATGACCTTTGGTCCAACACCCTTTTCCACCATGGTGGCGAGGATCTTGGAGGACTCTTCAAAGCCGATGATTGCGACCGCATCAGGTGCTGCTGCCTTGATTGCATCTACTTCTGCGTCAAATGTAACTGCCTTCTCGTCGTAGATCTTTGAGATCACAACTTTGGCACCATTTGCCTCAAGGTTTTTCTGGAGGTCTTCAGCCAAGCCGGTTCCGTATGCATCGTTACGAGCAATGATTGCTACGTTCGCTGCACCATCATCAGTGATGACTTTGGCCAAAACAGCACCCTGCACAATGTCTGAAGGTGCACTACGGAAGTAGAGACCCTTGTCGTCGTATGTGGAGAGTTTCTTTGAGGTATTGGCAGGCGAGAACTGGACAACACCAGCAGCAGTGATCTTGTCGATCACAGTCAAGCTGACACCAGATGATGCTGCACCAATGATTGCGTCAACGTTCTGGGAAAGTTGAGCGTCAACGGTCTTTGATGCAGTGTCAGTGGTTGCGTCACCAGAGTCACCCTTGATTCCAACAACTGGCTTACCCAAAACACCACCACCATCATTGATGTCTTTGATGGCGAGGTCGAAACCAGCAAATTCTGGTGGTCCGAGGAAAGCAAGTGATCCAGTTTGAGGCAAGATCGATCCGATGGTCAAAACACCATCACCAGCGCGAGTACCTTCAACCTCAACCTGAGCAACATCTGCATCGGCAGGTGCTTCCGCTTCAATGTAGGTGGTCTTGTCGTCAGCGAGGCGGTTGTCTGCCCCAAAAACAAGAACTCCATAGGAAGCTTTGAGTGGTTCTCCGTTGCCAGAGAATTCAAGCGGGCCAGAAACACCATCAAAGTCAATGTCTGTTCCTGCGTCGATAAGGGCTATACAACCTTTGAAGTCTGAGCACTTTTCACCGTCACGGGTAATTCCATTGATTTCTTTGGCGTATTCAATGCCGTCTGTTTTTGCCTTGGCTACTGCAAGTGCAATCACCATGACGGAGTCGTAGGACTCTGCCGCGTACGAATAATCGTCGAGGGCTGGATCTATCTCCTTCAAGCGGGCCTTGAATTCATCAGAAAGTGCGACGAGAGGAGCTGTTCCCTTCATGCCTTCCAATTCACCATTTGATGCTGCAGCAGTTGTATCGCTACCTGCCACAGTTGTATCAGTTGACGCATCGTCACTGCCACAGGCGCTTGCTACGAGAGCAAGTCCAATGGCCAATGCAGCGACGCGCCGCACTAAGGATTTATTCATGTGTATTCCCCTTCATTCGTTTGAAGCAGCAACCCCGGGGTTGCTACTAGTTATATGTCCCTAAGGCTATGACCCAAAATTGGATACGACAAGAGACCGGCAAGATTACTAGAATAAATATAGAGTCAGTCATAGCCAGCAGAACTCATTTCAGGGCTCAGACCCAGAGCGCGCTTTATTGGGATACATGTCCGTATTCTGATGCAGTGGGTCGGGTCGCAAAAATCAAGAATGGGCATATTCCCCGGGTCTGTGGGTCGTGCGGGCTCAAGTTTGAGTGGCGCAAGAAATGGGCCCGGGATTGGGACAATGTGAAGTTTTGCTCCGACACCTGTCGTCAGCGCTTCAAAGCCTGAATTCTTTACCAGCGCCACATTATGAACAACACAATCAGGGAGAAGGCAATGCAGACAATTCCTCAGACAGAAATCTCTCTGATCGCTGGACGTGTTCAATTCGTCCGAGATTCATTTCGTGCCGGATTGACGCGCCCAATCGAGTGGCGACGAACCCAGCTGCAGCGCATGATTGCCATGTTGACCGAGCATGAACAGGAATTTTTAGATGCGCTACGACATGATCTTGGAAAACCCACTACCGAGGCATTCATTACGGATCTCGCCTTCGTAACTGGCGAGATTAGAGCAATGATAAAAAATCTGCAGAAATGGAATAGACCCGTCCGAGTGGCTTCTCCTTTAGTAACAATGCCAGCCAAATCCCGTCTGATGCCAGAACCACTTGGTGTTGTTTTGATTATTGCCCCGTGGAACTATCCAGTGCAGTTGCTTTTGGTACCAGCAGCTGGAGCAATTGCAGCCGGAAACGCGGTAGTGCTCAAGCCGTCAGAAATATCAGCATCAGTATCAGCTCTGCTAGCGAGGCTGATACCCCAGTATCTTGACCAAGGAGCTGTTACAACAGTTGAAGGCGGTGTAGCAGAGACAACTGAACTGTTGGACCAACAGTACGATCATATTTTTTATACTGGCAACGGCGTGGTGGGGCGCGTTGTCATGACTGCCGCTGCCAAAAATCTCACTCCAGTCACCCTGGAATTGGGCGGCAAGAGCCCAGTCATCGTCGATGCGTCGGCCAATGTCGGAGTTGCCGCTCGGCGAATTGCATGGGGTAAGTGGTTAAATGCTGGGCAAACATGCGTTGCTCCTGACTATGTGCTGGTCCATGAGTCTCTGCAAGACAAGTTGATATCTGAATTGAAGTCTGTAATTACAGATTTTTATGGGGTAGAACCGCACCATAGCGAGAGTTACGCCCGCATTGTGTCGCCCCACCATTTTGATCGACTCAAGGCTTTGCTTCAAGGCTCAACAGTCGCGATAGGGGGTGACTCGATAGCCCAGGATCGCTACATTGCTCCAACGGTTTTGACCAAGGTTGACCCATCCTCGGAGGTCATGCAGGAAGAAATCTTCGGTCCGATTTTGCCGATTATTCCGATTGCTGATCTCAATGAAGCGATCAATTTCGTAGCCAACCGACCGCACCCGTTGGCGTTGTATGTCTTTGCTGAAAACAAAAAGGCCATCGCCGAAGTACTTGAACGCACTACGGCTGGCGGCGTCACCGTCAATGGAACCATCATGCACCTCACTAATCCACGCCTTCCATTTGGTGGGGTCGGAGAGAGCGGCATGGGCGGGTACCACGGCAAGGCAGGAGTTCGAGTTTTTCAGCACCTCAAACCAGTGCTACTGCGGGGCACCATGATTGATCCATCAATTGCATATCCACCCTTTACCGAACGCAAGTTGAGGCTTTTTCGCAAGGTGCTGTAGTAGTTTTGGTCTCCAATGAGTGACCAAATAGACACCCGTGAAATGTGGCTAACACCAGAAGAAATTGCTGGCGTTCGCAATCAAGTGCCCTTGATTTATGTCGATGCGGTGCCCGTGCGTGTAGACGCTGATGGCGTCGTAACCCATGTGGGACTGCTCCTGCGTCAAGCGGCTGATGGCAGTATTAGTCGCATGGTGGTGTCAGGACGTGTCATGCTCAACGAAAAAATCCGTGATGCCCTCGTGCGCCATCTTGAAAAGGATTTGGGCCCATTGGCTCTACCGCGGATTCCGCCCGAACCATCTCCGTTCACGGTGGTGGAGTACTTCCAGGACCCGTCTATTTCTGGTTATTACGATCCCCGACACCATGCCGTGAGTTTGGCCTTTGTCGTGCCAGTCACCGGAGAATGCACGCCAACACAACAGGCACTCGACTTGGTTTGGTTCACACCGCAACAAGCCGTTAGTGATGACGTGCGCAAGGCAATGACGAGCGGTCACGATCGTCTGTTGCGCATCGCTCTCGCGTCAGTCGGTCAACTTCCGTAAATCTGATTTGCCATCATCCCCGTTGTGACTATGACCATTTGCAACTAACCCTGTCATCTATAATCAAAATGTGCCCCAGAAAGATGCACTTTTCCATGCAGCCGCGGTGTTGCGGACGGCACTCCTGGGTCATGCTACTGAAGCATTTTTTGCCCGACGCTTGATGGGTCCTGCGCCAACAAATGGTGCAGTAATAGAGAATATTTTGTGCCACGGCAATCATCTTGAGATTGTTTTTGATGACGGAATAGTTATGCATTCACAACTGCGTCGAAAAGGGTCATGGCACCTGTATCGCATCGGCGAAAAATGGCACGAACGCAGAAGTAAAGCAGACATTGTTATTGAATTAAGTGACTCGTTCGCTGTGTGTTTTGGGGCCTTAAGTATCGAGACTTTTAGACAATTTGACCAGCACAGGCACCCTCGCGCAGGGAGAAGTGGGCCCGACATCAGTCGTGATGGCGCCGATCTTCAAGAGTGCGTCAATCGCATGATCCATTACGACAATCCAGATGCGACAATTTCTGAGACGCTTCTTGATCAGCGCGTTATGCGTGGCGTCGGAAATGTTTTTCGTTGTGAGATATTGTGGGCTTGTGGTGTTCACCCGTGGGCACGTATCACCGACCTGCCACAGTCGTCACTTCTTGACATTGTGCGCACAGCAGCTTCACAGGTGCGCGCCAATCTCAATTCTTCGGCTCGGGTAGTTGCGCCACATATTTCGGGTGGACTTGCTGTTTATGCACGCAACGGTCACAGATGTTTGCGATGTGGTGACATCATTACGCTTGACAACTCCAGCGCAGATAAGCGACCAGTGTATTGGTGTTCTGGCTGTCAGATCGCTGGTGAACCATTTCGTGAACTCGACCAATCAGAGCCAATCGCAAAATTGATGGATCCCCATCCAGCCGCTGTGCTTTTTATGACGGATTTTTTTCGCAACCGTGAGGCGCCCGTCGGCCTTTAAAAATTAAGCGTTACCCATAACCCGGTCAATGATGATTTCAATGGCAACTCGATCTGGGCGAACTTTTGGCTCTTGGTACCGACTTGCATAGGCATTCACGGCGGTGGCGACTCGATCTGGATCTGATGTTGCACTTATCGTCCCCTCAAGGGTCAGCCACCGACCTCCATCTACTTGACTCACCGCGGCGCGACCACCGCGACGCGCATTGCGAACTTTAGTGCAGTTATCAAAAGTTATTATCCGCACGAGATTTTCCGTTGCATCAAAACTAAAACCTACTGGGACAACATGAGGAGAACCATCTGCACGCAATGTGGTGAGAGACGCCAAGTGGCGCTCAGACAAAAATGCGAGCATTGATGGAGTCAATTCAGATGGGGTCATAAAAGGGGAGGATCGTAGGGAAACTTGTCATGTCATCGCCAGCGCATCTAAAAGGTCCACTTGCGTCGCTTTGCGTGCCGGATAGGCCGCGGCAATCACACCAACAATGAAGGACAAAATCAATATCACGAGTGTTCCTGATGTGGGGACCGTAAAACGTTTGATTCCTTGATCTCGCAGTGAAAAAATAACAACCCATCCAAGTCCCAATCCGAGCAGGATGCCCGTTACGGCTCCGAGAAGCGATGTAATCACGCTTTCATAGCGCACAGTTGTTCGCACTTGAGACTTTGTCATTCCAACAGCACGCATCAGACCGATTTCACGTTGGCGTTCGTGTACCGACAACAACAAAGTGATGATAATCCCAACTATTGCAATAATTACGGAGAGAAATAGGAGTCCATAAATCAGTCCCAATAATTGATTGACCTGTGACGCTTGCCGCTCTATGTATTCAGATTTGCTGAGTAATTTTCCGGTGCCGTATTTCTTGATGATAGATTCAAGTGATTCTCGGATACTTGAGTCCTTTGCGCCATCTTTTTTGAGAACAAATATTGCAGCATCAAATCTACTTACGGCTGTTCCGACAAAAAGTTCACGACTTACGGTAAAACCACCAGCCAATTGATCTCGTACATAAATGCCCTGCACAATAAGGTCATATTTTGATCCGTCAGAAAGTGAAACAATAACGGTCGAGCCCTCAACAAGGGAATTATTTAGTGCAGTTTTTTCGCTCACAAATATGCCATTTTTTGTGAGGACCTGAGGTGATTTGTTGATTAATCCAATATCAAAAATGCCATCAATTGTCTTTGGATCAATTACCGTGACAAATTTACTCTCGTTTTCTCCGCCCAATTCAACATTGGCAAGAGATACCCCTAATCCAGAGGCCCGCTGTACTTCTGGAAGTGCGTTGATGTCGTCTGCAAGTGAAGGACTGAATCCACCAAAGAATCTGTCATCGGCGTTGATTGCGAAATCGCCCGTGAACTGTTTGCCAAAGATGTCAGTGATCTCGGCTCTGATGGTAGAGGCAAGTACGGTAACTGCCATTACAAGCGCTACGCCAATTAAAACCGGTGCCGCCGTGCGAGATGTGCGCTTTGGGTTTCTTGCCGCATTCTGTCGTGCCATCGTGCCTGTGATCCCACGCAGACGAGCGGCGGGTCGGCCAATAAATAGGCTTATCGGACGCGCAACAGCGGGGCCTGCAATCAGCACCGCAATAAAAACCAACAGAATTGCGATCCCCAATAAAACATTGTCGGCGCCCTGGATAACTGCAAGCAAAACTCCAAGACCAGCAGTAGCAAAGGCGAGAGCAACGCCGACGCGACGACCAATAGACCCAGCAGTATCAAGCGCGGTACTCCGCATGGCAGCTAGTGGCGGTACCTTGCCGGCCCGAAGAGCGGGCAAGATCGCAGAAATAACAGTGACCACCATTCCAACAATTAACACCGTGCTAATTGTTTGTTGAGTGAACACTAGTTTGCCAGGAGGAAGTTCTATCCCGGTCACGCGCAGTAATGCACTGAGCCCTTGAGCCAAAAGTACTCCCGCAAAAAGACCGGTGATTGATCCAACAATTCCGACAGCAATCGCCTCAATCAGCATCGCCTGAGTAATTTGTCGTTTGCTTGCTCCGATTGCGCGGAAAAGGGCATTTTCACGTTGTCGCTGCGCTGCCGTAATCGAAAACACATTGTAAATGACAAAACAACCAACACCGAGAGCGATGAACGAAAAAACACTAAGCAATGTCGAGAAAAATGATAGACCCTCACCCACATCATTTTGAGTTTCCTGAGTGATTTGTGCACCAGTAAGCGTTTCAATGTTTAGGTCGTTGGGCAGAGATGCTGTAATTTTGTCGGCAAGAGCATCGTCGCTCAGCGTGCCATCGCCTTGTAATAAAACTGCATCAACGTACCCAGATTTTGTCAGGAATTCTGATGCAGTTTTGATATCAAACAGGGCAAATGTTGCGCCTCCGGGGGCTCGGACATCGCCATATCGGGCGATGCCGACCAACTTAAAAGCACGACTCCCGCCTGCAGCGACAACTTTGACAGTGTCTCCGATGTTGAATTTCTCTTTTTTAGCAGTGACATCGTCTATCGCGAGTTCGTCAGGCTTTGCCGGTAATACACCTCTAGAAATTACCCAAAGTTCACCTTTGTAATCTGAGATTGACGATCCAAACGTTGGAGGTCCGATTCCACTTTCTCCGACGGGTTTACCATCTTTGCCAATAATGCGGGCAAAGGCTTGGATATTTCCAGCAGCACCACTGACGCCTGGAATATTTCGAACCAGGTCAATAGTAGAAATTGGAATGAACTGACGCTCTTCTTGCCCAAAGCCAGCATCTATAACTTTACTGGAGCGAACGTATCCATCCGTGTTTTTGTAAATATCAGCAAACAACTGATCGAACGTGGTGGTGAGTGTGTCAGAAAAAATATATGTTCCAGAAAGAAAAGCTGTTCCCAAAACCACGGCTATTGAAGTTAAAAAAAGTCTCGCTTTACGCGCCAAGACGCCTTTGAGGGCAACATGAAACATTGCTCTAATTGCCGAGGCTCTTCATGCGATCCAGAACCTTTGCCGCGCTGGGTTCAAGCATCTCATCAACTATTTTTCCATCAGCCAGAAAAATTATGCGATCAGCAAATGCAGCAGACAAAGGGTCGTGGGTGACCATCACGATTGTTTGCCCCAGTTCATCAACTGCGCGGCGCATAAAGGTCAGGATTTCCGTACCAGTGGTGCTATCAACATTTCCAGTTGGCTCGTCTGCAAAGATGATTCTCGGTTGCGTTGCCAAGGCTCTCGCAACAGCAACGCGTTGCTGTTGTCCGCCTGATAATTCACTTGGGCGATGGGTGAGTCGATTGGACAAACCAACCGTGTCAATTACTTTTTTAATCCACTCTGAATCACCAGTCTTGTTTCCGAGCAACAAAGGGAGAAGAATATTCTCTTCTGCGCTGAGAGTCGGCACCAAATTAAAAGCTTGAAAAATAAAGCCAACTCGCTCGCGTCGCATAAGAGTGAGTTCTTTATCGGTAAGGGTTGATAAATCAAGCCCGTCAATCAGGACGCTGCCAGAGGTGAGTTGGTCAAGCCCTGCAATGCAATGCATAAGGGTGGATTTTCCAGATCCACTCGGTCCCATGATGGCAGTGAACTGTCCTGAGGCAAAATCAACTGAAATATCATTGAGGGCATAGATGACTTCATCACCCGAGCCGTATTGCTTGATGGCATGTTTTGCAGCCGCAGCGACGGAATCTTTCACAATAGGGAATTCCACATTCCTATCGTATGTCCTGAAGTTAAAAAATGGACAAGATACAAAGGACGAGTGACTTATTATTGGGTCGGCTGGGCAAGCACCCGCAGATAAGGCTTTACTGTTTTCCATCCTTGTGGAAACAATTTTTTAGCCTCTTCATCGGTCACGACGGCCCCGATGATTACGTCGCCACCATTTTCCCAATTTGCTGGGGTAGCAACTTTAAATTTTGCAGTCAACTGCAGCGAATCAATCACCCGTAAAATTTCATCAAAGTTACGCCCAGTTGACGCGGGGTAGGTGAGAGTGAGTTTGATTTTCTTATCTGGTCCAATAATGAAAACTGAGCGAACAGTCATCGTGTCGCTTGCATTTGGATGAATCATGTCGTATAAGTTGCTGACCGTCCGATCTGGGTCGCCGATCATCGGGAAATTAACAGCAGTTCCTTGAGTCTCTGCAATGTCGGTTTCCCACTTCTCATGGGAGTCCACCGAGTCCACAGAGAGACCGATAACTTTTACATTGCGCCGGTCAAACTCTGGCTTTATCTTGGCGACATAGCCCAGCTCAGTTGTGCAGACTGGCGTAAAATCTTTGGGGTGGCTAAAAAGCACTCCCCATGAGTCTCCTAACCAATCATGAAACGAGATCGAACCTTGGGTGGTGTCGGCTTTAAAATCTGGTGCAACGTCTCCGAGGCGAACGTTCATAATGTCTCCTTAGTAAAAGGTCTTGTGGTGGGGTATTTGACTTAACGGGTTTTACAAACTCGCAATATCTAAGGATAAGGGCAGAAAGATAAAACCTGACCAATTGAGTCGGGTTTATTGAATTTTTCCCCGTGGTTGGGGATCAGTCCCTACTAGCCTTTATATATGGCTACTGAAGACGGAATCATAATGGACGGCAAAGTGGTGCGAGATGCCCTCTTGGCAGGTCTAAGAGACCAAATAATGGCCGCTGGGACCCCTGCTATCACCTTGGCCACAGTGTTGGTAGGTGACGACGGTCCGAGTCGCAAATATGTGGGTAGCAAGCACAAGCAAGCCCAGTCCATTGGTATGAAATCAGTAGGCGTGGATCTGCCTGCCACGGCGACGCAGGCCGAGGTGGAATCAGCCGTAAAAAATCTTGTTGATGATGTCGCGGTGCACGGAATTCTGGTTCAGATTCCGCTGCCAGCGAATCTCAATGAAGAGTCAGTGCTAGACCTGCTTCCGGCAGCAAAAGATGTCGATGGTCTAACGACAGCTTCACTAGGACGTCTTGTGCGTGGCATTGACGGACATATTGGGTGCACTCCGCTGGGCGTCATGCGCTTGCTTGAGTTTTATGGCATCACCACATCTGGCAAACGAGCAGTTGTGGTCGGACGTTCGACGCTTGTGGGATATCCCTTATCAATCCTGCTCGCAAGAAAAGGAATCGACTGCACCGTTACTCTCGCTCATTCGCGCACACCTAACTTGGCAGCAGTCTGTCGCGAAGCGGATATTCTGATTTCGGCAACCGGAATGGCACGCAGCATAACCTCAGAATTCGTAAAGCCAGGAGCGTGCGTTGTTGATGTTGGCATCTCGCGAACAGAAAGTGGAATCGTGGGTGATGTTGATTTTGAAGCAGTAAAAAAAGTTGCCGGATTTGTCACCCCAATGCCAGGTGGCACAGGAGTAATGACTGTTGCGTGTTTGCTGGAAAACACATTGAGTGCCGCACGCATGCAGGGTGTCGTGATTTAAGTGCTACTTACGGTTGAATATTTGTCGACCAATCGGCAGGATGGCTGGAAGTTCGCGCATCAGTACGTCGTATCCTGGCCGTCGTTGCTCGGATCGTTTGTCCATCATTGGCACTGAAGCGGTGCGTAGCAATAAGGTCATTGTGGCTGGTCCAATCAGCGTCCACCACCAAGACGCCGGATGACCAGCAACACCGAAGCACCAGATTCCCCACCAGACGCACAGTTCTCCGAAGTAATTTGGATGACGCGAAAGCGACCATAACCCACTCCGACAGGGTGCTTTTGATTCGGCACGGTGTGTCCGTAGTTGTGCATCGGCAACCAACTCGATAATTGCACCACCAACAATCAGGACAACAGAGACAGCATCAAGCAGATTTACTTCATTAGTGCCAAGAGTAAGTGCGGCGTAGAAACCAAGACAAGCGGTCCATACCTGAAGGGTGGGAAACAGATGAACCACCGTCAAATTGACGGCCCACCAGGGCAATCCAGTATCTTCTTTCATTTGTGTGTAACGCCAATCTTCATGTTTGAATCCTGGCCAATTGCGAGCCCAGTTCGATGTCAGTCGAAGGCCCCAAATAGAGACACAGATCAACACTAAGACAACCCGGGTACCGGGAATGTTGGTGCCTCGAACTGCGAATCCCCATGCAATGAGGATTGGTGCAGTACTCCAATAAGCGTCGTACAAACTGCCGTTATGAACCATGCACGAAATCAAAAAAATGATCGCGGTTGCGGCAAGGTCAGTCACCAGCGTGGCAACGAGTGGGTGCGAGTTGCTAAAAAGTGGGAACAACCCGATGGCGACACCGATTAAGGCGGTGTATACCGCCGCCACGATTGCTAGTGCTCGACTTTGTGATAGTTCAATTATTCCCATGCCCTGAGGCTAGTAAAAAGGGGGGTCGGTATAGGCTGATGGCATGCATCGCAGGGCATTTGGTGTGTTTGCAATTTTGTTGGCAATGGTGTGCCAACCAGTCATCTCTGAAGCTTCGATGTTGCCGAACTCCAACAAGAACAGTCGCTACATTGTTCAATTAGTAGACGGAACCAATCCGACCGACTTTTTAGCAGGGCTAAGCGACAGCATCTCTGAAATCCACGTCCACACGGAGGCAATCAATGGTTTTACGGGGAGAATGACCACACTTCAGGCAAAGTTGCTGCGGTCAAGTTTGAATGTTGTGTCTGTGGAATCTGACTACATAATCCAGACATCTGCCACTCAAACAGCAGGACCAGTCGGAATTGGCAGTGGGACAGTGCCGTGGGGTCTTGACCGACTCGATCAGCGCACAAAGACCCTTGACAATTCCTACACCTATGGCACCGATGGAACGAGAGTTACCGCGTACGTCATTGATACTGGAATTCGCGCGACTCACCAAGAATTTGGAACACCCTCACGAGTCGTTGGAGGCTGGTCGTATTTATCCAATGCCAGTAATTTTCCATCAATATCCTGTACGCCTGCCGCAGGGGCGTTGGTGCCTGTCGCGCCCAGCAATTTTGATGTGTACACGCCTGCGGATGTCGGATTAACAGATAACCATGGTCATGGTACGCATATTGCCGGCACCATCGGCGGCGCAACAACCGGAATTGCCAAAAACGTCACAATGGTCGCGGTACGTGCGCTTAATTCATGTGGTTCTACCAGCGCTGCAGTCGGTCTGCAGGCTATTGAGTGGGTGATTGCAAATCATGTTTCTGGACCAGCGGTTGCCAATATGAGTTTTGGCTTGACAGGAACATCGTCTTCATTGACAAATGCAGTCTTAAATCTTATTGCAGATGGTGTCACCGTCGTTGCTGCTGCCGGCAATGGCTCTAATGGTGTTCCAGCAGACGCGTGCTCGGTGCTCCCGGCAAGTGCAACAGATGTTATTTCAGTTGCCGCCTCCGATATTGACGACAAGGAGACCTCTTTTACAAATTATGGTTCATGCGTTGATATTTTTGCCCCCGGACATCAGATTCTTTCGGCGTCACATATTACATCTTCGAATATATTTTCTGATGTGGATTATTCATTTTCCAGCGGAACATCTATGGCGGCTCCACATGTGACCGGAGTCGTCGCTCGGTTGCTTGACTGTGTTTCCACCCTTACTCCAGCAGAGGTATGGCTACGACTCAAGTCTCGAGCAACACCTTTGGTGATGACTTATGTTTCCCCCCTGCATTCTCCGGCATCACCAGATGTTTTTTTGTATGCATCATTACCAGCAATTGCCGAAGCACCGTGTAGTCCACGAACGGTGTCGGCAACACCAGAGCCCAGAGCAGTAACTATTTCCTGGCCAGCATCAGTTGAAGATAATGGTTCATCAATTACGGCATATACAGTCGCCCTGACTCCTGGTGGCCAAACCTGCTCTACGCTTGAGTTGTCTTGTTCTTTTGCTGGTTTGCAGGCTGGCACCACCTATACCGTGACTGTAACTGCAACGAATGCGGCGGGCGCGAGTATGGCGGTAACGACAACAGCCATCCCAACGGGACAACCCGCGGCACTGACAAAAATAAGTACAAGTCTTGGTAATCAGTGGATAAAAATTACCCTTGTTGATGGTGATACAACCGACACTGTTTATACCGCATCAACAAGAGGTGGAAAAGCGTGCATTATTCGCCGAGTCACAAAATCATGCCGGATCAAAGACCTAAAAAATGGGAGTTCGTACGCAGTGACTGTCAGCGGAGCGACCTCGACCGCGACGGTGCCATCAATGCTGACCGTGCGCTCTCTCATAGTCGGTGGGATACAACAAAAGGTTTCGAAAATCAAACGGGGCAAAACTCTTAAACTTGCACAGGTCATGACTACACAATCAACCGGTAAAAAATCATGGAAGATCACAAAAGGTACTTGCTCAATCACCACGACAATTTTGAGGGCATCGCCAAAATCTGGTGTCTGCAGGCTACGGGTAACGGTTGCAAAGACAAGCAAGTTCCCATCAATGGTCTCCGTATTGGCTTTTGATGTTAGTTAGTCACTCGTTTAAAAATGTGCGAGAATAAGAAAATGAAAATTTATCTCTCGAGAATTGCTGTCATCGTCGTAATGGCCGCTGGGGTACTGCCAGCTTGTGGCGGGTCCCAATCAACCCTTAAATTGGCAACATTCAAGATATCTGGTGGCTGGGAGCAGGTTCTTGTGACCGATGCAACGGTTGGCGAAGAATTGCAACTGATCTCTGGCGAAGAAAAGGTGTTGCAAACAATTGTTGCCGACACCGAGGGTGCAGCTCTTTTTCGAAAAGTTTCATCGGGATCATTGACAGTGCGCTCGCCGCAAACAAAGACCCAGAGTGCGCCTGTTGATGTGCGTGCTCTTGATGCTGCGGCGCCGGAAGGTTTCTACTCGAGTCAATCCCTCATCGCTCCTGGTTTTGGCTATCTCACTACCCGTGACGGAACAACTTTGTCGATCAATGTTATGTTGCCCGCCAAAATTGATGATGGCCCATTCCCAACGGTTGTAGAATATTCTGGCTACGGGCCAAGCAATCCGGGTGATACGACATTTGGCCAACTCCTGAATGCATTGGGTTACGCCTACGTCGGAGTCAATATGCGTGGCACTGGATGCTCCGGCGGATCATTTCGTTTCTTCGAGCCGATGCAACGTCTCGACGCTTACGATGCGATTGAGATCGTCGCCGCACAAACTTGGGTGAAATTCAACATGGTCGGCATGGTGGGTATCAGTTATCCCGGAATCAGCCAATTGTTCGCCGCTTCGACGCAGCCCCCAAGTCTGGCAGCGATTACTCCTCTATCTGTCCTTGATGACAGCGTGCGCGCAACGTTGTATCCGGGTGGAATCCTAAATACTGGATTCGCCGTTGAATGGACAAAACAACGCGTTGAGCAAGCAAAGCCATTCGGACAGGGATGGGAGCAAGGTTTAGTTGACAAAGGTGATACAGCATGTGCAAATAATCAGAAATTACGTGGGCAAAATCCAGATTTGGTTGCTGAAATTGAAGCAGAAAAGTTTTACAGTTCCGAGGTGGGAGATGAAATAAATCCACAACTGTTTGTCGGTAAAATCAAGGTACCGGTGTTCTTGGCTGGAGCTTGGCAAGACGAGCAAACAGGTGGACGCTTCGCCACGATGCTTGACAAATTTACCTCAGCACCTCAGATGTATGTATATCTGGTCAACGGTTTACACACGGAGTCACTTGTAAGCACTGGTATTTTTCCGCGCATGGTGGAATTTTTAGATTTATATGTAGCGCGCAAAAATCCATCACTCACAGCGGCAAAACTTGTCGCGCCATTGCTGGCGAGTGCTGTAACTGGCGTTAACGGTACAGACTTTGGGCCTGACAGATTTATCGGAAAATCCTACGAACAGGCTTTGAGTGCCTATGAAGCTGAGCCGCGTGTGAATGTGTTGTTTGAAGAAGGATCAGCGGACGGTGTTGCATCAGGTTCGGCTTCACCTCGTTGGATTAGTGCATTTGAGGAGTGGCCGATTCCACAAGCCATCGCCAAGACATGGTACCTGGGTGAAAACAATACGTTGACTCTAGATCTGCCTGCTTCGACAGACGCGAGTGATTCATACAAGGCAGATCCCAAGTCAATTGCTAAAACTTTTTTGAAAGACGCTGGAAGTATCTGGAAAGCAGGAGTGAAGTGGGATTGGCCTTACAACATCATCGGAACTGCAGCAACGTACACCTCTGCGCCACTAACAGAAACCATGGTTATCGCCGGCAGTGGCTCTGCAGATCTTTTCATTAAGTCGAGTGCACCCGACACTGACTTGGAGGTAACTGTCAGCGAAATTCGTCCCGATGGTCAAGAGATGTACATCCAAAGTGGCTGGTTGCGTGCAACGCAGCGGACCCTAGATGTTGATCAAAGTACAGCACTGAGACCAGTTCATGGTTTTTATGAGAAAGATTTTGCGGTGCTTCCAGCCGATGAGTGGACACCCGTGCGGGTCGAGATTTTTCCATTTGCACATGCTTTTCGGGCCGGCTCTCGTCTCCGAGTCAACATTGATGCGCCAGGCGGTAATCGCCCTGTATGGGAGTTTCTTTCGATCTCAAATGGAGAGACGGTCAACATTGCTCGCGGCGCCGATCACCCATCTGGCATTGTGCTCAGTGTCGTGACAGGAGTCGAAGTTCCCTCTGAATATCCAAAATGTACCCTGCGCGGTCAGCCTTGCCGTATCGCACAGTAAGTACATGATTGGTCTCGGAACATTAATCAACGTCGCCACTGTAGTGGTGGGAAGTCTCGTGGGCCTACTTGTTGGCAAACGCATCCCCGAAGCAATGCGTGAGACGGTGGTACAAGTTGTTGGTCTTGTAACGATTGCGATCGGTATAAAAGATGCAATTGGAACCCACAATATGGTTTTTCCACTCGTTGGAATGGTGATTGGTGCAATCATCGGAGAAGTGCTGCGAATTGAGTATCGACTCGAACAACTTGGGAATGTCATGAAGCGACGATTTGTCAAGACTGATGAATCAGACCAAGAGCATCGGTTTGTACGAGGGTTTGTCACGGCGTCGCTACTTTATTGTGTTGGTCCCCTCACAATCCTCGGTGCAATTCAAGACGCATCTGGTCAAACACCCCAGTTGTACATCATCAAGGGGTCACTTGATGGTTTTATCTCAGTTATTTTTGCCGCCATCTACGGGATCGGGGTTATGTTCAGCGCAGTGAGTGTCTTTGTCGTGCAAGGAACACTCACCGTTCTTGGAACATCAATTGATTCATTGTTGGACGACCGCATGAGATCAGAACTTTTTGCGGCAGGAGGGCTTGCAGTCGTGGCAATCGGCATCAATTTGTTAGAAATCAAAAAAATACGACTCGGTTCATTGTTGCCAGGTTTAGTGGTTACACCAATTTTGGTGGCAATCTTTGCCCGCTAATATTCAGCGATTGCGTAGTATTTCAAGCGCCTGATCCGCGTGAGCGTTCATGCGCAACTCACTGCTGATTCGAGCCAAAATGACCCGCTGTGTGTCGATAACAAAAGTAACTCGCTTTGTCGGGAGCAGACTGATTGAGCGTGCGACCCCCAAACTTTTTGCCACTTTTTGATCAGGGTCTGAGAGTAATGGATAGTCAAACTCATACTTGTCAGAGAATTGTTTTTGTTTGGCCACTTCGTCAATGCTGATGCCCACGCGTTGGGCTCCGAGGGCACCAAACTCAGCAGCAAGATCCCGAAAATGACAACTTTCAGCAGTGCAACCCTTGGTCATGGCTGCAGGATAGAAAAATAAAACAACGGGACCGTCGAGTAGCAAGTCGGATAGTCGCCGCGTTGTGTTGGTTTGGTCGCGCAACTCAAAGTCTTCAACGATGTCACCTTTTTCCATGTCCCAAGGCTACTCATCTCTGGGAACAACGCACAGATTGAACTCAAAGCAAATATGGGCAATGTCTGCATCCCTGATTACAGCACACGCCCCGTTGGGCGAGATAGAGCGCTGTCGTGGCGAAAAGTCCCGTATTTGGGTCGATGTACCCGCTCATCTTGCGTTCTATGGCGCGTGCATGTTCGGACAAGATGAGTTCCCGATTCGGGTGCGCTAATGGCAACCGAGATAAGTGTGGCTCGGTCAGCGGGCGTGGGGCAAGTGCGTCAAGGGGAGTTGTCATATTGGTTCGGGGGTCTCATTAGCAGTGATCTGTGTGGTTTAGTATTTCAACATGGAATCTCTTGTATTAGTAGTGTCAGTTATTTTACTAGTCATCCTGGTTCTGGGCATTGTTGCAGTGGTGCTAGTCAAAAAACCACGCCGAACAATCAAGGGAAGAATTGCTGCGTTGGTTATCAGTGCAATTCCTGTCTTGGCTGGTGGTTGGCTGATGTTTCTTGATGTTGGCATTGGAGTACGTGCGTTAGGGGCTGGGGTAGCAGCGGCAGGAGTTATTAGCATCTGGCGCAACAGTCAGAAAAAAAACTAACCCGAAATTCATGTCGGCTCATGGACTGGTCGAACTTCCACCCAGTCTGTCGCCAGACGTCGGTCAGAGATTAACCACGCGTTGTCTACTCGTCTGTAATGGTCAAGGTATCGAATGCTCATCACTCGGTTCCATCTGCCGTTGTCTGAATACAGATGCTGGGCGTAACAGTATGTCTCAGCCGATGCTTTGTCTAGGTCCGTAGGGTCAAACAAGATTGTCTGCTGAGAAAGTGCATGACTCGTGACCTCATACTTGAGGAGTCCTTGCATCGCACGCTCAATTTGCTCGTGTCCAATGCGTTCGTAGATTGGTGGCTGCCCAATCGGCTGGCCAGAGTAGGCCGATAGTTTTCCATCCATGGTGAAAAGTTTTGCTACGGAGACAAATTCTCGTCTATCGACGCCGTGGGCATAAGCCTCAACAAGTGCACGAAGAGTGAGTCTGTCGGTGATTCGTGTTTCATCATTCATCACGACACCACTTCATCAAACCGACGTCTGAAATCAGCAAAAAATTTTGGCGCATCATCAATATCGGCGCAAAACACCTGCAGGGGTAAATGTGCGGCAGTTGCGCCAGCATCAATGAGGGCTGGAACATTTTGTATGGTCGCCGCAAGATCCCAATTATCGTCAGAATTTTTGGATAGTGGAATCGAACCTTGAATGATGAGCGCTGTTGCGTCTCGGCCGTGCTCCTTCATCGCTTGAGTAATCTTTTGTACTCCGCAACGCACACCATCAAGTGATTCCCCCATGATTGGAATCCAGCCATTTCCGAGTCGGGCCAAGCGATTTAGATTCGTAGGAGTCAGGGTTCCGGCGATAAGAATCGGAACACCGCCTGGTTGTACGGGTTGGGGTGAGAGGTAGATTTCGTCAAAGTCAATAGTTGGAGAGTGAAATGACGCTGGAAGATTATTCCAGAGTTCGATGCAGGCCCCGAGAGTATCGGTAAAAATGCGACTGCGGTTGTCCCACTCGACTCCGGCAGCGTCATATTCTTCGCGTTGCCAGCCAATTCCAACACCAAGTTCAAGGCGTCCCTGTGAAATGACATCAAGTGTCGCAGTTGTTTTTGCGAACACAGCAGCACCACGCAGTGATGGGAGAACCACGCTTGTTGCAAGTCGCACATGAGATGTCGCTGCAGCAATCCCGGCCAACACCGTCAATGGCTCGTACCACGGCGCGTCAGGGGTGGTGGGAAAGCGACCCCAGCGGTACTCCTGCGTGTTGGCACCCATCACCACGTGGTCAACGAGCACGATGCGATCAATGCCTGCGTCTTCGGCCATTTTGCCCAGTTCGATGAATCGGTGACCAAAACCTGAAGGCATCCACGTGCCAAAATTAGGTAAACCGATTGACAGGACAGGTTTCATCTCTATCTATTCTCGCAGGTATCCAAGCAATTTCGAACAGGCTTACAGAAAATTGTCTGCTTCCCCTACGATAGACGGGTGACTGAAAACGATATCAGAGTTGGCCTTCTAGCCTATGGGGCAATCGGGCATGAGCATAATTTAGCTGTTCAAAAAACCCCAGGTCTGTCATTGACCGCAGTCTGTGACATGAACCCGCAACGAATTGACGCAGCACTTGAACTTGCTCCAAATGCCACTCCATTTTTGGATGCTTTCGCGATGCTTGACTCTGGTTGCGTGGATCTCGTCGTAATTTCCACTCCACCTAATAGTCATTATCAATGGGCAAAAGAGGCATTGCAACGTGGGATCCACGTGGTTCTTGAAAAGCCGATGGCCTTGACGACTGATGAATGTGATGAACTCATTAGTCTCGCTGCGGTGCAGAAGTTGCTATTGGTGGTGTACCAGAACAGACGATTCGACGCTGATTTCATCACGATGCGTAGCCTAATTGCAGCAGGCGCAATCGGAGATATTTTTCAATACGATTCTTTCGTGGGTGGCTACGCGGAGCCTTGCTCGTACTGGCACTCTGATGTAGCGGTGTCAGGTGGAGCAATTTTTGATTGGGGGAGTCATTTCCTGGATCAAGTGCTGGCAATCATGAAAGATGAAGTTGCACATGTCAGCGGCCAAAATCACAAGAGACACTGGAACCATTGCACGAACGCCGACCACGCGCAGGTAACTATCACATTCGTGAACGGCAAGCAGGCTACTTTTGTTAACTCTGATCTAGCAGCAGCACGCAAGCCCAAGTTTTATGTTCTCGGAACCACAGGGGCAATTGTTGGGGATTGGGATCCCGTTGCCGAGCCAGCAGTCGCAGATCTGCCTGCAATCCTGACACTTCATCGTGGGGATGCAACTCGTGAAGCCGTCAAACTTGAGTGCACGCCGCCCCACGCCTTCCATCATTCCATTGTTAAGTTTCTGCGCAACGGCACGCCGATGGAAGTGAATGCGGTGTCATCGCGAAATGTTGTTGCCATCATGCAAGCGGCCGAACAGTCCGCGTTATGCAATGGTCTGCCTGTGACTCCTGTATTGCGCTACTCATAAGCAATGAGCATCAGGTGGGGATTTCTTGGTGCGGGATTTGTTGCAACAGCAGGAATGGCGCCCGCAGTACACTCGGCAAAAAATGCCCAGCTATATGGAGTTGCTAGTAGGAGTAAAAAACGCTCTCAGGCTCTTGGTCCGACCCATGTCTACGAAAATTACGATCTATTGCTGGCAGATCCTGCAATCGACGCTGTCTATATCAGTCTTGCCAATAATCAACACTTTGAATGGGTCACAAAGGCCTTGCATGCCGGAAAACATGTGTTGTGCGAAAAACCACTGGCGCTGAATGCAAATGAAGCCCAACAAATGCGCCAAACCGCTGACCAATGCAATCTCGTATTGGTAGAAGCAGTGTGGGCCAGGTGGCATCCGCGTTTTCAGCGCATCCAAGAACTTGTGACAAACGGATCTCTTGGTCAACTCCAACGAATCGAGTCAGCATTCACGTCAACCTCGCAATTTGTTGACAATTATCGTCTGCAGCCTGAGATGGGTGGTGGGGCATTGCTGGATGTCGGTTGTTATCAAGTCCATGCTTGGGTGGCGCTAACCAATGGTGCAAAAGATTTTCAGATCGTAGGCGTGACTCGCGAGGTTGGACCCACGGGGGTTGACCTCACCACATCTGTGAGTGGGCGAGTCAACGGTTCAATTGGCGTGACTGCCGTCAGCTCATTTGTGATGGAGTCATCGCAAGCCTTGGTCATAACGGGTGAAAAAAGCAGTATCAGGACCGATGAGGGCGAAGCGTTTACGACGTGGCGCAAGTCCAGCTCGTTATTGATTGCCGATGCGACCGAAGTGTTTGCTGCTACTGATGCATTCGTCATCATGACTGAAAATGTCAGCAGTCATATTGAGGATGGATCTGGTTGGATTGTTTCGCTATCTGACTCGGTGCGAGTTGCACAGATTCTGGATGAAATTGCCATGACTGTGACAGAACACTAGAAATTTATGCATTGAGTTCAGTCGAAAAAATTATTGAGTGGGGTCGGTGTCGGCAAGAATAGGAATGAGTGTCAATTCTGGTTCATCTTTTTCTAGTCTCTGTAGTCGATAGCGATTTTCAAATAAGGCTACGAGAGCACCGTCACCTCGGCGCAAAATGCGGATTCCACCAATGTGACGCAGACGCTCAATGCTGGCAGTGTCAGTGACCCTGATCGCTTGATATGAAGCAAATTGCATATCAACAGGTGCGTTGAATTCATGTTCTAGGCGGTATGCGAATACTTCAATCTGCAGTGCTCCAACCGCGGCAAGAACTGGGTCTGCCTCGGCAACATCCAAGTCCCGCAGCACCTGCACAACACCCTCTTCGTCAAGTTGGGCCAGGCCCCGCCGAAACTGCTTAAAACGTCCCATGTCGAGTGGACGTGCAACCGCATAAACTTCAGGGGCAAATCTCGGTAGAGGTGGATATGAGACACGTGACCCTGCGTACAGAGTGTCTCCAATTTGTAATCCAGTCGCGTTGACGAGGCCAATAATGTCTCCCGGATACGCATCTTCAATTGTTTCTCGATCAGAACCGAACGCTGTCGTGGCATATTTTGTACCAACTGCTCTGCCAGTCCGCGCACAAGAGACATCCATTGCCCGCTCAAAATGCCCAGAACAGACCCGTGCAAAGGCCAAACGGTCTCTGTGGTTGGGGTCCATATTTGCTTGAACCTTGAAGACAAAGGCTGAAAAAGGACTCTCAAGAGTGCGTGCTGCTCCGGAGTCATCTATGCGTGGCGCTGGCGCTGGCGCTAAATCGACTGCTGCATCTAAAAGCATGCGAACACCAAAGTTTGTCAGTGCTGATCCGACAAAAACTGGAGTGGAGACACCTGCAAGAAAACTCTCAGCGTCAACGTTAGCCCCTATAGCGTCGAGGAGGGCACAAGCATCAAGGGCTGCCGTCCATGAAGTTCCCTCCTCTGCTGCTGCACGCGTGGTCTCAACTAATTCTTCAGGGGCTGCTGATGAGCCACCGCTTGTGCGAGTAAATCGAATGTAGTCACCATTGCGTCGATCAATGACGCCCCGAAAATCTCCTGGGATACCAACAGGCCATACTGCTGGTGTTGGACGCAGCCCGATTTTCTGCTCTATTTCATCAAGCAACTCAAGCGGATCTTTTCCTGGTCTGTCAAATTTATTAAAAAATGTCAATACTGGAAGCCCGCGTGCCTTACACACCTGAAACAATTTCAGTGTCTGGGCTTCAATGCCCTTGGCGGTGTCAAGAACCATGATTACCGCGTCCACGGCGGCAAGCACTCGGTAAGTATCTTCGGAGAAATCTTTATGACCAGGTGTGTCAAGCAAGTTGAACATGTACCCACGATATGGAAATTGCATCACCGCAGATGAAATCGAGATGCCACGTTGTTTCTCTATCTCCATCCAGTCAGATGTCGAGGCACGACGATTATCGCGAGCATGCACCGCTCCAGCTTCTTGCACAGCGCCGGCATAGAGCAAAAACTTCTCCGTGAGGGTTGTCTTGCCAGCATCAGGATGGCTGATTATTGCAAAGGTGCGCCGCTGTTGGGCTTCCTTGAGGACATCAGTTATGGTGCTCACTGTGTCGCTCGATTTTTTTGCATTGCCTATAGACGCTATCTGCCACACCCGTCGATAGCGTACATTTAAGAGATGACTAGTTGGAATACAACAGGTGGCATTCACGAGATTCCACTCGCAGGCATGTCCGGTCGGCTGATGCTCTGCGGCAAACATTTTATTGGACCAAATGTCCAAGTCGCCCTTGAACTTTTGCGAGATCCAACTGTTGTGTGTTTGGTACAACGCCACGAACTAGAGCACCGTTACGATGAGTACATCGAATGGCTTGAAAATAATGTTGGCTCAGGGGCAATTTGGTTTCCAATCCCTGATCTAGATGCTCCTTCGTTGAAAGATGGAATAAACCTTTGCAGGATGATTCATTCAGGTGTGTGCAGTGGTGGGGACTATATTGTGCATTGTGCTGCTGGAATTGGCCGATCTGGCACTATCGCGGCTGCAGTGCTCATGCTGAATGGGTTATCGTTTGATGAATCAGTAATTCATGTCAGGACACACCGACCAATGGCTGGTCCAGAGACAGGAAAACAGACGGATTTCCTAAGGGCGCTACAGGACAAACTCAGTGATCTACTACCGCGCCACCCAGATAGCTCGACTCAAGCAACGCACGATTAGCGGTGAGGTCAGACGCTGAACCTTGCATGGTGAGTTCACCATGGGCCAAGACATAACCACGATCGGCAACACTGAGGGCCAAATTGACGTGCTGCTCAACCATCAGTACGCCTGCACCTGTGTCATCAGCAATTTTTCTTACAAGGGGAAGCATGCGCTCTACAATGATTGGTGCAAGCCCCAAACTCATTTCGTCAACCAAGAGCAGTTTTGGCTCAGATGCAAGACCGCGAGCCATCGCAAGCATCTGTTGTTCGCCACCAGACAAAAGACCTGCACGACGACTTAGTAGAGGTGCAAGAACGGGGAACATATCGAGAGCATTCTGCATTGCCTCTGAGCGTCGTTCGCGGGCACCAGTCAAGCCAAGTTTGAGGTTTTCTTCTACGGTTAGATCAAAGAAAAGAGATCTGTCTTCTGCTACGTGTGACACTCCCCCTCTTGCTATTTTTTCGGGACGCTCACCGTCGATGTTTGATCCAAATACTTTTATTGTTCCTGATACCGGCTTGAGAATGCCCGAGATTGTCAGCAGGGTAGTTGTTTTACCGGCGCCATTTGGTCCTAGCAGCGCCACTACTTCGCCCCGATTAACGTTCAGGTTCAGTCCGCGAACAACAGGGATTCCGCCGTAGCCGGTGTTGATATCAATTATTTCAAGTAGTGCTTCGCTCATTGTTGTTTTCTTTCTGCGGAGAGTGAATTCGCAGCGTCTGTTCCACCCTCGAGTTGCATTTCTCCTGCACTTTCACCGAGATACGCCCGCTTGACATCTGTATTGGCGCGAATTTCTTCGGGTGTTCCTTCGGCAATTATTTTTCCAAAATCTAAAACATAGATGTAGTCACAAACACTTAGAACAAGACCCATATCGTGATCAATCAAAAGGATTGTTATATCTTCGGCAAGTATCGAGCGGAGGTGTCTTCCAAGCTGTTGGGATTCAATCGTGTCAAGGCCGGCTGCTGGTTCGTCAAGCAGTAATAATTCTGGTTTTGCTGCCAAGGCTCGTGCAACACTGACGAGTTTTCGTTGGCCATGCGACAAGTCAAGTGTGAGTCGATCCCTGAACTCACCGAGTTCCAAAAGATTCATCGCCCAATCAGATTGCTCTTCAATTCCTAAAGTTCTATTAGGTGAAACAAAATCAGCGAGGAAAGACCACCATTTCGTTTTTTCAGCCATCACAATGAGGTTGTCCCAGACCGTAAGGTCTTCGAATAACTCCAGTGATTGGAATGTTCGAACAAGACCGTTGAGTGCCCTTTCAGATGGCGATAGACCAACTAGATCTCTCCCTTTGAACTCAGCAAGACCAGAGGTGATGGGGGTGAATCCAGTCAAGGCGTCAATGAACGTTGTTTTGCCTGCACCATTTGGTCCAATCAAGCCAGTCAGTTTGCCTTTCTCAGCAACAATGTTGACTTCAGAGTTGGCGTGTAGTCCGCCATAACTTACGGTGAGACCACGCGTTTGTAGCAATGCGCTCATGCTGACACCTCTTGCTTGCTTGGTGTGATAGGAGTGGCATTTGCCGAACGTGCATGACGAATTTGATTAACTATTGTACGGATAAAAAGAGTAAGCAAAATTGCCAACAACATCATCCAACTTCGGCTCCATGTATCGGTCCGCCACGGGTTGATTCCGATTGCTCCCCAGGCAGCTCCGAGAACAATAAAGGGGCCAAGCCTCTTGCCGACAGCGAGCCATTCTTTAACCCTCGCAATCTTTAGCCACGACCCAAATGCTTGAATCAACGGCTGATAGAGAGGGGCTTGACCCTCGGGGTGAGTGATCGCGGTCAAGATCATTCCGATTCCCCCAAAGATGGCGGAGTAGCGGTATGAGCCTTCGGAGTGGTGTGCCCCAAATGTTGCGATCAATCCACCACCAGTCAGCATGCCGCCGATGATTGCTCCGTTAATCGAGGCAATGCCACCGAGATAAGCAAATGCTAACGCTCCGAGTCCGACGAAGTATTCCCAGTTTTGTGGGCCGATCGCTTGCTGCTGAAACGCAAACATCACACCAGCAATTCCAGCGATGGCAGAAGACAATGCAAAACCCAAGAGTTTTGTGCGAGCCACATCTATTCCCGCTGATGCCGCTGCACGTTCGTTAGCTCGCACAGCCAGAAATCGTCGACCCGTGCTTCCGCGTCGAATGTTTGCCACCAAGGTACACACACCAGCAAGTACAAGAAGGGCAAATAATGTGAAGCGCGGATTGTCAATCAGACCATTTTCTGACCCTGAACCAAAATTGACTCCCAAAAGCGACGGCGAGTCAACTGTATAGTTTACCCCTCCCATAAGACCTGTGAGATTTTCGTTGTTAAAAAATAGATTTTGAATAGTAACGCTGGCAGCAATTGTGACGACTCCAAGTTGAACGCCTCGGATCCGCAAAGCAGGAATTCCGATGATCACTCCAACAATGATGGCAACGAAAATTCCTAGAATTGAAGCCGGAATCCAGTGCATTCCGAACCCAGAGACAGCAAAGGGGTCGTCAATTGATTGCACCCCAGTCGACATAAGGCGAGCCATAATAAATGCGGCGACTCCTGCAAATGAAAGTTGCACAAGAGAGATTTGCCCAAGGTATCCAGAGAGAACGACAAAACTCAGCATCAGCATTGCAGTCAAGATTGAAGTAGAAAATGCAAAACCCCACTGAGCGCCTAATCCAGCAAAGAGGAAATCACCAGGAAGCCCGAATGCAATAGCTGCCCCGATTGGCACAAAAATCATGACGTACCATCCGACGCGCTTTGGATACGGAGACGATGGAAGCCTTTTTTCTTCAAGGGCACCACGCACTGGCAGGCTCTTGCCTTTTAAGAACAAGAAGACGATGATAATTACAAATGGGATTACATCTTCTGCACCGGATGCGAGCACTCCTGGAAAAAATGACTGAGATGTCAACCATGATCCAGTCATTGTTTGTAGCAAACCGATTACGATTCCACCAGCAACGGCAAGCGGGATTGAAGAGAGACTTCCAATCAGGGCTGCACCGAGTGCAGGAACAATTAAGAGAGTCAGTTTTCCGACTTGAAGAGACCCAATCACAGAGCCTGCGAGAATACCTGCGAGTCCTGCGGTTATCGCAGCGAGCATCCAGTTATACAACGCAAGCCGATTCGGGCTGTATCCGAGCAATACTGCTCCTTTTTCATTACCAGAAGCCGCACGAGTCGCCAGACCAATACGAGTGAAACGATAGATGAACCATACTCCTGCACCAATCACAACTGCAGCGCCCGTAAGGGCAATATTTTCAGCAGGTACCGGAAGTCCAAGCCCAAGAAAATTAAAAACCAAAACGTCTGGTAAAAAAACAGGAGCAGGCTGGGGTTGTTCGCTCCCAAAGTACAACATACCGATGCCTTGAAGATAAATCAATGCACCAACTGCACCAATTACTTTTCCTAATGGAGCGGCATTACGTAGTGGCTTGAATACTAAATAATGCAGACTGGCCCCCAACAATAAAGAAGTAAGTAACGCAAAAAATGCGGCGACCCAGAAATTCATTGGGTCACCACCATTTAACGAAATTTTTACTGGAACATTGAGTGTTGATGTCGGCAAGAAGTCCGCCCACGGGAAATGAAAGATTCCATTGTTGCGCAGATAATAAAACTGAAACGAGGTATACATTGCAACTGCACCGTGTGCAAAATTTATTACACCTGTCCCTTTATAAGCGATCACCAAGCCAATGGCGAGCAGGGCAATAAGTCCTCCTATGCCCAGACCAACAAACGCATATGCAAACGCATCTTTCATGTAATGTCCCCCAGCAAAATCAACACTTTAATCTTATCCGTTTATCAAACAATGACAGTTATCGAATCGGCAAATAAAAAAGGGAGACGATCTTTCGATCATCTCCCTTTTTTATAATTTGCAAAAAGCAGTGATTAATTACTTACTGTCGTCTGGTCGCCCAACGCGAAGTGCAGTTCCAGCAATAAGGTCAAGGCCGCTGAAAGCTTCGTAACCCACAATAGGCTCCAACTTCTTGGTCTTGGCATTCCACCTACTTGCGGTGTTAGTTGGATTACACACTGACTGGTATGGCTTGAATGATTTTTGGCAAGCCAATGGGTTTCCAGCAAATGCGTGGTGTCCGTTTGTAGTGGAAAGTGCGGAAGTCACCGACAAGCCATCTGCTGATGCACCATCTTTATTAGCCATCTGCCAAATCTGCATCAAGCTTGTAAAGCCCGCATTCGAAAATCCGAGAGAGGCATCAGCAGCAGTTTTGTTATATTTGGCCATCTTGGTGTTGTAAATCTCTGCTTCTATCCTCTTGAGCGATCCTGCCGGGTAAATCGTTGGGTCATTAAGACTCGCTGTTCCCATAATAACAAGACCGTCAATTGATTTTCCGAACTTCGCCATCGTGGAGAAATCGGTGCAAGAACCACCAAGAACTAATGGAGTTTTGGCTTGAGTCCAACCAAGTTTTTTGATTGCAGTCACAAAGTCCCAGCATGCAGACCCAGCATTGGAGTAGATGATTGCATCTGGCTTGTAAGCCATAATCTTTGTTGCTCCAGCTTGAGTGCTTGCGGCCGCAGATGTAATTGATACACCCAAGTAACTCGCACCCTTTGGTGCCGTTTTCTTGAGTTTGGATGTTGCGCCCTTCACTGGAATAATTTTTTTCAGCCCAGAGTTGGTGTAGCCCAACACATCGAGTGGCTTCGACTCAAGGTCGTTGTAGCAGAACACTCCTGGAGGGGTATCTGCCCAAGGAACACCAAGTTTCTTGCTCTTCAGTGCCTGGGTGGCATATTGAACAAGTGATGTGTGAACACCAAGGCATCCACCGCCACCACCGATTGCAAATACTCCACTTGTTCCAAAGTCCATTGCTGTCACTGGAGTTCCAACGACAACTGGGATTCCAGCCTTTTTCCAGATTGGAATGCTCAAACTCACCACGTCAAGGGTTGTGAAAATAAGGATCGGTTTTTTTGCAGCCAACGACGCCGCACAGCCAAGAATTTCAGGAACATCCAGTTTGTGTTTGCACACTTCTAGTTGGATGGGCACGCCTGGTTTTCCAGCTTTTAAGTCTGCACCGAGACCACCAAGTTCGTTGTTGATGTAGTCAACTGCTGCTTGAGCCGAACGAGCATATTCAGGGAAATCGAGTCCGGGAGTCCCTTCTTGGGCATCCATGCCGATGAGCACTGGTGTTCCAACCGCAACCAATGGGCTGACCTTTGCGCAAGCAATTGCCTGAGCCATTGCGCCTGCTCCAACGCCGTCAGTAGCATCAAGTTTTGCATCAATCTTGATAGCGCAACCTGCCGCTTTTCGAACAGCCTGACTTTTTCCCTTTGCTGAAACAGCTGTTGATCCCATCGCCAAAGCGGCAACAAGCACTCCAGCAATTGGAAGCAAAAATTTCTTTGAACGATTTTTCAAGTTTCCCCCTAAATATTTTGGATCGATTGATCCATTAATTGTGACTTCCGACACTGTCGGCTCCCCCAAACTAGCGTCTTTTGGATTTTCAAGTCAATTCCGACGAGCATCAGGATTAAAGTTACCCGATGGTATTTTGCCCGACTGAACGAGCCCTCAGCTACGGGAAATCTCTACTTTTCGCTCAGAGTACTCGGCAGATCCCACAGGGTAAAAGCAGGCATACACATGGTCTGGGCTATTTCCCGCAGTCAGAGGCGGCTCTTCGGAATGACAACGATCTCGGGCAAAGTGGCACCTTGGTGCAAATCGACAGCCTTTGGGTGGATGCACCAAGTCCGGCGGGCGTCCCGAAATCGTGGCCAGCCGAGTGTGCGCTGCATGATTTAGTTTTGGGATACTTTCTAGTAGCGCATGGGTATAAGGCATCTTCATCTCAGCAAACAAAGTCTTGGTGGGGGCCTTTTCAACTAGCTTGCCCCCATACATCACGGCAATCTCGTCTGTGTTGCCCGCAACAACGCCCAAGTCGTGAGTGACAAGGAGAAGAGACATATTCCTCTGGCGGCGTTGTTCGTTGATCAGTTCAAGAATTTGAGCCTGCACCGTTACGTCTAGAGCGGTTGTTGGCTCGTCCGCAAACAAAATGCTCGGACCACAAGCCAATGCAATCGCGATCATTACGCGTTGACGCATTCCGCCAGATAGTTCGTGCGGATACTGACTGAGGCGACGTTGGGCCTCTGCAATATGCACATCATGAAGAAGTTTTTCGGCTGTTGCCCAAGCAGTTGCTTTTTCCATGCCTAGATGCGACATGAGAGGTTCCGCTATTTGTTTGCCGACTTTCATCAGAGGGTTGAGCGAGGTCATCGGGTCTTGAAAAAT